>ERZ1034626.57-NODE-57-length-67853-cov-779.947860_pt1 | contig 67853 bp, 76 predicted proteins | sample MGYA00520652_ERZ1034626 | MGnify/ENA primary metagenome ERZ1034626 (study PRJEB33766, sample SAMN09781765) | gut metagenome | biome: gut microbiome | host: Homo sapiens | place: Madagascar | study: EMG produced TPA metagenomics assembly of the PRJNA485056 data set... | reverse complement strand
CGACTCTGCTCAGATTGGTTCATCGGGCTACTCTGCTCAGATTGGTTCATCGGGCGACTATGCTCAGATTGGTTCATCGGGCGACTATGCTCAGATTGGTTCATCTGGCGACTATGCTAAGATTGGTTCATCGGGCGACTCTGCTAAGATTGGTTCATCGGGCTACTCTGCTAAGATTGACAGCACAGGAGAAGATTCCGTTATCATGTGTGCTGGTCATAAATCCAAAGCAAAAGCAAAGATAGGCTCATGGATAACGCTGGCAGAATGGGAGTGGAGCGATGAGAAAAAACATAATGTTCCAGTATGTATTAAGACTGAGTACGTTGATGGAGAGAATATCAAGGCTGATACTTGGTATCAACTTAAAAACGGAAAGTTCGTTGAAGTAACAAAGTAACTAACCACCCTCTCCTTGGCAACAGGGAGAGGGTAAAAAGAAGAGAATATGAGAGTTGGAGAGCGAAGAAAGTCTTGTGAGTTGTATGAGCCTAAGTAAAAAGGCGGTAGTTGCAGCTACCGCCTACAAATAGAAGACTAGGACTAGTCCTCAACCCAGAAGGCAAGCATTCTACCATTCTTAGGATAAATAACCTTTCCGTTTCTTACAACGTAAGGACGAAAGATTAAGTGTCTTCCGTTTATTTTTGAATTGTTCTTCATAACAAAAACTATTAAGTTCGCTACCATAGGATAGCTGCAATACCGCAAAACCTCTACAAACTGCGGTACACGAAAAAGCCCCTATGCTGCAACAAAGGGGCTTTGTAAATCTGTTGCCATAACTGTTTTAGTTGTGTTTTGTGCAAGAGGTTTACCTTAATAGAGTTTGAAACTCTGAACAATTCGGGTGCAAAGGTAGTCATTTATATGATTATATAAACAATAACAATGTTAATGTGTTTTAAATATGATCTAATTTAGACTACTCTAAAATAATATATAAATTTATAGTTGATTATGGACAGAAATCAAGCAAAGGAGTTGCTGCCTATTATTCAGGCATACGCAGAAGGAAAGGCAATAGAGAGTAGATGTATTAAAGGTTATACGTCATTATGGTACGATGATAAAGACCCAAGCTTTGATGATGACTTTGAGTACCGAATCAAGCCAGAACCAAAGTACCGACCTTTTGCAAAAGCAGAAGAGTGCTGGGTAGAAATGTGCAAGCATCATCCGTTTGGGTGGGTGAAGACAAAATCAGGTACTCATCGTTTAATTGTACTTATAGACGAAGAACGTTTGATGATGGGTGCTCAAAATACTGAATGGAGTTATCGAACTATGTTTAACGAAGAATTCACCTTTGTTGATGGTGCTCCATTTGGAGTAAAAGTTGTGGAGAAATAGCGTATGAAGAAGATTATTTTTATAGTACTATCTGTTCTTTCGCTCGTATCGTGTAGCGAGAATAAAGGAATTAATGTTCCTAAATCAGAATCTGTCAATGATATAAAAGTAGAGAAACTATTTGTTGTAGATGGTATAACCGTATATCGTTTCTATGATGGTGGCAAAGTGGTTTATTTCACCAACAAAAAGGGAGAGGTAAAGGCTCGTCATGACGAATATGACCCTGCAACAAAAACCATAAGAACAAAGGTAGTAGAAACTTTATGTAACGAATAATAGTTATGAATAAAACAGATTTACATTCAGCATTACTCTTCCTAATGCTCAAACTGGAAGAGGCAAAGAGCAACCCGATGTCTGACAAGAACTTTGTCTTGGCATTGACGGAAGTGCTCAGATATTTCCGTGATAACGGAGAGTTAAAGAAAGCCTATGAAATCAAAAAGGATTCATTGGCAAACATGGCTAATAGCCCTTGGGTGAAACTGGTAATGGGCATGCTTACCTCAAAAATGCAAGCAGACAAGGTAGATGCAGAACTTCCAGATGTTGATGCTCTGATAAAGGAAAGCACATCTGATGAGTACATCGAAAAGAAAATCAAAGATGTTCTTGGCGATGATATGGCAGACGAAAAAAACACAGAATACAAACAATTAAACAATGAAATATCCAAAATTTAACGTCAATGAATTTGTCGGTGGGCAATTCGAGTACACCACTCCCTGCCCATTCGGCATATACGGCAAGTACACAGGAGAAATCCTGATGGTTGGTAGCCTTGCTTGCCAGCGATGCGAACACTTCCGAGGAATCAACAAAGAAGATTGCATCGTATCTTGTGGAATTGAATAGTTTTAAGAGTGCAGCCTATCTGCATTCTTCTTAATAATTAATCAAATTTTATATATGAATACAAAGAAAATCTCAATCATTCAGCGTATCAAGGAGAAATTCCTTGGCAAGCAGTTCTTTATCGCAGTAATCGCCAACAAGGGAACCAGTTCCTATTTCGTCAACTCTACCATCTACCGCTCAGAGAAGGAGGTGAAGGCTTACAAGAAGTACATCACCACAGATGAGCGTATGAAACAGAGCTTCGATTTCGTAGGCTATTATGGTTTCCGTTCAAAGTTCGACTTCCGCATACCTCTCAGCGGAAAGCCAGTATCAGTAGAAGAGGCAAAGAAACTGGCAGAGAAGTAACATGGCAAAGATTAAAGACCTCACTGGGCAAAGGTTTGGCAGACTGGTTGTCTGCCGCCGTGCCCCTGCCGAAAAGGGAGCAAGAAAAGGAGTCTACTGGATATGCAAGTGCGATTGTGGCAGAGGAAAGAAAATCCTCAGTTCTGCCCTACTCTCAGGATTCACACGCTCTTGCGGTTGTCTCCGCAGCGAAAATGCCAAGAGAACCGTCCGCCTGATGCAAGCCGTCAACAGAAAAAGACGTGAATCATCAACGGATAAAGTAAGCATTTCATAAATTCATCGTATATTTGCAAAATGAAATTCAAGTATTTAATAGATAAAGTCAATGGTTTCAGACACCGCAACGATTTTGTGGTGCTTGATGGAAGAGCCAACTCAGTCACGCTCTCCAAGGGCATCTATGACCACATCATTAAGAAAGAACGTACAGAATACTCCATCTTCGTGTTCAGACTATCTGACAGAGGTACATACGGATTCTGCATGCGTGAGGACTGGGAAGACCTTCGCAAAGCCAATACCGCCTTCGCTCAGCTTCAATTCAACCAGAAGTATAAGAAGGTAGGTTTCAGAAGTGACTACCCTTCCATCACCGCCATCCTTGATGAATACAACCTTCCTCTCAACAGAATGGTTCGCCTTACTTGCATCCCACGCAAGTCACAAAAAGGAGAACCTTATTACGAAATCATGCGACCAAACTCAAATTTAAGCACATGGCAACAAGACAAGATGTAATATTTCAAGGCTTGACACACTCACCATCCGACTATAATTGTCAGGATGGTGAGTTGGCAACCTGCCTCAACCTCATCAACGAGGATGGGGCACTCCACCCTATCCACCAGCCAGTAGTAGCCGAGCAGAACATCACGCTGGATGCAGGAGACACCATTGAACTGGTGCATAAGGTAACACACGATGAAGCGATTCACTCCCACTACATCATCCGTAAATCAGATGATACTTGGTACTGGCTAGAGAAAGGTGGAGACGGAACCAAGAGCACCATCAACCTCAACGGATTCCACGTCAATGCCGTTACTGCGGTAGGCAATATCCTCTGTTTTGTCGGTGTTTCTAAGACCATTTATGGTTATTGGATTCCTGCAAATGCCAGCTACACGATGTTCGCAAGAAACAATTTCGATTACGATATATCAGTAAGCATCAACAAAACGGAATCGTTCAGTAGTGTTGTTGCTGATTTAGCTGACGTATTTTGGGACTACTTCTCATGGTCAAGTTTTGGAAATGACAATGAAGGTAACCGCAGGGTTACAAATATACCAGCAGATAAAGTTCCGAAAGTTTTCTCTGCCATTGATGCTGAGAATAATCGCACACTGGCAGCACTGGGTGATACGCATCAGAAATATAACACTTTTGCTGTTGTTGCAGTAAGACTATACGATGGTTCATACTACAACATATCTAACATATTCCGCCTTAACGGAATATACAACACGATAGACGAAGTTAACTTCAACGCTGACAACAAAAAGATATATGTTAGCAATGCTGGCAGTCTGACTGCTTATGATATACAGATAACATTCGAGTCATTAGAACAGATTTACGACCTCATTCAAGGTGTAGACATATTCCTTACTAAAGGAAATCCTTTTGTCGATTTATCTAAACCAGTAGATACGTTTACCTTTACAGACGGAGACAAGCACAGACAAGGCAAGTTCTATATTCCAAAGATGAGCGTATCTACAGCTAAGCAGGAGATTGACAATCTTGTCTTCTATCACTCCATCTTCATCAGTAAGACAGAACTCGGCAAGAAACATACCCTTAAAAGAGTTACAGAAGCAGAAGAGAGCATCCAGCTAGCCAATCTGTTCCGTTCTGATTTTGGAGGTACAACCGCCATCACCTACAATAACAGACTGCATATAGGAAACATCAATACAGGAGATATTAAACTCAAAAACACGTATACGTCAGGTAACGGAGTATTCGACAAAGAAGGTATCATCAAAGTAGAGACCCGTAATAATTCCATCCTCTGGAAAGGTATGCTATCCTACATAGATGAAACCATCTATTGTGTTCCTATCAACGATGTGCTACGTGTAAGTTATTACCGCCACCAACTTATAGAAGGTGGAATATACGAAAAGGCAATAGTAAATCCGCTATCTTCTGATTCTACTGCATTCTCGTTCTATATAGGTGAAGATACGAAAAACGGTATCACCTTTGAACTTCCGTGGGCTGCATCAACAGAAGAAGAGTGGAATAAGGTTGTTGAAGAATATAAACAATATAACAAGAATCCATCTGTAGAAAATAGCCCTAACCTTCTAAAGGTAAGCGAAGCAGAGAACCCTCTTGTGTTCCCTGCCAAGAACTCTGTTCAGGTAGGTTCTTCTGTTATCAGCGCACTAGCCGCCAACACCCGACCAATCAGCGAAGGTCAGTTTGGTGATGCTCCTCTCTATGCCTTCACCGATGAAGGTGTGTGGGTACTGATGCTGAGTGATGAAGGTACTTATCAGACTCGCCAGCCAGCGCAGCGTGATATATGTTCCAATCAGAAAGGTATCTTGCAGATTGATGATGCAGTTCTGTTCCCTACAGAGCGAGGTATCATGATGCAGCAGGGCAGGGAATCTGTATGTATCACGGAAGTGCTCGATGATTATCCTTTCAATTTCCTCACGATATATTCCCACTCCGTCAAGGATAAAACCTATCCCAACAAGCTCCTTGCACTGGGTGGCATTCCTGAGGATGATGTGAAGTATGTCAAGTTCCGTAGATACCTCATTGAAGCTGATATGATTTACGATTATTACGATGCCCGAATCATCCTCTTCAATCCGAACTACTTCTACGCTTACGTTTACTCGTTAAAGAGTAAGATGTGGGGAACCATGCACAATGTGTTCAACAAGCGAGTCAACATCTATCCAGATGCCTACGCTACCGACAAGGAAGGAAAGATAATCAATGCTTACGTAAAGGAACCTACCGATAAGGTTTCCTATTTCCTCTGTAGCCGTCCGTTGACTCTTGGGCAGGAGATTCACAAAACAATGTTTAATTGCATCACAAGCGGATATTTCGGAGACTTCGGGGCAAACAAATGCGGCATGGTGCTATTCGGAAGCAACGACCTGATGCACTGGTTCTTCATTGGTTCATCTACAAATATGTTCCTCAGAAACCTTGTTGGGTCTCCATACAAGTATTTCAGAATTGCATTGATGGGCAGCTTGGATGCCAACGAGTCTATCAGCACGCTACACACCGATTTCCAACCACGTTTACAAAACAGACTTAGATAATTATGACAGAATATACATTATTAGAATTTGACTCACGGAAAGTTGAACTAGGTGCAGCCATTGGATATGAGAAAAATGGCAAGATTGAGATTTCAAACTTTGTGAGAATAGCAGATATAGGTGAAAGAAGTCAATACTACGGTTACGTTTCCTTTGGTGCTGGTTCTCCTTTATATGGTTTCACAAAGGAAGGTGAATGCTTTTCTTCATCAGAAATTAAAATAGCTGACTTGAAGATTGTCGACTCAACCATCACCCAAACCACTGGTACGAAAATCGTCAAGGAGACGGATTCCGATGGTTCCAGCCATGCCAGACCATACAACCCTATCAGCGCAGCAGCAGAAGGAGAGGTAACCAGCGAAGGCGAAACCACGGAGCCTGATAACGTCTTCTCCATCGCCACCCTACAGCCGAGAGAGGAAGTAGCCATGAGCTGTCTCAACGCAATGCTCAGCCACTACAATACTCCGCTCAATATTGATAACACCAAGATAAAGCAACTTGTAAGCAAGTCTTATATGTTCGCTCAGGAGTTCATCAATCAGGCAGTACTCTATCGTGAGAAGGAGACAACATCTTCTACCGCAGAGAGCAACAAATACGCATCAATAGATGCCAACTCGCTCAGCAGCGACACCGATAAACTGCTCTACAACATAGCCACTGCCATCATCAACTTCATGGCTCAGGATAAGAACCAGTATGCCGAGCAGCAGAAGAATGGCTTGAAGGTCAACGCTGAGGTAAGCGGAACCATCACCACCAAGCAGGAATCTGCTGGTGGCTCTACTGGAAACACAGAAAACGTATAAATTCTTTTATATATATCTTTCTTAAAACAAAAAAGGGTAGCCGTCCGTGATGGATAGCTACCCTTGCTTTTTGCGTTAACCTAAAACGACTAATATACTAAAATGGATGCAATGCAATTCTTACCCTGCCAGCCGAGCGGTTACTGGCATCCTTAATCTTCTGTTTCTTATCCTCAGCCAGTGCCCAGAACCTATCAGCACCGTCAGGAAAAACAATCATCAGCCATTCATATAGACATTGGTTCACAATATAATCGTGGATATATACCGTCATGGTATGCACGCTTGTCTTCGAGAATCCGTTTGGCATCCTCAGAGCCAAGTAATAGGCTTCCTCCTCATTGGTAGGCGAGCCGATGCACTCTGCCCACTCGTTCGAGTCAAAGCCGCCACATAGCATTTCTACCTTGGTAAAGCGGAAAAGCATTTCCCTGCAATCCTCCACGGCTGAATCCAATATCCTAGCCAGTTTATCACGGTTGCCTTCCTCAGATACGTCAAACACATTCTTCAACTGCTTGGCATCCATATTTTTCTGACTAGCATAAGAGTCAGCAAAAGAAAAAGCCGTATTCTTGATGTCGTATATCAACTCCTTCTTTTCCAACTCTATCATCACTTTATATCCCTTATTGCAATGTTTCATATCCTGCCCTCCTATCTTGTTGGTCTTTTACGCATATAGAGAATAGCATCCATCTTCACCAGCAAAGCATTTGCCTTATTGAGATAGTCTTCCGCCTTATCCTTAGAAACTACCAAGCACCATTCTGCTACTATCTTGTTTACTACATAGCTGAAAGCCGTAGTCTCCAAGGTCTTCGCCAACGACTCCTTGAAAAGTGTGCTTACTCTCAGCCCGAAGATTTCCTCTTCACCCGAATCACTCCTTTCTGTAGTGAGCACGCTCCCCAAGGCTGCTGAAACGTCACAGATGGCATCATGCCAAAAACCTTCCAGCATATCCCTGTCCGCATCCGTCACAAACACTTGGTCATACAGACTCTTGCCGTTGCCATCCAAGTTCTTTCCACCAATGTAAGCCGTGGTCTTAGCCACCTCCTCATACACCTTATCTCTGTTGATTGATATTCGTATATCTCGCATTCTTGAATCTCCTATAAATGTTAAGCCCTAACAATACCAGCAGCGCACAGGTAGCACCCATCGCCCATGCGGCATACTTCAATTCAAACTCCTCCCACTTCGTCAGCTTCCGCTCCACTGGATAGGGTACTGGGATGGAATCTCTTTTCAGGAAGGAATCCACCTTCACCTTATACACATTCTTATAGATGGTCTTCTCATGCCATCGGTCAAGAAAGCAAGTATCTCCATTCTGTCTGAGGAAGATTGAATCACGCACGAAAACGCTGTCAGAAGTATGCAGCGTATCGTGTTTTACTACGTCCCGACATATAACTTTTTCCATCGGGACGTATTTTGTCTTGCATCCCGACAGAAGAAAAGCTATCAGCAACATACCCAAAACATATATCAGGAGTTGCCAGAAATCAGTATCGTACCACTTCTTCATAAGCCTACACTTTGAGTGCTACCAATGCCCTCTTCAAGTACTTGCGTCTATGCTCTAAGCCGTAAGTGCCACCATTGATGGTCTTGGTGATAGCAACGAAACTGCCACTATCAGCCAGTTTGTTCAAGCCGTGTTTCCACCACCACCACATGGCACTCTTGGTAGCGTATCTTGGCTGCTCCAGCAACTCAGGATGCTCCATAATATCGTCAGTCACCTCTCGGCTGTTCTGCAAAGCCTGATAGTTCGCCCTGCCAGTAATCTGAATCAAGCCCCTGCCACGGTACTTGTAGCCGTCACCATCCTTCAGGTTGCCGAGCATATTCTTCAACTTGCCCACATCATACTTGATGAAATAGTTCTTGTTGCCGAGTTCCTTGGTATATCTCAGTTCACCGCTCTCATGTGCTATCTGAGCCAAGAAATGAGCCATGCGCTTAGGAGTGTCTATTTGATACGTATCGGCATAACCATTGATGTAAGGCAGAAAAGCATCCACCTTAGCCTTCGCATTCGGCATAATCGCCAAAATCTGTTCTCTTGTTACCTTCATATTATTTACTCTCCTTTACTTGTTTCAACATATTTGCGAGTTCGTCCTTCACCTTACTCTCAAAGTTACCTAATTTGGTCTTAAAATAAATGTTTACCCCGAAGATAGCCCCAGAGTAAACCAACGCTTGGCTGATGTACCAGAGCACACCATCTGAAATAATATAGTTGTTCAGAAAGAATGATAGGAAGGCGAGGACGATGCCGCTCACTACCATTCCAATGGCTGTACCATATTGCAATCCTTCACGTACGTTTGGAGTCATAACTTATCTTTTTATACTATTAACATTAATAATATGCAAAGATAAGAAATGATTCCCAATTAGTTACTTTATCCGTTTATTGTGTGCCATATTTTGCTTGTTGGATGCAAGCAGTCAGGGTCTTGCAGATACTCAATAGCCATCAGAACCACCATTTCCTTCAACTCATCAGCATCCTTGCTGAATCTCTCCAGCATCACATGATGGTCACTCCTTAGCAGATTCATAGTCACAGCCAAGTCATGGATGGTGTAATCAGAAATATCATCCTGATGCTTATCAAATACTTCTCTTATCTCCTCATCCGAGAAGAAAGGAGCCATGTGCTTGGTTCCGTCAGCATCCTCATACCACATCTTGCTGATAGCATCATCGGCAAAGTGTTTGTCAAAATGCTCTTCGCTCAACACTCCATACACCATCGCACAAAGATGATGTACCTCCACATCGCTCAACTTGCATGAGAGATACTTGCCGACTGCCTTAGCTACTGCCAACATCTGTTCAGGAGTCAACTCCTTCTGATATTTTTCTACGAAATCTACAAAATCCATAATATAAAAATTAAAAGTTTATGATGCTGCAAAGATACCAATATCTTAAACGCAGCACCATAAACTCGTAGATAATTCTGTAGCTATCTGAATATCAGATAAATACAGTTACGATAGAAACACCTCCTTTCTTTATTCGTCCTTAAATCTGGTTCTCTTCTCTCCACCCCTCGTCCAGATGTCGTTTTTCTTGCGTTTCGACACCTTGCCGATAACGTCATTTTCGTAAAGTTCGGGTTTGTCTTCCCTCCCTTGGGTCTCCGTAGCAATTCCCTTGCTGGCATTGCTACCTTGGTTGGCATCAGGTTTCCCATTGCCATACCATTTCTCATCACTTGGTTTGTCTGCAATCATAACTATAAACTATAAATTATAAACTATAAACTAAGCCTCCAGCGGTGGGTTCTGTCCGTCAGGACTCACCCCCTGACCGCTCATCATCTGCTGCAACATCGCCTGAGCCTTCGGATTGCTCTGTGATGCCTGAGCCACTTGGGCTTCAAGCTGAGGAGAGAATCCTTGTGGCGTTTCGCCATTCTTGATAGCTTCCTGATTAGATACCACCGATTGCAGCAACTCCTCTCCAAATGGGAAATCTCCTACTTGCAGCAACTGCTCCAGCGTGATAGCCTGATTCTGCCACAAGGTCATAAGGAACTCATTCGCCATCTGTCTGTATACAGGGGTAGCCGTACTTTCCGTGATATTGATGTCAAACTCCACGTCTCTAATCTTCTTAGGGTCATAGCGCACAATCTGTCCTGCCCTACCCACGATATTGAAGTTACGAGCCACATCATAGTACTGCTGCATATTCTTCACGGTCTTGTATGCTCCATCAATGATAAACTGGCTGAAACTCTCCAAAATATCAAGCAGCGACATGGTAGCATTCTGTGTCTGCTGGGCATAAAGCGAACCGCTCGTACCCGATACTCCTGGTTTCCCTTGCAGCGCACCATTCACTCCCGATATATCCTCGAAGAACTTCAACTGATAGCTGAGCAAGTCACCGATACCGATGTTCGTAGAGTTATTCGCCACTTGCTGAGGAACCTGACCACTATTGTTTGGCTTGTACCTCACAACACCATTGAATCTACTCCACTCATCGCAGAAATCATCCCAACTCATATCATCAGGCAGACAATCATCAGGGCAGAGCAGCACACCCTTGGCACTCGCCCTCATGATGAAGTCATACATCGTGATAAGTCGGTTCACGTATCTCTGCTGGTCAATCACATCTTCCACGAAGCTGTGAATCTCACCGTCAATGAACGGATAGAACTTAAAGCAATAAGGATGCTCACCATGAGCATAAGGGGTCTCGCCTTCTCTCAGAATATCGCCGAAAGGAGAAAGATAGTAGAAATGCCAGTAATCATCCATAAACCACTCGGCATCAATCAGAGGAATATCCTCTTCCAGCATACCAGCAGCCATACCTCGCCTGATTCTGTCTTTGTTCTCTGCATCTACAATATCAGCCTTATCCTCAATATCAATCTTGAAATCATCGCCATTGTTGTAGTCGTGGCATCGGTATCTTGGCTTACTCTCCTTGCGCCAAACCTCAATCACTCGGCAGAGCGAAGGGTTGGAAGGATTCATAAAGTCAATAGTCCTAGGGTCGAACTCGCCAAATCGCTGGGTGCAGTCAGCAATCACGAAATCTCGGTTAGCTGCCAGTCTGTATATCTCCTTCAACTTACGAGCCTCAGCAGGAGACTTGGCAAACTCTCTCAGTACATTACCGATGGTGATGTCATGCACCTCACCCAAGCAACTCACGTCCCAACCACGGAAATCCCTCATATTGTTGTCTATGAAGAAATTGTTCGGGTTCACGTAGTCCGTCCAGCAATCCAACCTACCTCTTCGCCATCCATACTTTTTCTTATAGATAGCAGCACCGCTTATCAGGAACTCTTCCATGGTTCGGGCATCCAGTTCCGTCTCTCGGTTCAGTTGTCGGTTACATTGCAGCACCACACTCATGGTCTCGCCATATCGTTTCTCATCCTTATCTCTGGCATTGCACGTAGGTTCCTTGCTCTGGGAGCGGTACACACCCAGCACATTCTTCACCAATCTTCTGATAAGGTTGTTCTTCAATGGCTCACTACCCTGCTCACGGATATAGTCTTCCTCCCTGATACGCTTTTTAAAGCCACACTTGCTTTTAAACTCAATGGTATCGCCCCACTGGTCTCCATAGCAGTATCGCTTGTTTCGTAATCTTCGCTTTCGGAAGTTATCCATGTTATTGTAATATCGCTGAGCCTCCAGCAAGATAGAGAAGGCACGCTCATAAGGTCGGTCAAAGCGTTTCATCGACTCCTTCACGCTATCCAGTTCATCCTTATCAATCACCTTGCTCAACGATAGCAATTTAGCTTTTTCTTTCTTCTTTGCCATAGTTATTGTGTTTCTGTAGGTTCAACAATATGTGCCAGCTTCCGAGCCACCCCAAGCAATCCGCTTGCAGAATCGCTATCGCCAAGACTGACGCAAACAAGATAGCCTGCCATATAAACGATGGAATCCTTCAATGTTTCAGGCAGCGTTATCTTCTCTTGGCTGATAATCGGCATACACACGCACGAAAGCACCACCGTAGCCTTGTCACTCCTGCTGGTAAACAACTCCAAGAACCGCTCGCCATCGCTGTGAATCAACGCAGCAATAGGTCGCTCAGGGTTTCCCCTTACCCCGAATCTGCTACCCTGCATCTTGTAGGCATCATCATCCTCGGTGATAACCTGAGCCGAACGTTGCCAGTCACTAGCCTTCACGCTCAGCAACCTAATCATATCCGATGGAAGATACATGGTTCCCACATAAGCCCCATAAGACTCTTGCCAAGATACATCAAGCCCCTCGAATCGCTGACCATCCAGCATACTGGCAGGAGCATCCTTCAATATGATTCTTGCTGCATCTACTATCTTACTCTGAATCAACTCGCCCTGTGACAAGGTATCAGAATCGGTAGGAGTCAGCAAGCCCGAAGTCTCTTGGTTCCTGTCCAAGAGCACCTTCACTTCTTTCACCAGTTCAGATACAGCATACGTACTCATTACTCCAGTCCTTCTAGTTCAACACCCTTTTCCTTGGCAATAGCCAAGATGTCTTCCTTGGTCTTCATCTTCGAACGACTCACACCGAAGGTCTCAGCCAGATAGTCCTTGGCATCCTCAACGTCTGTCACTACGTGAGTCTTCTTCTCGTCAGCCACCTTCTTCTTTGCCTTGGCAGCAGCCTTCTTCTTGGCTTCCGCAGCTTCCTTCTTCTCGTCAATACTCTCCACCAAGAAGAACTTGTCGTTGAACCAATAATGAGACTCGATAGCCTTCTGTACCTTTGGGTCTCTTGTCATATAGACACTACTGCCCATGCTCTTACCCTCAAAGACAATGCGCATCCGCTCGTTACCTACCATAACACTGAATGCTAAATCAGTACCAGCTTGATATTTATTAAACATGATTATACCTTATTATATATATGTGTTACTAAAAAAGGGATGGGGCTAGTGCCCACACCCCTCACTATTTAATGAATAATTTGCAATTATACTCTCTTTTAGGCAGCAGTCTTCAACTCAGAATCGTCTGTCTGAGATACTTCCTCAGGAACCTTAGCAAGGCGCATACGAGCATGAGCCTTAGGGTACTTCAAGTACAGACAAGCTACCTCCTGAATAACTACTGCATCGGTGTTACGGATGCCAGCCGCCTTCAAGTCGAGCACGTTTCGTGTCCAAGACAAGTGTACTCGCTTAACCAAGAACTCTGGGTCAAGGGCAAAGCCGCAGTCACTCATACCGAAGAGGTCGAACAACTCAGAGTGAATCATCAGCACCTCACCAAAGTCAGTCTCCCAACTCTTGAACTTCAACTTCCAAATATCAACGGTGTCCTTCAAGCGGAACTTGTCGGAATCAATCTTACTGAATGCACTCACGAAGTCAGAACCAGCGATAATCACCTTGCGCTTGTTGCCGATACCAGTACCCACAAACAAGTCCTTGGAAATGTCAACCAACTCCAAGTCGGTAATCACTCGCTCATTCTTGTTGTAGCCCTTCTTCATATCATCAGCAGTAGCAACATGACCTACCTCAATATCCTTACCAGCCATCCACCAGATACCCTTGGTAAACCACTGGGCAGAACCATTCTTAACCTCATGCTTGATGCAAGCCATATCACCGAAGAGATAAGTACCCTCCATAGCAAGACGCATATCATAGATGCTATCCTCCTCAATGTCCGAGAAGTCCCAATCCACTCGCTTAGCAGCAATCTTGTCGAAGGTACTCTGCTCAACCTGAATCATGAAGTTCTGACAATACTGGGTCTCAGATGCAGGAAGGTTGTTGAAACGACCCGTCTGAACGTCCATTTCACCACAACTCTTAGCCATACGGATAAGCTTCTGCCCCTTCTTCAAGGCTGGAACACCGATAGCCTGCTTGTTAATCAACTTACCATTTACGGCATATACAATAGGGTAGCCCTCTGTATCTTTACCGCAAACGCAAAGTTCCAAATCAGGAGTAGGAGCATCAGTAATGGTAGAATATGCAACACCCTTATAGTTGGTAATCGCCTTCACACCTACCACTCGGATGGTATCATCCAGCGTAAACATGGTAGGGTCTTCTACCTTCAATACCATAGATGTACCTGTACTCTCCGTTGTTACTTCCTTCACGGTAGTCTTGATAGGTCGTGTGCCGATACTCCAATACTCAACTACAAACGAGTTGGCAGACTTGGTTGTCGCATAGCGTGAAATCTGGTCAACTGGAGTAGCCATCGGACGAATCTTGGTAATCTTCTCATCAATGTCGTTCAGGTAATACTCCGTGCCATTCTCGTTATAGTGCTCACGACCCTTTGTCTCGGTCTTGATACCATCATCCTGACGTGCCGCACCGCCATTGCCAGCTTCACCAGCAGCAGGAGCACCACCAGCTTCCGCAGGGTGACCGCTCTCGGTACTGCCGCCATCAGGCAGTGTTGCCGCCTCAGCCATGATAACATGACCATTCACTCCAAAAATAACTGCCATAACCATCAGGAAGATGGAAAGCAGCCGATTAAATGTACTTTTCTTCATTGTTATTCTGAATATTAATTAAACATTATATATTATCTTTTCACCTTGTCGAATTATCTGATGTGTGTTCTCTTCTCGTTGCCACGCTCCCAGACGTTACCCCTTCGTGATACCCTTCCCACGGCACCAAGGTCAGGCTGGTTATCCGTTGGCTTGGTCTCCGCATTGGCAGAATCAAGGTCAGCAGTACCATCACCCTTCTTGCGTAGCTGCAAGTTCTTGACGTGCTTGCTGTTCTTTCCACGAACCTCACCCTCATGGGCTGCATCAGCCACATCAGAATCATGGTTCTTTGCCTTGATGAAAGCAGTAATCATTTCCTCGGTAAACTTGCCAGTTACCACATTGCGCATGGTCTGAAAGCACTGGTCGATTGCTTCATTCACAGCTTCCTCGCCATACTTCTCTTCCAACTTGTCAAACACCTCATAGCTGGAAGGCATGTTCTTGTCATACTCCTCCTGCAATTTCTTGCCGTTGGCAGCATTCTGCAAGAACTCCGACTGAGCCGATGCAATCTCATCCGCATTGTCAGGGTCAGAGTAGTAATCAATGGCATCCTCACCATGAGTACGAATCAACTCAGCATAAGGGCTTTTGCCAGCCTTCATCGCTTGAAGGAAGGTAGCCGCCTCAGGGTCACTACCCAGCCAATCGCCCATCGCCTTCTCGTTATCCTTATAACCCTGCAAAGCCTTCTGGTCGGCATCATAATCATCATTGATGGCTCCATAGATAGACTCATCATCCGCATACTCCGTATCAGGGTGTCGGGTCTTCAAACGCTCCAAAGCCAAGTCTCTCTTGGTCTTGGTATCTTGCTGTTTTGCAGCACCAGCATTCTGCTCAATATTTGTATTTTCGTCCATATATATATGTGTAAATTTATAAATCAATGCCCAAAATTAATGCTTTTTTCCGATTTTCGTCTTTTATCCGTTAATTTAGTCTAATCAGATGCGACTAATTCAATACTTTTTTGTATATTTGCAGGGTCAGATATGAAATATAAGGATTCACGATGCTATTTTATACAGGAACGTGACGCTGATTTATTGAGGGCTTACAAAGAAATTATTAAGGTAAGAGACAATATCAGACTCTCAGAGATTGAGCAGATGCTAGCCCAGTCTCCGAGCAGAAGATTTTGGGTATCAGAAGACCGTGCTTATATAGTCATATTAGACTTACTGAAAGGAAATCCACTTGATAACATGATTCCTACCAGAAAGGAAATGTATCAGGAGATTTTCAGACGTTTCCAGATTCATAAGAGTAATGAGCCATATCTCAGTAATATGGATATTATCAAACGTGTATGTGCTGAAAAAGCACCCAGTTTCTATTTGACTCCTCAAAGCATACACGTAATTCTTAGCAGGGTGAGAAAGGAGGAGAAGCAAAGATGCTACGAGAGACGAAAGAGAAGATTGCGCTTTATGCTGGGTACATTATAATAATGTGTATCACGCTCATAGGATATGATGGCATGGGTCTCTCAGACGGTTGTTCTATTCAGAACCGACTAAGCTACCCTTTCTTTCATCAGAACATCTTTCATGCAGCCATCAACCTTTATGTCTTCCATCAATGCTACCGAGCCATCCCTTGCGGCATCGGTCACTTGGTGGTGTTCTATCTCATAGCCATCAGCTATCCCTTCACCTCATCCCTACCAATCATCGGTCTCAGCGGCTTTATCTATGCTTACATGGGCTTTATCGCCCCCTACGTGGAGAATAAGGTAAGATACAATCTCACCATCCTCCTATATATCTGTGTTGGAATCTTCTTCCCTTGCATGGCAGTTGGAGTCCACATCTATTGCTATGTACTTGGTCTGTTGTGGGGTTATCTAAATGCACCGCTATGCCAAGACAAGTAAACGCCACACAAGCCAAACTCACAGATGCACTTGACAAACATGTATTGGGCATCCTGAAAGAGAACGAGAAACGCATCAGGGAAATCAATACACCCTTCAATCCCATCAAGGGTGAAGGTTGTGGAGATAAGCGATTCCTTCTCTTCCTTCCTGATTTCCCGATACAGAGACAGCAGCTTCCAGTTTCCATGAAGAAGATTCCGCTCGTCAAGATGCTCATCGAATTGGGTAGCTGCAAGGCGGTAATCGAGGAACTGCACAAGGATATAGACGAGCCGTACAATCTAGAGGAAGAGTTGGAGCAACTGGTGGAGCAGTTTACTCGCATCAGAATGAAACACGACCCCTTCTTCTTCTTCGCCACATTCATCTATATCAAACCGAAAGGTGGAGGTCTCCCCTTCCGCTTTGTGCTCAGAAGACCGCAGCGCAGACTGCTCAGGTGGCTGGAGGAGCGAAGAAAGAAGAATCGCCCTATCCGTCTCATCCTGCTGAAAGCCCGACAATGGGGAGGTTCCACGGTCATTCAGATGTACTTCCTCTGGCTGCAACTCATGTGGCAGAAGGGTCTCAACTCGCTCATTATTGCTCAGGTCAAGGACACCGCAGAAACCATCCGAGGAATGTTCGATGAGGCGTTGAAGGAATTTCCAACCAAGTTCCTGCACGAAATGGGCGAAGTATATTCTGAGAGCGAGCCTAAGTTTGTGGGAGTGGGAACATCAGGAAACGTGAAGAAGGTTCCTCAGCGATTCTGCAAGATTAAAGTGGGTTCCATGCAGAAACCTACTTCTGCCAATGGTGAAGATTACAACCTCATCCACTGCTCTGAGGTAGGATTGTGGGAGAAGACAGAAGGTAAGTCTCCTGAGGAGGTTATCCAGAATGCAACCAATGGTGTGCTCTACCGACCATATACCATGATTGTATATGAATCAACCGCCAATGGCACTGGAAACTTCTTCCATCAGGAGTGGTTGGCAGCAGAGAAAGGTGATTCTGTATTTGAGCCGTTCTTCGTCCCTTGGTTTGAGATTTACGACCTCTACCATCTTGACTTCGAGAGCAAGAAACAGAAAGAAGAGTTCGCCAAATGGCTATACGAAAACCGCAACAACACAAACACGATGTCGAATCGTGAGGAGCCAGTAACTTATCTTTGGAAGTTGTGGCAGATGGGAGCACCATTGGAAGCTCTTAACTGGTATATCGTGGAGCGCAAGAAGTTCACTGACCACGGAGATATGGCTAGCGGATTCCCATCTGACCCAGTAGAGGCATTCAAGCACTCAGGAGCCAAGGTATTTGCAGAAGAGAAAGTTGACCAGTTCAAGAAAGGTTGCCGAGCACCAAAATTCATCGGTGACGTATATGGGGATGGTTACAAGGGCAAGAAATGCCTACAGAATGTACGGTTCTCGGAAGACAAGACTGGGCAGTTGTGGATATGGAGCAAGCCAGAGTACTTTGACGATTGCAAGGTAACCAACCGCTATCTGGTTGTTGTGGATATTGGTGGTAGAGGTAGCAAGGCAGACTGGTCTGTTATCTGTGTCTTCGACCGCTATTGGATGATGGAAGGAGGCAAACCATACGTGGTAGCCCAATGGTACGGACACATAGATATGGACTTGCTGGCATGGAAGGCTGCCCAGATAGCAAAGTTCTACGACAATGCCTTGCTGGTGATTGAATCCAACACCTTGGAGACGAAAGACAAGGAGCACATCTTGGAAGGTGGCGACCAGTCTGAGTTCATCCTGAATCAAATCAAGGATGAGTACGACAATCTCTATGCACGCAAGCAGAGCGAAGCAGACATCAAGGAAGGTCTGCCACGTAAGTACGGATTCCATACCAATGTGGCTACCAAGCCGATGGTTATCTCTGTACTGGTTCAGGTAGTCAGAGAACATCTATACGTTGAACGAGACCAGCGATGCCTGAACGAGTTCCTTACCTACGAGCGTAAGAAGAACGGAGCATACGGAGCCATCGACGGAAAGCACGATGATTTGCTCATGACAAGAGCCATCGGACTCCACATCTGCTTCAACGAAATGGAAATGCCTAAGATGATTCAGAATCAGGCTAGAGTAATGAGAAGAAAGGTTTCTGTTTCGGCAGCAACCATCATATAGTTTCAAACAATTAATAATTACTATTATGAAAGTAACAAAGATTTTCAAGCGCATCAAGTGCGAAATCATGTACCGCCAAGCTACGGCTAAGGCAGACTACGCATCCAAGAAGAACAATGGTGAAATCTTCTATGTCCTTCCTACGCAGAAGGGCAACCTCATGATTATGAACCGCTCACTCTTCGAGGCATTCAAGAAGACCAAACTGGTAGACAACGACATGAAGGTCAGAGACCTCTTCAAGGATTGCGTCTACCATACCAACTGCAAGAGCAAGAAAGGCAAGGAAAGCCGCAAGCGCAAGTTCCTACGCTGGAAGGGCTTAATCTAAAAAAATATCCAACCTAAATAAACGGATAAAAGATAGGTAGAGAAAATTCTTCCTATCTTTGCACTATTATTAATAATGTGTATCAAATATGATTTATAAAATTGTACAAGGCAACGCTTTCAAACTCCACATCTTGGTGAGAAAGATGGATATGTCTAAGGAGTTCAACCGCTTGGTTGACTTCGATATGACTCAGGCATCCGACATCAAGGTGGAACTGCAATGCTGTTTCGATGATTCCATCATCGTGCCCACGTCCATCGGTGGCATAGAGCATAATGTGCTGGTGTGCAATATCCCGTCCACCCTAGACATCGGCAACTACAATGTAGCCGTATCATGGAACTACGATGGTTATGCGATGAAGAGTGTGGAGCGAAACATCTTGCAGATTATTGAGACCAATCATAGGGTCAAGGTTCCTTGTGGAGTCTTCCAAGGCGAGACGGTTGGCATGTTCGACCTTCGCTACTACATGGTCACCAAGAACCAGTCTGACTGCACCTTCGTCTATTCTCTGGATGATGTTACCCTCTCCTCTACTCCTGCCACATTGAAACTGGGCGAGAAGTATGAAGCAACGCTGACTCCAGTCGAAGGTTTCAATCTCGGTTTGGTGAAGGTAGTCATGGACGGAACCGACATCACAAGAGAAGCCTACAAGGATGGCAAGATAGAGATTCCAGCCGTATCAGGCTACGTAAGCATCATGGCAAATGGCGATGATAACATCTACTATTACGGAGCCACCGCTGCCAAGGATATGTGCCAGTTCAACATGGAAGACCTTACCAAGGTAGTGGGCGACATCGTAGACAAGTCTATCAACATCACCACCACCAAGGAGAAACCATACATCTGGTTTGCCAGCCGTGTGCCAGTAGAGTTCTATCAGTCTGGACTCACCGCATCCCTCTACTCCACCAAGGTAGGCGACATCTACTATTATTGGACAGATGAGTTGAAAGCAGGAGAATACATATATAACGCAAAATTAAAATAATATGGCAAAAGAAACCGTTTATAACAACACGCTCGTAAGTGGAGCAGCCGACGAGACCTTGACATACACCAGATATGTCAAGGATGAGAGTTCGGGTAAATCCACCAAGGAGCTTCTTGACGAGAAGGTCAACAAGACCGACCAACTCGGAACTACGCAGATTGCCGACAAAGCCGTTACTACAGAGAAATTGGAGAATGAATCGGTCACCACCGACAAACTGAATGCCGCATCCGTCACCACCGACAAGGTAGCAGATGCCAACATCACCACCTCCAAACTTGCCGACTCATCTGTAGAGACCGAAAAAATCAACAATAAGGCAGTAACCACGGATAAGTTGAATGATGGCGCAGTTGACAATTCCAAACTCTCCCCTAATGCGGTAACATCGGAAAAGATTAAGAATGAGTCTATCATCACCGAAAAGCTCAACGACCGTGCCGTAACCACGGAGAAGGTGGAGGAGAAGGCTATCACCAATGCAAAGTTGGGCGACCAATCAGTAGATGGCAGAGTAGTTCGTGAGGCATCCTTGGAGACCAAACATTTCGCCAACGAGTCTGTAACAACAGAAAAGGTAGCAAGAAAATCTATCACCAAGGACAAACTTGCCGACAATGCAGTCGATGCTTCTCAGGTAGTAGATGGCAGCATCGGCAACGCCAAGTTGTCTCCCGATTCTGTAACTACCGAGAAAATCAAGGATGGTTCCGTCACAAACGAAAAGATTGCAGACAACACGCTTGGCATCGGAAAGTTCGACCCAGAGCTTCGCAAAACCATCCAAGCAGCCACTGGTCTCCCTGATGATTTGAATCAGATGATTCAAGATATAGACCAGTCTGTCAAGCAGCTTCACGAGAAGGATACAGACCTCCAGTCTCAGATTGACGATAAACAGCAGCAAATCACCGCCAACGATGATGATATTTCATTGTTGCAGACTCGCAGCACTCAGATGGAGGAAGCCATCAAGGGCATTTCCGCAAGTGGCGGCGCAAGCCAAGCCTCAGCAGTAACATACGAGAACACAGAGAGTGGACTTGATTCTGTAACAGCACAGGGAGCCATTGATGAACTTGCAAACAAGAACAAATCTCAGGACACAGAGATTGCCAAGAAAGTCAACGCTGCCGATGTTGACTCTCAGATTCAGACTGAGCAGGAAAGAGTCAACGCTGAACTTGATAATAAGTTCGACAAGGAGAATATTGCTCAGGAGTTCGGAGATTCCAAGGATAAGGTAGTCTCCCAGTTTGCCCTTCCTTTCAGAGAGATTGAGTCTCCTGAGTTCATTAAGGTAATTGTTGATGCAGAAGACCACTTTCTTTTTGGTATTCAGCTTGATGGTTCCATTGAGTGGGGAAAGGGTATTCCTGCACCTATCAGAGCCAAGTTGCAGGAGATTATCACTCAGTGCCAGCAGGATAAGACAGATATTCTTGAAACCATTAATGTAGCAAAAGAAGAGTTGACTGCATCATTGCAAACCTACCAGCAAACAACGGATGCAAGTATCACATCATTGCAGGAAGGTAAGGTTGACAAAGAGGAAGGCAAGTCTCTCATTGAGAATGAAGTAAAAGAATGCTTTAGAATAATTGAGAACGAAGAGTTCCTAAAAGCTATAGTGGATTCAGATGATAAGGTTCTGTTTGGTTTCTACAGAGCAACTGGCGAGCCATATTATCCTCTTAATGAAATGTATCACGTCATTCAGAACGAAGAATACTTTGCTGCTTGGGTTACTACTGACGATAAAGTAGCACTTGGTATCAGAAGAGACGGAGAAATCATTGGCGAAATCCATGCTGTCAATGCCTTAAAGCAAGTTATCTCTCAGCTTCAAGCAGACCTTGCATCATTGCAGGAGAAGGTAGGTACAATAGATTCTAATCTCAAAGAACTTCTCGATGTTTTCTCTATGCAGGAGAATCCTGAGTATATGGCAGTAGAGAAGGATGCAGACGGAAAGGTTCTGTCTGCTACTTATAATGATGGTAGTCACTATTCTCACAACTTGAAATCAGAGACCATTGATGCTAAGGTTGATAAGGAAGAAGGAAAATCTCTCATTGATGCAGATGTAGCTATTGCAAACACTACTATTGAAGACCCAGAGGAAAGGTCGAATATGGAGCTTGATTCAGAAAATAGGGTATTGTCACATAGAGACAAGAATGGCATTAAAAATGAGAACGTAGGATTCAATACTCCAAATTATTATAAGAATGGAGAGAAATGCGAGTGGATAGAAGCATCTGATGTTATTCCTATCGTGAAGAAATCAGATGATATTCCTTTAAGCATTCTTGATGGTGTATCAAATCATAACACTCCAAACTTAATAGTTCCGTCAGATATTCAAAAAACTTTCAATGACGGAACTCATAGCTTTACACCTCCTAATGCTGGTTATGAAATGTCTAACCGCATAGAATGTGAAGCAGGTGACTGGTTTACTCGTACAGGTACAGCTACAGGTATGGTGGTTGTAACTGATTCCAATGATAAGAACGGACAGAGGTTGTTTAATTCTAATGGTACTACATTGGGAAGCACCTTCCAAATACCTGAAGAATTAACTTGGGTAAGATACATACGTATGGCAGTTGATGCAACTGCAGCAAAAGCAGGCGATGTTGTAATCTGCAAGGGGAAGAAGGCTTTTAACGGAGAGCAAAAAGGAGACTTTGTAACAATAGATAAGTTGAAGGTAACTTCATTCAATATGCCAAAGGATTTAAAATTCATAAAGACTTCAAATGGAGATTATTATGAATTGTACATTGATGAGTCAGATTTCTCTGTTAAAGCCAGAAAAGTTGACCCTTCTGTAATTACAGAATTACCAGATGATTTCCCTGTATTTGATTGCATTGGAGACTTTTCAAAGTATTTCAACTTTTGGGTAGCCATGGTTGACAACAAATATTTGGTAGTGAGAAATCAAAATGGAGTTATAAACTATCTGAAACTTGGAGCAAATGCTTATAGTTATGCCGAGTTCAGAAAAGAAACAACCTCTGGTGGAATGCTTCGTTATGTTGTAATGTTTCCATATACTTCATATAGTGGAATTAAAGGAGAAAGAGGATTGACTATTTACGACAAGGATTTTAATGTAATAGACACAAATATTAAAGTTGATTTAGCACCTGATGCTCATGACTTTATCTATTTGGATGATAATCATTTTATTATTTTCTGTTATGGAAAATCTAAAAGCATAACAATAAATAAAAATGAGGAATCATTGGTTGTTACTTCTTACAGCTTGTTGATTCAGGAAATTAAAAAAGAAAATGGTGTCTGGAAACAGATAGCATCATTTGATGCAAATGACTATCCGCTTCTTCTCACAGACGGAATACATGGTAAAAGTCCAAGTATTACAGCCCATTGGAACACTATTCAACTTGACTACGATGGTAATCTCCTTGTTAATATGCGAGACATGAATTGTTTCTGGAAAATCAAGAGAACAGTGGAGACTAATGGAAATGTTGTAATAGGTTCAAAAACTAAAGATTACAATGAGGCTATTATAGGAAGAGTTGGAGGATTGTATAATTCTGCTTATATAGATTCAAAGAGAGTACTTGAAGAAGGATTTATGTTTACTGATGTGCCATCATCATTAAATGATATTTCTTCTGATGAGATTCCTTTGTGGAAATTCTATCACGAGCATGATACAACTTATTGGGGAAAGAAGAATATAGGAGGACATGAATATCCTACATACATACTCTTCGATAATAATATGTGGACAGGAGAATCTCCTACAGGCAATTATTATGATATTAACCCGAGAAATAATTATAAAAACAACCCTGATGGAAATGATGATACGCATTTTGTAATCAGTAAGTCTGATAATGGAACTTATGATGAAAAAATGGTTTCACGTATTGTCCAGTTAAGTATAGATTGGGAAAACCATCTTATCAAAGATTATAGGGTATATGAAATTCCAAAGAAATATTCTTATACGCGTAGTTCTGTACAGATGTTTGAAGAAGGTGTGCTTTTCATATCTTGGGCTGACCAAAATTTCTGTGGGTTATTTGACTTCAATGATGAACAAACAACAGTTGAAGGCAAACTATACAAGAATGGCAAGATGCTCTTCTCTGCACAAAAGGCATCTTATAGAGTACATGGATATAAATAATATATTTTAAAAAATTAAAATTATGGGAAAGTGTTTTGTAACAAGATTATCTGGTTCGACCAGTAACAATGAATTACTTAGATTAGGAGAAATGAGAATTAAACTCAAAAAGATTACTTCTCCATCAGAAAATACGCAGGCGTTTTCAATTACAGCAAAAAAAGACACCAATCTTGAAATAATTGGTGATGGATATTTTACTGGCAGTAATCTTTCTGAAAACAAAGGTAAAACAATGACAATACCAGCAGATTCTACGCAGAGTATAATTGTTAGCAATAATAATTTAGAAATTGCAATACTAGACAAATATAGTATTACATCTATTGGTGTTAACAGAAATACTGCAGAACAGAATATGTCTGTCTGTATTGATGATTTTAAGTATTCCAGTTTGTTAACTTATATAGGTTTTATCAATACTGAAATGTCTGGAAACATAGACAGTCTTAAAAACTGCAAAGGTTTAAAATACGTAGATTTATCAAAATCATCCGTTTATGGTGATATTGCTAGCTTAAAAGATATAAAATCTCTTACAAATGTTAATTTGTACGGTACACAAATATCAGGCGATATAAGTAATTTGAAGAATCTGACATCTTTAAATACTTTGAGTCTGTATAATACTAAGGTTTCAGGTGATATAAGTAATTTGAAGAATCTGACATCTTTAAATACTCTGTTATTAGATGGAACAAATGTTTATGGTGATATAGGTAGTTTAGCAGGCTGCACATCATTAAAGATTATAAAAGCATATAATTCTGCAACTCCTCTTACTGGAGATATAAATGCTTTTCAGAATATATCTAACTTGAAGGAAGTAAGTCTGAAATATTCGAGATTGTCTGGAGATTTAGCAACCCTGCCAGCATCTTGCAAGTTTGTTTCATTCCAAAATGACTCTGGTTCTTCATTTACTTGGGGAACACGTGCTTCTTCATCAAAGATAGTTGCAATCGAAGGAAATGCTAACCTTACTAACATTGACAAGATGCTTCAAGACCAAGCTCAGTGTCAGGTAGGATTTGTTTCTTCGGATGGAGTTCATTACAAGACAATTTCTGTAGCAGGAAAACGAACCTCAGCATCCGATGCTGCAGTAGCAACCCTGCAGCAGAAGGGATATACAGTCATTATTGCAAAGGCATAAGTTTAACATTAAAGCAAAGAAAGGAAACAAGATATGAATAAGTTAACAAAGAAGTATAAGGTAGTACATGAGGGAACCAAGATGGCGTTTCCTCTCACAGAGGAAGGTGACAATGCTGAGGTATTCCCATCAGTGAATGCCACCGCAGTAGAGTTTGACACATACCCAGAAGCAAAGGCTTACGTAGATAAGCATGGTCTTGTGTATGAAGAGCCAAAGTATGGGGAGTAAACCATATAAATAAAGAAGAAGGGTGAGTCGAAAGATTCACCCTTTTCTTATACAACAAGTAGAAACAACAACATTAATCATACACCTTAAAGAACTTCTCGCACAGACTACCCATCATATAGCATGGTTCCTCGCTCATCATATCAATCCCATCCTGCTCACAGATATGCGCTACCACATGAAGAAGCTCATGACCTATTGTATTAATGATGCTGCCATTTGATTCACATTTACCAATGGCAAGCACACTCCTTCTTTCTGCTAGGTTGGAATAGGTCAGACCTCTGTCTGCACTCTGCTTAGTCAAATGCTCGTATGCTTCCGATAAAGGATTTCCGTTGCAGCCAATATCCGAAAGAGCATGGCATATCTCATCGGCATCAGATGGCTGATAACCTATGAAATATACTATGCTCCAATCGTACTTCTGGAGTTCAATCACTCTTCTCATCATAACACATCTTCCCAAGGAATAGGCACACCATTATGGCAGCAGTCGGCATAAAATCTGTTAAAGATGAAACCATCCTTCTGGTCGGCATCATCCACCATATCCTTGATAAACTGGGCTAACTGCTCCTCATCCTTAATGGAAGATTTGTAGAAGTCTGCCCTCGCCATATTCGCCACATACACATGGTCGTAGCCTATCTTATTCTTTACCTCTACTCCCTGACCAAGCAGCAAGGCATCCACCTTTTCCTTATCCCAGAACGAGACACTTACGTCACGCTTGGAGGAAGGGTCATACTTATACATCAGGCTCACCGCCCACTCGCACATTTTCTTGCTGAAATGATAGCCATTGTATCTGAGATAGGAAACCATTCCCTCAGGTTTGAGGTCATACATATCCAATGGCATTCTGCATTTTCCCATATTGCTGAATATTAAAGGGAGTCTGGTCCCGACATAAATGTCGCTACCAAAACTCCCAAGTTAAACACTAGCGACCGCCACCATTGTAGCCGCCACCACCTCTTTCACCATAGCGGTTCGGGTAGTTCCAATCATCATTGACGTTATTGAATCTACGTCTGTTCTCACGCTCTTCACGTTCCTCACGCTCTCTTCTCCAATCGTCACGATAATCAGGCATACGCTCACCCATACGCTCCTGCTTCATCTTTTTCAGACAAGACATAGCCTTGCTGCCAAAACCAAGCATAGACTCGATGTTGTCATACAAATCATCGAACTTATCTTCTGTAATCTCAATCATTACCATAATCATAAGATATTAAAGTGAATAGATAGGTAGGAGATTACTTGCTCATGGTCTGCTGGAGCCATCCCATCATCTTGTCAATCTTGCCCTCAATACCTGAAACCTTACCTTCCAGTTTATTGATTTTCTCGGTCTGTTCCTTCTCCTTGGCTATCTGTGGGTTGAGCTGCTGTAGCATTCCCTCACAAGATTCTACTACCCTCTTGTTGTAATCTACGCTCTCCAGTATCGCCTTGGATTGTCTCAGCATGGCATCCACCTCTGCACTCATAGCATCCTTATTGTCGCTAACCACAAGATTCTTGTCGTTGGCTATCTGTCCGTTTGCTGGCAGTTGCTTGAAATCCACTTCCTCATCACCCAGCTTCACCTTCACGTCCACTACGGTCTCCATAGGCTGAGGAGTAAAGCCGTTATTAAAGGTCGGGTATTTCGTCTGAGGATTGCTTACTGAAACCACCTGACCGATTCGCAAGTTCGGGTTTTCACCCTTATCGAGCACATAGAATAAAGAATTTGTTCGTAGTCCTTGAAACATAATGTAATCTCCTATTATCTATTCTTGTTAAACAATACCCGACATCATCTGTAGGGTGTTAGTATCTCTCTCAAACCAGAACTGATAAACACCAGTTCCCTGCACGTCTGCAACCGTCAATGGTGCGCCATTATACTTAGTCACAGCCTGAGAACTTCCGTTGGTCTCGAAAAGGATAGGCAGCGTGCCAGTCGTTCCAGTCGGAATGTCCTGCATCAGGTTCACGAAAATCGTTCCTCTGTAGCTGGCATTCAGGAAGGCGTGGTTTTTGAACGAGAAAACAACATTGTTGGTGTTCACCACCACGCCCGTAGAAGCGATAGCTGCCGAACCATTACGATTCACCCTTGTAAATGGTCTTAACCAAAACATAGCAGCCTCCTTTCCTTATTAACCCCAGAATCCTGCATTGTTAGCAGCGTTCAAACCATACAAGCCAGCCTGATAAGCCACGCAGTTAGGAACCGCAGTAAATGGGCTGTAAGGAGTAGTCACGGTCTCAGGCAACTTACACTTGATACCAGCCACCTCGTTCTGCAAGCCAGCCAATACCTGATTGATAGGAGCCACAGCCTGACCCACAATCTGAGAGGTCATAGCAGAAGACTTGAAGGTGCTGTTCTCTTCACGGAGTGCATCAATCTTGTTCTGTAACTCTCTCATTTCAGCTTGCTTCTGACCATCAACGATAGTCTGAGTGCTATCCTTGATAGCGTTGTGCAAGTCACAAGTCTGTCGCTGAGTCTCGTAAGCTACATTGGCAAAACCACGCTCCTGACCAGTAGCTACATTGTTGATAGCATTCTGCAAGGTTCCAGTCTGCTGGCAGATAGCCAAGCGGTTCTCGCAGCAGCAGTTAGCAATCTGCTGAGCAATCTGCATATTACCCTGCTGCAAAGCATTGATTGTCTGCATACCGCTCATACCAACCTGATTGCCCACGTTCTGAACCTGAGAGGTCAAGGCAGAAATGGCACTCTGAATCTGACCTTCGGTGCAGTTCAACTGGGTAGCCAAATTGCTGAGTGCATTGCGGTTTCCACCGATGGCATCCATCAGGAGACCACGACCATAGTCATTGTTAATCTCGTTGGCGAGACCACCACCATTGCCACGACCACCAAAACCGAATCCGTTGCCGCCCCAGCCACAGAAGCAGAGGATAAACAAGAGCCAAATAAACCATGAACCTTCGTTGCTGCCAAAGCCGCCACCACGATTCATGGCAACAAGAAGGTTAGGGTCAAGTCCTCGCTGTTGGAGGAGAGGAGCAATCAAACTCATCATGCCGCCCTGTCCGCTACCTTCGTTACCGAACACATAAGTTCTACTTGTTTCTGACATAATTATTAAAATTTACATTTCTCCCAATATTAGGATTGGTGCAAATTTCGGAAGAAGTTCGTAGCGGTTAAAATAGTTTGTAGCAAGTTCATATCAATTTTTAATTTCTTTCAAATAGTCTTCCTCATACATCCATTTAAAACCATAAGCAGCAGGAGACTTTCCCTTACATACCCTTGTTATATATGAAGAAGCATATCCTAATTCATCTTGAACTGCTTTTGCACCCCAGAAACGTTTAATAAAAGTATTATCCATATTGAGTTGTACTACTGGTATTGATGTAGGATTCTCTTCTCCAAAGATACCTCTACGCAAATGGTTGTTTTCCCCCGTTCTAGAAAAAGAATTTCTAGTTTTATAAATAGGATTATTGTTGTTTTCCTTGTATGTAACCCATCTTAGATTAGAGAAAACATTATTTGTTCGGTCTGCATCTATATGGTCAATACAAGGTTTATTACCTTCATTTGAAACAAAAGCATCTGCTACCAATCTATGTACATAAGTTCTTTTGATAACATTATTCTTCATAAGAACGCATTTTCTATAGCCAGTTCTTCTATCTATAGCACAACTAAGAATCTTTTCTGCCGAAAATGCTATACCTTTACCTCTTTTTAATGGACGAGATAGCGACTTAACTCTTCCTAGATTACTAACTTGATAGCAACCCTCATACCCCTTGATGTCTTTCCAAATTTCTTCCATGACTTTACCGATTTTAAATGAACCGAATAGAAAAACGGAGAAGCGGATTCGGTAACCGCTTTTCAGTTGGTAGCTACTCCAACCTATCTCCGAGGCAAAGGTACATGTATTTATTGGAATAAGCAAGCAATTCTCTTTTTAAAATTGTTAAAATCATGCCTAAAGAAATAAGAGTTTCTCGCTTTCCTATCAACAGAGTTTCTTATCTTGTTTATAAGTGCTCTGCTTAGAGAAGAAAGTTGACTCAATTCGGTATCAGTATAATACTTACAGATAGAGCCAAAGAATATATATCGAGCATTCACGCATTTTTCTAAGTTGCGTTTCATTATTTCCTCTTCTGATATATGGCAAGCATCAACCATCATTTGTAAAGCTAGCCTATATAATTCTTCCATATTATCCTGAAATCTTTTTTTGTTAAACACTAAATTATGATTCTCACTTTGTAACGTTACGGGCACAAAGATACGAATAATATGGATAGAGATAGATAAACTCGTAAAAGATTATATAAGTACTTGATGAGCAAAGATTTATGGTTACGGAAAAGGTCGTAAATATACGGGAGGGACGATTGGGTCTCTCCTATATATATAATGTGTAGCGATTGTTAAAGGTGGATGCCGTACTTTCGTGATAGCTTGCGGAAGAAAGCCTTCTTGTTGGCAAAGTATCGGATAAGCGACTTATTCCACTTCTTTTCATGCCCAAACTGGTCGTGGATGCCTTCTGGTATCTTTCCATCGTGAACATACTTTTCAAAGGATGAGATAGACTTGCCCATTTCGTTGGCACACCAACCCTTGTTTGCTTGGGTATCATTCATCATGGCAGTAAGAAGTGCCACCAGTTCCATATCATTCTCTGATAAACCGCAAGGGATAGGCTTTCCTTCCGCTTGGGCTACTGCTGATTCATGCGCCTTATCAGCGAGAGCACGAAGTCCAGCTTCGATGATGCTGTAATTTACTAATTGCGACATAAGCATATAGAATTAAAATGAGTGTAATCAGGAACATATCACAATAGTACATCTGATTTGTGATAACGATAGAGCCGAACATGATGTGTATCACATTGACTCCTGCGATATAGAGTATCGGGATGCGCCACTCTACACACAATCTGTGCAACACCTGACCTTTCCAAAGGGAAATCGGGTATAGGATATAAGTGATGAAGTAGAAGAACCAGATAGGTTCCTCATTCTCTTCGTACCATAGTGTTATCTCCATTTTGTTGTCATAGAACTGAGATACACCATACCATCGCATAAGCATGACCAAGATAGGTACATACTTGAAATAAAGCAAGTCCGTCTTAATCTTGCTGCGTTCGGGGAGAAGTTTTGTAATCTCTCCAATTAATTTCTTGACTCGTAGGTCTTCGTCTTCATCTATTTTCATAAGCCTTCATTTTTAAGTTTATAATGATTGGATATTCTTTTGCTGATGTAATCACCTGAGATTCAGATGTTCTTAGATGCTGCAAATATAAAAAGAAATAATGGAAACATAATAATTTAGGATATTTTTAATAGTTAAACTTTACAAATACTTACAGATTGATAGATTTACACAAGAAATAATGGTAAAAAGTTTCAGATTGAAAGCAATTATCCCCCGAAAGCCCAGCACTTTCAGGGGATAGTCATATATGTATTACTTCTCAGCCTTCGCCTTCTGGTTAGCCACAACAACCTTGTTAGCCTTCTCCAGCACGGCAAGAATCTTCTTTCTCAGTTCACGAATCTGTTTCATGTCCTCAGCGTTGTAGGCATCCTTGCCATCATCCAAGAAACCTTTCTTCAACTCGGATATTTCCTGCTTGTCAAGGGAAATCTCGTCAATGGCATCAATGGCAGCCTTATTGGTGTTGTAGTAGCCATCGCTCTGGCTAGGAGCCGTATCAACCAAGAGGTCGTATGAAGTCTTGAATCCGTTCAGTTTAGTGAAGAGTTGTTTCAGCTTCAAGTCCTCGAAATCATCCTTCGGAGTAGCGTGAGCCTTGTATATATCCTCGGCATTCAACTTGTGAGGTCTATACTCCTCCCCACTCTCCTCAGCACGTTCCTTCTTCTTGTCTTCCTCATACTTCTTCACCTTCACATCATCCTGCTTATACTGCTTATACTCCTCAGAGTCGTAGAACCGCTCCAGCATGGAGTAATCGCCATCCACCTTAGCTTGTTTCTTTAACTTGCTCAGGGTATTGGCAGCACGGTCGTGATTCTCCTTCATATCCCAGAACTCATCACCTTGTTTCTTAGTGACTGGTCTATCATCAGGATTGCTGACGAACTTGCTGAATAATGGAATATCAGCCACCTTGATTTCCTTCGGGTCATTGAGTGACTTGGTAAGAACACCGAGCACCTGACTGCCCATGGTGTAAGCACCACCGAGATAAGAAGACAATACATGGTCAACCACCGCTGGGTTATTCAGATTGTACCTTGGGTCACCGAAAGCATCAATGCTATTCTGCTGCACATCAGGATAGTCGTTTCCGATTGAGTTAACCATCTTGGATGCACGAATTAGCCAATCAGGAGTGCCCACGTATGCCTTGGTAAAGTTCGGGTCATACTTATTGTACTCAGTCTCCTTGAATAATGGCTTGCCAGTAAAGTCTACATTGAAAGCCAACTCAAAGACTGGGCGAATAGCATTCGGCATCAGACTGACCGCAATATTTCCGTCATATCCAGTCGGGTCAAGCGGAAGCATATCAACGACCTGACCGAGCAAGTCTTCTGCATACTGACTCCAACTCTCCTCAGCCAACTCGCCACCCATCATCTTGGATGCAATCATATCGCCTACTCCATAGAAGGCACGGAACTCCTGAGCAAGCGGAATCTTTACATACTCATGGGTGTAAGGAACCCACATGATAAGGTTGTTTCGTCTATCCCACTTGGTGAACTGCCAGTACTTATCCTTATCATCATCACCGCCAAACAGACTCATCAGGGCAGCGTTGACGATAGGAACCAGCACGCCACTCGCCAACCACGATGCAGTAACAGCCGTAAACTTGAAAGGATGATGTTTGGCAAGCGCACCCAATGTCTGTAAACTCTGTACTGCTGGGTTGATGAAGAGATAGAGATTTCTAATCATCTGCCAGCCATATTCGCCAGTACCCTTGCGGTTGAAGTTCAAGGTTACATTCTTGGCATCATTCACAGCCTCATCAATGGAACGTCCATACTGAATAGAGGTCATGTAAACCGCAAATCGGTTACTATCCTCGATTGCTCTGTTCAGGAACTCGATACTATCCATGATGGTATGCCCTACCTTCACTGGGTTCGCCTTCCATCTATCCAAATCCTTCAAGTCATTCTTGAATTTCTTCTTCAAGTCTTCCACATCAAGCGAAGAGACAAAGCCAGTCTCGCCACCATTCATCATAAAGTCATAGAACATCTGTTCCTTAGGAGTAGCGTTTCCGTTGCTTACCTTCTCTCTCAACTTGCCGTTCTGATAGTCTCTCAGCATGAAACCGAGATTCCAAGAGGTAGCAAGATTCTTTCTGAGCAGATAGTTATATTTTGCATCCTCACGAATAGCGCTAGATGCCAGCGTCATGGTCAGGTCTCGGAAGTAGTTGGAAGGAATGAAGAGAGGTGAAAGACTGGTATAGGCAGCAGCCATCTTTCTTCCCAACCAAGCAGCAGCCCTATCCAGTTTGCCGCTCTGAATCTCTCTTACTCGGTGTGCTCTGGTATTGTTCATCGCCTGAGCCAACTGCGGGTCTCCATTCACATAGATAACATATTCCTCGCCATCCTTCATCACTCGCACCTCATGTTCTCTCTCCTCGCTATGAGTCTGAGGATAGGCTATGTTCAATCCGTCTCTCTTCTGAGTAGCATCGCCAGTCTGAGCCATATTCTCCATCTTCTGCTCGAAAGCATCAATGGCAGCCTTCACCTGATTGCTATTCATCTGAGAAGTAATCTGAGGTGTAGCAGGAATCCACTCTTCGTTGCCGTTGGCATCCGTACTCTTCACGTACCAAGCCTTGCTCAGGGTGAGCAGGGAGGTAGGATGATTCTGAGCCAAGAGCATCAGGTGTTGTTTCACCCAGTTCTTGTTGTTCAGCAGGATTCCACTCTCTGCCATATTCTCGATGTAAGCGATAGGGTCATCAGCTATAGAGGTTCGTCCGTGTGCAGTCTTCAAGGTCTGATTGAAAGCACCCTTGCCACCACCGATATAGTCCCAAACTTGGTCAGCAGTAGTGCCATCCCATCCACGGAGAGGAATATAATGGCTATACATATCTCGCACATACTGATAAGTATCTTTGCTCATCATGCCAGCCTTATAGCCATCACGGAGAATCTTCTTGGTAGCCGCATTCGTAGCATTCCAAAGGTCTTGCACCTCAGCTACATGACTACTCTCAATATCCCTTACCAGTTTATGGGCAGCTTCCTCAAAGTCAGAGCCACCGAAGAGAGCCGACAAGCCTGAGTAATCGTAGGCGATACCATTCTCATCATAACGATAGTCCATATAGGAAGGAGAGTATTTCGTTCTAAGAGCGTTATCCCTCTGTCTCCAAGTAGTGAAATCCACTCTTCCAAACTCCAAATCGCTATCATTGGTAATTCGGTTCATATCGCCCTTGTAAGCCCTGTATGCCGCACTTCTCTGAGCCACGTCCTCAAAGTCAGCATCCAGTGACTTCTTGAAAGCCATCTGAGCATCACGCTCCAAGCCATGCTTAGCCATCATGTAGATACGAACATTATCATAGCTGTCACCCAGTATCTTCTTCATCTGATGATAAGCCTTTCTCAATGGCTGCAAGAACTCATTGTTGTACTCCTCAAACTCGTTCTTTCCCTTGCCATGACTGCGGTTCTCGGCAGTATAGGCATCCTCAGCCATGTTCAGGCGGTCAACACCCACTTCCTTCATGATAGCTTCCTGAGCCTTGCGGATAGCCAGCATACTATCTTGGAAGGCGATTCTTTTGAGCACAGAACCACGCTGCAACTCTCGGTTGAACTCTCCAAGGGCAGTATCATCACTCAGAAGATGCTGCTCGTAGGTTGGGGCAGTCTTCCAAAGAGCCATCATCTTGCGGTACTCGTCCACTCTTCTCAGGAAGTCAACGGCACTCTCGCCAGCGTTGCGTTGTGGGATGGTTGGTCGCTGGGCATCCTTTGGCAGATTATTATCCTTCTTCCACTGGTTCAGGTCATGCTCAAACTGGTCGTAGCGCAAGGAGAATCGGGTATTCCCCACGATATTGGCATTGTTCTCATCGAATATCACATAGTTGTAATCGCCTTTCTCAGCACCCCCATGAATCATGCCAGCAGGGTACTTGATTCCAACAAAGCCAGCATCACTTAACAACTTACTTGCTGCTTCTTTAGAACCAAGTATAGCGGAAAGTTCATCATACAAGTCTTGACCTCTTACCTTACCATCAACACGACTTGGATAAATGGTTTCAATAGGTTCCTTGCCAATTCTAACCAACTCCTTATTTACCTTATTCAAATGAGATTTTTTCAATCTATTCTCCCAATCAAGATAATCTCCATTATCATCAGGAATATCCACATCATATAGGTTGGCACTAGCAATATTTGGCAAATCTTCCTTCTTTGTATTGGAAATGATTTCACGAATACGTCTTTCTTCCTTCAAGTTTGCCTCGATATAAGCACGTTTTTCTTCTGAAATGCCACTTTGATTCAATTTGTTTTCATCAATTTTAATATCTATGTCAAGGTCTTTCAAAATAAGTTCCTTAGCATCTTCAAGAGACTCGCTATTTGCAGTCTTTACAAAGTACTTATACCAATTATCTGCAATCAAAGAACCCATATTAGGATTAAAAACAGAATTATTCGCTTTTCTACTCTTTGCACGGCTTGCGTAGTCTTCACCAATCTTTCTAGAATTGGTAACATACACACCATGACCGAAGCTCTCACTTCCCTCGCCTTCCAAGGCATGAGACAAATCGAACTTGTCAAAGCTAGCACCAGTACCATGGTAGGTACGGATGCTAAACTTAGGGTCAGAGCCAGTAAGCAGAGGAGCAATCACATGTTCGGTCAACTGGGTAGGGATTCCGTTGCCGATGATGGTATGACTCAGGTTCTCGGAGAATGGCATCTTGTAATCATCGCTCACTCCTGATACTCTTGCGAGCACTCTACCCATGGCACGATACACCTTACCATCAGGCATCACAATCACGTCACCACTCTTCGTTCTTAGTGTTGGCAGGAGTTCGTCAGCGAAGGCATGAGGAACCTTTCCGTCAGCATAGGCACTACCCATCACGTACAATGGCTTGTCTATGTTTCTCCAGTCAATGCCATCAGCCTTCAAGCGAATATCCATCCAAGGAGCCACACCATTCTTCTTCTCGGTCAGGGTCGGGATAATATCAGCCACAGCTTCATACCATCCGCTCTTGTGTGCCATCTTCTTTGGCTTGGCAGGAAGTTTGCCATCACGAACCGCACGGACAATCAATCTCTCTCGGTTGGTATAGCCGCCATAGTCAGCAGCGTTATAGACATCTGCATCCCAAGTATAGCCGTTGGCATCCAGCGCATCAGTAATAACCTTCATCGCATCAGAATCCTTATACCCCTTCACATTCTCAATGGTCACCACCTTTGGCTTAACCGCATTGATGAACTCAGCAGTACTAGCAGCAGTCTCCTTGTCAAGTTCCACCTCAGCGTGATTACTCTTCGCCTGAGAGTAGTTTTTGCATACAGGAGAAGCATGGAAATACTCCACCTCGCCATCAATCTGCTTCACCAACTCCCTTGGGTCAACATCACGAACATCAGCAGTAACGATGTGCTGCCCGAAATTGTTACGATAAACACCGCTTATCTTCTCGTCATACTCAACTGCCACCACTGGGTCGATGATACCCTTCAAGCCTTCCTCAACAAGACCGCCACCGCTAAAGTAGGTTCCAGCCTTAATGAGAGTGCCATCAAGGTTCTTCAAGGAGAACTTAGGGTCACGCTCTATAGCTTCTGCAATATGTATAGCCTTCTTGTTGGCTTGTTTCCATCCCTCAGGTTTCGACATCATAGATTTCAGAGAGAAACGAATATTGTCGCTACTATTGATAGCTTCATTGAAGGCACGACTGCGGTCACCTTCCTTATTCGGGTCGTAGTCATACATTGGTAAGCCAGCATTCTCTATGCCCTTGCGTACATCTTCGCCCAAGTTATCAGGAACCACGGCAGCAGCAAACTCGTTTAGACGGAGAGGTCTGTTGTACTTAGTCTCAAAGTACGCACTCTTCAACTCAGTCTGTACTGCATTCTTCAAGGCATCCAGCTTCTTCATGAAGGTAGGAGTAAGGGTAATGCCATATTCTTTCTTGGCATACTTCTTAGGGTCAGACTGCAATACAATATCGTGAAGTCTCTGCTCGCCATAGAACACATCATTATACAAGAACTTGGCAAGGTCATAATAAACCTCACTCCATTTCTCGTAAAATTCTTCCTTATCCTTATTAGAAGACAACTTATCCTTGTTGGCACGCATTTCGTCTGTAGAATCAACACGACTAGCCAACTTTGCGATAAAGCTACCAAACGAGGTATATTCACTTCCATTGGTCTGCCCATCTGCTTCTTCCCTCATAACCTTTGAAACATTTTCAAGAGTTTCAGGCACATACTTTCGGGAACCATCCTTAGTATAGCCACGGAAGATACGGTTCTTCGTTCCGAACTCATCCAGTTTGTTCTCCTGCCATCTGATGTAATCATCATAAAGACCATTCTTGTTGACGTAATTACTAGCCTTCACCTTAGACAGATAGAAGTCATACTTCTTTGTGTCGTTGTGCTCCTTCACCATCTGTTCAACAACCTTCTTTACATCGGATTTCTTTGGTGTACCATTCTTGTTAAGAAGACTTGACGCATAGTCACGCTCAAAGATTTCCTTAGTCTGTTTTCTTACTTGTGGATTGATAGGGCTAACCTTAACGCCAGTCTCCTCATACATCTTTCTTCTCACCTCCAAAGAAACCTTTTCCCATGTAGGGTGAATGATGGCATGCTTAGCCAGACTCCTAACCTTTTCGTTCAGTTCAGGGTCAGTCTGCATACTATTCAGAATATCCTCGGCAGTAGGATGGTCACTGATAATTTCTTTCCAGCGATAATCAATTCTTGAATCATACTCCTTAATATCAATACCCTTTTCCTTCAAGTACATCAACTCCCAAGCAGGAGAATTATTGTCACTTAGGGCATCCTTTGCCTGTCTCTCAATCTCAGCTTTAGCTCCACTTGGGTAATCAAGGCTATCAACCCAGTCTTCAAACTTTCGATACCCCTTTTCGCTCATTTCTCGCTCTACGGAAGGATAACGCTGAGTGTAGGCATCAGTTATCCAAGTACCAGCAGTCTTGCCAGTACGCTTATCCAAAAGGGCAGAAGGAGCGATGAAGGAAATCTCTCCAAAATTGTCGTGACCACTCTTGTTGGTATCAATAACGGCAAGGCTAGGATTGGCAAAGCCACCCAGTTTCAAAGCCTTTCTCAGCTTCTCCTCAGTAATGTTATGCACTCCTGCAAGAGTTTTCTCATCCTTCAAAGAGAAACGAGGTTCTGCTACCGCCTTAATCTGTCTATCCAAGTCTTTGTACTTATTAAACAGACTATCCAACTCATCCTGATACTTCTCGAAAGATTTACTTCTCAAATCTTCCCAATCATCATCAGGAATCTCATATTCCTCAGTCATTTTGTGCTTATCCATATACTCCTTCATCAGTTGCTTGTGGTATTCAGCACGCTCTTTGCCCTTCAAGTTGTAGGAATCCTCAGTTTCCTTTTGTTCCTTCTTCAATCCTGCAACCTTTTCTCTGTTAGCCTCACGTTGCTTGAAAGCCTTATATCTGTCCTCATAAGTAACAGACGATAGTCCACCCTGCTTGTATTCGTGATACTCAGCACCACTTTCGTTGTCGGCATTCTTGTTAGCCACCACATCAGGAGCATTGAACTCGCTAGGAACATCACCCTTCACCTCATTCACTTGGTCAGCAAAAGGTCGGTCAATGTCAAAGAGTTTGTAGTTACCCCAAGCATCCTTATACACATCATCCAATTCATTGTGAACTGCCTTGTTATAGAATCGTCTCCATCTGTCAGCCAGCACTTTCTTCTCGTAATACTCAGGAGATTTTAAAGGATTGCTCATATCCACCAGAGCATACTGAGCATACTTGTTAGGACGGAGTTTGGAAGCATATTCATAAGCATCCTCAGCTGCTTTTCTCTGCTCCTCATTCTTGATTGAGAACTTCAAAGAAGGATGATTCAGGAACTCCTCGAAAGTTTTTGGCTCCTCAACCTCAACTTTTTCGCCATTTTTCTTGGCAGTTTCAGAAGAATTGTCTATCTTTGCAGCAGAGCTGAGCGGAGGAGTGGAAAGGCTTTCCACCTTATCATCTTTAGGAGTTAACATAATGAGTTCGCCGCCATTTCGTTCAGCTTGTCTTTTTATTCTCCCAAGATTTCTTTCATCAAGTGTATACCAACCAACAACTTCAACATTATCCTTGTTGTCGTTTACTTCCAACACGGTGATAGGACTTTTTTCATCCAACTTGATTGCTACCCAATGGTTAGGCTTCTTTGTTGGCTGTGTATGCCCTACCAAATCTGTATTGTATAAAGCATCATTCAATACCTTTTTACTTTCAGCAGGAGTAAACTTGTGAGCATTCCAATTCTTCTCAAAAATATTCTTCTTGATGATAACTGGTTTTCCGTTTGCTCCTATTGCAGCATCCACATTCTTTGGTATAGCAGGAAGCTCTACATTACGAAAGGCACTAGTGAAGTCTTCATCCATCAACTCATCAACGGACTTAATCTTATCCAGCTTCAAAGTACCATCCTGATTCAGAGGATTTCCCTGATTATCCTTCAACGAGAAATTTACTTTAGCATAGTCTGCAAATGGCTTTAGCTTACGTTTGCTCGTATCAAGCCACTTGTCGAACTCATCCTTACTTACTCCAGTAATATTTCCAAGACCTTGCCAACCATCGCTATAGTTGGCGAGATAAGCCTTTTTGGCATCATCCATGGAGTCATAGCCATACATTACCTTATGCTCGTCAAACGAGCCATCAGGATTCACTTGGTCAACGACAAACACATCACCATCCCAATTATCAAGGTCTGCCTTGTCATTGATAAACATATCCAGATGGTCGCCATCCTTACCAAACTTACCACGGATATAGCCATAAGTATCGTGCATGGTTACTTTCCACTCTTTGCCATCGGCATCCTTACCTGAGCGAGTTGAACCCTTTGGATTTTCTATAGTGTAATCGTAGCCACCGAACTTGATGTGTCCCTTCTTGTAGTTTCCACCCTCTTTCTGTGCGTCAGACGGATTGGTTTCTGTTTCCTCAATAGCTGATTTCAAACGGAGAGAGAACTTGGTGTGATTAGTAATCTGGGCATTGTTCTCGTCAAAGATAACATAGTTCATTTTGCCTTCCTTGTTGCCGCCAGTATTGCGCTGGGCGATTACCTTCACACCATCAAAACCATATTCCTTCAATGCGAGTGATGCAAGTTTCTGTGAGTGCAGCAACTTAGCCAACTCTTCATAGAAAGTGCCGCCAGTCTTATACTTCTCCTTGAACAATTCGTATTCCTTTCCGTCTCTATCCTCGAAATAGTCACGCATACCATCGGAATCAACCAATTTATAGCCATTATCTTCAAGAATCTCTTTTCTAATATCACGCATTCTAGGAGTCATTTTTTCATCCCATCCGAGATAGTTTTCACCAGTATCATCAGGAATATCTACAGAGTAAAGGTTGCGCTCAATCTGAGGTTTAGGAATAGCATCAAACTTCTTCTGCTCTTCCTCATACTTCTTCTTCACCTCTTCCAGTTTTGGCTTCCATCTTTCAAGTTCACCAGTTCGCTGATTGATGTCATTCTCTGTGACCCGAATAGTTTCTTCTGTTCTCTTTATCTGTTTAAGCAACTTATCAACGGTTTCAGGCATGTCGTTTTGTGCGAAATATGCAACCTTCTCTTTTCTTCTAGCTAAAGACTCTTTGTAGTTCTGCAAATCTTCTTTCAGGCTATCAATATAAGCCTTACTATTATCGTAAGCACGTTGAACCTTGTCGTATTCATACTTGGCATGATTTAAATGAAACTGTGCAATCTTATACTCTCTTGGCATTCCATGTCTGGCTGCATTCTGCTTAGCATAAGCCTTGGCGATACCTTCCACCTCGCTCACATAAGTTCCCCAGCCATAAGCCTGAGCACCTTCACCACTACCCATGAAGGAGTGGTCGAACTTGTCAAACGATGCTTGGGAGCCATGATAGGTCTTGATAGAGAACTTAGGAGCATCAGCTATCTCCTGATTGATACTATTCACAACATCATCAGTAACAATATCACCCTCCTGAATCTGCTGAGGTTCACGACCAGCGTTCTTCACAAGTTCCGCTTGCTCTGCTCTGGTCAAGATACGGTTCACCTTCATCGCACCAGTAATCACCCAAGGGTCAGTCTCAGGGTTCGGGTTGGTACGATACATATAATAGCCATCAGTAGGCAGATGTTTCAAGCCAGCGAGTGAATGCTGATACTTGCCCGATGGATTGATACCCTCTTGGCGAGCTTCCTCCTGATAATCTACATCAGCAGCATACTCCACCTCTGCGAAGACGAAGTTCTTAGGGAAGAGAGTCTTGTTTCCCTCAGCATCCTTGCGGTTGAACTGGATAGCGTAAGGCACTACACCAAGATGCCAGCCTGGTCTATAGGCTAGCTTACCGCTACCGCCTTGTGTTCCCTTGCCGCCCTGCTTAACCTGAGGTCTGCCAGTCTTGCTTTCTCCAGCAATAGGAGCAGCATCAGCATCGAGCCATACACCAACTGGAGTAGCAGCACCATCAGGATTCGCTACCATAGGTGGATAGAGTTTACCATCCTTTAGCACGAACACCTTGTAGCCGATACCCTTCTTCTTAGGTTCAGGCTTTTGACGGAGAGAGAAGGAAACATCTTCGCCAGTCTCGGAGTTTGTTACCTCACCCTTGGCAGTCTTCACGTAGGCTTGTTCGATAGAACGGATGATGTTCTTGGTCACATCGCTATACTCTGTACCAAAGAATGCCAACTTAATCTTCTGCAATATCTCATGGATAGCAGCGAGCAGAGGATGAGACATCTTCATAGCGAGAGTGTGAGCCAAGTTGAGGTCACGAATCATTTCGCCTACCGCATCAGCAACAACCTCCTCAGCGTAGTAATCTCTAGCACGTCCAGAGAATCCAGCATCAGAATATCTCTGCATGGTCTCATCTACCGCCTTGTCGAAGGCATCAGAGCCATAGGTATCAAGCACAAGCTGAGTCAACTCATTGTATGCAGCAGGGTTCAGGTTCTTGATTTGGTGAGTCATTTCGTGACCGAAGATAAACTGAGCACCTTCCGTGATAGAAGAGTCAAGAGTGATGAAGATGGTACGATGAACGTTGCCATCAGCATCCTTGGTCTCCTGAATCCAGCCGTTACCCAACTTGTCAGAGTACTGCCACTGAATGTCAGCACCCATCATCTTAGCCAGTCTCTCGAAAGCCTTTCGAGTCTTCTCACCCACGATATTGTCAACGACCTTCATATCATCCACCTTATTCTTCTCTACATCAGCAGCACGCTCAGATTTTGTCTGCTGTGTGCCATTGTCTCTAGCAGAGAAAGGAAGGTCAGTCTGGTCTCTCTGTGCGCCTAAAGGAGCATCATCCGTTGCATCCTCAGGAACCTCAGGGGCATTTATATTCTCATTTGTCTGCTCATTTATCTTCTCATTCTCCTCATCATTCTCCTCATCAGAGTTCTCTTCCCCAGTCTTCTCCTCAGATTCAGGAGCCGTTTCAGTCTGTTGTTCTGATTCAGCCTTATTCTCCTCAGCGAATGCAGCATTATCAGCCGCCTTCTTCTGCTCTTCAAGTATGTTCTCAGCCTGAGCGATACGAAGATTCTCAATGTAATTTCTTGCTTCCGATGCCTTGAAACCGCTAGTGATTATGCTGAGCATGGCATTGCGAATATCCTGAGTGTCGAGAGCGTCAAGGTTCGATGGACGATTCTCCCACAGACTATGAACGAGATTGTCAATGGTAGTTCCCTTGCCATCAGCAGCGAGCAACTGAGTCTTGGCAAAGTCTTCTCTGCTCAATCCAGTCTCCTGCTTAACACCCTTGCTTGTCTCTGTACCCTCATAGTTGAGAGTGTGAGCACCGAGATTGCTAGCCACATACTCCTCAGCAGTAAACGGAATCGTATCTGTCACATCAATGCCAGTACCATCATACAGACGATGCAGCAGAGTTCCAACCGTCTCCTTATAGATTTGAGCCACCGCCTCAGCATCATCCTTTACCGCACTCTTCAAGCGAGCGAACTTTCTTCTTGCCTTCTCAATGAGTTCCTTTCTACCCTCAGCAGTATCTTCCACCTTGGCAAGTTGTCGCTCATTATAGGCATCACGGATAGCGATAGCAGAGTCATAAGCCGCCTGAGCATCAGCAATAGCCTTCTCCTTGGCATCCTTAGCCGCCTTCTGTTCCACGAAAGTCTTACCCTTCACGGTCATGTTGCTAGCCTTGTCGAGTGCCTTCTTTGCATCAGACACATATCCAGATACGATACTATCTGCATCCTCACCAAACTGGGAGTCATACAACTCGGCAGTCTGTGCGGCAGTCAGCTTCGAGAAGTCAGGATTGCCATCCTCCAACATAGGCACGATGGTTCCATCTTCAAGAGTAATAGCAGGAGCAGCAGGAGCCTGTTCTGTTGCAGGAGTCTCAGCAGGAGCAGCAGTCTCAGTATTCTCAGCAGATTCAGGAGCAGCAGTCTCGCCCTCTATTGTCGGAGCTTCCACCTCTATCTCACCTCTATTCTCTCCACTATTATCCTCTATCATTGAGGATTCAGGCATAGCTTGTTTGTATTCGTCAAGCGACATAGAAGAGATTGTAGCCACATCTTCTTTGTTCACTGCATGAGGAACAATAGTACCATCACCCTTCAACTCAACTACCTTAGCTTTAGCACCAGTATCACGAATAAGGAACAATCTAGAATCAGGATATTTGGTATTGCCATCCTTATCAAGCACATCAACGAGCACAACGTTGCCATCATCATTGAGAATCTGATTGAAATCAAATGAAGGTTGAGTCTCTTCTGTCTGTTCTGTCTCCTCATTCTGCTGGGCAGCACGTTCCTTCTCCATCTGCTCACGCTCAGCCTTAGCAGCTTCCAGTCTCTTCTGGTCTTCCAAGTCTTTCATCTGCTGCAAGTCTGCAAGCGAATAAGGATTCTCCACCACGTTACCATCTATAGAGATAGCAGCAGTACCATCACCATAGTCAGCCAACACCTCATAGGTATGTTCTGTACCATCTGTATCAGTCACATTGAACTGGGAGCCAACTTCAACGGTTCCATCAATAATGCCAGCCACTTCCTTGATAGCATTCTCTTTAGCATCAGATACCGCCTGAGCCTTCACATCATCAGCAGGGAGTTCTTCACCCAGTTCAGCGAACATCAACGCATCAGCATGTTCTACACTGTTCGTTGTCGGGTCATAGTATAGAATCATATCATCGCTATTGCTTACATCAATAGAGCCATCATCATGGGTAGCAATATTACCACCGATAATATAGACTCCATAGTCTTCCAAACCGCCTGATGCTTTGATAGTAGCGTTACGAACAGAGCCACGACTATGGTCTGTGTACATATCAACTCTCTGCTCTGCCTGATGAGCAGCAAGGTCAACCTTATCTTGTGCATCATCAACCACACCTTGGTATCGGGCAGAAGACAACTGGTAGTCATAGATAGCTTGGTCAAGTTTATCATCCTGCCCAGTCAGGGATTCCAGTTCCTCATCACTCATGGCAGATAGCTGCTGCTCAGAGATACCCAAGGCTGCTGCAAGAGTCTTCATCTGGTCTTCCTGCTGAATCTGAATATCATGTTTGTCTGCATCATCAGCATCATGCCCCTCAGAATAAGCGTTGTCAATATCTGCCTGATGTTGCTCCTCAGGAGTTGTTGGCTCGTTAGTAATCTCCTTGGCATTCATTTCAGCAGTCTTGGCAATATTGTAGCCACGCATCTTCATCAGGTTGACACCATAGTTAACAGCAGCATTAATCTGCTCCTTGGTCATGGTATCTCTCTGTCTGAGAATATCAGCCAGCACACCACCCATCTGCTCATTGGTTGCGTTGTCAATCTTATCCTTGATGTCTGCCCAGTTATCGCCCATAAGGTTCTGTGCATCACTATCAGCCACATTCACCTTGTTGCGGAATCGGTAGTACTGAGCACGATTGTAGATACCTTTTACTGGTCGGGAGCCAGCACCCATCGCATACATAGAACCGACAGAGATAGCCATACCACCGATGATGTCGAGTTGCTGCTTAGCATCAAGGAGGTCAGAGAACTTATTATCTCCATCCAATAGAGCATGAAGAGGAATGCCAATCTCTTCCTCCATCACTTCTTCACCGAAGCCATTGATGCCGAACTTCTCCATCCACTTCTTGGAATTGGTGTACCAACCACTCTTGCCGATATTCTTGAAGAACTCAGCAGAAGCATTCATACCATGTTTCTCCATGAAGTTGACAGCACCCTTCTTGATACCATAGTTGTGACCGAAGAGTTTTTCAGTATAGTTCTCCACCATGGCAGAGGTCAGCCCCTTATAGAGAGCAGTACCCATAGACTCGCCACCCTCATGCAGGAGGTTTCCGTTCTCATCGAAAGTACCGAACTTATAGTCACCATTCTCATCCTGATACAGATTACCCAGATGTCGCTGCATGATGTCAGCACCAGTCTTCAACGCTTGCTCAGTTCCAGCCATCGCATACGAGCCGATAACATCGCCAGCCACGATACCAGTATTCTTCAAGATTGCAGCACTCACCTTTCCCATGCCACGCTTAGCTGCAAACTTCAACGCTCCTCGACTTATGCCCTTGGTAATGCCACCATAGCCGCCAGTCAGGAAGAAGTCAGCCATAAATGGGAGACTCTGCCCTGCAATCTTCGTCCAACGATAGACGTTACCCATCTTCTCGTCTTCAAGAGCCGCAGCAGCATCCGCACCCAGTTTACTCTTCAGGAGCATCTTATCAGAACCAGAGAGAGGAATGTTGTTATCCATCTTTGTCTTGATACGTTCCATCTGCCCCATGGTAGCGAAGTCTGTCAGACCGAAATCCCAAGTCTTGGCAGTAAAGGCAGTATTGTCAAGAGCCTTCAAGGCATCCTCACCCCAGCTACTTGTAGGATATTGTTTCACCGCTTCAAGCGCACCAATCTGCTCAGTAACCAGAGAAAGAGAGGTTGCCAACTTGTTCCTATAGTCACTCTGCTCAGCAGTTCTTCCGTTACTTGCACCGATACTAGCACCATAAGAGAGCAAAGGATTTCCGTGTTGACGATTATCCTCAGCGATAAGAGCCTCAATCTCCTTCTTTCGGGCATAGGCATCAGCCAGTTTCTTATCAAACTGCTTTTGAGCACCCTCCTCAGTAAGGTAGGTTCCATTCTTGCCGATGTTCTCCTGCAAGTCATAGTTACCATTTTGGTCACGCACATCTAAAACAGATGGTATCTCACCTGTATCTACCGCATTCAGATAAGCAACATCCTGTGCTTGACTCTGCTCAGCTTCAGGGAGAGAATAAACATTCTCATTGTCCGAGGTAACGTATGCGCCAGTCTTGCCAGTCTCAGGATTGTAAGCGAAATCATCCTTCACCACATTGTTAGCATCACCACCGAAGGGAGTCTGATGTGTACCCAAGTTCACACGACCGAAATCCTTCTGATGTTTCTGCTTGCGTTGTTTCAGTCTGTTGTATCTGCCAGCATTGTTCATTGTCTGCTGAGCACTAGCCGAGATAGCTGCCGCCCCAGCAGAGAAACGAGCACGGTCAGCAGCACTCATAGGAACACTACCGCCCTTCGCTCTTGATGAAGTCTTACTACGAGGTTCAAAGAGTGCAGAGTAAAAACGCTCATAAGTAGATGGAACATCAAAGTTCTGAGCCTTCAAGTTCTCATAGATAGCGTGTCTGTTATCCGAACCGCCTTTTCCGTCTCTTGTCAGAGCACTCTCAAACTTATTGTAATCATCAGGCACATCATAGTTCTGTGCTTTCAGATTCTTGTATAAAGTGTATAATGGTCTTTCTGCCATGATATATATATTTGTTTGTTACCAAATTCTTGTTACCAATTTACGCCAGTCTTCTTCTTGCCACCCTTGTTGGATGATGACGTATGGTTCTGTTTATGCTTACGCTGATAAGCTATCTTCTGAGCCTTCTTTCCTGCTGCCGTCTTAGGGGAGTAACCCATCTTCTTCACTTCCTTTGCCGCCTCAGCCATGCCCTCAGGGTCTTTTTCCATCAAATCCATATACTCATCAACCTCTCCTGAGTAAGAACCCTTTCTTGAACTGCCACTGCCCGACTTGTTGGCACGGATTCGACCAGTTGCAGCATTGATACGCTGGATAGCCTCCTGTGCTTGCCAGTGGGAAATCTGCCCATCAGCCAGAGCCTTCTTGATAGCCAAGACTGCCTTCTTGTAATCAGCATCAGTCTGATACTTCATCTTCGACAAGTCAAGTCTTCTGTTTCCTTGGTCAATTCTCTGCTGTCCTTGGTCAGCCTTCATCTTGTTGATGTCGTTCTGCATATCGTGATACCTCATCTGCTCAGCGAGAGTCAGGTTATTCTTCCGAGCTTCCTCATCAAGAGCAAGTGCCCTCTGATACCCTGCCAACCACGATGCCCGATTCTTCTCTCTCTGAGCATCCATATATGCCTTGCGTTTATTCACAGCCTTAGTCATATCCGACTCAGGATTGTGTACCACCTTGGCACCATTGGTAGCAAAGTAGATATTGGATAGCGCACGGAGACCATCACCCAGAGCAGCGATACGAGCCTTAGTACGCTCCTTCTTCTCTCTGTTCGCCCTCTGCTCAGCAGTCTCATTCAGTTCAGGATTCAGCATCTTATACATATCAGCATAAGATAGCTGCTTAGGCTGAGGTTTCGACTCCTCCTTCTTCACGATGGGTACGGATGGTTTATCCTCCTCATCATTAGTAGCACTCTGATTTACATCTACCCCATTGGCGATGGCTTGTTGAGTAGCGATAGTCTTCTCTCTAGCCGCCTTCATCGTAGGTGTTTCATTCTGAGGAGTGGCAGCATTCATCTGGTCAACCTTCTTGCCAGCCGCATCAAGTTGCTGCTGGGTGAAGACTGGAGCCTGAGTCTGTGCCACCTTCTGAGCGGCATCCGCCCCACTCTGCTGCTTGTTGAGAACACTCTGTGTAGTCTTCAAGCCATTATTGTGTCGTAACATATCTGATGCTTTCATAGGCTATGCTTTAACTTTCTGTTCTTGCAATTTCACTCCAAGGCTATTCAGTTCGCCTTGCGATGGCAGCCCAGTAGTCTTCGCCTTCAAGCCAAGAACATCATTCGGATTCTTGGCAATACCATTCAACTGCTGCTGAGTCACATTCATGTTCGGAGCCTTCTTTACTCCACCAGCACCACTATCAATAGTTGCAGCGATATTGGCAGCAGTACCAGCCACGCCAGCCACCGCATTGGCAGTATCAGCAGCCTTCTCAGCTTCAATACCCATCTGCTGGTTCTGTAACTGGTTCTTTCTGTTCATATACTGCTGTTCGATGTTATCCTTGCGAGACTCATTTGCAGCCACAATCTGTGAGGTAGTATCAGCAAGAGTCTTGTTGTTTGCCTCCTTCACCGCAGTAGTAGAATCTTCCGTACCACCCATCACCGCTTGTCTACCCTTAGCTGCCTTGTTTCTGTTCTTAATCTGCTCCTGCATCTGAGTGAGCAAGCGCACGGTATCAGCACGCTTGGTTGGGTCGGCATTGTATGTTCTGTCATACCACGCCAGATTTTCTTTCTGTTGCTGGGCAATCATCTGCTCCTGCTTACGTCTCGCCTTGCGGTTAGCTACACCTCCTGCGATACTGCTTGCAAGTCCAAGACCTGCCCCAATTAATGCTCCTAACATATATATGTATTTTAATTATTAATAATGTGGCAAAGATACAAATACCATCCGAGAATCGTATTTTATCCGTTTATTTGGGTAGGTAAGTTAACGGATAAAGTTTCCGTTTGTAGAATAATTGCTATCTTTGCACCAAAATAGTTAAGACAATGGCAGCAGACAGAAATTCAAAAGGTCAGTTCGAGAAAGGCAGACCGAAGACTGGAGGAAAGCAGAAAGGGTACGAGTCTCCTATCACAAAGGAGTTTCGTGAGCTGTGTGCCGACTTTTCTAGAGAGGCTTGGGAAGACTTCATGGCTGCTTGGTATAAGTGCGAGCCGAAGGATAAGGTATCAACCTTCATCAAGATTTTGGAGTTTAATTGCCCTAAGCTACAGACCGTCACTCTTGACGATAAGCGTGAGGTTCACAATGCCCTCACCGAGAAGTTAAGACAGATGTCAGAAGAAGAAGGTTGAATTGTTCATGTAATTATAAAAAAGACGATTGTTTTTTCATAGGTTTTTTGGTTTATAGGTTTTAAGATTGTTAGGATAATAAAATAGGGAATGCGTGAGCACTCCCTATTCTTTTTTATTCACTATCAGCGACCGCCTCTAGCCCTTCTATCCCCAGCCATATCAGTCTTGGAACCACGATTCACCGATGATGGTTTATACCTAATTCCTGCCTTGGTGTGGCTGGCATCCATACCCTTGCGAGAAGCTGCCCCATACTTCTTGTCGTGAGCAGCGTTGTGACGAGCCAACTCCCTACGCTTAGCCTTCTGAGCAGGAGAAGACTCAAACTTTGTATCGTAAGACGCCTTCCGTGCCCTAGCTGCTGGGTGATTCTGATAATATCTAGCTGATTCTGATACCATAGTTACTCCTTATCTTTATCTTCCTTCAATGCATCATCAAGATACTTGTCAAGAGCCTTAATACACTTATCAGGAATCTTATTAGCATCCTTGTTTTCTTTGAGATAATCAATAGTGCCACCTACTCCATAGATGATAAGCAGACTCTTTGTGGAAGGGATGAATACACAAATAGTTGCACCAAAAACCAAAGCATATATAGAACACTTAAACTTTCTTTTTATCTTTTTAAAAGGTTCATCATATTCAGAACCGAACGTAAGTGCCCAGATACCTAAACAAGATAACGCTATAATAGATAAAAAAACGACAACTTCACCACAACTATGTAAGCTGCCCAAAACACCTAACCAATATAAATCACTCATAATCTTAAATTTTAATTAATATATCTATCTCCAATAAAGTTCACGATGTTCCTTCTTCAACAAATCACCAGTTCTACACCACCAGTCATTCGGACTCGCTTTAAGATACCGCTCAAATATAGGGCAGTTCTCTTCGTGAGTAAGGATAGGATGAGAGGTTGGCTTGAACTGATGCACACACAGCAAGTCACCATGATTGCCACCATATATGCTAGGCGGCATAACATCTTTCGCCTGATGCCACACCTTGTTGAGGTCAATGAGTTCAACCCCATCCAGTTCCTTCAGGACATCATCAATCTTACCCATCACACGATTCAGGACTTCTGCCCTATCCGTTCCACCCTTCGCAATTAACCACTTAGCATCACTCAGGGCGTCTCTAATCAACATATCAAGTTCCATAAGCCAAAATTTTAATTTTTAACTTCATTCAATATATTAAAATACTATTTCGTGATTTTTTACGAACTCATCAATAAAAGTATCATCGTCCCAGTCCTCCTTCAAACGTGCTTTAGCCACATCAAGCATGCCGTTTTGATTAATAATACCAAGAACATAAGATATATCCACAACCAGCGTTTTTATTTTCTTGTTTATTGCTGGGAGTATCGTCTTAAACTCTTCAAAAGTAAGTATCGCATCTGGTAAATTATCAGCAGACACATCAACTTCCTCCTTAGATGAATTTCCACTCATAGACTCAATATAGCCTTTTACAGCAATTCTATCATCGTACGTGGTATAAAGTTCATCAAACTTCTCATAAAGAGAATCAAAATCATTTTTCATAAGCGTTTTTTACTTTTTATTATTATTACTACTACTTCTTATCCAAATATAATTATTATAAAATTAAAATGGATAGATTTTTGATGCCTTTGGATTCTAGGTTCCCCTTAACGCACACGTATGTGAGCGAATCAGAAAACCTAAGATGTCATGGATGAGTTCCGTCAACCCCCATCATCTGGTCACTTGATAATTCTACATCAGTTAACCTAAGCAGCATAAGGAGTAGATTCCCCTCCGCTCGTCTTCTGCTATTAGTTCCTACGATTTGCCATGCGGTCTTCCTTGCAATTTATAGACTTGATGAATCGGAAGGTATCTAGCCCATAGTCTTCCATCTTGTCTTGCCATCAAACTCAGGGGAACAAAAAAAAAGAACCCCCGAGTGTTGGTTGCGAACAACGACTCAGAGGTTCATATCTTGTAGGCTTTCGCCTTGAAAGGAGGACTACTTTAGTCTGTCAATCGCAACTTTGACAATGCAAAGATAGAAACAATTTTTGGAACCGCCAAATGCTAAAAAGTGTTGAATGTAAGAGAAATCGAAAATAGGTATTAGTAGATATACAGTAGATATTTAATAGGTATTAGTGTTAATCTAAGTTAAAGTCTGTTTGTGAAAAAAATAAAATCACTACCTTTGCAGTCAAGCTAGGTGTTACTCAATGTGTTTTAACATTTAAAGTGTTACCATTCTGTTACTCACCATAAATGCTACAGAAAGAAAACATCTGATTACCAGTAAGTTAAAACAGAAAGAAGAAAATATGGAATTTACCGCATCATTATTCCTGCAAATTTATCAATTATCACCTACTATATATCTATTAACACCTAATACACTTGATTCCAACAGATTACACACATTTCGCGATATATTTTCAAAGGGTCGCGTATCAATAGATATACAATAGATATAAGGTATTTCTGTTACTATTTTGTTACTCACCTTTAACTTTTCTCGCTTTTTTCTTGCAAGTAACAAAATAAATGCTTATCTTTGCCTCCGAAATCCAAAACATTGAAGCTTATGAAAACAAAAAACGTGAATAAGGAACCAGTCACTATCAGATACAAGCAACTGGCAAACGGAAACCAAAGCGTATATCTTGACATCTACAAGGATGGCAAGAGAGTCTATGAGTTTCTGAAATTGTATCTCCTGCCCGAAACTGGGAAGGATAAGCAGACCAACAAGCGCAAGAATGCAGAGACTATGGCGGTTGTCAATGTTATCAAAGCCCAAAGGATATTAGACATCAAGAATGGCATGGCAGGGATTGAAACCAAGACCAAGGGCAAAATGAAGTTGTTTGATTACATAGACAAGTTCATCATATACAAGAAGAAGACCAACCCTAACTATCTGGATTCTTTCCTAAGATGTGCAAAGAACTTCATCCTAGAGTACAAGGGTGAAGATGTGCTCATGAAGGACATTGACAAGAAATGGTGTGTAGGATTCATCGAGCACCTGAACACCGCCAAGTCTCACCGAGGAAAGCCGCTCAGCAAGAACTCCATCCACACATACTACAGATACTTCGGTTCTGTTCTCGCCAAGGCTACCAAGGACAAAATAATATCTTCCAACCCCATGGAGGATATGGAAGCTGAGGAGAAACCAAAGTCTGTGCATGATGCCCAAAGAGTGTATCTTACCATTGATGAGGTGAAGAAGATGGCTGATACCGATTGTGAGAAGGAGATTATCAAGAAGGCATTCATGTTTGCTTGTTTCTGTGGACTCCGTATCTCGGACATCAGGAGCCTGAAATGGAGCGAGATAGAACAGGAGACCGACAAGGACGGAACTGTCCATTATCGACTTTGCAAGATGATGCAGAAGACTCAGAAGAAGATAGTCTTCCAACTGCCATACGAAGCAATCAAATGGCTACCAGAGCGAGGTGATGATGAATTTGTGTTCCATCATCTGACCAAGAAATCAAAACTCTGTCAGGTTGTTAGAGACTGGGCGAAGGCAGCAGGAATCAAAAAGTATGTAACCTTCCATACTTCAAGGCATACTTTCGCCACGATGATGCTTACGCTCGGTGCAGACATATACACCACCAGCAAACTGATGGGGCACTCCAAGATACAGACCACCGAGATATACGCTAAGATTATAGACAAGAAGAAGGATGAAGCCGTAGGACTCATTGATAAGTTCTTCGATAAGGAATAAAAAAATCTCTGTAAGGTAGCCAGCCTTGCAGAGATTAAAAAGTTAAACTATGTAATTTGCTTCTGATTCTCAGGAGAAAAGCGTAACTTTGCCTCATAAACTTTTAAATTATTGGCTTATGAAAGAAGACATAAGATACATAAAGATATTATTGAATATCATCATTTTTTTACTGAGTTTTGTATTAATTGGCATAACCACGCTAGGAAATATACTAACGAGATTATTGCCGTAATTACAGAAGACCATTTGACAACTCTAGATTTCCAAACATTATCAGGGTTATACTTAGATTCTCTCCAGAACTTTTCTATCTGAGATTTACCAGACTCAGATAGTTCTATTCTGTGAGAGTACTTTGTCGTATAACCCAATTCTTCCACTACGTGAACTGTGCTTAGCCACTTTTGATTACAGCATTCTTTGTCCGCTTCCTCTAAATCAGCAGAGCCTAGATTTGCTTTCTCATTTAATATAGAAAGAATCTTCTCTTCCTTCTTTGTCCGCTCTTTCTTATATTTCAGTAGCACATACAACTTCTGTTCGTTAGTTATTTCTGCCATTTTACTTTTCTAGTTGGGAAAATATTTTTTCCTAGTTGGGAAAAAAACATACTACTTCCCAAGAACAACCTTCCATCCAGTCTTTCCGTTCTTTTTAAAACAAAGAAGAATAGACAACAATATTGTTTGGAATAAGGCAGCAAAAGCATATTGTCCTAAAACATACGCTGTTCCACCGCCAATGACACCACCTAGGATAACATAGATGATTTCAATAGCGAAGAAGGCGTAGATTCCATACTTTTTCTTGTTAACTATCAAAATGATAGCTACAGCAATCAAAACACTCAACACGCTACCTAAAATCTTCAATGCTCCAGCATTAGAATCCAAGCCCATCATTATAAAGCCTGTTGCAATCCCCATGAATGAGCGAAAAATCTGACAGACAGCGCATAGCCACAACAAAATAGACGTAAAGCCATTCAACTCATTACCATCCTTATTGGTTGGATTCTGCTTTTCGTACCACTCTGTAGAGAACTTCTGTCCTTCTACATTCTTTGTTTCATTAACTTTCTGTTCCATAACATATTATTTAAAAATCTGTATAATCTAATAAGACCGAAAACATGAAGTTACTATAAACATCCTTATACGTTGCTCTGAACTTCAATCCGACAACTTTCATAAATGTTCTAAATTTTGAACGTGTCACCTGATAAGAACCGCTAGCAAACATCTTTTGTGCCATTTCTTTAAAAGCATCGTGCATACAACTTTTAAACAAAGCCATATCCTCTGCTGAAACATCACTAGCATCAATATCCACGGTATAGGTTGATGTCATTGTCCAATTAATAAAAGCTATCGAATTTAACGTAGTTATTTCATCAACCTGAGCAGGAAGCTGCTGATTCATGTCTTTACAGAAATTGATAAACTGCTGTCTTACAACAGCCTTTTCTTTTGCAGAAATAGTCTGTGCGCTAACAACCATTGAGGATAGAACACATACAATTACAAATAATAATCTTTTCATATCTCACACATTTAAATTAATAACATATCTTGCAAGGAGTTCTGCCCATATTCTCAGCTTCCTCCTCGCTAACTTCTTCTATTTCTCCTGAGCAGCGAGAGAGGCCACGGCAATCTCGGTCACAATGGTAACGCTTGGATGAACCGCCAGTACAGACAAAAACATTATCACTAGTTCCAGCAGACTTTACGGCAGACTCCTTCTTCTCAGGTTCTACATCAGCAGACTTCTTGGAAGAACTGCTGCATGATGCCATCAGGATGATGGTGAAAAGCAATACTATATGTTTCATACTAAAACCCATATTTTTTAGCTAAAGCTTTAGCATTAGCATATTTTTTTATTTCTGGGTCAATATCATCTTCCGTAAACTTACTTTTAGAATCAGACACCCAATTAACTCCTGTTATTTTCTTCTTTTCAGGAATAGAGACACCATATTGTATAAGAAACTCATACATATCATCATCAATACATATATGACACGATTTTTTCAGCAAAGACTTATTCATATTTTTTAATAGTATTCTCTTTACGCCTGAGCCACATTTAATGCTTCTTGAAACATCAACATCATCACCATCCTCATCTGTAGCATATCCACTAAGAGTTCCACCTTCATTTATTGCACCACAACGTAATTCTGTATGCAATACTCCAACTTGGTCAACATAAACGTATTTACCTACTCTATTGCAAGGCTTTTTGCTTTCTGCATCTTTCTTTGCTTGTGCAATAGAATCAGCAATCTCCATTTGTCGTTCTACTTTTTTCTTTTCAGCAGCTTCATCACTTTTTATATTAGAATAAGCAACAAATCCACCACCTACTATTAATATCACAACAATCCAAATCAAACAAGATTTATCCATACCTACCACATTTTAATTATCCTACATTTGCTTTTCTCATGCTACCGCCTAAGATAGAAAGTAGTTGGTCATAGCGTTTCTCCAACTCTTCATACTTCGCCTTCCAGACAGAATCATTCATATCTGACTCATTAGAACGAATAGACTCAGCGGCATAGCTAATATTAGTCTTTTCCGCCACATACTCGGCAGTTTTGCCTAAATCCATAGGTTCAATACCACGCATCAACCATTCAGCAGACACATCAGGGTATGCCTTCAGAAAGTTCTCTACCAAGTTAGAAGACAAGGTTTGCTCGCCCTTAACTTGTCTGAGAACCGTAGATTGATTCATTTTAAGCGTTTTTGCCAAAGCGTTTAATGATATTTGATTATCATCAATATACGCCTTAATTCTCTGACACACAGTTATTTCCATACATTTTACATTTTTAAACTATACTTAAACTATGCAAATCGGGATAACTTTTTCCCAAAAATATTTGGTTAGTTATGCAGAAATGCTTATCTTTGCAACCGTAAACAACAAGTTGCTATATATTTAAAAGCAAAAGTACAAATAAAAATTAAGTTATGCAAGTAAAAAAGATAAAAATTATCAAAGTTTCGCTTGAAGGACGAAAAAAACTTGCTGAGCGGTATGGTTGCCGAAGGGAAACAATCTACAACGCTCTAGGTTTTAGAAGTCAGAGCAAGCAATCCGAAGACATTAGGCAGGATGCCTTGAATGAGTTCGGAGGAGTTGAGACTGATAAGGTCGTGTTCTACTAAGGAAGGAGGTGAGTATGATTAAGAGATTATTCAGAACATGGCTGAGGTATAAACTCGTAAAACATATTGGCGAGCCTATCAACTACGAACAAGTATTCGAATGGATATATGACTCGCCAATCTTGGAATGGTACATGAGAATCCAAGTAGCACATTGGAGCGAACATCTAATTAATTTCCACAAAGTCTCTGATGGAGAAAAAGTAGATTTAGATGAAGCTCAAAAATACTTAGACCTCTTCCATAAGTAAAGTGACTGATAACAGAGGGTACTTTAAAGAACCATCTTTCAAGTCAAAAACAGGACAATAACAAGTAGAAATCTGAGCAACCTTATATTTATGGTTTGCATCAATTCTCTTTTGAATCTCAATATCCAAGTTCTCGGCATCGCCAGTTGGATGAGTGAATGTAATTACTTTCTGTTTCATACAAAATTGAATTAAGTTAAAATAAAAATTTGTCACCTGCAAAGGTACAAAATAAAAACTACAATCGGGCAACGGTAGATTTAATAATGTATAAAATGAAAATTTGTCACTTTCGGTTTCATACACTACCGCCCGATTTTAAAACTGGAGGAATCCTATGAATGAAATTACAACTATTGTAGATGGTGACAGAATGACATCACTACAGATTGCAGAGATTACTGGCAAGAATCACTTTGATGTGATGAGAGCCATCAGGAAGATGGAGCCAGCTTGGAAAAAAATCAACGAAAGCAAATTTGCATTGGTTGATTATCAAGACAAGAAAGGCGAGACGAGACCTTGCTACTCCCTCAACAAGGAAGAGTGTCTTTACATCGCCACCAAGTTCAATGATGAAGCGAGAGCCAAGTTGATTAAACGATGGAAGGAACTGGAGGAGCAACACCAAAAGCCATCCGTTCCTCAGAACTATCTCGAAGCTCTCAAATCTCTAGTCAAGTCCGAGGAGGAGAAGCAGCAGCTAGCCTTGGAGAACAAGCAGCAGCAAGCAACCATCCTCACTATCAGCAAGGAGAACATGGAACTGGGCAACAAGATTACTGAAATGCTGCCAAAAGTCAGCTACTACGACAAAATCTTGCAGAGTAATGCCACCATGACCATCACACAGATTGCTCAGGACTACGGAATGAGCGCAGTCAGGATGAACAAAGAACTGGAATCTATGAGGATTCAGCATAAGGTTCGAGGTCAATGGATATTGTACGGACAATTTCTCAAAGGAGGTTACGTACATAGCCGAGCAGTTGACATCATCCGCAAGGATGGTCAGCATGACGTGAAGTACAACACCGAGTGGACAACGAAAGGAAGAATCTTCCTATATGAATCACTCAAAGCGAAGGGCATTCTCCCCTTAATAGAGCAGGAGAACACTCCCAGCGATAAGGGCACTGGTGGAACAGAGCCTACCAAGGCAGCTAGTGCCAGTCAACAAACCATCAAATTCGACTGATATGATAGACTCAGAGATAAAGGAGCAGCTAGACCGCATCGAGCAGTATTCGATGATAGCCGCCAAGACCATGCTCAACATCAAGGAAGCTGCATTCATCCTTGGCATGAGTGTAGAAGGAGTAAGGATGAACGTAAGGAACCACGTCCTCCCCTGCTATAAGCCAAACATCAACAGACTCTACTTCAAAAAGAGCGAGTTGGAAGACTGGATGATGCAGAACCGCAGCAAGAGTATGGCAGAGATAGAATCAGAGGCAGCAGCCTATTGTGTAACCCATTAAACAGATAAGATTATGTTAGCAGACGTAATGTTCGTGGCAGCAGTTGTCACATTCCTTTTCGCCATAAAGGAAATCCGCTCATACTTCAAGGAAGTAAGCGAGTAGAGCCATCGGATATATGGAGATTGAACCTCAATATGAAATGTTGAATTTTAAATTATTGAATAGTTTGTTATAATTGTTATTTATGCTATTAGGTGGACGAAAGTCCGTTCGGTGCAGCAGAGGTTTTTTGGAGTTTGCTACTCCCAGTCTCCACAAGTGATAAAAGTAGTCATTTTTTACTCATGTTTTTAAGTTAGTTAAATTGTTGATTAGCCAGCGCAAGTAACTCAGTTGGTAGAGTATGAAGGTTCATCCCCTTCGAGGTCGTGGGTTCGAGTCCCACCTTGCGCCCCATATAGCCCGATTCCAAGGCTTTATATCGGATAGGATAAACCTTCCTAGAGAGGTACACGTACCCAAAAGGAGCATCATTAACCACAGATGATGCTTAGACGTGGAAGTGGCAAGCTAATACATACACCCACTGGGTGGAATTTGGAACGCTTGGAGTTCACTTGTGAAGATGCAGACCTCATGCCGTGACCCTTAAAGATAAGGTAGCAGAAAGGTAGAAGCGCACAACTACAAATCGGTTTTAATGCAGCCAGCACGTTGACTTTCTTTCTTCACATTGGTAAATAGGTTCATGTTCGTAAAATTTAGATATATCAAAATGTGTGCGATTACTAGTGCTGGGAGTCCTAAGCCTCCATAAATGCAGAAGGGAACCAAGGAGCGATTCAGCATCCGGCAAGATTGTATAGATGTCGCTCCACGGAGGTGGCAGTTTTAATCATATTCATTTTACTGCCCCTCCTTTTTGGATAGAAATCACATAAATTGACATATTATATACCATACAGATTACATTTGCGATGCGGTAGCGACCGCTCAGGTTAATGATTAGACATAAAACACTCGCCCCACCATTCGTGAGAACCGTGGGGTTTTTAATTTGAACATTAAACCATACAATATGAGATATAAAGCAAATAGTTGTCACGATTGTATCTTCTCGACCATCTGTGACAATCCGAAGAAGAACCTGAATGGTGGCTACAGATGCAGCTGCTATGAATGGAAGTATCAATAACACAACTTAATACATAAAAGATATGGGTAATTTAGATTATTACAACAAACTCAAAGTCGTTCCTCAACAGGCACTCCGACAAATTCAGTCAGGAAGACTAAGAGGAAAACACGACATCAACCCAATGTGGCGCATCAAGGCAATGACAGAGCAGTTTGGTGTGTGCGGAATCGGTTGGAAGTACGTAATCACCAAGCAGTGGACTGAGACTTTCGGAAGCGAGGTAAAAGCCTATTGCAACATCGACCTCTTTATCAAGGTAAACGGAGAATGGTCGGATGCCATCCAAGGAACTGGAGGTTCGTCAGAAGTATCAATGGAAAGCAAGGGCGCATACGTATCTGATGAATGCTACAAGATGGCACTCACAGATGCCTTGTCGGTTGCCATGAAGGCACTGGGTGTAGCAGCAGACGTTTATTTCGAGGCAGGAAAGAACATCATTGATATTGATAGCAAGTATGATGCTCAGGATAGTAGAGCAGCGCAGCAGCAGCAGACACAGACTCAGCATCCAACCGCTCAGGCAGCACAAGCCGCCCAGCAGCCAGCAACACCCCAGTATCACCCGAACGACCTGAACGAAGGATTGGCATACCTTAGCAGATGTGTCAACAAGGATAATCTGGTATGGGTAGTACAGCATTATCAGCCGCTCACCGCCAGCCCTCAGTTCATGCAAGCAGTATCAGCTAAAAAGAAAGAATTAGGAATCCAATAATACAATGACAGAAGCAACAAAGAAAATCAGCCTGAATGTGCCAAGAGTCACATTCATCGAGGAGTCTCACCAGTACTTCATCGGCAAGAAGGAACTTAAAGGAGTCACAGGAACGCTCATCAAGAAAGCATTCCCCGACACCTACAAGAACATTCCTGAATCGGTATTGATGAAGGCAGCAGAGAGAGGAGGTCTTATCCACAACACTTTTGAAACCTTCTGCTCCATCTTCGATGCAGACCTCAAACAATACCCGAACCCTACGGAAGAGCTTCTAGCCTTCCATAGTATGTTAGTCGCATTCGACTTACACTATGTAGCATCCGAGTATCTTGTTACAGATGGTGAGAACTTCGCATCTGCCATTGATGGAATCTTTGCCGACAAGGAAGGAAACATCTATCTGGTAGATTACAAGACCACCGCCACTCTCCACTACGACAACGTTTCTCTCCAACTATCCATCTACGCCAAATGGTTCGAGGAGCAGAATCCAGACCTAAAGGTGAAGGAGATAGTTTGCATGTGGTTCAAGAACGGACAGAGCAAGTTCCAGCCGCTACCTAGGGTATCAGATGAGCAGATAGACGAGTTAATCAACGCTTATCTCGCTGAGGATTCCGACTACCAATATAAGGTGGAGGTTCCTGAGCAGTTCTCGGAACTAGAGCAGGAGTACAGATTGATAACCGCTCGTATGGATGCCCTGAAAATCAAGCAGGATGATTTGAAGGAGCAGATGATGAAGATGATGGAAGCCAACAAGCAGAAATCCATCAAGACCAATATCGGTTCCTACTCTTATGTGGCAGCTACGACCAAGAAGACCTTCGACACGAAGCTGTTCAAGGACACGGAGCCTGACCACTATGAGCACTATCTAAAGGAAACGACCACCAAACCGTCTATAAGAATCAAACTTAATTAATATGGAAGAAATTTGGAAAGATATAGATGGTTATGATGGTATATACCAAGTTAGTAGCCAAGGAAGAATCAGGTCAAAATGGTCAGGTTCACACTCGGCATTCGGAAATAAATACAAAATACTCAAAGGTTCTATAAGCAAAAATGGATATATAACTATAAGATTGTGCAAAGATGGAAAAGCGGTCACTAAGACTTTACATAGATTAGTTGCTTGTGCCTTTTTGCCAAAAGTAAAAGACAAGAATTTTATAGACCATATTGATTGTTGCAGGACAAACAATAAAATCAACAATCTCAGATGGGTAAGTCAAAAAGAGAACAACAACAATCCTATAACTTTGCATCGGGTTGCTCTAGCAAATAGAGCTAGAGTAAAAAGAGGTTCCGAAAATCCAAATGCCACTAAAGTTTACCTATACGGCTTAGATAAACAATTAATTACCTCATTTGGTAGTATTATTGAAGCATCAAAAGAAACGAATGTAAGTTACAAGAAAATATTACACAACGTTTTAGGTGAACAAAAGACAGCAGGTGGATATATCTTTAGTAAAACTTTAATTTAAATAATTATGAATATATCATTTACAGGAAGAATTATTGCCCAAGGACAAATACAGATGGGCACTAGTCAAAAAGGAACGCAATGGAGCAGTTGTGAATACACGATTGAGGAGTTAAACCAACAATACCCAGCCAGAGCAGTCTTTCAGGTATTCGGTTCAGACAAGATTCAGCAGTTCGGCATTCAGGTTGGTGAAATCATCACCGCCAACATCGGTTTGAAGGCGCACCAGTCTAGAGACGGACGCTGGTTCAATCAGTTGGATTGTTGGAAGGTAGAACGACCAAATGCCCAGCAGCAGGGACAGATGATGCAGAGTCAAATAGGTCAGGTTCCTCAGCAGCAAGCAGCCAACTATCCACCGCAGCCAGCACCTATTCAGCAGCAGATGCAGACTTTTTCCCCTCAGGTTAATGCAAGCGGTCAACCTATTCAGCAGAACGCTCAATATGCAGGTGGTCAGCAGCAGGGACTTCCCTTCCCTGCCCCAAACCAATAATATAAGGTATGGAAATCCATCTAGTAAGAACCTCCACTGGTCTTCGCCCCTACACGGATGATGATTACGAGGAATTGAAAAAGATAAAGGTTGGGTCCATCGTCAAGGCGAATATCGTCCGACCACGCAACGTAAAGTTTCATCGTAAGTTCTTCGCCCTTATCAGAGCAGCATGGGATAGTCTCACAGAGCAGCAGCGCATCAATCTCCGCTCAATAGACACATTCCGTGAGCAGCTTCTGATAACATCAGGATTCAGCGAACCGCTTTACGACCTCAACGGGCAGAAGTTCTTGGAGAGAGCCAAGTCTATCTCCTTCGCCAAGATGGATGAGCCAGCCTTCAATGAAGTATATAGTAGATGTCTTGATACCATCCTAACCATTCTCATGGCTAATGGTATTACAGAAGACGAGTTTAATAACATTTTACAAAATTATAGTTAGTATGACACGTAGAAACGACAAGCGCAACAACAATTCAGAGTTAAATCCATTCGCCCAGATGCTTATGGGAGCACTCCTTGGTAAGGGTGCTGAAATGATTGCCGAAACCTTGAAGAAGAAGGCTGAGGAGAAGACAGAAGACAAGCCACACACTGGCATCCGTCAGTCTGACAACATATTAGAGTCTTCTTGTATTATCAATGGTGATGGTTCCGCCACCGAGATTCCAATTCCCGATGGTTTCCAAATCTTCATCAGCGAGGATGGCAAGCCGATGATTCGCAAGAAGATTGAAGGAGACGAAGAGAAGAAGGATTCTGATGCAGCAGAAGGCAAGCCTATCACTTATGATGATATTTGCAAGGATTTGTTCTATAACAAGAAAACCTACTGGCTTGGTAACAAGAAAATCAACTATCTATATTCAGATGAATATAACTGTAACGACTTAAACAACTGCACTAGCATCGCTCAGGCAAAACGTGAAGCCGCTTACATTAAGTTGCAGAACATCGCCAAGTATCTCAATGGTGATTGGAAAGCTAACTTCAAAGACAGTAGTAAAAAGTGGTATATTTTCAATGATACACTTTATGATGTGTCATTTAACTATACGGTAAATCAAGGAATCGTTTACTTCAAGAACGAAGACCTTGCCAAAGAAGCCATCCGCCTGATGGGTGAAGAATCTCTCAACGACCTTTTCTCAACCGATTGGTAATGGCAAGCTACGCTGAAATCAAAGCAAAGCTAGAGCAGGAAGGCAAGAAGACACGCAAGCGAGCATCCTATGATGAGCACAACTTACAAGCCGCAGAGGTCAGGTATATCCGTGGGGTATATCCTGACCTTGAAGGAGTCTTCTTTGCCGTTCCTAATGGTGGCAAGCGAACTTCCCGACAAGCCGCATGGCTGAAAGAGGAAGGCATGAAGGCAGGAGTATCTGATATGCTGCTCCTGAAGCGCACCTCCCAGTACGGTTTCCTCTGCATCGAAAATAAAACACCGAAAGGTAGGCAGGAACCCGAACAGAAGGTATTCCAGTATGAAGTAGAACGGCATGGTGGCAAGTACATCATCGTCCGCTCTATAGATGAATTTATCCAAGCAATCGACAATTATTTAAATGGTGAACTATGACAGATAAAATCAAACAAGCCATCCAGCTTCTAGAAGAGAATGGCTATAAGGTAACCGCTCCACCCAAGGAAGTCAAAGACGAATATACCTTTGAACGAGCATGGAACCTATACGAAAAGAAGGTTGGCTGCAAAGCCAAACTCGAAAAGAAGTGGAACTCCATGAGCCAGAAAGACCGCAAGGCAGCTATAGAGTACATACCTCTCTATGTAATTGCAACCGAGGATAAAAAATATCGCAAGAACTTCCAAACCTTCCTTAACCAGCGAGGATGGGAAGACGAACTCATCGGAGCCACACCACCACCAGCAGCCGTCAATGAGAACCCTTCCGAAATCAGCCAACTCATCGCCAAGACAAAGGTAGAACAGCAGATAACAGAGGAAGACAAGAATCACGCATTCCGTCAGCGAATCTATGGCATGATTGAAGTTCTCAAAAAAAACCATCAGAGCTTCTGTAGAAAGCAGTTAGAGATATATCGTGACAACGGAACACTAGAACGCTTGGGCATCCAGTGGAATCCGTAACATCTACGAAACCGTTTACCACAATGATACAAATCAGTAAGTATAACAAGCAGCACCCCATCAGAGTCTTTGAAGCATTCGCTGGGTATGGCAGCCAGAGCCTAGCCTTCAAGTACCTCAAAGATAAGCATCCTGAGTTCGACTTCAAGGTTGTTGGCTTTTCCGAGATAGAACCTTCTGCCATCCAAGCCTACAGACTTCTTCATGGCAGGGAAATCCCGAACTACGGCAACATCGCCCTTCTTGATTGGAATGAGGTTCCCGACTTCGATTTCATCAGTTGGTCTTCACCTTGCCAAGACTTCTCTAACGCAGGACTTCGCAAGGGTGCAGAGGAAGGCAGCGGCACACGTTCATCCCTTATCTTTCAGGAGAAGAGAATGCTAGCCGTGAAGAAACCTAAGTACGTGATGCTAGAGAACGTAAAAGGTCTTCTCTCAAAGTCAATGAGGAAGTACTTCTTCCAGTACCTCAAAGACCTCGACTCCTTCGGGTACACCTCCTTCTACAAAGTTCTGAATGCTAAAGATTATGGTGTTCCTCAGAATCGTGAACGCATCTTCGTAATCTCCATCCTCCGCACAGAAGACGAGCCGAACCCAGAGTATCACTTCCCTTCGCCCATCAAGTTAGAGACTACGGTTGAGGACATTTTGGAAGACGATGTATCTCCCGAATATTTCATGTCTCAGCCACTCCTAGAAAAGTATCTCTGTAAAGCAGACATCAATGAATCAATCGAAAAACTCTACCCCGAAGATTTCAATACCGAAAACGGCTGATGGCTGCTCTGTTGCAGTCACCTCCAGTTTTTCTATGACCAGCGTAATGAATATGCTAGACACTGGTCATTATCCAAATGGTGGAGTCTTAATCATCAAGAAATTATAATGTGCGACAAAATTATAAAGCTGGCAAACCTCCAAACCAAAGGCAGAATAGAGCAGCAGACCAGAGTCTATTCCACCAATGGAATCTCTCCTACACTCAATTCAGCCATGGGTCACGGAGGTAACAACATCCCACTATTCTTAATCGTAAATAAGATATGATAACATGAGTAAAGAAATCATTCACACCGCTCCCAACGGAAAGAAATACTCCATCCAAATCAGGAAGTACACTCCAAGAGATTGTTTCCGACTGATGGGAGTCCACGAAGCTGACATAGACAAACTCCTGAGCAAGGAGAAGACTGGTCAACTCATCATCAGCAAGAGCAGACTCTATGTCCTAGCAGGAAACTCAATAGTAACAAACTGCCTGACCGCCATGTTCGAGGAACTGATTTTCCCCTCAGGGAATCACTACCACGACAAGACTGGTCAACTATCACTCTTCTAGCTTATGGATATTTTTGGATATATCAAGGTAGGCAAGCGCATCAGCAAAGCCCACAAAGACATGTTTACCCACAAGACCATGGTGCTATGGTATAAAGGCAACCCAATCATCGGTACAATGCATGATGGCTTGTGGTATCAACAAGACTTGAACGGAATGTGGGAACTATTATTGTTCCAGTCCGAAGTCACCCACGTCTCATTCTTACCTTCACCTCATGAAGACAGAGAAAGAAAAAATCCTAGCCATCATCGCTGAGATTCAGGCAGAGCGTGAAGCTGCCCACATCGTGCCGCCCCACGTCCTCACAGCCGAAATCATCAATCGAGGATGCCATCAGCCCTATCAAGCCATCAATGAATTATGCGCAGAAGGCAAGATAAACTGGTGCCGCACCCTCAACGATATGGCATTCACAATCAAGTCATAGCTTAGCTATGTGGATTGAAACACTATCAGAAAATAATAAATCAAGAACAATATGGAAACAACACCATTAACACAACAACTGCTAAAGCAGTTTATGACCAAGGCATACGATAATGCCAAAGTCAAAGGCTTGTTAAAGCCTGATTTGGACATCAACCAAGAGTTAATGCTCATCATCACAGAAATGAGCGAGACCATCCAAGCCCAACGCCACAGCCGCAACGGAAGCATTGAAGACTACAACAAATGGCTGGGAGTATCTGAGGAGCAAGCCTACGAGGAATCCTTGGAAGGAACCGTACAATCTGAGTTTGCAGACATCGCCATCCGCATCATGTCGCTCTTGGGATTCTATAACTCTCAGAAGATAATCTGCCTGATGAATGATATAGAACTCAAAAAGACAGAGGAGTATCACAAGGTAGAGTTCGAGCACGGAACCTACTCCCTTCCTGATGCCATGTACCTCATCATCACTCGTATGACCTACTTCCCATTCTCCTGCTCACCAGCATGGATGAACACCTTGCGCTTGCAGGATATTCTTGTTCAGGTCTTCGCCCTAGCCCACATAGAAGGCATAGACCTAGTTGAGCACATCAAGTTGAAAATGCAGTATAACGAATCTCGTCCGTACCTTCACGGATGCTTATATTAGGAGGACAGCAATATGTTTGGAATAGAAGAAATTTCAAGAAGATGCTTAATAACGCTGAGTGATGGTAGCAAAATCCAAGCTACCATCACCATCCCAAAGCCCACCAAGCCCATCTTCCCTGAGCAGATGGAACGTCAGTTCATAGAGAATTTCAATAATTCGCAACCTCATCTAGTTAACAAGATTATTAAGTGTCACATCATGAGAAATTAAAGCGTATGATAGAAGATAATAAAATAGAAGAAGCAGCATATAAATTTGCGACTTCTCAAACACATGGAGAACTTTTAGCTTTGATTGATGGATATAAAGAAGGTTTTAAAGATGCTATCAATGAGTTCTTGAAGGACTTGTGGCATCCAAATACAGAAGAGCCAGACAAGAGCAAGAGCGATATTATTACCCTTGGTTTCGATAACGATGCTAATCTACAGTTTAAAGAATCCATTCTTTGGAATAAGGAATCCTGGAGACATTCGATTAGCAGATGCCAAATCATCAAGTGGGCTTATTTATCTGACATACTGCCAAAGGAAGGAGGTGAGCAATGAAAGAGCTTAAAGATTTGGTTGCTGGTGATGAAGTACTAGTTACAGGTATGTCTTACAGACGTATCTCCAAAATTGATAAAGTAACAAAGACTCAGATTGTTGTTGACAACGCTAGATTCAGGAAGGATTCGGGCTGGCAATGTGGTAGTGATAGATGGAATTTTAGAAAAATATCTGTTCCCACAGAAAAGCAAATAGCAGAAATTAAAGAAGAGAATCTTCGTAAGAAACTCATCTACACTATCAGTTCTTTTGATTTCAAACGCTTATCAACAGATGAGTTAAAACAAGTGTACAATATTCTAAAAGGCAAAGAATGAAAGAGAAATTATTAAATATCAAGTACAAGTAAAGTTACAAATATGAATGAAGATTTTAGAAAACTTATTATGAGCAAACTTATAGAAGTTGTTTGTAATAGTGAATATGTTTCTTGGAGAGAAAAAGGTAGCACAATAGTAGATATTTACAATGAAATAATTAATTCGATACATTAACCGCCTTCGGGCATAAATAGATAGAAATATGAGTGAAAAAGTTATCACCTCGTACAAGGCTTTCGACAAGAATATGCAATGTCGTAATTTCCAGTACGAAGTTGGAAAAGAGTATGAAATGGACGGAGAAATCAAGTGTTGTAACCGAGGTTTTCACGCTTGCAAGTCTCCAATGGAAGTGTGGGACTACTACGATATGTTTAACTCTCGCTATGCAGAGGTAGAGCAGTCTGGCAAGATTGAAGAAGAAGAAAATTCGACAAAGGTATGCTCTTCTCATATCAAGATTAAGGCAAAGTTGAAGCTGGCTGACATCATTAATATCGGTGTCGAGTGGCTGAAAGATATTACAACACTATCTAAAGTTAAGGCAGATGGTGTGTTAAACGACAACGGAAACAGAAGAAAACAGATTGGTTCATCGGGCGACTATGCTAAGATTGGTTCATCGGGCTACTATGCTCAGATTGGTTCATCGGGCGACTCTGCTAAGATTGGTTCATCGGGCGACTCTGCTCAGATTGGTTCATCGGGCTACTCTGCTCAGATTGGTTCATCGGGCTACTCTGCTCAGATTGGTTCATCGGGCTACT
>ERZ1034626.56-NODE-56-length-68258-cov-136.884125_pt1 | contig 68258 bp, 55 predicted proteins | sample MGYA00520652_ERZ1034626 | MGnify/ENA primary metagenome ERZ1034626 (study PRJEB33766, sample SAMN09781765) | gut metagenome | biome: gut microbiome | host: Homo sapiens | place: Madagascar | study: EMG produced TPA metagenomics assembly of the PRJNA485056 data set... | reverse complement strand
AGCCATCGCCAGAGCCAGAGCCAGAGCCATCGCCATAGCCAGAGCCATAGCCAGAGCCTACTGCCAAAAACCGCTCGATGTCCCTCTCTATCGCATCCATTCCTTCTTCGCTTCAAGATTCTTTATCGCCTTGTCAGAGCAAGGTATGATCTGGGCAGCGTCGGCAACTACCAGCTCAGGCACGGCCACCGTGATCTTGCTGCAGTCGTTGCATCCATCTTGGGACAGCTGCTCCACGGCGGCGGCCCCGTCCCAATACCACACCTTGCGGGCATTGGCCAGACGGACGTTCAGCCCGTTGGCGTCGCTTGTCATTTCCTTGACCTCGCCGAAGAAGACCCCGGCGCCATAGCATCTCACGATGCACTTTTTTCCGATGTAATTTTCCATCATTTTTGAATCATTAAAAGTTAAACAATCTGTCATAAACTTGGCCCGGAGCGCGGAGTCGAACCGCCTTTGTTTCTGTCAAAATCATCTGCTTTGTGTTTTTTTTGGTATAGCTTACGTATTCCCGCGTCCCCGTGGACGCTTTCTCTCCGGGCTTTTCGCGCGTCACCGCGCTACTTGGGTAGGAAGGTAACTCCTGGGCTACCTTGGCCTTGCCTGCGAGGCTTCGCTCCCCGGCGGGAAATCTAACCCCGCTGCCGTCCAAACGCCGCGCCGGCGCGCCGGAAGCTCCTCATTCCGGCCTTCGGGAAGTCCCTCGGGGGAGCCTCGCGGCGGCCCGTCGGATAACACATAAGTAACACTAATAAAAAAAATAACCAATTCGCCGCGATAAGACCCGCGCGGCGGCGGGTTTGTCTCATACCTGCTTCGTTTTTCTCTTTCCTTGCCCGTTTCCTCGCCCTCTCGCTAACCTTTGTCCGCAAAACAAGGCTTTCCCAACCTCAACCCAAAAAACGCCGCCAAATCGCCTTATTTCTCCTCGCTCTCCTCAACCGGACGGATCCACCAGTCATTCAGGGTCCTCCCCACCTCTATCCGCTTCGAGTCCCTCAACTCCGCCAGCCTGGAGAGAAGCTCGCTGTCAGGCATCCCCCGACCATATGCCCATCGCCTCAGGTCAAGAAGCAGGACGTGGCGGGGCAGGGCGTTCCGGCACCTCAACGCGGACACCCTCCGCCCGATCTCGTCAAGAACCCCCTCCATCGGCTCCTACCCTCATGTCGTCACCCACCAGCTCGACGTAGTTGCACATCGTGTGCAGCCTCGACCACACCCTGTCGCCGTAAGCCTTGCGGATGGTGGCGAAGCTGAAGTTGCTCGTTATGATCGTGAGCCGCCCGGGCGTGTCCCCACGCAGCTCCAGGAACTCCCTCATCACCTCCTTGCGGTTGCCCATGTACAGCGTCTCGCGAGGCTCCGATCCGAGATCCTGGATCCCGATGATCCGCATAGACTGGTAGTATGCCAGCGAGCCGTCCCTCGCGTAAGCGTCGCAGATCATCGCTGCGGACGGGTCTGAGAGACTCCACATCGACAGGGAGTCGCCACCGAAGGTGAACTTCGCGCCGAAGGCGGTCAGCATCATCTTCAGGATCCGCACCGCCGTGGTCTTGCCGCTCCCCGGGTTGCCGGCTATGTAAAGCCCGCGGCACGGGTCGCCGTCAACCCACGCGCCCGTGTCAGGGTCCTGGCACCGGAACGGGAGGTTCGCCGCCCACGCCGAGAGCGCCGAGTAGGCATCCGACCTGCCCGCCGTCACGCGGAAGCCGGGAACCATCTGCCGCGCTATCCCCTCGAAGAGCCACCATGCGGCCTCGGACGTGTAGCCCGACGCGCTCCTCCTTATCCTCGGATAGCTCTCCGGCACCTTCAGGTCGGCCACCACCCTGTCGATATAGTCCTTCGTTATCATCTCTTCTGTTTTTTTGTATATCCCTAAAAATCGCCACGGTTCTTCCAGTCGGACGTGGCGTCCATGAACTTGCTCTCTCCGCCGGCGGCGGTCTTCGCCGCTGCCCTCTGAGCGTCTATGTCCGTCCAGAGCTTGGCCTTGGCGTACATGCTGAAATACGGGTCGCCCTCGGCCCTTATCGCCTCGCTCCCCGGTCGGTGGGCGCACCAGTGGTCGAGGAATCGCGCCCTCTGCTCCGGTGACATGCGCAGACCCTCTGACTCCAGGCGAGCGGCGGCCCTGTCAAGAGCCTCGGACATTTTCTTCCTCTTTACCTCCGCTATCCTGTCCGGGTCGAAGCCGCACCACTCCCTCATGACCGACGAGACGTAGAAAAGGCTGTCCTTGTCCCTGGAGGGTACCGGGGGGCTGGGGGGCTGGGGGGTGGTCCCAAGGGACGGCTCGGAGCCGTCCTCGTGCGTGCACACGTGCGCGTCGCACGCGCTTGTGATGTTATTATTATCTTTATTATCTGGGATAGGGGGGTGCAGGGGGGAAAGGGGTGCAATTTTTGCACGGGTTTTGGTTGTCTTTTGCACAGGTGCAATTTTTGCACGGGTGCAATTTTTGCACCCCTCCAAATCGAGGGAATACTCATTGATCTTGCCGAGTGTCTCGACGCGCCTGACAATTCCCATCTTCTCCAATCGCCTGAGCATATAAACGGTCGCACGTCTCTTCAGTTTGCACATCCTCCCGAAGTAGTCAATCGACGCGTGGCACGTATGCTGTCCATCCTGCGTGAAGCCATATATAACCGCCACGGCTATCACCTCGGAGGGGTTAAGCCCTAAATCGAACATCCAGTCCTGCAGGAGGACAAAAGGTCTGATCTCCGCCATGGCTACCTCCTCCACCTCAACGGCGAGTCATAGCCCATCTCCCGCATCCTCTCGCGCGCAGCCGGGAGCGCGAGGAAGCAGACAGTGAGGACGGCGAGCGACACCGCCTTGATGGCCACGGCGAGCCAGAGCGGACAGGCGTCGGTGACATCCGACATGAGGGCGACGGCAGCTGCTGCTGCCACAAGGACGGCGGCTGATCTCGCCGCGATGATGATTCCCTTTTTCATTTTTTTATCTTTTTTTAAGGTTTATCAAAAGCCGCCCGGACGGGCAGGAGGCGGCACTGGAAAAAACAAGTCGTGAAAAACAAACTCTTAATGTCATTTGAAACACTCACCCCAGTAAGGTGCCAACCCCGGGGGCGTCCCGTCCAGCAGCATCACTGCTGTATTCTTCCTAATGAGCGGCCCAGGCGCGCTCTATCTCCGTGCCCTTGTAGTAGACACGCCCGGACTTGATGCCCATCCCGAGGGCAGGCCTTATCTGTCCGGACTCCCTCCAGCGGGCTATCGTCCTCCTGTTCACGCCCAGGAGCCTGGCGGCCTCGCTTTCGCAGTAGCGCGACGATGGCGACACTTTTGGCCTCTCGTTTGTCATGGAAATAGCAAATCAGGATGACACTTCCGCCCTATGACATTCGATGTCAGGCGGGCGATCTCCTTGCGACGCAGATAGTCGGGGCGCCGCTGCCCGTTGTACCAGTACCACACCGCGGCGCGCGTGACCTTCAGGCGATCCTTCAGGTCGCTGCGGAGATGGTCTCGCTGCGCGGTGGTCATGGACTCCCAGATTTCCGGGAAAGTCCTTGAATCTTCGATTATTTTTTCTTTACTTTGCATTTGGCTTTTTTTGTCAACAGTGTTTTTTTTGCGTCACTTTACCGTTGACGATGCAAATTTAGATAATTTTTAGATAATATCAAAGGTTTTTAGATAATTTTTAGATAATAATTAGAATTTTATGATAAAAGATCGTGTGCAGCAATATTGTAAGTATAAGAATATGGGCATCTCGCGCTTCGAAAAACTTGCAGGGCTATCTAATGGCTATTTTAATCAAGTCACTAAAAGGCCTTCAGATAATAGTTTGCTAAAAATAAGCAAAGCACATCCCGACCTAAATCTCGCATGGCTGCTAACAGGGACTGGATCGATGTTAGAACCCGCCGACCACCCGATCCACGGCAACGTCACGCGTATCGGCAACATCAGCGGTACAACGAACTCTCCGACGACCGTCAACAACAACGGGAGCGGCGAGTCCGCAGATCTGATGAGGGTGATAGAGGAGTTGAAAGAGCAGAACAAGTCACAGCGTGAGCAGATAAGGAACCTGACGGACATAATAAAGAACCTGACGGCGAGGTAGCCGCCGGGAAACCTCAACACTAAAACATAACATCATGCCAAGCAACAACGAAGAAGACGGGGACGAACCTACGGGGACGATCAGCGAAAGACAACTTACAGAGATTATGGGCGAGTTCTTCGCACAACTGGGCGCAAGCTCACAGAGGCTGCAAGAGAGCAGCGAGGACAGGCTCGATCGGGTCAACAAGATGGCCGAGGCTCTGTGCGACGCCGTGGAGCGCACATCCCAGACGGCCAGCGCGCACGGCGACATCTGCCGGCTAACCCTGGCCGCCGCCGAGGAGAGGATAGCCTCCCTGAGGGCGGACAGGGACAGGTGCCGGAGGCTCCTCGAGGACAGCCAGCGGGAGGTGATACGCCTCACCGACCTGACTGAGGCGATGCAGCGCCTTTTCGAGGAGGTCGTCCGCGAGCTTGCCCGGCAGGGAGGGAACACGACGACAATAGGCAACTTGTCAGGGACAACAATCTAAAAAACGTAAAGATATGGGAGATCTTTTAGCAATTCTCTTTGCTATTATTACAGCCGTAGCATTTGCGGCTGGTCTTTATTATTTAATCTTCGGAAAAATCATCAGTGGGCTGATGGGTTTCAGCAGCGTTGCCCGAGAATGGAAAAGCGAGGACAAGCAGAAGGTGAACCTTATGAGGTCGCTCGGCTTTGTCGCCGGCGGGCTTGTGAACCTGCTCATCTTCCTTACAATAGCGCTGGTCATCGGCGTCATCGTCGCGATAATCCCGAAATAACATGATATGACCGGTCGATAATTCGGGACTGAAATTCGGGACTAAATAAAATTAAATACGCAAATAATTAAAAACCAATAATTTATAAGTCCGATTTTCGGCTTCCCAAGCCGAAGGTCACGAGTTCGAGCCTCGCATTCCGCTCAATAACAAAGGGCGATGATAATCAATTAGTTAGATTAAACCATCAGCCCTTATTTCTTTGCTAAAACTAAAATTTTACCCCAAAAATCGGGCGCAAAGTGTGACATTTTGCGACAAATTAGGGGCTTATTCGGGACTAATTCGGGACTAAACAAAAAATAACGCTATGGCAAAGGTGTCCTATTATCTCAAAAACGTCAAGGCGGGCGGCGAGGCTCCGCTATACCTGAAAATATCACACGACTACAAAAGCGCACTTCTCCTTGTGGGCAAGGTCAGGCCGGAGGACTGGGACGCGGAGCATCAGATGTTCGTCGGGCGGAACACGGTATTCCGGGCGCGGCTGAAGAATCTCGCCGCACAGGCGGTGGACATCATCACTGACCTCCGCTATTCCGGCGAACTCGTCACTATGAGCGCAGGGGATGTCGTCAACCGAATCAGGCAGGAGGCTTTCGGAGAGAGACGTGAAAAAACGGGCGGAGACTTCTTCTCCGCCCTGAAAGACTACCGGGACTCCTGCATCAAACCGGGGACACGCGAGGTGTACGACCGCACCGTAAAGGCGCTTGCCGCCTTTGACCCCGAAATCGAGCGGAGGACGTTCAGCGACCTCAACCGAGCCTATCTGGAGCGGTTCGAGCGACATTGCAGGGATACCATGTCAATCAACTCCATCGCTATCCTGCTGCGCAACATCCGGGCTGTGTTCAACAAGGCTATAGATGACGGCAAAACCGACTTCTACCCATTCCGAGCCTTTAAAATCAAGCATGAGGATACAAGAAAACGGGCGCTCACAGCCGAGCAGCTCGCCTGGATCCTCAACATGACACCCGCTCCAGGATACGAGGAGGCGAGAGACATCTTCATGCTTTTGTTTTATTTGATCGGCATCAACCTCGCCGACCTGCTTGCGGCCAAAAAGACTTCCGTCAAAAATGGGTACCTCAACTACCGGCGTGCCAAGACCGGGCGGCTGTATTCCATAAAAATCGAGCCGGAAGCGGCTGATCTGATAAGAAAATATGCTGGCAAATCGCATCTTGTCAATGGTCTCGAACGTTATGCCACGGAAAATTCATACCTGTCAAAAATTAATAAGAGGTTGAAATATTTAGGATGTCCGCGCGGCAAGCGCGGCAAAATCTTGGATAAAGGACTTTTCCCAGATCTCTCGACCTACTGGTCGCGTCACACATGGGCCACCATCGCCTACGAGATAGGCATCCCCGTTGACATAATCGGGCAAGCACTGGGGCATTCGGACAAATCTCACAGCGTCACTTTCATTTACATAAAAGAGGATCAGGGCAAGGTCGACGAGGCCAACCGACGGGTGATTGATTATGTAAAAAGGATGGCGGGTCTGTAGCCCGCCATCTTTTTTTTTATTTGTAACTGTTAGTCACACCATTCAAAATTCTTACCCTCCTCCTTAAGCGAATCCTCGACTTCCTCTCTTGTGTATTTGTCGAAAAAATACCTTGTCCGTTCACCTGTATCTTCGTCTACCGTCAAATAATACCTATCTCCCTTGTTAATGTAGATTTTTGTCATATTTTCACAGCACCATTCAAAATTCTCACCCTCCTCCTTTAGTGATTCCTCGACTTCCTCTCTTGTGTATTTATCGAAATAATACCTTGTCCGTTCACCTGTTGCCTCGTTTACTGTCAAAAAATAACGGTCACCCTTGTTAATGTAGATTTTTGTCATAATTTTCGCCCGTTACGCCGGTAGCTCAGCTTTTATTGTTAAACATCCCGTTAAGGTCTCATTCCCTTAACTGATACAAAGGTAGTTCTTTTTTTTGATATATGCAAGCATTTAATCAAAAAAAATCAAAAAAATGAAGCTGAAATGACCGCATCGAAAAAAAGACAGGCTAACGCTCCCCGACAATCTCATCAATCAGCCTTCCGTAACTCAACCCGTCAGCGTCCTTCATGACATCAAGTACAGCTTTTGTCCTCGGCAGCACCCTGACCGTAAGCGACACTCTTTGTTCTTTGAGCGGCACCGGCTTCCGGCCCGCACCCGACCTTTTACCTCCTCTCATAGCAACTCACTGTGATTTTCAAAAAGCCAATCCGCCATTAACCTCATCACACGCGCCAACTGCGCCGGGCTTTCAGACCCGAGCGTCAGGCCGTCAGGCCATGCCGCGCTCTGCGTGTCGTTGAAGCGGCTACCTGTCCATGTCACCGACACGCCAGTTACGCTGTCGATGCAATGCCAGGCGTTGTCTACGCCTGGCACCCGCGATAATAAATATCTCTCACTCATAAGGCTCTACTCCCACCATGCGAAAATGTCTCCGTCATCTGTTCTGTAAGCCTGCACCTCGCCGCTCCAGCATATGGCTTCGCCTCCGAAGCTGTCATAGTCGATGTCAAGGTTGCTTCTGTTGTCAGCCATTGACAGATAACCGGTCTTGCCGCTTTCTTTAAGTGCCCTCTTGGCATCTTCTTGTGTCCTGTAAAGAGTTCTCATGATTTTATTTTTTAAATTGTTAAACATCCCGTTAAGGCTTTCCTTCCTTAACTGATACAAAGGTAGTTCTTTTTTTTGATATATGCAATCATTTAATCAAAAAAAATCAAAAAAAAGATGCGGCACCTGTCAAGATGCCGCGAAAGAAATAAAGTCTTACCTTTTATCCCATCTTATCTATAAGCGACTTGACAAGTCCTTTAAGCTCTCCGACAGAGCCCTCCAGGGCGTCGAATCTCTTGTCATTCTCCCTTTTTTCCCGGAAGGCCGGGTTGAGATCCGACAGCAGCGCCGTGGCTTTGTCAAGTATCTCCCTCTGCCTGTCAACGGACGCAAGAGCCTGCTCCGCACTGGACTTCATAGCCTCAACCTCTCCGGCCAAGGCAGCCTTTTCCGTGGCGAGGACGAGGTTTCCCGCATAGGTGACCGAAAGTCCCTCCGGGATGACATAACTTCCAGTCTTGCCGGTTCCATCATCCACCGTGATGTCGATGACCATCTCCGTCTTTCCGCTCATCGGGTTGGTGTCGAGCCTCGGGAAGCCCGCCGAGGCCACCTTCCCCTGCGAGATTGTGAGTTCCTGCTTGTTAAAGATATATACAGGATAGCCCTGCTTGATGTCCCTGAATATCATAATTTTATAGATTAAAATTTAGTTATCACTAAAAAATAACGGAGCCGTCATACGGCGGCCCCGTCGGAGAGTGAAACTAAGCGGTCGTTGTCGTTCCGGTCGTCTTCAAGGCCGCTATCAGCTGGGCGTTCTGACGTTGCTGGGAGAGTTCCAGACGTGCGTCGTTGTACCTCTGCTGGAGATCCTGCTGCCAGTGGAGGTTCAGCGTGTCGATGATCCGCTGGGTGTTGTCCTGTCCGGCTCTGATTACGTCACACTTGTCCTGCTGTGCCTGGAAGGCCGTGGCGGAGAAGCCGCGCTCCACGCCCCTGTTCACGAAGTCGAGGCCGCTCTGGATCCTCTCCAGGATGTCCTTCTGCCCGAGCTGGTTCTCATAGCCCATCCGGATGATGTTCTGCTGCGTCTGACAGCAGCAGTCCTTGATGGCTTGGATGACGGAGCAGTCGCCAGCGTTGACCGCGTTGATGACCCTCTCTGCGGAGAATCCCACCTGCCCGGCCACCTGGTCGATGGCTGACCTCACGGAGCAGACGGCAGTCTGCAACTGGTTGAAGTCGCAGTTGAGATTGGCCGCGAGCGTCTTCAGATCCTGCGCGTTGCCGTTGATCGCCGACATCAGCAGGTCGCTGTTGTGGTTGTCGCTCATCTGCGTGCGCAGGGAGTCGAGCTGTCCCTGGATGGCCGTGTTCTGGAGGCTTCCGTCACCGTTGCCCCACATCCTCTGCGCGAACATCATCCAGACGAGGTAGATGAACGGGTTGTTCTGCCAGCCGTTCATGCCTCCGCTCATCATGGCCGCAAGGGCCATCGGGTCGTTACCCCTGTTGTTCGCCATCGCCGCGTAGGCGAGCGCGTCACTGCCGCGTTCCCTGTCGCAGCAGTAAACTTTTGTCATTGCGTTCTCTTCCATTATTTGTAAGATTAGAATTCGACCGCAAGTTAGTCACGGATGTCCGACGCCGAAAGAAGTCCCTTCCGTCATGTTTCCCTATCCGTTCCATCCTTTTTCCGCATTTCTTCCACTTTCCTCCAGCACATCTCCAGCCCCGGCGACCTTCCCGCCCTCGACGGGAAGTCCCTCAGCATGTTCCTGACCGCCCGTCCGCTGACCCCCAGCCTCCCGGCTATCATCCCCGGATAGTAGCCTCCGCGGCTGAGCTCCGCGGCGAGAAGGTGCCTCGCGTCAACGATCTCCTCCCTCCTCGACCTCGACATTATGTCCCTCTCCGGGATCTCCGTGACCTCGCACACGTCCGCGAGGATGCGCTCGAATATCTCTGTTTTAACCATAGGCGTTAAAAGGTTTTAAATTCACATGTATGTAAACATGCCGCGGCGAACATCGTCCACCGCGGCGAAATGGCCCCACGGGCCTTTGTTACACGCTAAAGCCGGAGATAGAACCCTCCTGTCACGCCGAGTCCGGCGTTGACTTTGCCCGAAGGAGCGACGAGCACGGACGGCCCGACAGCCACGCCGAAGCCCCACCTTCTCGGCTCGACGGTGTATCCCTTAGTCACGATTTTTGTCTGCGGATACACCTTGACATACTCCAGCTTCGTGCGAAACCCGCTTACGCCGATGTCGTAGTTGTCGCCACGGTAGCGGCTGAACACTATCGGCACCTCGACCTCAACCGTGTCGTGGACCACGACCGTGTCCGGAGGCTGTGCCACCGCGAGCCTCACCGTGTCAACCCTCACCGTCCTTACCTCCGTCACGGCAGGCCTGTAATCTACGAGTGTGTCGCGGATGACCAGAGTGTCCACCCGCTCCAACAATGATTGCGTGACGCTCCGCCTTCCGCAGAGGAAGCCGAGTCCCAGGGCGAGCAGCAGCGCGGCCACGAACAGCAAGGTCGTTTTCGGTTGTTTTCGGTTGTTTTCGGTTGTTGCCATAAATTTCTATCAAAGAGTCCCCCCGCCTCCCGGCGGGGAGGACTGAATGAACAAAAAAACTAAAACCAAGAGTAACACCGCCCCGATTATGGCCGGGGCGCGGCCATGAACCGTCAGTCAAGGATCTCCCAGTCCTCCAGAAGGATATCCGATTGCGACGCAAGCCATCCTGTCAGCACAGCCTTCCTTCCCGTCGAATCGTGGGTGAACATGCAGATGGTGCCAAGCGCGGGAATCTCGCCTCCGTTGCCTTCTGCAAGGCTTTTAAGGAGAGGATCCTTGCACCACTCCGCCTTGACGACAGCCTCTGGTTTGAGCCATAAAAACATTCCTTTTCCGTTCCAGCCCTTTCGGGCAACTCTCTTGCCCTGCTTCAGGGCCTCGATAGCTTTTCCAAAATCCATAATAAAATAAATAAAAATGTGTTGATTAAATGTCTTCGATCCGGCTATAAATCGGCTATAAATCGGCTATACTCACCGCCTCACGCCTCCGAGCCTGTCAGCCCACCGCTCCGTCCAGAAGTGGGTGTAAGGCTTATACTTTTTCTTCCCGCAAAGGTCGTAGTGAACGGCGGCGTGGCAGAGTGACTGCAAGCCTATGAGCGGAAGATATAGCGGCCCAAGCATCCTCGACTGCCTGACATGGCCGAACTCGTGGTCCACTGCGTCGTGGCCCGCGAACCAGTTTACCACGACATACTCTCCCAGTGCCACCGCCTTGCCGGCGGCGAGCGAGTCCGTGCGGAGGTACAGGATGCCATGTCTGCGGAAATAGAGCCAATCCGCGTCGGTCTTGTCCGCCTTCCGCTCGTAAAACTTCTGGACGATGATTCCCGCGACATTCTGCGGCAGCTGCCACGCCCACATAAGAACGTAGGCCGCTTTCTTTAGTAAATCTCTCATGATCCGTCAATATTTTAGCGTAAAACGCAAATTAATTGTCAAAAAACCGAAAAGTCAGAGCCTTTGTCCCTTGTACCGCCTGTTGTAGAGCAGTTGCCGCCGCTGCGGCCCTCCCCTGCGATGGCTGATGTGTACGAAATCAGGATAGAGGATCATCTGATCCACCTCCCTCCATATCTCCGGCGTGTCCCTGACAACCTTCGCCAGCTCGTGGGGGTCTTCCGCCGCGATGTCGGCGGCCTCCCCCTTGACGTGCTGCGAGGTGGCCACTCCCCCCACCGCCCTGTTGAGCTCATGGCATCGGTAGCCGCTGTTGATCCGCAGCGGATGCCCAACCCTGTAACGGAGCGGCTGGAGAACCGTCTCCACAAGCTCCTTCACCGCGTCGCGCACCGCCGCTGTCGTTATCACGTTGCAGATGCCCACGCGCTCCGCCGTCTGCGAGGCCTCGAACTCGCGGTAACTGAAATCCTTACTGATTGTCCCCATCGTCTTTTGCCTCCTTTTTGTTTTCCCCTTCTCCTTTCTCGATGCTGACCGCTCCCTCGATGTTCGCCCCTGTCTTTGCCTGGACGACGGCCTCGATGACCTTCGCCGCGTCCACCTTCACCTTCGCCTTGTGGCCGAACTTCCAGAAATACCAGTTCTGCGCTATGCTTATCAGCTCCACGCCGATGACCACGAGCATCAGCCCCGTCTCGATGATGGTGTAGCCCGTCGCCACGGCGAGGCTGGAGGCCAGCACCGCCCAGCAGAAGTACTCCACCGCCTTCCCTATCGTACGCCTTATCGCCCGGCTTATCCTGATCCGGTCGCCCTTGCGCCGGGCGGCCCTGATGCCGAACACGAGGTCGATCAGGATGACCACGGCGGCGATGACGAGGTACGGTAGCATCCTCTCGAAAGATTGTTGAAAGAACAGCAATAGTGTGGCCGATATGCCCGTGCCGACCACGACACTCCCCGCGGAAGCCTCGTCCGAGAGGATGTGGGCGTTGAAACCGTCCATCATGCTCCACCCCCTGTGTCTGTTAATTCAACATACAGCCCCACGAGCGCGGCCAGGTCGTGCGAGAGCGCCTGCCCGCTGTCCCTCGTGCAGCGGTATAGAACACCTCCCTGCGTGTAGTACTTGCCGTTGAATATCTCCATAGGCGGCGTGTACGAGATCGGGTCGCTCTTGGTCCCTGCCGGCTCGACCTCGATGACCTCATAGAGCGCGGCGGTGGTCAGGCTTGGCGGCTGGTTCTCCAGCACGGCGGCCACGTCCTGCCTTACGCGCCAGAGATTGCCGCTATGCGACACCACCTGTCCCTTGGCCAGCGACCCGCCGATGTATGTGTCCCATGAATATGCCAGCAGAGTTCTTTTCAGCGCCTCCTCGTCGGTGATGTCTGTGCGCTTGTTGTAGCGCTCAAGCAGCAGCTCCCTTAGCTCATCGTCGATGGTCGGCTGTGGTTCCTCTGGCTCCGGCGGCGTGTAAGGCTGCCAGCCGTCCGCAAGCAGCATGTCATGTGTCGGGTTGACTATTTTATACCCGTTCCGGGAGATAATGATCCGCAATCCGTCGCGGATGATGCCGTCTTTTTTGTAGATCATACTTGTTCTATTGTGAAGTCATTGTCAATGTCAAAGCCCTCAAAACGGGCTGTATGGTAATGTACATTAGAATTTGTCAGGAATTGGCTCTGCTCTATGCCTGCATATAATGGTTTAATCATAATATTTATAGGCGTGGTTCCTCTATCGCTAAAGAGTGTAACCTTGACGTTTGTATTATTTTCAATTCGATTAATTGCTGTTATATGAATTCTATAGGTTCTCCCATTTCTGGAGAATCTTATCTTTTCTATATAATCAGAGTCCAGCGAATTCGTCGCGGATGTCAATCGCCTTCTTTGTAGCATAGTTTTGGATGTTATTCGGTTGTCGTTACGGCGGCGAAGTTCCGCCCCACAATATTCCAGCCGTCGTGATCATACACGACACTGAACTCGTAAAACCTATTGGCCCTGATCTCCATAATCTTGCCGTTTGGCCACCTCAGGTTGTCTGCCCACTGTACGGTTGGCGCCGTGTCGCCTGTGGCGAACCTCAGGACAGCCTCAAGTGCGATGTCCTTCCCGGTGGGCGTGGAGGCCGGCGGATTGACCGTCAGGATCCCGAATGTGCCCGTTATGGCTGTGATGGTGTTGAGTTCGAGTGTCACCACGCTCAACGTCGCGCTTTCCTGCACTATCATTCTTTCGGCCTTGTCGTTTAAAGCGGCTGTCACCACTTTGTTCTGTACGGTGTTGATTGATTCCATTGAGAGTTCGGTGTCTTCGGCGGCTGGATCCCCGGCCCTGTCGAGGAGCGCCTCCACCTGGGCGCCCGTGTATTTGCTGTTGTATTCCATGTCGAATTACATTTGATTTGTCTTCAGCACGTTGAACGTGCCGCCGTCCGACAGGATGAAGTCCGTGTCTAAGCCAGCGAACGGCTCCCTCCTTCCGGCCTGAGTGACGGTCAGCGTGGCGGACGGCCCTTCCGCGGCGGCCACCGTGACCTCCGCCGAGCGGTCGCAGCCCTCGTTCGTGTCGGCCTCGATAGAGACGACTCCGAGACCTTTCCCGGACACCGGGGATATTCTCAGCCAATCAGGTAATGCCATGACGTTCTGTTCTTAAAAAATTGCGGACGGGCGCGGGGTCAGCCGCGCCGGCCCAAGTGAAAGGGACGGTCCCCTTAGGACACATTCCATGATGTGTTGGAGTTCACGTTGACGACCTGCGCCGGCGTGCCCTCCCAAGGCAGCGTGATGGTCTCCTTGTCCAGATTGAGGAACGCGTCGCCGGCGGTCTGGTTCAGCACGATCTGCGCGGCCACGGCCTCACCGTTGGACACCTTGACCGTCCTCGCCACCGCGTCCACGGTGGTGTTCTCCGGCACGGTCACCTCGACCTCGAAGTTGTACTGCGCAGCCGCGCCCGGGTCGCCCTCGATGTTCTCCCCGTTGGCCGCGGACTTTCCCGCCGCCGTGTAGGAGGCCGCTATCTCCGCGCCGCCCGCCTCGCCCACGAAGGCGAAGCTCAGCGCCTTGGAGTTCGACTTTCCGGCGACCTTGACCTTTCCTCCCTCCTTGGACACGCTCATCGACGCGCCGTTGTCGAGCTCCACGAACTCCGGCTTCGGCTCCTGGTTTACTGTGTAGGTCTTGCTCCCCGACACCCCGGCGCCCGTGACCGTCACCGTCCCGGTGCGCAGCACGCGCCCGGTGTGCTCGAGCCCCGTGTTGGTTATCGTCCCGTCACCCGATCCGCTCGTCGGATCCACTTTTAGCCATGATGGTTTTGCCATAATCTGATATGTTTTTATTGGTTTGACATGAATTCTCTAAGTTATCCGACCCTCCACTCCACGTTCGACAGCACGTCCACGAAGTCTGTCCAGTCCGCCGCCCTCAGCAGCCAGATGACTCCCGGCGACACGTCGAGCCGCGCCCTCTCCGCCACAGGCCACACCTGGGTCTCGCCCAGCATGACCCTCGACACCGCCCTCTTCCCGAGACGGATGTCTGCGGCCTCGTCAAGTCTCATCGCCGGCCCCTCCCGTTATCACGTACAGCGTACCGGGATCCTTCTTTTCCAGAGCCGCATAGGCGGCCTCGTCAAGTATCACTATCGGAACTCCCCCGAGCGTGATGATCCTCGTCTTCAAATCCACAGTGACGGTTCTTCCGGCGGCTGACCCCGCGCAACCGACAGCCTCTTCTCCCGATTCCACGACCATTATAATGTCGCTCTCATACAGCCTCGAATTGCCGGAGGAATCCTTGAATATGATCTCCACGCCGTATGATCCAACGCCGAGTGCCCCAGCCGGGAAGAAGGCGGACACCCTCGAACCCGAGACGGTCGTGTCCCTTCCCGGCACCTTGCTGAACGTGCCGACAAGCCTCAAGGCCACATCGGTGGCACCGGACAGGTCCAGAGGCTTGTAAACGCCGCTGTCCCTGTCGTAGACCGAAACGAGCGCCTCGACCGTCAGGTCGTTGCCGGAGACGATCCAGATCTTTCTGATGTCGTTACAATCGCATTTGCTCATATATCATAAAATAATGTTAACTTTGTCTTGGTAACGCGCCCATAGGGTGCTACCCTCCCGTAACGCGCCCACAGGGTGCTACCGTCCGGCTAACGCGCCCATAGGGTGCTTCGCCGGATTTCTTTTTATTCCGCCACGCCGAAACACATCTTCGACCGTTTCATCATCAGGCCGGTAGACGGATCTTTCTTCTCCTGTAGATCGACGGTCAGCGGCGCGACGTCCGAGTATATATAGCGCGGTATCAGTTTCCCGTCCTTGTCGAGCAGCTCCATGGTTGTCGGCGACAGCGGCTTGGCCGGATCGACGAGCGCGGTGAACGACGGGTTGACGTACCTCACGGCTATACCGAACGTCTTCCTGGCGGCGTAGGCGGGGCCGAAACCCCTCGACACGTTGCTCTCCGCCGCCCACTGAGCATAGTTCCTTGTCCACAGCTCCGCCTTCGTGTGGGCGTTATCCGTCATGAACCTTTTGACGATGAAGTCCCTGAGATCAGAAAGACCCATGGCAACCCCTTCCGCGCCGTTGGCCCCGGCGACGGTGAAGGCGGCGTGATCCGTGATTTTCTTGTCGCCGAGCGCCGCGAACCAGCCTTTCCTGGCGAGCCTCACCGGCTTGGAGGTGTGCGTCTCGTCGTAAGAATAACGCCTCCGCTTGTTCATCCGCCGGTAAACCATCAGCACCGCCTCGTACTTGTCCGACGACAGGGCCGGATGCCTGACGGACAGGACCTGTCTCTCGATATCTTCAGGTGTGTATCCCCTGACGACCTTGAGGACGGGCCGGACGCGGAGCCTCGCCTGGCTGTCGATGACCTCCGAGGCCTTCGGAATCCAGAACTTGAAAGCGAACTTCTTGGCCGTGTCCGGCCCCGAGGCCGTGACCTCCGCCGTGGGGTCGCCCCCGGCGATGAAGAAGGCTTCCGCGGTAGGAGTGGCGAACCCTGCCGCAGCTCCAGTGTCGCCCTTGGGTCCCTGCGTTCCAGATGCCGCCCCCGATGTCGACGAACCGGAAGGGATTTGCTTATAATCACTTGTTGTCTTGATCTCCTTGTAAGCCAATGCCGCCGCCGGAAGGCTGATCATCGAGATGTCGATGTCGCCGGTGATAAGATTGAAGGAGTACTGCTCGACGATATAGTCAAGATTATCGGCCGTTGTGTGCGTCGTCCTTACAAATTCAGGAAGCCGCCAAGCGGCTGCGGTTTTGAACATCACGATGCCGGACAACCTCAAGCGCGGGGTTGCCACGGATAAAGCATTGTCGATGGCCATAAAGGCGTTGAAGTCCTGTGCGGTGGTAATGGCCGCAGATGTGAACTTCTTCTCCCGAATCGCGTTCAGGCGCGCCTGCGCCATATCCGCCCCGAACTGGAGGTTTACCTCGTCACCCGCCGCCCTTGCCGAATTGTCAAGGATGATACGAGTCGCCAAGCCGTCAGGGAAGTCGTCCACCTCAAGCCGCGCTGCGGTCACCTGCGCAAGCACCGCCCAATTCCTCGCCGTTGTGCTGCCATTACGGGCAACCTTTATAGCCAGACTCCCTCTGACGGCTGTAAAATCCACACCGTTAACAGTGGCAGGGACATCAAAGACGCAGGAATATTCCTCAAATGAAGAAGATGACACAACGTAAGTTATCGGGTAATCATCATCGGGATAGTTATCTGTGAGTTCGCCGTCCGTATTATAATATAAAGATTCTTCTTTAGAACCGGTTACGATCAGTCCATACAGCAACTTCACCGGCCCCCCAACGCTTCTCCCCGTCCCATTGCCTTTCCTGACCTTGAAAGTTAATCTATATCGTCGCCCAGAAATGATATTGGGAAACAAAATGCCGCCGATGGCATCGAAAGACGAAACAGGCCCCGAAACTGTCTGCGTTAATCTCGCATACAACGATACTATCTTGCCGCTCCATGCCGGTGAGCCGTGCGTGGTCAGCATGTTTGTACTATTAAACTCTTTGGCCACATTGGCCGCGTGTATCTCCTCACTTACCGTCAACTCCTTACGTGCCGGCGAAATCTCCATCGAAATATTACCAACCGGGAACAACTGCCCAGATCCGGACAATGAGCTCAACGCGATATAACTTATCCCGCTGTAATTGCTTATATCAGTTTCGCGCGAAACTATCCAACTGAGAGTTCCGGAGTCTATCCGGATGCAGGCGTGTAGGCTTTCCAACAAGCTGTTAAGAACATCGTAATAGGTGCTTCCGGCCAAAGCGTCCACGTTTACCGTCAAATTGATCAAGCTCTCGCCATCTCCAGACAACGAGCTTACGGCCGTTATGTTCGTCATGCCCTGATTTGTTTTATCGAGCAATAAAAGAAGCAATTCCCTGACCGTCTTGTCTCCCTGCTCCTCAAAATCAAAGTTTTTCAATTCTGACAAGTTGTCGGAAGCCGTAAGCGTTATGTCATATGGAGCGTTGACCCACGGAGCTGAATAGAGCTCCGGTGTGATGAAACCGCGCCAGATTCTCGACGCTCCGAACTTAACGGTCACTTGGTAAAGTGTCGGGTCTGAGGTGTAGAGATCCGCAAACTCATCCTCCACAAGACATTCCGCCGCCCATTCCAGAGATGAACCAAGGATATGACCGGACCTCTCACGCTTCAGGACGGCGGAGCCGCCCACGGCGCGGCTGGAGACTGCCCCGGTATAATCCTTCTTCGCAACGGAGATGGTGACCTCCGGGCCGTTGGCCGCGTCAAAGACAAACCTGTATAATTCCCCGTAAGCCATAATCAAGTCGTGTATCGTTTCCTGTTAGCCTCGTTGTTAAGTACTGCGACGAGTTTGGAGCCGTCCGCCTGTAGCGTGCCGGTCACGTGCAGTGTCATCTCCCTCTCCCAGCTCCTGTCGTTCGAGCTGTTGTTGGAATATCCAGAACTTGCCACGGAGCTCGCCACGTAGGACGTTCCGGTGGCGCTGTTTACCGCCGCCTGTAGACCGGCTTTGGCCGCAGCGCCTACGGCAATGAGGGCGGCACCGGCGGCTATGGCCGTGTAAGGGTTGGTGAGCATCGATTTGAACGCCTCCGATGCCAGACCGGCGGACACCATGATCTCACCCATCTTGATCGCCGCCTCAGCCAAAGGCGTGAGGAGCGCGCCCATCATTCCGGCTCCGCTGATCTCGTCAAGTCCCGCCACGCAGTTCGCCAGGTACTGGAAGGAGTCCGATATGCCGCCCACGATGGCGTCGTTCAGTGCCTTGTTGGCATCATCCGTGGCCTTGATCATCTCGTCGAGGAAGTTGTAATATCCCTTGAAACTCTCCGAGAGCTTTGACGGGTCAATCTTGGAGATAAGTCCGTCAACGGCGGACGTGTCGAACTGCGTGAGCTGCTGGAGTCCCTTCAAGGCCTCCTCGTCCAGGTTGATCCCGCCCATCAGTCCCTTTCCATTGTCTGCGCGCGCAGTAAGGCTCGCGGACATCGACTTCAGCGGAGCGGCAATGTTGTCCATGGCCATCTTGTCGCGCATCTCCAGCGCCTTGTCCATCTCGGCGTTGAACTTGGCGATCTCAGTCATCCCGGCCTCGACGGCCTTGTTAACGCCGTCGCGCCACTTCTGCGCCGTCGCAGCCGCGCTGTTAGCAATCTCGTTTTGCAGGCTGGTCATTTCCCTGAGCCTCTGGTTAAGCTCCCTCGACGTGTCCTTGATGGCGGCATAGGCGTTGCGCTGACGGTCCATATCCTCGACAGATGAGCTTGCCAAATCGTTCTGCGCCTTGATGTTATCGGCGAGCTTTTGCTGCATCGCGATCTGTTCGCCGCTGACCTTTTTTTGCAAAGCAATCGCGGCGGCCACGGCCTCCTGCCGCACCTGTGTAGTCTTGGACTTGTCCGAAGCTACAAGCATCAGCTCGGCCACCTTGGCAAGGTTGTCCTTCCACTCGATCGACTTGTCCTTCATCGCCTCCGTCGTGTCGAATATCTCCTTTGCGTAGACCACGGCCTTGTCGGCGACCTTGTTGGCCTCGGAAAAGGTAGCCGCCACCCGTCTTGTGTTCCAAGCAGCTTCCATATTGCCACCATACAGCTTTCCACTTAAATAAGCTCCGGCGACAGTTTTGACAGTAGTCCAAAGTTTTGTCGCCCTGTCTTGCTGCGCCGCAGTCCATTTTCCGACGCCCGAGGCATCACTCACCGTCTGCGCGAAGGTGCTTTTCCACGCGTCCGACTGCAAGGTTTGCGATGTACCCTCAACCGTCTTGCGGTAGCGTTCCGCCTCTTCGTTAAGGACCTTGAACGCGGCTATCAGTCCTGTAAGCGCGATTCCGGCGATGGCTCCGGCGGCCACGCCCGCGCCCAGGGCGATCTTCTGAAAGGCCGACTCCCCCTGCGCGGAAAAGCCTTTCAGAAGTCCAGCCACGTTTTTAAGCTTAGAGCCGACCTCGGTTATGGCCCCGATGGGTATGCCCAATGAGTCCTCCACCTCGGCGGACACCTGTCCGACCGTCTTAGAAAACTCCTGCGTTGACTTCCTGGCCGCGGCCATCTCCTTCTTGAAACCGGAGGCGTCCGCGTCAACGCTTACCTTTAGTTTTTTACTTGCCATCTCACCAACCCCGTTTTTTTATCACATTTAACAAGCGGCCGATTGACCGCTCCTTCTGCTCCGGTGACATCTCCGGCGCTTTCGAATCCTCAACATCCCACGGCATCGGCCAAAACTCCGCCGGATCCCTCAGTTGGTCTTTTCTCCGAAGCTGGACATTGAAGAGCCTCAACGCCGCTCCCCTCGCCAGCTCCCCAAGATGCCGGGCGTTAGCCTCCTCCCTGCGGCCATAGGCGCGGACCGCCTCCCAGAACTCGCCGACGGGCATGTCGTGGAACTCCGCGCGCGTCATCCCCAGAAGGCCGAAAGCCCAGCCCCGCACGTCAGCGATTGTGACGCTCGCGCGCGGGGCCGTGTCATCTACACTTTTTTTTTGTCGTCCTCCTGCCCTGAGGCTCCCGGGGACAACTCCCTGAAGATGGTGGCGACCGCCTCGGGAACCTCGACAAGCGAGTCCGGCGAGGCGCCGACATCCTCAGGTGTAACTTTTTCGGAGCTTCCCTCCTTACGCAGCCCCTCGTTGACACAGGCCGCCACCAAGGCCGTGCAGTCGGACGGGGACATCCTGTCGATGTTGATCAGGCCGTCCATGGTGTCCCGACCCACATAGCCCAGATAGGCCGCCACGGCGTTGAAGTTCGCCGCCGCAGGATAAAACCTGCCGTTAACCTTGACCTCAACCATGGCTACGATTCTGGGGTCATAGCTCCCGTCACCTTGAAGTTCATCGTCCAGCTCGCGGTGTCCTCGGAATTGGAGCTCTCGGTGTAGCCGGTGCAGACACAGTTGCCTGAATAGGACTTGCCGCCGGCACAGGAATAGACGAACGGAATGACAGCCGCCGAACCGGTCTTCAGAGCCATCTCGATCAAGTCGTCACGTGTCAGCTTTGTAGTTGCTCCCGTCGCGGCAACCTCAACCATCCCCTGTGCGGCGAAAGTGACCTCCTGCCCGATGACCATTGACTGCTTGTTGCCCTGGTCATCCTTTGTGATGCTCTCCTTTGTGGTCGGGGTGATCGTGAGATCATCCTGAGTGCGTCCGGCCAAAGTCTTGTTGTTCAGCTTGAACGCTATGTTGTAACCTTCTACCATAATTTTGAAAAATTCTATTTGTATTGCGTAATCTGAAACCTCACCTCGCTCCTCCATAGCCCATCCACACAGGTGTCGGAGCGCGAGACGGTGATCGACCTGAAAGTACCGTCATTCATTGCTGCCAAAACGGCCTCCTCCACCTTGTCAGCCAGCGGCCTTGTGTCGGCGAACCTTTTGCCATAGACCGTAACCGGGACATTCGAGACGACCTTATAGATCCCATCCTTTGTGCGGAAATACTCCGGCGAATGCTCATAGACGGCATAAGGATAGGTATCTGTTTCCGCCTCATAAAGCGAAATCGGGACGATGCCCTTCACCGCCGCCACCAAAACCTTCCCTATCTTGTCATCAAATTCTGTCGAGATCATAACCCTGCTTTTTTAAAGACCCCTTGAATTCCGAAATAAATACAGTCTCCCACCCCCCGGATGCGGCCTCGAAGAAGCGTTCCGGGAACTGCCCCATGTCGTTGCGCCTGAGCCTTCCGCTCGCCGAATCCTTGCTTTTGACCGGAGAATCGAACTTATGGTTCGGGTCGCGCCGCTCCAATGTGCCATAATCGGCCCAGTACGCCTTGAACCAGTCAGAGACCTTCTTCCCGTCCGGCTGGTGTCCCTGAGCCTCGTGGCCGTTATACAGACCCATAACCGCCCAAAAGTTGCCGTCCCTCGACATCTTGGCCTTCGACTTGATCAGCTTCTTCCAGCGTGATGGTATCTGCCTTTTGAGCTTTGCCGCCACCTTGCGTCCTGCTGATGCCATAGCCTTCTTGCCGGCCTTCTGAAGCTCCTTCGGAGCGCCGTCAAACATACGGAGGACATCCTCGACGCCATCTATCCTTATCGCCTTTGCCATATCACTCGATTGATCTGACGGATAATTTGCAGACCGGCGAAAGCCGCGACACGGGGTCAATCCCCTCGATGGAGTAGGGCACTCCGCCCACGATGACGCGCCACCTTGTCGTCAGTTCAGGAACCTTCCACATCGTCAGTGTCAAAGCCTGACCCTGCTCCAGGTTGCCGTTGTCAATAACCTCGTCGATGTCGCGCTCAACCTTGGCGAACACGTCGCGGACACATTGCCAGTTGTAGATCTTCTCACCGGTGTCACCGGCGGTGATCTCGCAGCGCTGCAGCCGCACCCTCGTGTCAAAGTCGCCTATGCCCCAATTCTCCATAATCACAGCTCATAGTTGCGGTAAGGCCGCAGAAGCGCGGCGGATGCCTTGGGGAGCGTCTCCACGCTGTCCAGCGGATTGCTGAAGAGCGAGGAGGCTATCAGGAGGATGGCGTTCATAAGGTCATCAGGCACCTGCTCCATTCCCGAAGTCCAGACGATCTCCGCCTCATCGCCCGTCACGGACGGGTCGAAGCGGACGACGGACGACGACCGCAGCGCGGTCCAGCCCTCCGAAAGCAAAACCCCGTCCACCGCCACGGACTCCACCGCCAGAAGCGGGGAATCCAGGCGGATTTCGGGTGAAAAAGGGAATATGTCGGAGAAGCGGGACTTGAACACGACACGCCCGATCTGATGCTCGGCGGAGCGCGCGGCGGCGCAGAGCTTCTGCCGCAACTCGTCGTCCAGGTCGCAGGAGGTGAGCCTCAGATGGCTTTTCATCCTTCCGAGACCCTCCCAGAGCATGTCATCGTCAAAATCCCGTCTCATAGCTTTAGTCAGTCGTAATGTCCACGATGGCCGCGAAGCTCTTAGGCTCGACAACCTTGACATCGTTCCACGCGTTCAGCGTCGTGTAAATCTCGCCGGTGCGCGCGCCGGTGTATGGGTCAACAACAATGTCAATTCCACCCCATTGTCCTATGTAGAGATCCTGGAAGTTTCCGAAGATCAGAGCCGAACACTTGGTGGCCGCCGTACCTTTGGTAAGATCCGCCGGCACGAGATTCGTCCAGTCAAACGGATAGCCGTTAAGGATCTTCGGGGCCTCGTTGGACAGAAGGAAGCGCGCAGTTCCCGTCGCCATCTCTGTAACCTTCAAAGCGCCGTTAACCTTTGCGTTTGAAAGGTATGCCAGACTTCCACGGTTGGCGTTCTTTGAGTTAACCTCAGTCTCCAGCTCGACTATGTGCTTCCAGTCGATGGCGCCGCCGTTCGTTCCCATCGCCACGCTTCCGATTCCGGATGTGTTCAGAATGCCGGTAGGCTGATTGCCGCTCCCCGTGCCGGAGATGGCGGCCTTCTCCAAAAGATTGGCGTGCGCTGAGGTAATCTTATCCAGAAGATCCTTCTCGACATCAAAGGAGGTCTGGCGGAGCAGATCCTTTGTTATAGCCACCGAAACTGCTGATCTGTGCGGCGTCATCGACATCTTGGTATAAGATGTCTTCTTGACATCTGTCTTGGTTGCCTCGCCTTCCCACGACGCCTGAATGGCAGACGAGCTGATCGCCGTGAATGTGCCCACAAGATCAGTCAGCACAGTCGCGCCCAAACGAGCCACCACCAGCTTGTCCTTCAGGATGTCAAGATAGCGCCTCTCTCCCTCCTCTGTGAGGTTGCCTCCGTCGGCGGCGGTCGTGTAGTTCTGACCGCTGGCCGCACGGAGATAGGCGGACGGGATGACATTCCCGCGCCGCTCCAAGCCAAGTCGCTCATACTCCTGGGCACCCATCTCGTCCACCTCTTTCTCGAGACCTGAAAGATTTCGGTTGATGATGCCATTGATGTAGCGCACCAACGAGAACGGCCTTCCGGCCATCCTCTGCCTTCTGTCAAGCTCCCTGTCGGCAGCCCGCTGCGCGGCGGCCTCTACATCCTCCGCCTGTTCCAGCTCCAGCATCAGCGCCTTGACCTCCGCGACACCCTTCTTCAAGGCATCGGCGTTCTCAGGGCTGTTCTGGATGCCCTTGACCTCCGCGACCTTGGCCGCGAGATCCCTTCTGATTTCCGCTATTTTTCTCATGATTAAAAAATATATTAAAGCAGAGCTGCCTCCGCCATAGTTAATTGCCTTTCGACCTCAACCGCCAACGCCATAGTCTCCATGTCATCCTTTGACACCTCCTCAACGTCATCCATCCGCCGCAGTTCGGCCATCTCCTCCTCCTCCTGCGCCTCGATGGACTTCTTGAGAGCGTTCGGGTTCGCCGGGATATTGACCACGGAGACCTCGAGCAACTCCTGCCCGGCATAGTAGTATGTCGGGTTTTTTCCGTCAAGAGCCTCTTCGCCCTTGCCCCAGCTGCCCTTCCCCTTCGGCAGGAATCCGACCGATACAGCCTTCAGGCTGCCGAACAAAAGCTTGTTGTATATCTTGTCGGCAAGCTCGTTTATCTCCTTAGGCTCAAAGTCCACATCGACAAAAAGCTTCCCGTCCTTCGTGTAGGCTTTTCCCTTGCCTATGACGTTGTCGGGGTTCTCGGTGTCATTCCAGCCGCCATACACCTTGTGCTGGTAGCCGATGATGCCGTTGCGGTTGAACCGGTCAAGCGACCAGCCGTCCTGGTTCAGCACGGTGCCGTGCGAGTCCCTCGTGGAGTCCGACGCCAGGAACGTGATCCTCCTTGTATCCTTGCCTTTTGCCTCTACAACGGCGTTACCCGCAGTCCTGAAAAGTATCTTGTCCATATCACTCTGATTTTTTGTCAATCTCCTTGCCTACCACGCCTGAATTAAGCGGGTAGAGCATGTCGTCAAGCCCGTCCTTGTGCCGCAGTCCCTCAAGCTCCCTCACCTCGTTTCTCGACATGTATCCGTCAAGGATGGCGTTGTGATAGTAGTTTGACCGGGCGGCGGTGTCCCCCCTCAACAGGCCGCCAAGGCCGAACTCCACATCATAACGTCCGACTTCGTCCTCGAAGAACATCTTAGTCCTCAACTCCACCTCCAGGCGCTTGATGATCGGCCGCAGGGTGTACTCCACGAACTGGATGGTCTGATGCTCGATGTTGCTGAACGTGGCGTGTGATAGTTCCGCTATCATGTGCGGCGGGATATTCAGGATCCGCGCCACGTCCTGGATGGAGAGGGTCTCGCTCTGGATAAGCTGCGCGGCCACCGGGTTGACCGACAGTTGCTTGTATTTAATGCCATATTCCAGCAAAGGCGTGCCGAAATTGCCCTCCGAGGCGGCCTTGAAATGCTCTATGAACTTGTTGTAAGCATCATCCCCAAGGTTGCCGTCCGTCTCCAGCACCGCCCTGATATTGCCTTTCCGGGTGTAAAACTCACTTCCGAACTTCTCCGTGGCAAGGTTCTTCCCCAAAGCGATGGCGTTATATATTACGGGGTTGACGCCAGTAAGCCCATCGAGGGTCAGGAGCATGAAGTGCAGCATGTCATCACCGCTGTAAGTGCCGTTGAGCCACGAGAGTCCCGGATCAGGGATTATGACGCGATACCACCTCTTCCCTCCGGACAGGGTGGCCGTGACGTTGGACGGGTGTACCTGATGGATGGACACCGGACTCCCGTCCGCTCCGCGGCGGATGACTGCATAGGCGTTGCCCCAGCCCTCAAGCCACGTGGTGACGCAATTCCAGAAGTCGAAAGTGTTGGTGTAGTCGTTAGGTCTGACCGCGACGAGCCTGTAAGCCGGATGATCCTCAGCCGCCTCCTGCCCCTTGTCTGTCTTCCTCCGCACCGAGCGCGGAAGAGACGCTATATTCTCGGAGATCAGGCGGATGCCGGCGTAGAACGCCGTTATCTTCATCGCCGTGGAGTTGCAGACGTGTTGACCATAATCCACGGGCGGCGGAACTATGACACTGCCTGACGGGGCGACGGTCACCGACCGCCTCCTCGCACCTCCGAATATGCTGCTGAATATCGACATCGTCCGCAAGATAGCAGGCAGACGGTGTTAAAATGTGGAAAATTCTACCAAAGTCGAGTCTTATCGCCGGAATTCCCTCGAATGCCTGAACGTGTCATAGGACGGGAACCGCGGCTCCCCGAACTCGGACATGAATAGACTGTTAAGGTAGTCGAACACCTCGCGCCTCGAGGTGGTCTGTCTCACAGCCCGGCGGCGGCGCAGCTCCGCCCAGAACTCCCTGGCGAACCCGTCCCTTGTGACCATCCGCCACACCCTCTCGTCAATCTCTCTCATATAACACGCAAATCGTGGTTTGTATATATAATTTTGCTTTCCTGCCCGGAAGTGGCGTTGAGCCATCCGCCTATCGCGTCCACCGTGGCCACAACGCCGTCAATCTTGTTGCGCGAGCGCGCCTTGTCAAGCTTGATGTTGGCGTTCGGGTCGCGGTAAACCACGACGTTGCGGAACATCCACCGGATGACCGGATTCCCCAACAGGTCTATCTCGTGACGCAAGACCGCAGCCTCCAGCCACTTTGTCGGCACGGACATGTAGCGGATGTTCTGCTGGTACTCCATCAGGCGGTCGCAATAGCGCCCGAACTTCGGCAGTATGTTCCAGATCGCCCACGGGTCATACGCTATCTTTTTGACATCATACAAGTCCATCCACGATATCAGCGTCTGAATATACCAATCCTCGTCCAGCGTCTTGCCGGGCGTGACCACGAGCCAGCCCCTCTCCCTCCACTGCCTGTAATCCACGCGGTCGGACATCTCCGCCACCTTGGACTCCGGCACGCAGAAGAGGTAGCGCACGGCCTTGAAGGCCGGGAACCAGAATGCCGCCGCCGTGATGTCATTCTTCGAGGCGAGGTCAAGGCCGACATAGCACTCCTGCCCAAGCAGGACGGAGGGGTCAAGCCCCCTGCCGTTGGCCGCCACATCATCATCGCTAATCCACACCTCCGGGGCATCCACCCACATGTTCAGGTTCTTCGTGCAGAAGGCGGCGAGTGTGGAGCCTCCCTTCTTCTTTGCTTCCTGAAACTCGCTCTCCATATACTCCGGATAAAGCGAAACGCCGTAATTAGGGTTGACCTTGCGCCAGACCTCCGGGTCATCCCAGCGGTCGCCCTCGTCCGGCTCAAAAAGCATTATGAAGTGGTTGTCCTTCTCCTGTATGCCGTTCATCACGTCGCGGAGGAACTCGAGGTCGCGGAAATACGGATAGCTCGTGTCCACACCAGCCGTGGAGATGGAGAACACAAGCGGCTGCCGCCTCGAACCTATACCCGTCTTGATCACATCATAGATCTCGTTCGTCTTCCACGCGTGCCGCTCGTCGCATATCGCGGCCTGAGGGTTGAGTCCATCCTTGTTCTTTGTGTCCTTTGTCAAAGGCTTGAATGCAGAGGCGGTCTGCGACCTGACGATGCTTCCCCGGTAAATATCGGCGAGCGCTGTTAAGTCGCTGTTGCGCAGCAGTTCCTTGGCCGTGTCAAAGCAGATCTTCGCCTGTTCCTTGTCAACGGCGGCGGCGTACACCTCCGCGGCTGGCTCGCCGTCAAAAAGGAGCATGTAGAGCGCGATTATCGCCGCGAACGTCGTCTTGCCGTTCTTTCTTGGCACATAGACATCGGCGTACTGGTAGCGGCGACGCCGCGTCGCGACGCGATACCAGCCGAACACATTGGCGGCGACGAACAGCTGCCAGTCCTCCAGCCTTATGGCCTTCCCGGCAAACTCGCCTTTGAAGTGCTTCAAAGTCTGAGCGCATCGCACGAAACGCAGGAATTTCGACGTGTCAAAATAGAGATCATCCCGCCTCTTGTCATCCTCGTACCTCTGACAAGCCGCACGCAGCATCCGGCATGATGGTACCGCGCCGGACAAGATGCCCGCCGCATATCGATCCACCCTTGCGAGATATGCGCTACTGCTCATCCGGTCCACCTCCCTCCATTATCAGGTTGATGATCTTTGCGGACGGATCCTCTCCCTCGACCCTCGCCTTTATCCTCTGACGGTCAACAGGAGACAATCCGAAGTTGGAGCCTATCTTCGCCACGTGGCTGAAAAAGCGGTCCATCTGCCTGACGGACGGGTTCTCGACCGTTCCGCAGACATTGCCCCGTTCATCGCGCTTTATCGTATACATCCCGTTCTTCTCCACATCGGCGGCGGCGGTCATATACATGTCAAACTCCTTCGCGAACATCACCAGCTCAGGAAGGTATGCCTGCTCCAGGATACCCAAGGGTATGAGTTGGCGGCAGACGGAAAGATAGATCTTCCTTTGCCTCTCCGTCAGAAGCTTGTAAGACATCGTGCCGCACGCGGCCTGGATGCTGCCGACCTTACGGCCTTCCAGATTGCCGTCATTCTTGCGTCTGCAAGCCTGATAAGTCCCCTTTAACTTAGCGAGTTGCGCCGGCTGTTTTTTACGTCCGCTTCCAGTACCTCCCATATCTATTTGAGTTTTTGCACATTACAATTCCTTGGCCGATTTTCAGCACTCGCGTCTCCGAAACTGTGGGCGTGGTCTTGGCGAGGATCGGCGGAGAGATTCGAAGCCCCCTCCCCCCTCCGTCCGAAAGCGCACGGCGCGCCGGATGCATCCGCGACCGCTCCTGTAAGGGCGTTTGCGTGAGTTCTACGCCATTCAGCTATAACAGCTTTATCCCTGTTACCTTTAGCGATGTTGCAATCAGAACAGAGGCTCTGGAGGTTGCTTTCGTCGAAGAAGTCACGGCACACGGGGAAAGGCGTGATGTGGTCAACGACCTCCGCCGCCTTCAGCCTTCCGTTCCTCGCGCACTCGGCGCAAAGAGGGTGCGACTGCCTGAACGTCCTGCTCAATCTCGTCCACCTGTATGTGTGATACAAGTCACTTGACCTCTCGCGTTGATAGCCACCGCTATCAGCGTCTTTCCTTTTCTTTGAATCCCACGCAAGCGCCATCATCTGTCCTCCCGGTTGAATGTTATAATCTTGTCAAAGTAATCCTTATAAAACTCATACAAGCCGCGGTCTATCGAAAGGCTCGCCTGTTCTGTTCGAAGATTTGTGTCGATGTTAGCGGATGTCTGCAGACCGAATGCGAATCTGTCACCGACGCCGGCGATGATCTTTGAATGATTGCGAAAAATAGCTATTCGACCGCGATCCGGATGGGCCGCGAACCATTCATGCAACAGACTCCAAACAGCACCGTAAGATCCCTTGAAGATCTCACCGACGTACAAGTCCATCCTCCCGATACTACCATCCTCCAGCCACGTTATGATCTGAAGAGCGTCACCAGAGAACATGCACCATGTTGATAAGATACAATGTGTCAACCTCTGCGACCTCAACAAAGCCTTCAGGTAAGATAGCCCGTCGATGTCCCCGGCGGTCAGAAAGTTGTAACAGTGTCCGACCTTAAAGTCAAAAGTCCCGAACAGATCCAGCAACTTGACCTCGGAGTATGCGCGGCGATACAGGTACTCCGGTGTGAACTCGTACATCGCCGCGCGCTCCCTCCGCTTTGGCTGCTCGTCCTCGACCTCGGTGCGCTCGACCTTGCGGACGCTCCAATCATTGTCGACGCAGAACAGGCCAGCCTCTTTCGTGTTGTCATACATATCTAAGCATCAATTAAACCTCCCGAACACCAGCATAGCCGCGTCACGTGAATGCTCGGTTGTCCTTCCGGTGTAGCCGGTCACGGAGGCGAAGCTGTCACGCGCCCATTTCGTCGCTCCTTTTAAAGGAGCCACCATCCGAAAAGGTATCTTCATCCTTTTCAGAAAATCCTCCCAAATCTTGGCATCACGCTTGACTGATCCGGCGCCAAGGCGGCGCGCCATCTCCTTGCGGACATCGTGTGTGTCAGGCACCCACCTGCGCAGCCTCGCGTCCTCAACGACAACGCGGATGTCCTGATATTCCGCCACAAGACCAAGCACTCGTAACAATGCCTCGTCTATTGTCACCGTGTCCAGCGACAGCAGCTCTCTCTTCTCGGAGTCCCACACTGCTATCCCGGTGTTGACACCTGTATCAATTCCCACCCAGATCATGGCCTACCAGTTGTCCTCGTCTTTCACCTCTTCCTTCTTCGGACTAACCTTCCAAGGCTGAAGTGATCCAATGAACGGAAGGCTGCGGACCTGTGTCTCGCTCATTCTCTCGAAATATTCCCGAGAGACCTGCGGCTTGATATAATGGCTTGATATAATGGCTTGATCCGAAGCTCTGGTTCGCGCTTTCATAAGCAGTCGCCAATAGCTGGACATGCTCCAACGGCTTCGTTGTCATCCCGCCGAGGCTGTGGTCGAATCTCTTGTAAGCGTCAACCACTGTCCCCCGCTCGTTGTCGATAGGGATGACAACACAGCGGCGTGTCGCCGTGTCACCCTGGATGTCCATAATCTTAGCCCCAGGAATTCTGTCCAGCTCAATTTTGATGTTAATATTTCCCATATTCTTCCTTTTGACAATAATTTTAAATTAAAATCGGTCTCCGCCATTAGGGACGATTCGACCAAAAGAGACTCATTCATCCTCCCTCTCCTTGAACGCGTCGGACGGCTCGATGTAGAGCGCCTCCTCCACGTGGCGCAGCCTGGTCCACAGGTTGCGCACCTGCTTCGACTTCTGCTGGAACTCCAGACGGTCAACCGAGAGGCGGTCGTCCGTGTCCCTGCACAGCCACTCGATACGCCGCCACAGCGCTCCGACCTCATCCCGGAGGGAGTCGTACCTCCTCTCCAGCCTCCGCGCCGACAACACCCACAGGAGCAGGGCGGCGGCCACGGCCATCAACAGCAAAACCTCAATCATTTCCATTTTGTTTTATTTTCTTTTTTTGTCGATCCGCCTGACGGCATCCCTCTCGGCCTCGTTCAGCCCCCAGGTGACGACCTTCTCCGCAGCCTTCTTCTCCGCAGCCTTCTTCTCCGCAGCCTTCTTCTCCGCAGCCTTCTTCTCCGCAGCCTTCTTCTCGGAAATCAGCCACCCGGAGCCGAAAATGCTCTTACCGACCGCCCTCTGAGACGCGAGCGCGGACAGTCTCGACGGCGACACCTCGTCCCTCATCAACGTGAACTCCACGCCGTGCGTGGACAGGTAGCCGAGCATCGAGGCCGTGAGCACCTCCGGAGGATACTCGTAGCGCGGCAAGGACACCGAACCATTGCTTTTCACCTTCTCCTGCGCCTCCTTTACCCTCAACCTCAGATCCGGCGCGGACATCGCGAACACGTCCCCGAAGAGGTTCGAGATGAATCCTGTGCTGACCTTCGCCCCGTTGGCATACTCCACCGCGCAGGAGCAAGGGATGTAGGTCAGAGAAGAAGAAGAAGAAGAAAAGAGCGTCAGCTGCGGCCCGAACAGGAAAAAGCGGACGCCGTGCGATTGATAAAACCGCAATATCCTCGCAAGGATGCTGAACGGCGGGTTGTCCACCACCACGTCACCCTCCTTGTAGTCATAGGCCTCGTAGTCTCCGCCCGGCCAGAACGGACGCACTATGTTCGCGCCTGACAGATCTACCTTCTCACGGAGCCAGCCAAGGACGGCCTCATACACCTCAACGGGCGTGTAGCAGTCGTCCGTGGTCAGTTTCGCCTTGAACTTCTCCGTGAACTCGCCGTAATCATCCCTGCCGACCTGCCCCTGAACACGCTTGGCCTTCGGCCTGACCTCCTCGCCGAAGAGATCCAGTTGCTTTATCTCATCAGCCATAAGCCTACCTCCTTTTTGCAAACAAACCCTTGGAGCCCATCTTCCCGAACATCCAGTCATCCCCGACCGGGTCCGACTGCGCCCCGGTCTTCTCCGCCTTGGATTTCCTTCCTGACGGCACCGGCCTCGCGCACCCGCAGCTCATCGACTTGCCGCTCCTCAAACTCTGGGCGTACACGACCCGCTCCTTCCCGCATTCGCACCTGCACACGCATGCCGTCCTTCTATGCCCGTCCGTTGACGTTTTGGCCGTCATCCCCAGCACCGTCCATCTCCCGAACCTCTGTCCAGTCATGTCTCCGAATTCTTTCCTTCTGCTCATCTTACCGCATTTTGAAAAACCTGATGAGAGCCTCCGCGTCGAACCCCGGCACGGCCTTGAAGTTGGCCACCGCCCTGTGGACCCTCGCCCTCTTCTCCTTGCCGTCCGGAGATCCGTCAACCCTCGAATAGTACAGTATCAGCAGACGCACGATGTCGTCGGCGTAGGACTGCAGCGCCTCCGTGCGCTCCGCCATGCCCTCAGGCACGCGGCACATGGCGTAGTCGAACGTCTCGTCAAAGGCCGCCTCCAAACCCTTCAGAAGGCCGTTGATGTTCTTCTTCGCGTCGTTGAACGCCTGTCTCTTTCGCTGCACGAGGCAGTTCCTCGCACCTATCGCGTCGAGGGTCCTCGCCATGCGCGCCCCCATCGTCTGAATGCCCCAGACCATCTCCAGCAGCACGCCAAGCGCGGCGTATCCCTCCGCGCTGAGGTCGGTGCCGGAATCGTTAATCAGTATGTTAGTCCTGTTAGTCATAATCATGTCCATCCTCAACCATTTGAATAATCCTGAATATCTCGTACGCCACCTCCGGCACCCAAGCATTGCCGAGAGCCTTTATGGCCTCCCTTCGCCATCTCCCGAAAGGAATGGAGAGGTCAGCCATTCCAAAGGGTAGCCCATCATCTCCCCGACAAACAGGGGGTTGAGTTGGGAAGCCCTCCCATCCTTCGAAGCGGGGGATCCGCCGTTCTCCGGGAACATCGCCTCGAAGTCCTCGGCGCGCATCCGCTCCTGGCCTTTGCCCGTCCGCTTCTTCAGCCCGTCCGCTATCGGGGTGTGGAGCAGCCTGTGGCACACCTCCGGCAGACCCTGCTGCCGGGAGTTCGGGCCCCTCCTCCTGTAGTCCTGCGCCACGGGACTCGGCATCAGCCCGTGGAACTCCAGCCAGTCCTCCAGCCCGGTTGGGGCTTCCTCGCCGTTCAGCCGACTGCGAAACGACACGCTCCCCTGCGCCTTCGCCGCCGAGACCCTCTTGGAGTGGCGGACACTCACCACACACGGTGTGGTGAGAAGAGTGTGGACCGCCCTCGCAAGCGTCACCGAGTGCATCGACTCGTCTTTCGTCTGCGATGACTTCATCCTTGCCGTCGCCTCTGTGGAATCCATCGCTGTCGGGGTCGGCAAAATCACCGCGTAACCGCCCATGATCTCCTGCGCCAGACACCCGCTGTCCCCGCTCTTCGGCTCGCGCTTCGGAGACCCTATCTCCGCGTCCATGGCGGTCGGGGTCTTCAGCATCATGTCCGACATCTTCCCTCCTCGCAACAAACCACACCCTGTCCCTCCTGTGCGGCGCTCCGACGGCACAAGCCGGTATAACAAGCGGCTGGACGGTATATCCCGCGTCCTCGATGTCCCGGCAGATGCGGTCGAGGACGAATCCCCGCTCCGTTCTGTATAGATTTCCCTCCTCGAAAAGATCGTCCGTGCGACCCATGTCAACCTCCTCGCCGGGGAGTACCATCGACGCGATCCCAAACACATTCTCACCCACGAACCAAGCGGGCCGGATCTCATTGATGGCACGAAGAGTCTCCGGCCAGAGGTAGCGGTCATCATCCGCTCCCCCACGCTTCCCGGCCACGCTGAAGGGCTGGCAGGGGAACCCTGCGGTGAGGATGTCGACGCGTCCCCGCCACTCCGTGAAGTCTGTAGTCTTGATGTCATTATATTCTTTTGATTGCGGGAACCAGTATCCCAACACCTTTCTGCCGAACTCGTTTATATCGCAGTGGAAAAGGTTTTCCCATCCCAGCCACGCCGCGGCTATCTCGGCCCCTCCGATGCCGCTGAACAGCGACGCGTGTGTCATGACGCGCCGAATATCCGCCTCTCCCGCTCCAGATCAGCGTCGTCCAGACGGCGCATCCGTATGTCCCAGTCTGCACCTCTCGCCGCCAGAAGGTCGGTGAGCTTGTCGCGGGCCTCCTCCTCGGTGCGGAACCAGAAGCGGTCGACGCGCTGCCCGCGCTCCGCGCTGACGTAATATCTCTTGACTTCCATATCATTGTCTTTTTTTTTAAATGTTTGTTTTAAGTATCCCGATGCTCGTCCTCATAGCTCCAGCCCGTATTCCTTGGCCACCTGCCTGATGACATCACCGCCGTAGTCGCCCGCAGTCTCCGTGAGGAATGTCCGCAGGGTGATGCTGTCCGTCGGCTTGTAGCCATGCTCCTCGCACCATTGCCGCCTTCCGAACTTGCAGGAGCCGGTGAGGACGTGGTGCCACTCGAACAGGTCGCCGTACGGCTCGTCAAGTGACGGGTGGGTCTTCATGAACTCCGCTATCCTCTCGTCCAGCGGCCTGTTCTCCCTCCACTTGGCCTCAACCGCCTCGACCGCCTCGTGCAGCGTGTCCCCGTGGGCGAAGAAGTTACCTCGCTTGGCTATCCAGCAGTCCTTCAACGTCAAATCCCTGCCCAGAACCGCGCCCTTGGCTACATTGCCACGCACGGCATAGATAAGTGTTGACACGCGGTCGATGTCATAGACCTTGTGACCGGAGAGCTCCTTGACGCCATAGCCATCGCCATAGCCAGAGCCATAGCCATCGCCATAGCCATCGCCATAGCCATCGCCATGGCGATGGCTATGGCGATGGCTATGGCGATGGCTATGGCTCTGGCTATGGCGATGGCTATGGCGTCAAGGAGCTCTCCGGTCACAAGGTCTATGACATCGACCGCGTGTCAACACTTATCTATGCCGTGCGTGGCAATGTAGCCAAGGGCGCGGTTCTGGGCAGGGATTTGACGTTGAAGGACTGCTGGATAGCCAAGCGAGGTAACTTCTTCGCCCACGGGGACACGCTGCACGAGGCGGTCGAGGCGGTTGAGGCCAAGTGGAGGGAGAACAGGCCGCTGGACGAGAGGATAGCGGAGTTCATGAAGACCCACCCGTCACTTGACGAGCCGTACGGCGACCTGTTCGAGTGGCACCACGTCCTCACCGGCTCCTGCAAGTTCGGAAGGCGGCAATGGTGCGAGGAGCATGGCTACAAGCCGACGGACAGCATCACCCTGCGGACATTCCTCACGGAGACTGCGGGCGACTACGGCGGTGATGTCATCAGGCAGGTGGCCAAGGAATACGGGCTGGAGCTATGAGGACGAGCATCGGGATACTTAAAACAAACATTTAAAAAAAAAGACAATGATATGGAAGTCAAGAGATATTACGTCAGCGCGGAGCGCGGGCAGCGCGTCGACCGCTTCTGGTTCCGCACCGAGGAGGAGGCCCGCGACAAGCTCACCGACCTTCTGGCGGCGAGAGGTGCAGACTGGGACATACGGATGCGCCGTCTGGACGACGCTGATCTGGAGCGGGAGAGGCGGATATTCGGCGCGTCATGACACACGCGTCGCTGTTCAGCGGCATCGGAGGGGCCGAGATAGCCGCGGCGTGGCTGGGATGGGAAAACCTTTTCCACTGCGATATAAACGAGTTCGGCAGAAAGGTGTTGGGATACTGGTTCCCGCAATCAAAAGAATATAATGACATCAAGACTACAGACTTCACGGAGTGGCGGGGACGCGTCGACATCCTCACCGCAGGGTTCCCCTGCCAGCCCTTCAGCGTGGCCGGGAAGCGTGGGGGAGCGGATGATGACCGCTACCTCTGGCCGGAGACTCTTCGTGCCATCAATGAGATCCGGCCCGCTTGGTTCGTGGGTGAGAATGTGTTTGGGATCGCGTCGATGGTACTCCCCGGCGAGGAGGTTGACATGGGTCGCACGGACGATCTTTTCGAGGAGGGAAATCTATACAGAACGGAGCGGGGATTCGTCCTCGACCGCATCTGCCGGGACATCGAGGACGCGGGATATACCGTCCAGCCGCTTGTTATACCGGCTTGTGCCGTCGGAGCGCCGCACAGGAGGGACAGGGTGTGGTTTGTTGCGAGGAGGGAAGATGTCGGACATGATGCTGAAGACCCCGACCGCCATGGACGCGGAGATAGGGTCTCCGAAGCGCGAGCCGAAGAGCGGGGACAGCGGGTGTCTGGCGCAGGAGATCATGGGCGGTTACGCGGTGATTTTGCCGACCCCGACAGCGATGGATTCCACAGAGGCGACGGCAAGGATGAAGTCATCGCAGACGAAAGACGAGTCGATGCACTCGGTGACGCTTGCGAGGGCGGTCCACACTCTTCTCACCACACCGTGTGTGGTGAGTGTCCGCCACTCCAAGAGGGTCTCGGCGGCGAAGGCGCAGGGGAGCGTGTCGTTTCGCAGTCGGCTGAACGGCGAGGAAGCCCCAACCGGGCTGGAGGACTGGCTGGAGTTCCACGGGCTGATGCCGAGTCCCGTGGCGCAGGACTACAGGAGGAGGGGCCCGAACTCCCGGCAGCAGGGTCTGCCGGAGGTGTGCCACAGGCTGCTCCACACCCCGATAGCGGACGGGCTGAAGAAGCGGACGGGCAAAGGCCAGGAGCGGATGCGCGCCGAGGACTTCGAGGCGATGTTCCCGGAGAACGGCGGATCCCCCGCTTCGAAGGATGGGAGGGCTTCCCAACTCAACCCCCTGTTTGTCGGGGAGATGATGGGCTACCCTTTGGAATGGCTGACCTCTCCATTCCTTTCGGGAGATGGCGAAGGGAGGCCATAAAGGCTCTCGGCAATGCTTGGGTGCCGGAGGTGGCGTACGAGATATTCAGGATTATTCAAATGGTTGAGGATGGACATGATTATGACTAACAGGACTAACATACTGATTAACGATTCCGGCACCGACCTCAGCGCGGAGGGATACGCCGCGCTTGGCGTGCTGCTGGAGATGGTCTGGGGCATTCAGACGATGGGGGCGCGCATGGCGAGGACCCTCGACGCGATAGGTGCGAGGAACTGCCTCGTGCAGCGAAAGAGACAGGCGTTCAACGACGCGAAGAAGAACATCAACGGCCTTCTGAAGGGTTTGGAGGCGGCCTTTGACGAGACGTTCGACTACGCCATGTGCCGCGTGCCTGAGGGCATGGCGGAGCGCACGGAGGCGCTGCAGTCCTACGCCGACGACATCGTGCGTCTGCTGATACTGTACTATTCGAGGGTTGACGGATCTCCGGACGGCAAGGAGAAGAGGGCGAGGGTCCACAGGGCGGTGGCCAACTTCAAGGCCGTGCCGGGGTTCGACGCGGAGGCTCTCATCAGGTTTTTCAAAATGCGGTAAGATGAGCAGAAGGAAAGAATTCGGAGACATGACTGGACAGAGGTTCGGGAGATGGACGGTGCTGGGGATGACGGCCAAAACGTCAACGGACGGGCATAGAAGGACGGCATGCGTGTGCAGGTGCGAATGCGGGAAGGAGCGGGTCGTGTACGCCCAGAGTTTGAGGAGCGGCAAGTCGATGAGCTGCGGGTGCGCGAGGCCGGTGCCGTCAGGAAGGAAATCCAAGGCGGAGAAGACCGGGGCGCAGTCGGACCCGGTCGGGGATGACTGGATGTTCGGGAAGATGGGCTCCAAGGGTTTGTTTGCAAAAAGGAGGTAGGCTTATGGCTGATGAGATAAAGCAACTGGATCTCTTCGGCGAGGAGGTCAGGCCGAAGGCCAAGCGTGTTCAGGGGCAGGTCGGCAGGGATGATTACGGCGAGTTCACGGAGAAGTTCAAGGCGAAACTGACCACGGACGACTGCTACACGCCCGTTGAGGTGTATGAGGCCGTCCTTGGCTGGCTCCGTGAGAAGGTAGATCTGTCAGGCGCGAACATAGTGCGTCCGTTCTGGCCGGGCGGAGACTACGAGGCCTATGACTACAAGGAGGGTGACGTGGTGGTGGACAACCCGCCGTTCAGCATCCTTGCGAGGATATTGCGGTTTTATCAATCGCACGGCGTCCGCTTTTTCCTGTTCGGGCCGCAGCTGACGCTCTTTTCTTCTTCTTCTTCTTCTCTGACCTACATCCCTTGCTCCTGCGCGGTGGAGTATGCCAACGGGGCGAAGGTCAGCACAGGATTCATCTCGAACCTCTTCGGGGACGTGTTCGCGATGTCCGCGCCGGATCTGAGGTTGAGGGTAAAGGAGGCGCAGGAGAAGGTGAAAAGCAATGGTTCGGTGTCCTTGCCGCGCTACGAGTATCCTCCGGAGGTGCTCACGGCCTCGATGCTCGGCTACCTGTCCACGCACGGCGTGGAGTTCACGTTGATGAGGGACGAGGTGTCGCCGTCGAGACTGTCCGCGCTCGCGTCTCAGAGGGCGGTCGGTAAGAGCATTTTCGGCTCCGGGTGGCTGATTTCCGAGAAGAAGGCTGCGGAGAAGAAGGCTGCGGAGAAGAAGGCTGCGGAGAAGAAGGCTGCGGAGAAGAAGGCTGCGGAGAAGGTCGTCACCTGGGGGCTGAACGAGGCCGAGAGGGATGCCGTCAGGCGGATCGACAAAAAAAGAAAATAAAACAAAATGGAAATGATTGAGGTTTTGCTGTTGATGGCCGTGGCCGCCGCCCTGCTCCTGTGGGTGTTGTCGGCGCGGAGGCTGGAGAGGAGGTACGACTCCCTCCGGGATGAGGTCGGAGCGCTGTGGCGGCGTATCGAGTGGCTGTGCAGGGACACGGACGACCGCCTCTCGGTTGACCGTCTGGAGTTCCAGCAGAAGTCGAAGCAGGTGCGCAACCTGTGGACCAGGCTGCGCCACGTGGAGGAGGCGCTCTACATCGAGCCGTCCGACGCGTTCAAGGAGAGGGAGGATGAATGAGTCTCTTTTGGTCGAATCGTCCCTAATGGCGGAGACCGATTTTAATTTAAAATTATTGTCAAAAGGAAGAATATGGGAAATATTAACATCAAAATTGAGCTGGACAGAATTCCTGGGGCTAAGATTATGGACATCCAGGGTGACACGGCGACACGCCGCTGTGTTGTCATCCCTATCGACAACGAGCGGGGGACAGTGGTTGACGCTTACAAGAGATTCGACCACAGCCTCGGCGGGATGACAACGAAGCCGTTGGAGCATGTCCAGCTATTGGCGACTGCTTATGAAAGCGCGAACCAGAGCTTCGGATCAAGCCATTATATCAAGCCATTATATCAAGCCGCAGGTCTCTCGGGAATATTTCGAGAGAATGAGCGAGACACAGGTCCGCAGCCTTCCGTTCATTGGATCACTTCAGCCTTGGAAGGTTAGTCCGAAGAAGGAAGAGGTGAAAGACGAGGACAACTGGTAGGCCATGATCTGGGTGGGAATTGATACAGGTGTCAACACCGGGATAGCAGTGTGGGACTCCGAGAAGAGAGAGCTGCTGTCGCTGGACACGGTGACAATAGACGAGGCATTGTTACGAGTGCTTGGTCTTGTGGCGGAATATCAGGACATCCGCGTTGTCGTTGAGGACGCGAGGCTGCGCAGGTGGGTGCCTGACACACACGATGTCCGCAAGGAGATGGCGCGCCGCCTTGGCGCCGGATCAGTCAAGCGTGATGCCAAGATTTGGGAGGATTTTCTGAAAAGGATGAAGATACCTTTTCGGATGGTGGCTCCTTTAAAAGGAGCGACGAAATGGGCGCGTGACAGCTTCGCCTCCGTGACCGGCTACACCGGAAGGACAACCGAGCATTCACGTGACGCGGCTATGCTGGTGTTCGGGAGGTTTAATTGATGCTTAGATATGTATGACAACACGAAAGAGGCTGGCCTGTTCTGCGTCGACAATGATTGGAGCGTCCGCAAGGTCGAGCGCACCGAGGTCGAGGACGAGCAGCCAAAGCGGAGGGAGCGCGCGGCGATGTACGAGTTCACACCGGAGTACCTGTATCGCCGCGCATACTCCGAGGTCAAGTTGCTGGATCTGTTCGGGACTTTTGACTTTAAGGTCGGACACTGTTACAACTTTCTGACCGCCGGGGACATCGACGGGCTATCTTACCTGAAGGCTTTGTTGAGGTCGCAGAGGTTGACACATTGTATCTTATCAACATGGTGCATGTTCTCTGGTGACGCTCTTCAGATCATAACGTGGCTGGAGGATGGTAGTATCGGGAGGATGGACTTGTACGTCGGTGAGATCTTCAAGGGATCTTACGGTGCTGTTTGGAGTCTGTTGCATGAATGGTTCGCGGCCCATCCGGATCGCGGTCGAATAGCTATTTTTCGCAATCATTCAAAGATCATCGCCGGCGTCGGTGACAGATTCGCATTCGGTCTGCAGACATCCGCTAACATCGACACAAATCTTCGAACAGAACAGGCGAGCCTTTCGATAGACCGCGGCTTGTATGAGTTTTATAAGGATTACTTTGACAAGATTATAACATTCAACCGGGAGGACAGATGATGGCGCTTGCGTGGGATTCAAAGAAAAGGAAAGACGCTGATAGCGGTGGCTATCAACGCGAGAGGTCAAGTGACTTGTATCACACATACAGGTGGACGAGATTGAGCAGGACGTTCAGGCAGTCGCACCCTCTTTGCGCCGAGTGCGCGAGGAACGGAAGGCTGAAGGCGGCGGAGGTCGTTGACCACATCACGCCTTTCCCCGTGTGCCGTGACTTCTTCGACGAAAGCAACCTCCAGAGCCTCTGTTCTGATTGCAACATCGCTAAAGGTAACAGGGATAAAGCTGTTATAGCTGAATGGCGTAGAACTCACGCAAACGCCCTTACAGGAGCGGTCGCGGATGCATCCGGCGCGCCGTGCGCTTTCGGACGGAGGGGGGAGGGGGCTTCGAATCTCTCCGCCGATCCTCGCCAAGACCACGCCCACAGTTTCGGAGACGCGAGTGCTGAAAATCGGCCAAGGAATTGTAATGTGCAAAAACTCAAATAGATATGGGAGGTACTGGAAGCGGACGTAAAAAACAGCCGGCGCAACTCGCTAAGTTAAAGGGGACTTATCAGGCTTGCAGACGCAAGAATGACGGCAATCTGGAAGGCCGTAAGGTCGGCAGCATCCAGGCCGCGTGCGGCACGATGTCTTACAAGCTTCTGACGGAGAGGCAAAGGAAGATCTATCTTTCCGTCTGCCGCCAACTCATACCCTTGGGTATCCTGGAGCAGGCATACCTTCCTGAGCTGGTGATGTTCGCGAAGGAGTTTGACATGTATATGACCGCCGCCGCCGATGTGGAGAAGAACGGGATGTATACGATAAAGCGCGATGAACGGGGCAATGTCTGCGGAACGGTCGAGAACCCGTCCGTCAGGCAGATGGACCGCTTTTTCAGCCACGTGGCGAAGATAGGCTCCAACTTCGGATTGTCTCCTGTTGACCGTCAGAGGATAAAGGCGAGGGTCGAGGGAGAGGATCCGTCCGCAAAGATCATCAACCTGATAATGGAGGGAGGTGGACCGGATGAGCAGTAGCGCATATCTCGCAAGGGTGGATCGATATGCGGCGGGCATCTTGTCCGGCGCGGTACCATCATGCCGGATGCTGCGTGCGGCTTGTCAGAGGTACGAGGATGACAAGAGGCGGGATGATCTCTATTTTGACACGTCGAAATTCCTGCGTTTCGTGCGATGCGCTCAGACTTTGAAGCACTTCAAAGGCGAGTTTGCCGGGAAGGCCATAAGGCTGGAGGACTGGCAGCTGTTCGTCGCCGCCAATGTGTTCGGCTGGTATCGCGTCGCGACGCGGCGTCGCCGCTACCAGTACGCCGATGTCTATGTGCCAAGAAAGAACGGCAAGACGACGTTCGCGGCGATAATCGCGCTCTACATGCTCCTTTTTGACGGCGAGCCAGCCGCGGAGGTGTACGCCGCCGCCGTTGACAAGGAACAGGCGAAGATCTGCTTTGACACGGCCAAGGAACTGCTGCGCAACAGCGACTTAACAGCGCTCGCCGATATTTACCGGGGAAGCATCGTCAGGTCGCAGACCGCCTCTGCATTCAAGCCTTTGACAAAGGACACAAAGAACAAGGATGGACTCAACCCTCAGGCCGCGATATGCGACGAGCGGCACGCGTGGAAGACGAACGAGATCTATGATGTGATCAAGACGGGTATAGGTTCGAGGCGGCAGCCGCTTGTGTTCTCCATCTCCACGGCTGGTGTGGACACGAGCTATCCGTATTTCCGCGACCTCGAGTTCCTCCGCGACGTGATGAACGGCATACAGGAGAAGGACAACCACTTCATAATGCTTTTTGAGCCGGACGAGGGCGACCGCTGGGATGACCCGGAGGTCTGGCGCAAGGTCAACCCTAATTACGGCGTTTCGCTTTATCCGGAGTATATGGAGAGCGAGTTTCAGGAAGCAAAGAAGAAGGGAGGCTCCACACTCGCCGCCTTCTGCACGAAGAACCTGAACATGTGGGTGGATGCCCCGGAGGTGTGGATTAGCGATGATGATGTGGCGGCCAACGGCAGGGGGCTTGACCCCTCCGTCCTGCTTGGGCAGGAGTGCTATGTCGGCCTTGACCTCGCCTCGAAGAATGACATCACGGCGGCGGCATTCTGGTTCCCGGCCTTCAAGGCCGTGCGCTACCTCTTCTGCGTGCCGGAGTCCAAGGTGGCGGAGATGTCCGACCGCGTGGATTACAGGCAGTGGAGGGAGAGGGGCTGGCTCGTGGTCACGCCCGGCAAGACGCTGGACGAGGATTGGTATATTCAGACGCTGATATCGTGGATGGACTTGTATGATGTCAAAAAGATAGCGTATGACCCGTGGGCGATCTGGAACATACTGCCGAAGTTCGGGCGCTATTGCGACCGCCTGATGGAGTACCAGCAGAACATCCGCTACATGTCCGTGCCGACAAAGTGGCTGGAGGCTGCGGTCTTGCGTCACGAGATAGACCTGTTGGGGAATCCGGTCATCCGGTGGATGTTCCGCAACGTCGTGGTTTACCGCGACCCGAACGCCAACATCAAGCTTGACAAGGCGCGCTCGCGCAACAAGATTGACGGCGTTGTGGCCACGGTGGACGCGATAGGCGGATGGCTCAACGCCACTTCCGGGCAGGAAAGCAAAATTATATATACAAACCACGATTTGCGTGTTATATGAGAGAGATTGACGAGAGGGTGTGGCGGATGGTCACAAGGGACGGGTTCGCCAGGGAGTTCTGGGCGGAGCTGCGCCGCCGCCGGGCTGTGAGACAGACCACCTCGAGGCGCGAGGTGTTCGACTACCTTAACAGTCTATTCATGTCCGAGTTCGGGGAGCCGCGGTTCCCGTCCTATGACACGTTCAGGCATTCGAGGGAATTCCGGCGATAAGACTCGACTTTGGTAGAATTTTCCACATTTTAACACCGTCTGCCTGCTATCTTGCGGACGATGTCGATATTCAGCAGCATATTCGGAGGTGCGAGGAGGCGGTCGGTGACCGTCGCCCCGTCAGGCAGTGTCATAGTTCCGCCGCCCGTGGATTATGGTCAACACGTCTGCAACTCCACGGCGATGAAGATAACGGCGTTCTACGCCGGCATCCGCCTGATCTCCGAGAATATAGCGTCTCTTCCGCGCTCGGTGCGGAGGAAGACAGACAAGGGGCAGGAGGCGGCTGAGGATCATCCGGCTTACAGGCTCGTCGCGGTCAGACCTAACGACTACACCAACACTTTCGACTTCTGGAATTGCGTCACCACGTGGCTTGAGGGCTGGGGCAACGCCTATGCAGTCATCCGCCGCGGAGCGGACGGGAGTCCGGTGTCCATCCATCAGGTACACCCGTCCAACGTCACGGCCACCCTGTCCGGAGGGAAGAGGTGGTATCGCGTCATAATCCCTGATCCGGGACTCTCGTGGCTCAACGGCACTTACAGCGGTGATGACATGCTGCACTTCATGCTCCTGACCCTCGATGGGCTTACTGGCGTCAACCCCGTAATATATAACGCCATCGCTTTGGGGAAGAACCTTGCCACGGAGAAGTTCGGAAGTGAGTTTTACACCCGGAAAGGCAATATCAGGGCGGTGCTGGAGACGGACGGCAACCTTGGGGATGATGCTTACAACAAGTTCATAGAGCATTTCAAGGCCGCCTCGGAGGGCAATTTCGGCACGCCTTTGCTGGAATATGGCATTAAATACAAGCAACTGTCGGTCAACCCGGTGGCCGCGCAGCTTATCCAGAGCGAGACCCTCTCCATCCAGGACGTGGCGCGGATCCTGAATATCCCGCCGCACATGATAGCGGAACTATCACACGCCACGTTCAGCAACATCGAGCATCAGACCATCCAGTTCGTGGAGTACACCCTGCGGCCGATCATCAAGCGCCTGGAGGTGGAGTTGAGGACTAAGATGTTCTTCGAGGACGAAGTCGGACGTTATGATGTGGAGTTCGGCCTTGGCGGCCTGTTGAGGGGGGACACCGCCGCCCGGTCAAACTACTATCACAACGCCATCCTTGACGGATACATGTCGAGAAACGAGGTGAGGGAGCTTGAGGGACTGCGGCACAAGGACGGGCTTGACGACATGCTCTACCCGCTTAATTCAGGCGTGGTAGGCAAGGAGATTGACAAAAAATCAGAGTGATATGGACAAGATACTTTTCAGGACTGCGGGTAACGCCGTTGTAGAGGCAAAAGGCAAGGATACAAGGAGGATCACGTTCCTGGCGTCGGACTCCACGAGGGACTCGCACGGCACCGTGCTGAACCAGGACGGCTGGTCGCTTGACCGGTTCAACCGCAACGGCATCATCGGCTACCAGCACAAGGTGTATGGCGGCTGGAATGACACCGAGAACCCCGACAACGTCATAGGCAAGGGAAAAGCCTACACGAAGGACGGGAAGCTTTTTGTCGATGTGGACTTTGAGCCTAAGGAGATAAACGAGCTTGCCGACAAGATATACAACAAGCTTTTGTTCGGCAGCCTGAAGGCTGTATCGGTCGGATTCCTGCCGAAGGGGAAGGGCAGCTGGGGCAAGGGCGAAGAGGCTCTTGACGGAAAAAACCCGACATACTACTATGCCGGGCAGGAGTTGCTCGAGGTCTCCGTGGTCAATATCCCGGCGAACCCGAACGCTCTCAAGAAGTCCATCGAGGCGCAGGAGGAGGAGGAGATGGCCGAACTGCGGCGGATGGATGACGTTGAGGAGGTGTCAAAGGATGACATGGAGACTATGGCGTTGGCGGTTGAGGTCGAAAGGCAATTAACTATGGCGGAGGCAGCTCTGCTTTAATATATTTTTTAATCATGAGAAAAATAGCGGAAATCAGAAGGGATCTCGCGGCCAAGGTCGCGGAGGTCAAGGGCATCCAGAACAGCCCTGAGAACGCCGATGCCTTGAAGAAGGGTGTCGCGGAGGTCAAGGCGCTGATGCTGGAGCTGGAACAGGCGGAGGATGTAGAGGCCGCCGCGCAGCGGGCTGCCGACAGGGAGCTTGACAGAAGGCAGAGGATGGCCGGAAGGCCGTTCTCGTTGGTGCGCTACATCAATGGCATCATCAACCGAAATCTTTCAGGTCTCGAGAAAGAGGTGGACGAGATGGGTGCCCAGGAGTATGAGCGACTTGGCTTGGAGCGGCGCGGGAATGTCATCCCGTCCGCCTATCTCCGTGCGGCCAGCGGTCAGAACTACACGACCGCCGCCGACGGAGGCAACCTCACAGAGGAGGGAGAGAGGCGCTATCTTGACATCCTGAAGGACAAGCTGGTGGTGGCTCGTTTGGGCGCGACTGTGCTGACTGATCTTGTGGGCACATTCACGGCGATCAGCTCGTCTGCCATTCAGGCGTCGTGGGAAGGCGAGGCAACCAAGACAGATGTCAAGAAGACATCTTATACCAAGATGTCGATGACGCCGCACAGATCAGCAGTTTCGGTGGCTATAACAAAGGATCTGCTCCGCCAGACCTCCTTTGATGTCGAGAAGGATCTTCTGGATAAGATTACCTCAGCGCACGCCAATCTTTTGGAGAAGGCCGCCATCTCCGGCACGGGGAGCGGCAATCAGCCTACCGGCATTCTGAACACATCCGGAATCGGAAGCGTGGCGATGGGAACGAACGGCGGCGCCATCGACTGGAAGCACATAGTCGAGCTGGAGACTGAGGTTAACTCAAAGAACGCCAACCGTGGAAGTCTGGCATACCTTTCAAACGCAAAGGTTAACGGCGCTTTGAAGGTTACAGAGATGGCGACGGGAACTGCGCGCTTCCTTCTGTCCAACGAGGCCCCGAAGATCCTTAACGGCTATCCGTTTGACTGGACGAATCTCGTGCCGGCGGATCTTACCAAAGGTACGGCGGCCACCAAGTGTTCGGCTCTGATCTTCGGAAACTTCCAGGATCTCTACATAGGACAATGGGGTGGAATTGACATTGTTGTTGACCCATACACCGGCGCGCGCACCGGCGAGATTTACACGACGCTGAACGCGTGGAACGATGTCAAGGTTGTCGAGCCTAAGAGCTTCGCGGCCATCGTGGACATTACGACTGACTAAAGCTATGAGACGGGATTTTGACGATGACATGCTCTGGGAGGGTCTCGGAAGGATGAAAAGCCATCTGAGGCTCACCTCCTGCGACCTGGACGACGAGTTGCGGCAGAAGCTCTGCGCCGCCGCGCGCTCCGCCGAGCATCAGATCGGGCGTGTCGTGTTCAAGTCCCGCTTCTCCGACATATTCCCTTTTTCACCCGAAATCCGCCTGGATTCCCCGCTTCTGGCGGTGGAGTCCGTGGCGGTGGACGGGGTTTTGCTTTCGGAGGGCTGGACCGCGCTGCGGTCGTCGTCCGTCGTCCGCTTCGACCCGTCCGTGACGGGCGATGAGGCGGAGATCGTCTGGACTTCGGGAATGGAGCAGGTGCCTGATGACCTTATGAACGCCATCCTCCTGATAGCCTCCTCGCTCTTCAGCAATCCGCTGGACAGCGTGGAGACGCTCCCCAAGGCATCCGCCGCGCTTCTGCGGCCTTACCGCAACTATGAGCTGTGATTATGGAGAATTGGGGCATAGGCGACTTTGACACGAGGGTGCGGCTGCAGCGCTGCGAGATCACCGCCGGTGACACCGGTGAGAAGATCTACAACTGGCAATGTGTCCGCGACGTGTTCGCCAAGGTTGAGCGCGACATCGACGAGGTTATTGACAACGGCAACCTGGAGCAGGGTCAGGCTTTGACACTGACGATGTGGAAGGTTCCTGAACTGACGACAAGGTGGCGCGTCATCGTGGGCGGAGTGCCCTACTCCATCGAGGGGATTGACCCCGTGTCGCGGCTTTCGCCGGTCTGCAAATTATCCGTCAGATCAATCGAGTGATATGGCAAAGGCGATAAGGATAGATGGCGTCGAGGATGTCCTCCGTATGTTTGACGGCGCTCCGAAGGAGCTTCAGAAGGCCGGCAAGAAGGCTATGGCATCAGCAGGACGCAAGGTGGCGGCAAAGCTCAAAAGGCAGATACCATCACGCTGGAAGAAGCTGATCAAGTCGAAGGCCAAGATGTCGAGGGACGGCAACTTTTGGGCGGTTATGGGTCTGTATAACGGCCACGAGGCTCAGGGACACCAGCCGGACGGGAAGAAGGTCTCTGACTGGTTCAAGGCGTACTGGGCCGATTATGGCACATTGGAGCGGCGCGACCCGAACCATAAGTTCGATTCTCCGGTCAAAAGCAAGGATTCGGCGAGCGGAAGGCTCAGGCGCAACGACATGGGGCAGTTCCCGGAACGCTTCTTCGAGGCCGCATCCGGGGGGTGGGAGACTGTATTTATTTCGGAATTCAAGGGGTCTTTAAAAAAGCAGGGTTATGATCTCGACAGAATTTGATGACAAGATAGGGAAGGTTTTGGTGGCGGCGGTGAAGGGCATCGTCCCGATTTCGCTTTATGAGGCGGAAACAGATACCTATCCTTATGCCGTCTATGAGCATTCGCCGGAGTATTTCCGCACAAAGGATGGGATCTATAAGGTCGTCTCGAATGTCCCGGTTACGGTCTATGGCAAAAGGTTCGCCGACACAAGGCCGCTGGCTGACAAGGTGGAGGAGGCCGTTTTGGCAGCAATGAATGACGGTACTTTCAGGTCGATCACCGTCTCGCGCTCCGACACCTGTGTGGATGGGCTATGGAGGAGCGAGGTGAGGTTTCAGATTACGCAATACAAATAGAATTTTTCAAAATTATGGTAGAAGGTTACAACATAGCGTTCAAGCTGAACAACAAGACTTTGGCCGGACGCACTCAGGATGATCTCACGATCACCCCGACCACAAAGGAGAGCATCACAAAGGATGACCAGGGCAACAAGCAGTCAATGGTCATCGGGCAGGAGGTCACTTTCGCCGCACAGGGGATGGTTGAGGTTGCCGCGACGGGAGCAACTACAAAGCTGACACGTGACGACTTGATCGAGATGGCTCTGAAGACCGGTTCGGCGGCTGTCATTCCGTTCGTCTATTCCTGTGCCGGCGGCAAGTCCTATTCAGGCAACTGTGTCTGCACCGGCTACACCGAGAGCTCCAATTCCGAGGACACCGCGAGCTGGACGATGAACTTCAAGGTGACGGGAGCTATGACCCCAGAATCGTAGCCATGGTTGAGGTCAAGGTTAACGGCAGGTTTTATCCTGCGGCGGCGAACTTCAACGCCGTGGCGGCCTATCTGGGCTATGTGGGTCGGGACACCATGGACGGCCTGATCAACATCGACAGGATGTCCCCGTCCGACTGCACGGCCTTGGTGGCGGCCTGTGTCAACGAGGGGCTGCGTAAGGAGGGAAGCTCCGAAAAAGTTACACCTGAGGATGTCGGCGCCTCGCCGGACTCGCTTGTCGAGGTTCCCGAGGCGGTCGCCACCATCTTCAGGGAGTTGTCCCCGGGAGCCTCAGGGCAGGAGGACGACAAAAAAAAAGTGTAGATGACACGGCCCCGCGCGCGAGCGTCACAATCGCTGACGTGCGGGGCTGGGCTTTCGGCCTTCTGGGGATGACGCGCGCGGAGTTCCACGACATGCCCGTCGGCGAGTTCTGGGAGGCGGTCCGCGCCTATGGCCGCAGGGAGGAGGCTAACGCCCGGCATCTTGGGGAGCTGGCGAGGGGAGCGGCGTTGAGGCTCTTCAATGTCCAGCTTCGGAGAAAAGACCAACTGAGGGATCCGGCGGAGTTTTGGCCGATGCCGTGGGATGTTGAGGATTCGAAAGCGCCGGAGATGTCACCGGAGCAGAAGGAGCGGTCAATCGGCCGCTTGTTAAATGTGATAAAAAAACGGGGTTGGTGAGATGGCAAGTAAAAAACTAAAGGTAAGCGTTGACGCGGACGCCTCCGGTTTCAAGAAGGAGATGGCCGCGGCCAGGAAGTCAACGCAGGAGTTTTCTAAGACGGTCGGACAGGTGTCCGCCGAGGTGGAGGACTCATTGGGCATACCCATCGGGGCCATAACCGAGGTCGGCTCTAAGCTTAAAAACGTGGCTGGACTTCTGAAAGGCTTTTCCGCGCAGGGGGAGTCGGCCTTTCAGAAGATCGCCCTGGGCGCGGGCGTGGCCGCCGGAGCCATCGCCGGAATCGCGCTTACAGGACTGATAGCCGCGTTCAAGGTCCTTAACGAAGAGGCGGAACGCTACCGCAAGACGGTTGAGGGTACATCGCAAACCTTGCAGTCGGACGCGTGGAAAAGCACCTTCGCGCAGACGGTGAGTGATGCCTCGGGCGTCGGAAAATGGACTGCGGCGCAGCAAGACAGGGCGACAAAACTTTGGACTACTGTCAAAACTGTCGCCGGAGCTTATTTAAGTGGAAAGCTGTATGGTGGCAATATGGAAGCTGCTTGGAACACAAGACGGGTGGCGGCTACCTTTTCCGAGGCCAACAAGGTCGCCGACAAGGCCGTGGTCTACGCAAAGGAGATATTCGACACGACGGAGGCGATGAAGGACAAGTCGATCGAGTGGAAGGACAACCTTGCCAAGGTGGCCGAGCTGATGCTTGTAGCTTCGGACAAGTCCAAGACTACACAGGTGCGGCAGGAGGCCGTGGCCGCCGCGATTGCTTTGCAAAAAAAGGTCAGCGGCGAACAGATCGCGATGCAGCAAAAGCTCGCCGATAACATCAAGGCGCAGAACGATTTGGCAAGCTCATCTGTCGAGGATATGGACCGTCAGCGCAACGCCTATGCCGCCATCAAGGACACGTCGAGGGAGCTTAACCAGAGGCTCAGGGAAATGACCAGCCTGCAAAACGAGATTGCTAACAGCGCGGCTGCGACGGCGCAGAAGTGGCGCGACGGCGTTAACAAGGCCGTCGAGGCCGGGATGACTGAGATCGCCAAGTTCAACGCCGAGATGGACAAGGCGCTGGAGATGCGCGACAAGATGGCCATGGACAACATTGCCGCTCCGCTGAAGTCGATGTCCGCGAGCCTTACTGCGCGCGCAGACAATGGAAAGGGACTGATGGGCGGGATCAACCTGGACGAGGAGGCCTTGAAGGGACTCCAGCAGCTCACGCAGTTCGACACGTCCGCCGTTGACGGACTTATCTCCAAGATTGACCCGTCAAAGCTCTCGGAGAGTTTCAAGGGATATTACAACTTCCTCGACGAGATGATCAAGGCCACGGATGATGCCAACAAGGCACTGAACGACGCCATCGTGGGCGGCATATCGGACTCCTTCCAGTACCTGGCGAACTGCGTGGCGGGACTTGACGAGATCAGCGGAGCCGGAATGATGGGCGCGCTCCTCACGCCTTTGGCTGAGGCGGCGATCAAGATGGGTGAGATCATGGTGTCCGCCGGTCTGGCATCGGAGGCGTTCAAATCGATGCTCACCAACCCTTACACGGCCATAGCCGCCGGTGCCGCCCTCATTGCCGTAGGCGCTGCGGCCAAAGCCGGTCTACAGGCGGCGGTAAACAGCGCCACCGGAACGTCCTACGTGGCGAGCTCCGTGGCAAGTTCTGGATATTCCAACAACAGCTCGAACGACAGGAGCTGGGAGAGGGAGATGACACTGCACGTGACCGGCACGCTACAGGCGGACGGCTCCAAACTCGTCGCAGTACTTAACAACGAGGCTAACAGGAAACGATACACGACTTGATTATGGCTTACGGGGAATTATACAGGTTTGTCTTTGACGCGGCCAACGGCCCGGAGGTCACCATCTCCGTTGCGAAGAAGGATTATACCGGGGCAGTCTCCAGCCGCGCCGTGGGCGGCTCCGCCGTCCTGAAGCGTGAGAGGTCCGGTCATATCCTTGGTTCATCTCTGGAATGGGCGGCGGAATGTCTTGTGGAGGATGAGTTTGCGGATCTCTACACCTCAGACCCGACACTTTACCAAGTGACCGTTAAGTTCGGAGCGTCGAGAATCTGGCGCGGTTTCATCACACCGGAGCTCTATTCAGCTCCGTGGGTCAACGCTCCATATGACATAACGCTTACGGCTTCCGACAACTTGTCAGAATTGAAAAACTTTGATTTTGAGGAGCAGGGAGACAAGACGGTCAGGGAATTGCTTCTTTTATTGCTCGATAAAACAAATCAGGGCATGACGAACATAACGGCCGTAAGCTCGTTGTCTGGAGATGGCGAGAGCTTGATCAATTTGACGGTAAACGTGGACGCTTTGGCCGGAAGCACCTATTACGATGTTCTTAACAGCTTGTTGGAAAGCCTACACGCCTGCATCCGGATAGACTCCGGAACTCTCAGTTGGATAGTTTCGCGCGAAACTGATATAAGCAATTACAGCGGGATAAGTTATATCGCGTTGAGCTCATTGTCCGGATCTGGGCAGTTGTTCCCGGTTGGTAATATTTCGATGGAGATTTCGCCGGCACGTAAGGAGTTGACGGTAAGTGAGGAGATACACGCGGCCAATGTGGCCAAAGAGTTTAATAGTACAAACATGCTGACCACGCACGGCTCACCGGCATGGAGCGGCAAGATAGTATCGTTGTATGCGAGATTAACGCAGACAGTTTCGGGGCCTGTTTCGTCTTTCGATGCCATCGGCGGCATTTTGTTTCCCAATATCATTTCTGGGCGACGATATAGATTAACTTTCAAGGTCAGGAAAGGCAATGGGACGGGGAGAAGCGTTGGGGGGCCGGTGAAGTTGCTGTATGGACTGATCGTAACCGGTTCTAAAGAAGAATCTTTATATTATAATACGGACGGCGAACTCACAGATAACTATCCCGATGATGATTACCCGATAACTTACGTTGTGTCATCTTCTTCATTTGAGGAATATTCCTGCGTCTTTGATGTCCCTGCCACTGTTAACGGTGTGGATTTTACAGCCGTCAGAGGGAGTCTGGCTATAAAGGTTGCCCGTAATGGCAGCACAACGGCGAGGAATTGGGCGGTGCTTGCGCAGGTGACCGCAGCGCGGCTTGAGGTGGACGACTTCCCTGACGGCTTGGCGACTCGTATCATCCTTGACAATTCGGCAAGGGCGGCGGGTGACGAGGTAAACCTCCAGTTCGGGGCGGATATGGCGCAGGCGCGCCTGAACGCGATTCGGGAGAAGAAGTTCACATCTGCGGCCATTACCACCGCACAGGACTTCAACGCCTTTATGGCCATCGACAATGCTTTATCCGTGGCAACCCCGCGCTTGAGGTTGTCCGGCATCGTGATGTTCAAAACCGCAGCCGCTTGGCGGCTTCCTGAATTTGTAAGGACGACGCACACAACGGCCGATAATCTTGACTATATCGTCGAGCAGTACTCCTTCAATCTTATCACCGGCGACATCGACATCTCGATGATCAGCCTTCCGGCGGCGGCATTGGCTTACAAGGAGATCAAGACAACAAGTGATTATAAGCAAATCCCTTCCGGTTCGTCGACATCGGGGGCGGCATCTGGAACGCAGGGACCCAAGGGCGACACTGGAGCTGCGGCAGGGTTCGCCACTCCTACCGCGGAAGCCTTCTTCATCGCCGGGGGCGACCCCACGGCGGAGGTCACGGCCTCGGGGCCGGACACGGCCAAGAAGTTCGCTTTCAAGTTCTGGATTCCGAAGGCCTCGGAGGTCATCGACAGCCAGGCGAGGCTCCGCGTCCGGCCCGTCCTCAAGGTCGTCAGGGGATACACACCTGAAGATATCGAGAGACAGGTCCTGTCCGTCAGGCATCCGGCCCTGTCGTCGGACAAGTACGAGGCGGTGCTGATGGTTTACCGGCGGATGAACAAGCGGAGGCGTTATTCTTACGACGAGACGCACACCTCCAAGCCGGTGAGGCTCGCCAGGAAAGGCTGGTTCGCGGCGCTCGGCGACAAGAAAATCACGGATCACGCCGCCTTCACCGTCGCCGGGGCCAACGGCGCGGAAGGGGTTGCCATGGGTCTTTCTGATCTCAGGGACTTCATCGTCAAAAGGTTCATGACGGATAACGCCCACACGAAGGCGGAGCTGTGGACAAGGAACTATGCTCAGTGGGCGGCGGAGAGCAACGTGTCGAGGGGTTTCGGCCCCGCCTACGCCGCCAGGAAGACGTTCGGTATAGCCGTGAGGTACGTCAACCCGTCGTTCACCGCGCTCGTCGATCCGGCCAAGCCGCTGTCGCCGACAACCATGGAGCTGCTCGACAAGGACGGGAAACTGATACCGCGCTATATATACTCGGACGTCGCGCCGCTGACCGTCGATCTACAGGAGAAGAAAGATCCGTCTACCGGCCTGATGATGAAACGGTCGAAGATGTGTTTCGGCGTGGCGGAATAAAAAGAAATCCGGCGAAGCACCCTATGGGCGCGTTAGCCGGACGGTAGCACCCTGTGGGCGCGTTACGGGAGGGTAGCACCCTATGGGCGCGTTACCAAGACAAAGTTAACATTATTTTATGATATATGAGCAAATGCGATTGTAACGACATCAGAAAGATCTGGATCGTCTCCGGCAACGACCTGACGGTCGAGGCGCTCGTTTCGGTCTACGACAGGGACAGCGGCGTTTACAAGCCTCTGGACCTGTCCGGTGCCACCGATGTGGCCTTGAGGCTTGTCGGCACGTTCAGCAAGGTGCCGGGAAGGGACACGACCGTCTCGGGTTCGAGGGTGTCCGCCTTCTTCCCGGCTGGGGCACTCGGCGTTGGATCATACGGCGTGGAGATCATATTCAAGGATTCCTCCGGCAATTCGAGGCTGTATGAGAGCGACATTATAATGGTCGTGGAATCGGGAGAAGAGGCTGTCGGTTGCGCGGGGTCAGCCGCCGGAAGAACCGTCACTGTGGATTTGAAGACGAGGATCATCACGCTCGGGGGAGTTCCGATAGTGATACTTGACGAGGCCGCCTATGCGGCTCTGGAAAAGAAGGATCCCGGTACGCTGTACGTGATAACGGGAGGGGCCGGCGATGAGACTTGACGAGGCCGCAGACATCCGTCTCGGGAAGAGGGCGGTGTCGAGGGTCATGCTGGGCGAGACCCAGGTGTGGCCTGTGGCGGAGAGGGCGCGGCTCGACGTGTCGCCGGGAGTCATCTGGCTGCTGAGGGCGGCGGACTGGACAGACTTCGTGGACGTGCTGTCGAACGTGGAGTGGAGGGTCGGATAACTTAGAGAATTCATGTCAAACCAATAAAAACATATCAGATTATGGCAAAACCATCATGGCTAAAAGTGGATCCGACGAGCGGATCGGGTGACGGGACGATAACCAACACGGGGCTCGAGCACACCGGGCGCGTGCTGCGCACCGGGACGGTGACGGTCACGGGCGCCGGGGTGTCGGGGAGCAAGACCTACACAGTAAACCAGGAGCCGAAGCCGGAGTTCGTGGAGCTCGACAACGGCGCGTCGATGAGCGTGTCCAAGGAGGGAGGAAAGGTCAAGGTCGCCGGAAAGTCGAACTCCAAGGCGCTGAGCTTCGCCTTCGTGGGCGAGGCGGGCGGCGCGGAGATAGCGGCCTCCTACACGGCGGCGGGAAAGTCCGCGGCCAACGGGGAGAACATCGAGGGCGACCCGGGCGCGGCTGCGCAGTACAACTTCGAGGTCGAGGTGACCGTGCCGGAGAACACCACCGTGGACGCGGTGGCGAGGACGGTCAAGGTGTCCAACGGTGAGGCCGTGGCCGCGCAGATCGTGCTGAACCAGACCGCCGGCGACGCGTTCCTCAATCTGGACAAGGAGACCATCACGCTGCCTTGGGAGGGCACGCCGGCGCAGGTCGTCAACGTGAACTCCAACACATCATGGAATGTGTCCTAAGGGGACCGTCCCTTTCACTTGGGCCGGCGCGGCTGACCCCGCGCCCGTCCGCAATTTTTTAAGAACAGAACGTCATGGCATTACCTGATTGGCTGAGAATATCCCCGGTGTCCGGGAAAGGTCTCGGAGTCGTCTCTATCGAGGCCGACACGAACGAGGGCTGCGACCGCTCGGCGGAGGTCACGGTGGCCGCCGCGGAAGGGCCGTCCGCCACGCTGACCGTCACTCAGGCCGGAAGGAGGGAGCCGTTCGCTGGCTTAGACACGGACTTCATCCTGTCGGACGGCGGCACGTTCAACGTGCTGAAGACAAATCAAATGTAATTCGACATGGAATACAACAGCAAATACACGGGCGCCCAGGTGGAGGCGCTCCTCGACAGGGCCGGGGATCCAGCCGCCGAAGACACCGAACTCTCAATGGAATCAATCAACACCGTACAGAACAAAGTGGTGACAGCCGCTTTAAACGACAAGGCCGAAAGAATGATAGTGCAGGAAAGCGCGACGTTGAGCGTGGTGACACTCGAACTCAACACCATCACAGCCATAACGGGCACATTCGGGATCCTGACGGTCAATCCGCCGGCCTCCACGCCCACCGGGAAGGACATCGCACTTGAGGCTGTCCTGAGGTTCGCCACAGGCGACACGGCGCCAACCGTACAGTGGGCAGACAACCTGAGGTGGCCAAACGGCAAGATTATGGAGATCAGGGCCAATAGGTTTTACGAGTTCAGTGTCGTGTATGATCACGACGGCTGGAATATTGTGGGGCGGAACTTCGCCGCCGTAACGACAACCGAATAACATCCAAAACTATGCTACAAAGAAGGCGATTGACATCCGCGACGAATTCGCTGGACTCTGATTATATAGAAAAGATAAGATTCTCCAGAAATGGGAGAACCTATAGAATTCATATAACAGCAATTAATCGAATTGAAAATAATACAAACGTCAAGGTTACACTCTTTAGCGATAGAGGAACCACGCCTATAAATATTATGATTAAACCATTATATGCAGGCATAGAGCAGAGCCAATTCCTGACAAATTCTAATGTACATTACCATACAGCCCGTTTTGAGGGCTTTGACATTGACAATGACTTCACAATAGAACAAGTATGATCTACAAAAAAGACGGCATCATCCGCGACGGATTGCGGATCATTATCTCCCGGAACGGGTATAAAATAGTCAACCCGACACATGACATGCTGCTTGCGGACGGCTGGCAGCCTTACACGCCGCCGGAGCCAGAGGAACCACAGCCGACCATCGACGATGAGCTAAGGGAGCTGCTGCTTGAGCGCTACAACAAGCGCACAGACATCACCGACGAGGAGGCGCTGAAAAGAACTCTGCTGGCATATTCATGGGACACATACATCGGCGGGTCGCTGGCCAAGGGACAGGTGGTGTCGCATAGCGGCAATCTCTGGCGCGTAAGGCAGGACGTGGCCGCCGTGCTGGAGAACCAGCCGCCAAGCCTGACCACCGCCGCGCTCTATGAGGTCATCGAGGTCGAGCCGGCAGGGACCAAGAGCGACCCGATCTCGTACACGCCGCCTATGGAGATATTCAACGGCAAGTACTACACGCAGGGAGGTGTTCTATACCGCTGCACGAGGGACAGCGGGCAGGCGCTCTCGCACGACCTGGCCGCGCTCGTGGGGCTGTATGTTGAATTAACAGACACAGGGGGTGGAGCATGATGGACGGTTTCAACGCCCACATCCTCTCGGACGAGGCTTCCGCGGGGAGTGTCGTGGTCGGCACGGGCATATCGGCCACACTATTGCTGTTCTTTCAACAATCTTTCGAGAGGATGCTACCGTACCTCGTCATCGCCGCCGTGGTCATCCTGATCGACCTCGTGTTCGGCATCAGGGCCGCCCGGCGCAAGGGCGACCGGATCAGGATAAGCCGGGCGATAAGGCGTACGATAGGGAAGGCGGTGGAGTACTTCTGCTGGGCGGTGCTGGCCTCCAGCCTCGCCGTGGCGACGGGCTACACCATCATCGAGACGGGGCTGATGCTCGTGGTCATCGGCGTGGAGCTGATAAGCATAGCGCAGAACTGGTATTTCTGGAAGTTCGGCCACAAGGCGAAGGTGAAGGTGGACGCGGCGAAGGTCATCGAGGCCGTCGTCCAGGCAAAGACAGGGGCGAACATCGAGGGAGCGGTCAGCATCGAGAAAGGAGAAGGGGAAAACAAAAAGGAGGCAAAAGACGATGGGGACAATCAGTAAGGATTTCAGTTACCGCGAGTTCGAGGCCTCGCAGACGGCGGAGCGCGTGGGCATCTGCAACGTGATAACGACAGCGGCGGTGCGCGACGCGGTGAAGGAGCTTGTGGAGACGGTTCTCCAGCCGCTCCGTTACAGGGTTGGGCATCCGCTGCGGATCAACAGCGGCTACCGATGCCATGAGCTCAACAGGGCGGTGGGGGGAGTGGCCACCTCGCAGCACGTCAAGGGGGAGGCCGCCGACATCGCGGCGGAAGACCCCCACGAGCTGGCGAAGGTTGTCAGGGACACGCCGGAGATATGGAGGGAGGTGGATCAGATGATCCTCTATCCTGATTTCGTACACATCAGCCATCGCAGGGGAGGGCCGCAGCGGCGGCAACTGCTCTACAACAGGCGGTACAAGGGACAAAGGCTCTGACTTTTCGGTTTTTTGACAATTAATTTGCGTTTTACGCTAAAATATTGACGGATCATGAGAGATTTACTAAAGAAAGCGGCCTACGTTCTTATGTGGGCGTGGCAGCTGCCGCAGAATGTCGCGGGAATCATCGTCCAGAAGTTTTACGAGCGGAAGGCGGACAAGACCGACGCGGATTGGCTCTATTTCCGCAGACATGGCATCCTGTACCTCCGCACGGACTCGCTCGCCGCCGGCAAGGCGGTGGCACTGGGAGAGTATGTCGTGGTAAACTGGTTCGCGGGCCACGACGCAGTGGACCACGAGTTCGGCCATGTCAGGCAGTCGAGGATGCTTGGGCCGCTATATCTTCCGCTCATAGGCTTGCAGTCACTCTGCCACGCCGCCGTTCACTACGACCTTTGCGGGAAGAAAAAGTATAAGCCTTACACCCACTTCTGGACGGAGCGGTGGGCTGACAGGCTCGGAGGCGTGAGGCGGTGAGTATAGCCGATTTATAGCCGATTTATAGCCGGATCGAAGACATTTAATCAACACATTTTTATTTATTTTATTATGGATTTTGGAAAAGCTATCGAGGCCCTGAAGCAGGGCAAGAGAGTTGCCCGAAAGGGCTGGAACGGAAAAGGAATGTTTTTATGGCTCAAACCAGAGGCTGTCGTCAAGGCGGAGTGGTGCAAGGATCCTCTCCTTAAAAGCCTTGCAGAAGGCAACGGAGGCGAGATTCCCGCGCTTGGCACCATCTGCATGTTCACCCACGATTCGACGGGAAGGAAGGCTGTGCTGACAGGATGGCTTGCGTCGCAATCGGATATCCTTCTGGAGGACTGGGAGATCCTTGACTGACGGTTCATGGCCGCGCCCCGGCCATAATCGGGGCGGTGTTACTCTTGGTTTTAGTTTTTTTGTTCATTCAGTCCTCCCCGCCGGGAGGCGGGGGGACTCTTTGATAGAAATTTATGGCAACAACCGAAAACAACCGAAAACAACCGAAAACGACCTTGCTGTTCGTGGCCGCGCTGCTGCTCGCCCTGGGACTCGGCTTCCTCTGCGGAAGGCGGAGCGTCACGCAATCATTGTTGGAGCGGGTGGACACTCTGGTCATCCGCGACACACTCGTAGATTACAGGCCTGCCGTGACGGAGGTAAGGACGGTGAGGGTTGACACGGTGAGGCTCGCGGTGGCACAGCCTCCGGACACGGTCGTGGTCCACGACACGGTTGAGGTCGAGGTGCCGATAGTGTTCAGCCGCTACCGTGGCGACAACTACGACATCGGCGTAAGCGGGTTTCGCACGAAGCTGGAGTATGTCAAGGTGTATCCGCAGACAAAAATCGTGACTAAGGGATACACCGTCGAGCCGAGAAGGTGGGGCTTCGGCGTGGCTGTCGGGCCGTCCGTGCTCGTCGCTCCTTCGGGCAAAGTCAACGCCGGACTCGGCGTGACAGGAGGGTTCTATCTCCGGCTTTAGCGTGTAACAAAGGCCCGTGGGGCCATTTCGCCGCGGTGGACGATGTTCGCCGCGGCATGTTTACATACATGTGAATTTAAAACCTTTTAACGCCTATGGTTAAAACAGAGATATTCGAGCGCATCCTCGCGGACGTGTGCGAGGTCACGGAGATCCCGGAGAGGGACATAATGTCGAGGTCGAGGAGGGAGGAGATCGTTGACGCGAGGCACCTTCTCGCCGCGGAGCTCAGCCGCGGAGGCTACTATCCGGGGATGATAGCCGGGAGGCTGGGGGTCAGCGGACGGGCGGTCAGGAACATGCTGAGGGACTTCCCGTCGAGGGCGGGAAGGTCGCCGGGGCTGGAGATGTGCTGGAGGAAAGTGGAAGAAATGCGGAAAAAGGATGGAACGGATAGGGAAACATGACGGAAGGGACTTCTTTCGGCGTCGGACATCCGTGACTAACTTGCGGTCGAATTCTAATCTTACAAATAATGGAAGAGAACGCAATGACAAAAGTTTACTGCTGCGACAGGGAACGCGGCAGTGACGCGCTCGCCTACGCGGCGATGGCGAACAACAGGGGTAACGACCCGATGGCCCTTGCGGCCATGATGAGCGGAGGCATGAACGGCTGGCAGAACAACCCGTTCATCTACCTCGTCTGGATGATGTTCGCGCAGAGGATGTGGGGCAACGGTGACGGAAGCCTCCAGAACACGGCCATCCAGGGACAGCTCGACTCCCTGCGCACGCAGATGAGCGACAACCACAACAGCGACCTGCTGATGTCGGCGATCAACGGCAACGCGCAGGATCTGAAGACGCTCGCGGCCAATCTCAACTGCGACTTCAACCAGTTGCAGACTGCCGTCTGCTCCGTGAGGTCAGCCATCGACCAGGTGGCCGGGCAGGTGGGATTCTCCGCAGAGAGGGTCATCAACGCGGTCAACGCTGGCGACTGCTCCGTCATCCAAGCCATCAAGGACTGCTGCTGTCAGACGCAGCAGAACATCATCCGGATGGGCTATGAGAACCAGCTCGGGCAGAAGGACATCCTGGAGAGGATCCAGAGCGGCCTCGACTTCGTGAACAGGGGCGTGGAGCGCGGCTTCTCCGCCACGGCCTTCCAGGCACAGCAGGACAAGTGTGACGTAATCAGAGCCGGACAGGACAACACCCAGCGGATCATCGACACGCTGAACCTCCACTGGCAGCAGGATCTCCAGCAGAGGTACAACGACGCACGTCTGGAACTCTCCCAGCAACGTCAGAACGCCCAGCTGATAGCGGCCTTGAAGACGACCGGAACGACAACGACCGCTTAGTTTCACTCTCCGACGGGGCCGCCGTATGACGGCTCCGTTATTTTTTAGTGATAACTAAATTTTAATCTATAAAATTATGATATTCAGGGACATCAAGCAGGGCTATCCTGTATATATCTTTAACAAGCAGGAACTCACAATCTCGCAGGGGAAGGTGGCCTCGGCGGGCTTCCCGAGGCTCGACACCAACCCGATGAGCGGAAAGACGGAGATGGTCATCGACATCACGGTGGATGATGGAACCGGCAAGACTGGAAGTTATGTCATCCCGGAGGGACTTTCGGTCACCTATGCGGGAAACCTCGTCCTCGCCACGGAAAAGGCTGCCTTGGCCGGAGAGGTTGAGGCTATGAAGTCCAGTGCGGAGCAGGCTCTTGCGTCCGTTGACAGGCAGAGGGAGATACTTGACAAAGCCACGGCGCTGCTGTCGGATCTCAACCCGGCCTTCCGGGAAAAAAGGGAGAATGACAAGAGATTCGACGCCCTGGAGGGCTCTGTCGGAGAGCTTAAAGGACTTGTCAAGTCGCTTATAGATAAGATGGGATAAAAGGTAAGACTTTATTTCTTTCGCGGCATCTTGACAGGTGCCGCATCTTTTTTTTGATTTTTTTTGATTAAATGATTGCATATATCAAAAAAAAGAACTACCTTTGTATCAGTTAAGGAAGGAAAGCCTTAACGGGATGTTTAACAATTTAAAAAATAAAATCATGAGAACTCTTTACAGGACACAAGAAGATGCCAAGAGGGCACTTAAAGAAAGCGGCAAGACCGGTTATCTGTCAATGGCTGACAACAGAAGCAACCTTGACATCGACTATGACAGCTTCGGAGGCGAAGCCATATGCTGGAGCGGCGAGGTGCAGGCTTACAGAACAGATGACGGAGACATTTTCGCATGGTGGGAGTAGAGCCTTATGAGTGAGAGATATTTATTATCGCGGGTGCCAGGCGTAGACAACGCCTGGCATTGCATCGACAGCGTAACTGGCGTGTCGGTGACATGGACAGGTAGCCGCTTCAACGACACGCAGAGCGCGGCATGGCCTGACGGCCTGACGCTCGGGTCTGAAAGCCCGGCGCAGTTGGCGCGTGTGATGAGGTTAATGGCGGATTGGCTTTTTGAAAATCACAGTGAGTTGCTATGAGAGGAGGTAAAAGGTCGGGTGCGGGCCGGAAGCCGGTGCCGCTCAAAGAACAAAGAGTGTCGCTTACGGTCAGGGTGCTGCCGAGGACAAAAGCTGTACTTGATGTCATGAAGGACGCTGACGGGTTGAGTTACGGAAGGCTGATTGATGAGATTGTCGGGGAGCGTTAGCCTGTCTTTTTTTCGATGCGGTCATTTCAGCTTCATTTTTTTGATTTTTTTTGATTAAATGCTTGCATATATCAAAAAAAAGAACTACCTTTGTATCAGTTAAGGGAATGAGACCTTAACGGGATGTTTAACAATAAAAGCTGAGCTACCGGCGTAACGGGCGAAAATTATGACAAAAATCTACATTAACAAGGGTGACCGTTATTTTTTGACAGTAAACGAGGCAACAGGTGAACGGACAAGGTATTATTTCGATAAATACACAAGAGAGGAAGTCGAGGAATCACTAAAGGAGGAGGGTGAGAATTTTGAATGGTGCTGTGAAAATATGACAAAAATCTACATTAACAAGGGAGATAGGTATTATTTGACGGTAGACGAAGATACAGGTGAACGGACAAGGTATTTTTTCGACAAATACACAAGAGAGGAAGTCGAGGATTCGCTTAAGGAGGAGGGTAAGAATTTTGAATGGTGTGACTAACAGTTACAAATAAAAAAAAAGATGGCGGGCTACAGACCCGCCATCCTTTTTACATAATCAATCACCCGTCGGTTGGCCTCGTCGACCTTGCCCTGATCCTCTTTTATGTAAATGAAAGTGACGCTGTGAGATTTGTCCGAATGCCCCAGTGCTTGCCCGATTATGTCAACGGGGATGCCTATCTCGTAGGCGATGGTGGCCCATGTGTGACGCGACCAGTAGGTCGAGAGATCTGGGAAAAGTCCTTTATCCAAGATTTTGCCGCGCTTGCCGCGCGGACATCCTAAATATTTCAACCTCTTATTAATTTTTGACAGGTATGAATTTTCCGTGGCATAACGTTCGAGACCATTGACAAGATGCGATTTGCCAGCATATTTTCTTATCAGATCAGCCGCTTCCGGCTCGATTTTTATGGAATACAGCCGCCCGGTCTTGGCACGCCGGTAGTTGAGGTACCCATTTTTGACGGAAGTCTTTTTGGCCGCAAGCAGGTCGGCGAGGTTGATGCCGATCAAATAAAACAAAAGCATGAAGATGTCTCTCGCCTCCTCGTATCCTGGAGCGGGTGTCATGTTGAGGATCCAGGCGAGCTGCTCGGCTGTGAGCGCCCGTTTTCTTGTATCCTCATGCTTGATTTTAAAGGCTCGGAATGGGTAGAAGTCGGTTTTGCCGTCATCTATAGCCTTGTTGAACACAGCCCGGATGTTGCGCAGCAGGATAGCGATGGAGTTGATTGACATGGTATCCCTGCAATGTCGCTCGAACCGCTCCAGATAGGCTCGGTTGAGGTCGCTGAACGTCCTCCGCTCGATTTCGGGGTCAAAGGCGGCAAGCGCCTTTACGGTGCGGTCGTACACCTCGCGTGTCCCCGGTTTGATGCAGGAGTCCCGGTAGTCTTTCAGGGCGGAGAAGAAGTCTCCGCCCGTTTTTTCACGTCTCTCTCCGAAAGCCTCCTGCCTGATTCGGTTGACGACATCCCCTGCGCTCATAGTGACGAGTTCGCCGGAATAGCGGAGGTCAGTGATGATGTCCACCGCCTGTGCGGCGAGATTCTTCAGCCGCGCCCGGAATACCGTGTTCCGCCCGACGAACATCTGATGCTCCGCGTCCCAGTCCTCCGGCCTGACCTTGCCCACAAGGAGAAGTGCGCTTTTGTAGTCGTGTGATATTTTCAGGTATAGCGGAGCCTCGCCGCCCGCCTTGACGTTTTTGAGATAATAGGACACCTTTGCCATAGCGTTATTTTTTGTTTAGTCCCGAATTAGTCCCGAATAAGCCCCTAATTTGTCGCAAAATGTCACACTTTGCGCCCGATTTTTGGGGTAAAATTTTAGTTTTAGCAAAGAAATAAGGGCTGATGGTTTAATCTAACTAATTGATTATCATCGCCCTTTGTTATTGAGCGGAATGCGAGGCTCGAACTCGTGACCTTCGGCTTGGGAAGCCGAAAATCGGACTTATAAATTATTGGTTTTTAATTATTTGCGTATTTAATTTTATTTAGTCCCGAATTTCAGTCCCGAATTATCGACCGGTCATATCATGTTATTTCGGGATTATCGCGACGATGACGCCGATGACCAGCGCTATTGTAAGGAAGATGAGCAGGTTCACAAGCCCGCCGGCGACAAAGCCGAGCGACCTCATAAGGTTCACCTTCTGCTTGTCCTCGCTTTTCCATTCTCGGGCAACGCTGCTGAAACCCATCAGCCCACTGATGATTTTTCCGAAGATTAAATAATAAAGACCAGCCGCAAATGCTACGGCTGTAATAATAGCAAAGAGAATTGCTAAAAGATCTCCCATATCTTTACGTTTTTTAGATTGTTGTCCCTGACAAGTTGCCTATTGTCGTCGTGTTCCCTCCCTGCCGGGCAAGCTCGCGGACGACCTCCTCGAAAAGGCGCTGCATCGCCTCAGTCAGGTCGGTGAGGCGTATCACCTCCCGCTGGCTGTCCTCGAGGAGCCTCCGGCACCTGTCCCTGTCCGCCCTCAGGGAGGCTATCCTCTCCTCGGCGGCGGCCAGGGTTAGCCGGCAGATGTCGCCGTGCGCGCTGGCCGTCTGGGATGTGCGCTCCACGGCGTCGCACAGAGCCTCGGCCATCTTGTTGACCCGATCGAGCCTGTCCTCGCTGCTCTCTTGCAGCCTCTGTGAGCTTGCGCCCAGTTGTGCGAAGAACTCGCCCATAATCTCTGTAAGTTGTCTTTCGCTGATCGTCCCCGTAGGTTCGTCCCCGTCTTCTTCGTTGTTGCTTGGCATGATGTTATGTTTTAGTGTTGAGGTTTCCCGGCGGCTACCTCGCCGTCAGGTTCTTTATTATGTCCGTCAGGTTCCTTATCTGCTCACGCTGTGACTTGTTCTGCTCTTTCAACTCCTCTATCACCCTCATCAGATCTGCGGACTCGCCGCTCCCGTTGTTGTTGACGGTCGTCGGAGAGTTCGTTGTACCGCTGATGTTGCCGATACGCGTGACGTTGCCGTGGATCGGGTGGTCGGCGGGTTCTAACATCGATCCAGTCCCTGTTAGCAGCCATGCGAGATTTAGGTCGGGATGTGCTTTGCTTATTTTTAGCAAACTATTATCTGAAGGCCTTTTAGTGACTTGATTAAAATAGCCATTAGATAGCCCTGCAAGTTTTTCGAAGCGCGAGATGCCCATATTCTTATACTTACAATATTGCTGCACACGATCTTTTATCATAAAATTCTAATTATTATCTAAAAATTATCTAAAAACCTTTGATATTATCTAAAAATTATCTAAATTTGCATCGTCAACGGTAAAGTGACGCAAAAAAAACACTGTTGACAAAAAAAGCCAAATGCAAAGTAAAGAAAAAATAATCGAAGATTCAAGGACTTTCCCGGAAATCTGGGAGTCCATGACCACCGCGCAGCGAGACCATCTCCGCAGCGACCTGAAGGATCGCCTGAAGGTCACGCGCGCCGCGGTGTGGTACTGGTACAACGGGCAGCGGCGCCCCGACTATCTGCGTCGCAAGGAGATCGCCCGCCTGACATCGAATGTCATAGGGCGGAAGTGTCATCCTGATTTGCTATTTCCATGACAAACGAGAGGCCAAAAGTGTCGCCATCGTCGCGCTACTGCGAAAGCGAGGCCGCCAGGCTCCTGGGCGTGAACAGGAGGACGATAGCCCGCTGGAGGGAGTCCGGACAGATAAGGCCTGCCCTCGGGATGGGCATCAAGTCCGGGCGTGTCTACTACAAGGGCACGGAGATAGAGCGCGCCTGGGCCGCTCATTAGGAAGAATACAGCAGTGATGCTGCTGGACGGGACGCCCCCGGGGTTGGCACCTTACTGGGGTGAGTGTTTCAAATGACATTAAGAGTTTGTTTTTCACGACTTGTTTTTTCCAGTGCCGCCTCCTGCCCGTCCGGGCGGCTTTTGATAAACCTTAAAAAAAGATAAAAAAATGAAAAAGGGAATCATCATCGCGGCGAGATCAGCCGCCGTCCTTGTGGCAGCAGCAGCTGCCGTCGCCCTCATGTCGGATGTCACCGACGCCTGTCCGCTCTGGCTCGCCGTGGCCATCAAGGCGGTGTCGCTCGCCGTCCTCACTGTCTGCTTCCTCGCGCTCCCGGCTGCGCGCGAGAGGATGCGGGAGATGGGCTATGACTCGCCGTTGAGGTGGAGGAGGTAGCCATGGCGGAGATCAGACCTTTTGTCCTCCTGCAGGACTGGATGTTCGATTTAGGGCTTAACCCCTCCGAGGTGATAGCCGTGGCGGTTATATATGGCTTCACGCAGGATGGACAGCATACGTGCCACGCGTCGATTGACTACTTCGGGAGGATGTGCAAACTGAAGAGACGTGCGACCGTTTATATGCTCAGGCGATTGGAGAAGATGGGAATTGTCAGGCGCGTCGAGACACTCGGCAAGATCAATGAGTATTCCCTCGATTTGGAGGGGTGCAAAAATTGCACCCGTGCAAAAATTGCACCTGTGCAAAAGACAACCAAAACCCGTGCAAAAATTGCACCCCTTTCCCCCCTGCACCCCCCTATCCCAGATAATAAAGATAATAATAACATCACAAGCGCGTGCGACGCGCACGTGTGCACGCACGAGGACGGCTCCGAGCCGTCCCTTGGGACCACCCCCCAGCCCCCCAGCCCCCCGGTACCCTCCAGGGACAAGGACAGCCTTTTCTACGTCTCGTCGGTCATGAGGGAGTGGTGCGGCTTCGACCCGGACAGGATAGCGGAGGTAAAGAGGAAGAAAATGTCCGAGGCTCTTGACAGGGCCGCCGCTCGCCTGGAGTCAGAGGGTCTGCGCATGTCACCGGAGCAGAGGGCGCGATTCCTCGACCACTGGTGCGCCCACCGACCGGGGAGCGAGGCGATAAGGGCCGAGGGCGACCCGTATTTCAGCATGTACGCCAAGGCCAAGCTCTGGACGGACATAGACGCTCAGAGGGCAGCGGCGAAGACCGCCGCCGGCGGAGAGAGCAAGTTCATGGACGCCACGTCCGACTGGAAGAACCGTGGCGATTTTTAGGGATATACAAAAAAACAGAAGAGATGATAACGAAGGACTATATCGACAGGGTGGTGGCCGACCTGAAGGTGCCGGAGAGCTATCCGAGGATAAGGAGGAGCGCGTCGGGCTACACGTCCGAGGCCGCATGGTGGCTCTTCGAGGGGATAGCGCGGCAGATGGTTCCCGGCTTCCGCGTGACGGCGGGCAGGTCGGATGCCTACTCGGCGCTCTCGGCGTGGGCGGCGAACCTCCCGTTCCGGTGCCAGGACCCTGACACGGGCGCGTGGGTTGACGGCGACCCGTGCCGCGGGCTTTACATAGCCGGCAACCCGGGGAGCGGCAAGACCACGGCGGTGCGGATCCTGAAGATGATGCTGACCGCCTTCGGCGCGAAGTTCACCTTCGGTGGCGACTCCCTGTCGATGTGGAGTCTCTCAGACCCGTCCGCAGCGATGATCTGCGACGCTTACGCGAGGGACGGCTCGCTGGCATACTACCAGTCTATGCGGATCATCGGGATCCAGGATCTCGGATCGGAGCCTCGCGAGACGCTGTACATGGGCAACCGCAAGGAGGTGATGAGGGAGTTCCTGGAGCTGCGTGGGGACACGCCCGGGCGGCTCACGATCATAACGAGCAACTTCAGCTTCGCCACCATCCGCAAGGCTTACGGCGACAGGGTGTGGTCGAGGCTGCACACGATGTGCAACTACGTCGAGCTGGTGGGTGACGACATGAGGGTAGGAGCCGATGGAGGGGGTTCTTGACGAGATCGGGCGGAGGGTGTCCGCGTTGAGGTGCCGGAACGCCCTGCCCCGCCACGTCCTGCTTCTTGACCTGAGGCGATGGGCATATGGTCGGGGGATGCCTGACAGCGAGCTTCTCTCCAGGCTGGCGGAGTTGAGGGACTCGAAGCGGATAGAGGTGGGGAGGACCCTGAATGACTGGTGGATCCGTCCGGTTGAGGAGAGCGAGGAGAAATAAGGCGATTTGGCGGCGTTTTTTGGGTTGAGGTTGGGAAAGCCTTGTTTTGCGGACAAAGGTTAGCGAGAGGGCGAGGAAACGGGCAAGGAAAGAGAAAAACGAAGCAGGTATGAGACAAACCCGCCGCCGCGCGGGTCTTATCGCGGCGAATTGGTTATTTTTTTTATTAGTGTTACTTATGTGTTATCCGACGGGCCGCCGCGAGGCTCCCCCGAGGGACTTCCCGAAGGCCGGAATGAGGAGCTTCCGGCGCGCCGGCGCGGCGTTTGGACGGCAGCGGGGTTAGATTTCCCGCCGGGGAGCGAAGCCTCGCAGGCAAGGCCAAGGTAGCCCAGGAGTTACCTTCCTACCCAAGTAGCGCGGTGACGCGCGAAAAGCCCGGAGAGAAAGCGTCCACGGGGACGCGGGAATACGTAAGCTATACCAAAAAAAACACAAAGCAGATGATTTTGACAGAAACAAAGGCGGTTCGACTCCGCGCTCCGGGCCAAGTTTATGACAGATTGTTTAACTTTTAATGATTCAAAAATGATGGAAAATTACATCGGAAAAAAGTGCATCGTGAGATGCTATGGCGCCGGGGTCTTCTTCGGCGAGGTCAAGGAAATGACAAGCGACGCCAACGGGCTGAACGTCCGTCTGGCCAATGCCCGCAAGGTGTGGTATTGGGACGGGGCCGCCGCCGTGGAGCAGCTGTCCCAAGATGGATGCAACGACTGCAGCAAGATCACGGTGGCCGTGCCTGAGCTGGTAGTTGCCGACGCTGCCCAGATCATACCTTGCTCTGACAAGGCGATAAAGAATCTTGAAGCGAAGAAGGAATGGATGCGATAGAGAGGGACATCGAGCGGTTTTTGGCAGTAGGCTCTGGCTATGGCTCTGGCTATGGCGATGGCTCTGGCTCTGGCTCTGGCGATGGCT
>ERZ1034626.54-NODE-54-length-68510-cov-71.562399_pt1 | contig 68510 bp, 51 predicted proteins | sample MGYA00520652_ERZ1034626 | MGnify/ENA primary metagenome ERZ1034626 (study PRJEB33766, sample SAMN09781765) | gut metagenome | biome: gut microbiome | host: Homo sapiens | place: Madagascar | study: EMG produced TPA metagenomics assembly of the PRJNA485056 data set... | reverse complement strand
CATACTATATATTTTATATAATACGTAATACGTGCGTGTGCGCGCGAGGATTTTTTCTTTTTTTTCTTCGAAAATGTTTGGGAATTTGTGCAAAAAAGTGTAACTTTGCAGCTGTATGATGATCATATCATGCCAACATCAGTTTAACAATTAAAATCATAGGAGAAACAGATATGGCGAAAACCAAGGAAGTTTTACACCAAGAAGGAAATGCCACAGATGGCATTTCAAGTGCAATAACAATAGCAAAGGAGAAAGGACAGATGAAGTATCTAGACCCAAAGGTTGACTTGATTTTCAAGAAGATATTCAGCAAGCACCCAGACTTGTTGATGAGCTTGCTCAATGCCCTCTTGCCACTGAGCGACGATGAGCAGATACAACACATCAAGTACCTGCCCACGGAACTTGTGCCTGAGCTATACGAGCACAAGAACTCCATCGTGGACGTGCTCTGCGAGGACATCAATGGCAGAAAGTTCTGCGTGGAGATGCAGATGGAATGGAGCAACGCCTTCCAGCAGCGAGTACTCTTCAATGCCTCCAAGCTCTATGTGTCGCAAGCCGCCACGGGAGAGGATTACGATACTCTCAAACCAGTATATTCCCTCAACCTCGTCAATGCCATCTTCGAGCGTGACATGCCCGATACCTTCATCCACAACTACAAGATCGTACACGACAAGGACAGCAAGAAAGTAATCAATGGTTTGCACTTCACCTTCATCGAGTTGCCGAAGTTCAAGCCCCAGTCCATGCTGGAGAAACGCATGGCAGTGCTCTGGCTTCGCTTCCTCACGGAAATCAATGCGAGCACCGATCAAGTGCCAGAGGAACTCACTGAGAATCCAGAAATCAACAAGGCTTTGGCAGAACTGAAAGTCACGGCATTCACCGATGCCGAGCTTCGGGCATACGACAAGGCACTCGACAACATCAGAGTGGAGAGAACCTTGCTCAATGACAGATACAAAAAAGGTATGGAGAAAGGTATCCAAAAAGGTATCGGGCAAGGTATCCTGCAAGGTATCGAGAAAGTGGCAAAAGCCATGCTTCTCAACAGAGTACCCGACAATCAAATCATTGCCTACACCGGCTTGACACAAGAGCAGCTCAATAGCTTGAAGGACTAAACCTATACGTTTCAAAAAATACTGAGCGAAACATTCTGAAAAAGCATAGCACGTGTGCTACATGTCAAAGTGGGTGAACTATTTGACGACAGTTTGGACTAAGCATATTGAACCAACAAATGCCTCACCCTCTTCCTATTTCATCCCAACAAATAGAAATAATGCCTCTTTTTCTTGCGCATTCCGAACTTTTTCATTATCTTTGCAACCGTATGATGATTATATCATACAAACATCAATCATTCTTAAATTTAGGAGGAACAATATGAACAGCAAACGAACCATACTCAACGAAGCGCAAATAGAACTTCTTGACCTCGTATCAATTATCAACAGCAAGGAAGAGTTGGAAGGATTGCGCAAAGTTATCATGGACTATCTTGCATCTCAACTCAAAGGAGAAATTGACAGATTATGGGACAATGGAACACTCAACGACCAGAAAGTAGAGAGTTTCCGAACACTTCACGAAAGAACACCATACAATAAAGCAGCCATACCATGCTAAGTGAAAGAATCGTACTAGACACTAATTGTCTCATCATGTCACTTTCTGCGCATAACCAATATGCAGAGATATGGCAAAAGTTTGTTAACGGTGAATATACATTGTGCGTGTCAAACGAAATATTGGAAGAATACGAAGAGGTAATCGCTCGCAACATCAGTCCCAAAGCTGCTAGAATCGTACTATCTTACATGCAAATTCTAACAAACGTAACATTCATAGACCCTCATTATAGTTTTGGACTTATCCATGCTGATGAAGACGACAACAAATTTGTGGATTGCGCCATCGCAAGCAATGCCATTTTTATTGTCACAGAAGACAAACATTACAACGAACTAGCCAACATTCCTTTTCCAAAAGTGGAAGTTATTGGCATTGATGATTTTATAAAATATCTACGGCATTGAGCCTAACCGGTTGGAAAGCATAGCACGTGTGCTACATGTCAAAGTGGGTGAACTATTTGACGACAGCTTGACCTAGCTTGCATCAGACTCAACCATACATTTCTTCGCCCCATGCACCTCCCACCCACCAGGAGGTGCATGGGGCGAAATCGTAGGGCGAGCACGACCGACAGAAACGACATTTTCGTATAAAATATTAGGAATTTAGTTAAGAATTGCTAAATTACCCCCCCCCGAATAACAGTTATTAACACTAAAAGAGAAACAACCTATTATAAATAGTGTTACCTTTGCCACCGAATTAAAATCATCTTTTACATTGCAGTAGTTGTGTTCGAGACATTTGTAACCAACTTCTTTATATTTTTACACAAGGTACATTGATTTTTATTACCCTTGTTTTTTACATTCCTACCACATTGGAATTGATAATTTGATTCATAAGAGAGAAGGAGGAAACCTGAGGACTTGAGAGAGCCGCTGGTTTCGAGTGAACAACATTTTAATAATTATCAAATAAGTATGGTAGAATACACAAAAATGGTAGCACGAATTGTGTTCGCTACCCTGCTGCTATTGTTTTCAGGAAATATCCAGGCAGCAGATGAAACAACAACTTCCAGCGAGCCCAACACCTATTGGGATAAGGGAACGGACAACCACACCAAGCACACCCTTACCAGAAGAATGGCTCTCGTGGGACACAACTGTATGGTGAGCCGACTGGCTGACGGCATCAAAGTAGGCTCAGGCTCCGCACACCTCAGCAACCTATGTGACGAGGATCTCTCCAACCACTATACTCTTCCAAGCACAGCCTCTGTTGATCTGTTGGCAGGCTCTCCTATCGTAGCCGTCAAGGACATGAAGCACTATTTCAGCAAGGATACCAAGGCAGGTTTCAAGATTTCCGGACAGAGCGATGTACTGAAACTATCTGTGTTGCAAGCTACTTATCGCATCAATTTCTATAAGGACGGAGAATTTCTAAGCACTTCTGAAGTAGAACAGTTGGGCTTCAGCGTGCTCGACCTCAACGTAGGCGACGTCAATATTGGAAGCGATGCCGTCGATGTGATTGCCAAAGACCAGCCTAAAGATGACTACGACGAAATCGCCCTTGTGAGCAAAGACGGAATCAATCTGTCTGTCATCAACGGCTTAGAAATCTACTATGCGTTCGTAGGCGATGCGGAATACTCGCTCACCAACACTCGCATCAAGGACTTGGACAGCGACATCACCGTCAGCGGCAAACTAACAGGTGTAAGCAACAAAGCCCTCGTGGATGACAACCTCTCCAATGAAGCCCTCATATCCGTAGCCCTCCAGTTGGGTTCATCAGGTTCCGCATCCGTCATAGCCACTCGTTCCACAGACGCAGCCAACCAGCAAACCTTCCCCGCTGGCACAGAAGCAGGTTTCGTGTTTAACTGCTTCGGTGCCGTCAAAGTAGCCCCTACCCCAACGATATACCTCCTTGACAAAGACGGCAAGGAACTTTACCACAAAGCTGTCAAGTCAACAGTGCTAGCAGTCAACCTGAGTGGTGGTGACGAGAAAGTTTCCATCAAAGCCCCTTGCGCCTTCTCTGGTATCAAGTTGATGGTCTATGGCGTGGAATTGATTAGCGGCATAGGTGCCAAGTACGCCTTCGTTGTGCCTGAGCCAACCACCGCCGGTCACCAGTGCGAGATGAGCCCTGCTGCCAACGTGGAACTTTGCAGCTGCGATGCCCGATACAAGATGGCATGGGACAAGAAGAATTTCCCTGATGCCACATGGAGCATGGTAAACAGTACAGATGAAAACGTACGACTCAACACCATCACCAATGACGATGGCACCAAGGATTACATCCTCGACTTCAGCAACACAGAGGCTTACAAGCAGGAGACCGACCAAAAGGAGAAGGTGACTGTCTTGATGCGCATCACCAATACTGACGGCTGCAAACAGGATGTCACCATCAACTATGGTGGCACTAGCGAGCCTTCCGCCTCCGACCCAGCCAACCGCAAGGCGACCATCCTCGCCAACTCGGCAGACGGAACAGCTACCTACGAGTTGGGAGAAAGCACATCCGTGGAAATCGACATCCTCAAATTCTTCAGGAACGCATCCAATATCATCTCCTCCAAGCTCAACTCCTTCGCCAGCTACATCGGTGGCATTACCCTCGGCAAGACCACCCTCTGCAGCATCCACAAGAAGGAAGGATTGATTTCGGATGGAAGCAAGGCGATACAAGCCGGCTTCGTAGTGACCGCCAAGACAAGTGCCTTGAGTGCCAATGTGCTCAAGTTCTGGAATGTACAACTTTACAAGGATGGTCAAGAGGTAAGCGGTGGAATCGTGTCCTCCGCCATCGGCGCCAAGCTGATTGGCTCAGAAGACACACACAAGGTACGCTACTCCATCAACGTGCCAGCTGGTGTCAGTTTCGACGAGATACGCCTCTGTTCCACTGGTTTGCTAGCTGCAGACCTCAGCCAGATGAACATCTATTATGCCTACACTGCCGACAAAGATGCCGTGCTCGATGACCCTACCTTGGGAGTCACCATCGTCTCCTACGACAATACGGGAGCCAGCATCGATGCCGACCGCACACAGTCGATCGGTGTCGCCAACGTGGGCAATGGTCTGCTCAACATCACCAACAGCATCGACGACGACCTCAAAACTTGCGCCACCTTCCCTACCGGACTGAAAGCTGTATCGGGCAGCGTGCTCGGCATCAAGCTCGGACGCACAGCCACTCGCAACAAGCAACTGGTAGTGGTGGTCAACAAGGAGGTAGTAGGTCTTGGTCTTGACGTGGCAAGTGCCATCGTGGTTAAGACCTGGAAAGATGGTCAAGACGACCCCGTGGCTACTTACGACGACTGGAGTGTACTCGGAGCCAACGTAGTAAGCTTAGGTGACAAGGGCTACATCTTCATCAACCCTGCCCAGGAATATGATGCTGTCACCATCACCGAAGGCAAGGGCATCTCCCTTCTCAACGGTCTCTCCGTATATGGCTTGCTTCTCCGCAACGACAAGGACGGCAACGGCGTGGCAGATGGCGACGAACTGGATGACGAGTGCCAACAAGACCTCGTGTTCCAAGAGACAGTCAACCCTGTGACGAGCAAGGCCAGCAAGACCTATCGTGGCAAGCAGACGATGTACTTCCAGCGCACCTTCGTGGGCGGTGATGTCAAAGGCAAGGGCAAGTGGAACTCACTCATCCTGCCTGTCGATCTGACCAAGGCGCAGTTTACCGAGCTATTCGGAAGCGACGCAAGCCTAGCACAGGCCGACAAGCTATACAAGAAAGTGGAAAAGGACAAGGACGGCAACACCTTGGAACGGCGCATCATCGGCTTCGAGATAGTACCAGACCCAACCCATGAGAGCGATGCCTTCTTGGTTGCCAACACCCCATACATCATCTACATGACCAAGGAAACCATCGATAGACATCAAAATCTATCATACCAAAACACATGGGATGCAGGCGACATCAGCGGTGAGATTTATAAACTCGACAAGGACTCCGAGGCTGGCGGCGTGACATACGGCACAGCCGAGACAAGAGAGAATGGTGGCGAAGTGGATTTCAAAGACCCATTCGTGACAGAGTGGAAGTTGGCCAAACTTGCCTTCAAGGGCAGTTACGAACCAAATCAGAGCCTAGCTGCTGGCGATTACATCTTCAACAATGGCGACATGTACCATCTCACCCAGTCGGGACATACGATGAAAGCCTTCCGCTGCTGGCTCACCCCAGTCTATGAGACCTCAGCAGATGCTAATGCCGCCAAGGCATTCAGCTTCGGGTTCGACGGCAACGAGACGACAGGCATCAAGAATGCTCCTACTGATGGCATAGAAGTCAATAGCCAGAAGGTTTACAACCTGAATGGACAGCAGATAGACTCTCTGCTCGGTGTTCAGCCAGGCATTTATATCGTGGGAGGCAAGAAGGTAGTCATCAAGTAAAGTTGCGCTCTACAAGAACCGACTATCTGACAAGACAAATGAAGGACTTATAAAAATTAAGACTATGAACAAGAAGAAATATATCACCCCCAAAGTGGGGGTACAACATATCGACTGCTCCGCCAGCATTCTAGTAGGTTCGCCTGACTCAACAGTCGAGAAAGATTGGACGACAGACCCAAATGGCACAACTCCTCCTACACAATTCAAAGAGGAGAAACCTGGCGACCTGCCAACCGAGATTACAGGAGCCAAGCAGTGGAATGCCTGGGATTGGGGAGAATAGAGGCAGCTCCATAAAGCTATCGACTAGATACACATAAGATTCATCATCTTTTACTTATATATTATATTAGGAAAATAACAGATTGTGAGAGAACCTAATGGAGGGTGAGGCACGGATGTGCCTCACCCTCTTCCTATTTTTCATGTTTCCCACAAGGAGGTACATGGGGCGAAATCGTTGTATATTATACTACTTTTATGCAAGAATCACACAAAATGAAAGAAATATCGAGGAAAAGTGAAAATAATGTCGAATATATTTGGATAAACCAATAATTATTGTTACCTTTGTGACACATATCAGAAAAGATGAATCCGTAGTACAACTGCGGTGAAATCTCTTCAAGACTTTGGGTCTGTTACTCTCTAAATGTACTCTTAGAAGTTGGTCGCTCCTAAATGGGTATTTGCAAAAAACGAGCAGATTCAAACATGGCTCCGCTATGTATTTCCCGAAATGTCGGGATTTATATAGGCATGGTGGGGCAGTTTGAGTCGTTTAATTGCAAATGCCCCTCCAAGACCATCATAAATAAGGTGGGGCATATTAGAGAGATTTCATTCTGTTCCCTCCCATGCTTTTATTTCTTATTAATATTTAAACAGAAAAGAAATGGCAGACAATCAAGAACCAGAACCGATCTTGCTCCATGAGGACACTCACCAGAAAGACCTCATCTCCATCCTTGGCACACAAGGACTGATGTACAACGACTTCAACGCCGCAGAGTACAAACTCCTAATGCTCATCATCAAGCACAACCAGAAGGTGATCAAGCAATACATCGTGCCAGCCAACCTGCAGCACGGTCACCTCCCCTTCACCAAAGAACAATTCCAGGCTGGGCATGTCGATATCGTCATCCCCTTCAAGGAGTTCGGTTACAACCGCTCCAACAACCTCTGGCTCAAAGACAAGCTCTGCCAGATGGCAAAGAAGCCCATCGACATCCCCTACAAGATGAACGACACCACCTACTATAGAGGAGAAGACCGCCATCGACCTGAGCCTGCACATGCGCACCGACTACGTGGGCGAGTTGCACGACTGGTTCTTGCACAAAGACTACTTCATCGCCCAGCAGATACTGCACCATAAGCCTATGAACAAGGCTGCCTATATCGTGGGTGGACTGAGGGGATTCTTCCATGACAAGGAGACCACCAAGGGCAACCGCTTCTAACGTTCCATTCTCCACAAAACAAACCTACAGACAGAGAAGAACACTAGCTGCGACAAGAAAGCAAGCAAAAAGTAAGCAAAAGTTTTGGTTTTTCCGACAAAATGATGTACCTTTGCAGCCAAAACGAGACAATTCGCATGAAAAAGGTATTATTTATCATATTATCTGCCATGGTTTTCACCTTTTCCTCCTGTTCTCAGAAGAAGACAGAGGAAAAGGCGAAAGTCATCGACACGATTCCGATGATGGTGATGCAGATACAGAAATGTAGCCGCCTCTACACTGCCGAAGTTCATGTTCACAAGATTGTGACGCACGACGACCAACTGAAGTTGAAAGGTTCGTTCTTGAAGAAAGCTTTCAACATCGAGGTGCCAGGCTCCAATCGCAAGGTGGCCATCCCCATGGACGCCACGCTCAAGGCATACGTTGACTTCAAGGACTTCTCCCAGAAGAACGTAAGTCGCAAGGGCGACAAGATAGAAATCATACTCCCCGACCCCAAGGTGACGCTCACGAGCAGCAAGATAGACCACGACGGCGTGAAGCAATACGTGGCGTTCACCCGCCGCAACTTCTCCGATGCCGAACTATCGCAATATGAGCAGCAAGGCAGGGAGGGCATCATCCGTGACATCCCCAACATGGACATCCTGGAGACGGCCCAACAGAGTGCCACCAACACCCTCATCCCAATGCTCAAGGACTTGGGATTCAAGGAGGAGAACATCAAGATTACCTTCCGCAAGAAATTCACGGTGGAGGATCTGAAGACCATCATGCAAGTGAAGAACTAAGAGTGAAGAATTCATTTGATTTGGAAAATGAGAAAGTTTGAGATTATCATCATATTGACCTTGGTTGTCATCATCGGTGGAGGACTCTACTGGTGGAACAAGGACAACTCGCTCGAAGCAGGTAGCGTGGGCGAGACCACCCTATCGCCTACCCAGGTGAAATCCATCGAGGCTATCGGACAGTGGGAGTTCCTCTCCATCAACGATGAGGAACTCGTCGATACCACCCGACATGGCTTCTTCGGCGACGACCACCTGGTGCGCATCTACTACGGCACACTGCGCCTCGGCATCGACATGAGGGACGTGAAGGAGGGATGGCTGAAGGCTGACAAGGACAGCATCACCTGCACCCTGCCCGACATCAAGCTACTCGACAACAACTTCATCGACGAGGCGAAGACCCAGTCGTTCTACGAGGACGGCAAGTGGACTGGCAAGGACCGGCAAGCGATGTACTACCGTGCCTACGACAACATGAAGCGCCGATGCCTCACCCCTGCCAACATCGCTACGGCAGAGGAGAACGCCAAGCAGCAGTTTCGGGAGATGCTGGGAGCCATGGGATTCAACAAAGTGGGATTTAAATAGAATAATATAAAGAGAGATTATTATGGATGCAATCAACGATTTTTTCACAGCGTTTAGTTCATTCCTTTGGGGATGGCCAATGATTATACTCTTGTTGGGAACTCATATCTTCCTGACCATCCGCTTGCGCTTTCCGCAACGGAAGATATTCAAGGCCATCAAACTCTCGGTGAAAAGGGACAAGGATGCCACGGGCGACGTATCACAGTTTGGTGCCCTTGCCACAGCCCTCGCCGCCACCATCGGCACGGGCAACATCATCGGTGTCGCCACAGCCATCGCCCTCGGTGGTCCGGGAGCCGTGCTCTGGTGCTGGCTCACAGGTGTGTTTGGCATCTCCACCAAATATGCAGAGGGACTGCTTGCCGTGAAATATCGTGTGAAGACTCGCAGGGGCAGAATGCTCGGCGGTCCGATGTACGCCCTGGAGAAGGGACTGGGCTGGAAGTGGCTCGCCATCCTCTTCGCCATCTTCGCCGCCCTCGCCTCTTTCGGCATCGGAAGTACGGTGCAGGCGAACGCCATCTCCTCGCTCGTGGAAAACCAGTATGGCATCTCGCCTTACATCACGGGCACGTTGGTCACCATCCTCGGTGCAGCCGTCATCCTCGGTGGTGTGAAGACCATCTCCAAGGTATGCAGCATGTTGGTGCCTTTCATGGCACTCTTCTATGTGCTCGGTTGCATCTATATCCTCATCGTCAACCATACTTATATTTGGCCTGCCATCCAAGTCATCGTTGACTCCGCCTTCACCACGAAGGCCGCGGGCGGTGGTTTTGCAGGCAGCACCCTGATGATGGCAGCTAGATATGGTATCGCCCGTGGATTGTTCTCCAATGAGAGCGGTCTCGGTTCCGCCCCTATCGTAGCCGCAGCCGCACAGACCCGCAACCCAGTGCGCCAGGCATTGGTATCATCCACCGGAACCTTCTGGGACACCGTGATTATCTGTGCCCTGACCGGACTGGTGATTACCTCCAGCATCATCGCCTACCCTGACATCGACTATCACAATGGAGCCGCCCTCACCAAGGCAGCCTTCAGCAAGATACCTTACATCGGTGCGCCTCTGCTCACCTTCGGACTCGCCACCTTCGCCTTCAGCACCACCCTGGGATGGAGCTACTATGGAGAAAGATGTGTGGAGTACCTGAGCGGCAAGAAGTTGATGCTCGGCTACCGTGTGCTCTACATCGCCAGTATCTTCATAGGAAGCGTAATCAGTCTCGGACTGGTATGGAACATTGCCGACTGCATGAACGCCCTCATGGCGATACCTAACCTCATCTCCCTCCTCTGCCTCAGCGGCATCATCGTGCATGAGACACGAAAGTATCTCTGGCGAGACCGACTCGACAGGGACATGGAAGAAAATGAGATCGACGAACTGGAAGAAGTGGAGAAGATTCAGCCGCAGCTATGCGATGAACCTTCAAAATAAAGAAAAGAAAACCGCCCTTGAAAACAAATGCTTTCAAGGGCGGTTTTTATTGATAACGCCAACTACTCATTCACTTTGTATTGCAAATGCTTCATCGGGTGTCCGCCCCAGGTGGCATCATTCACGTACTCGAAACCGAGGCGAGTATAGAGAGCCTCAGCACGAGGGTTGCCCTTATCGACCAACAAGCCGACGGCTGGCAATCGCAACTCCTTGGCACGCTCGATGGCAGCCTTCAGGAGTTCGGTGGCGAAACCCTTGCCACGGAAGTTCTTCGACACGGCGAGGCTGTCGATATAAAACTCACCCTCCTCGGTCTCATCCGGCATACCAGAATAGTCCAAGCCAAACTCCACGAGCGCTTCCTCGCAGAATCGGCGACGCAGACGGCGCAAGTCGGCACCATCATATCCTACACAGGCACCCACCAAGATGCCATTCGAGGTGAAGGCAGCCAAGGTATTGCGATAACTATACTGACTATCCTCCATCTCCACCAATCGGGTCATCATACGATGGAAATCTATCAACGTATGCTTGGGTCCTGCAAAGTTTTGACAACATTCGGCGTTCATCGCTTCCATGATGAACGATGCGATGTGGGATGCCAAATCAGGCGTTGCTTTTTCTATCTTTATCTTCATAATGTGTGCAAAGATAAACAAAATAACCAAGACAAAAGAATTTTGCCTTGGTTATTTTTGTTATGGGAGGGAGATTTCTCATCCTATCTCATTGCTTCACTTCCTCTATCTCCGTGCTTCCTGGCTTGAAGAGATAGCCGATACACTGTTGGGCATCCACCTTGAAAGGTTTCCAAGTGAGGCGGCTCCAATCGATCTTGTCGGTGCTCTGAGCCACTGGCACTTGTGGTATCAAACTGCCATCCTTGACCAAGATGATGCAAGGCAATGGCATGCTGACATTGGCAGAACCCGACTGCGATGCGTAGGCTGCTACCTCGGCGGCTGTAGGAACAGCGATGGTCTGGTAGCCACCCTCATACACCTTGCCACTCTGATAGTCGATCCACTTGCCCTTAGGGAGATAGACGGTGCGCTCGGTGCCTGTCTCCAACAAAGGAGCGACGAGCAACTGCGAACCATACATATATTCATCCTCCACAAGCCATGCACCTGGATCGTGTGGGAACTCCACGAAGAGCGCACGCACCATTGGCAATCCCTTCTCAGAACAATCCTTCGCCTGCGCATAGACGTATGGCATCAACTGATATTTCATCTCGGCATTGGCACGGAAGGCATCCGTGAAGTCCTTGCTGATGAGCCATGGCTCGGTAGGAGGCGCTCCATGGGCACGGGTATGGGAACTGAGGAAGCCGAATGGCAACCAGCGGCGATACAAGTCGTCTGGACTCTGGGTGACGAAGCCACCCATGTCATGGCTCCAGAAAGAGAAGCCACTCAAACCGAAGCTCAAGCCACCACGAAGGTCGCCCAACATGCCCACGCTTCCAATCTCATTGGTAGCGGCATCGCCACCCCAATGCAAAGGATAACGCTGACTGCCCGACCAGGCACTGCGAGCCCAGATGACGCCCTCGCCCTCAGGAGTATTCGCCTTCACAGCCTCCCACAACGCCTTGTTGTAGCGCAATGGATAGAGATTGTGCTCATAGAAACCTGTCTTGCCACTGGCATAGAGACCATCGTATGGGGCAGCCTCGCCGAAGTCGCACTTGATGACGCTCACGCCCTGCTTGATGAGATGCGCTATCTTGTCTTGATACCAACCCACGGTCTTAGGATTGCTGAGGTCGAGCACGGCATCCTCATAGTTCAAGGTGCCATTGGCATTCTTCACTGCCATGCCACCCTCCACGAGTTCGTTGAAGTAGCGATTCTTAGGAGTGAAGTAAGGCAACTGCCACAGACAGGTATGGAAGCCATCCTTCTTCAGACTCTTCAGCATGCCCACTGGGTCCTTGAAGCGATCCTTGGCAAACTCGTAGTCGCACTGCCAATCGACACCAAACCATCCGGTATCGAAGTGGATGACATCAGCTGGTATCTTGTTGGCTCTCAACTGGTGTGCTATCTCCAATCCCTCCTTCTGAGAGAAGTAAGAGATGCGGCTCATCCAAGTGCCGAAGGTCCAGAGAGGAAGCATCGGCGACTTGCCTGTCACGTTGGTATATTCATTGAGAATATCCTTTGGTTCGCCGAAGAAGACGAAGAAGTCCATCGTCTCATCACCCATGAAGAGGCGCTGCGCTCCGATGTAGCTGGCACCGAAGTCAGCGGTGGTTGGAGCCGAAGTGTGCATGAAGAAGCCATAGCCACGGTTGGAGAAATAGAAAGGCACAGGCTTGTACATGCCATCGGTCTCTGGTCCCTGTGGATCGACCACGGAGATATTGACCTTCTGTCCCACCTTGTTGAGCGAGGTGAAACTCTCACCACAACCATAGATGCGCTCACCCGGCGAAAGCATGAACACAGGGTTGATACTGCGGGAGTTATCGCTACCACGCTTGATGAAGTTGAAAGGAAGCAACTTCACCTGGGTGCTATCGTTGTCGATGATATGACGAGTCTGGGTGAGTATCTTTCCATTGGCATCACGGAGCACCAAGCGGAAAGGATACTTCTGGATTTCCAGCGAACCGTTCTTGTTCTTGTAGATGATGCTGCGGTCGGAGGATGTGGTGTTCCATCGTCCACGACCGATGCGAGCATTGGCATTGCCTGTATTCCCAGCGATAAACTCAGGGGAGAACATCGGGTCGTTGGCATCGTCCATCTTAGGACGGACAGGCGACGTGAAAAGGGTGACACGCAAGGTGCGGTCGTCTATCTTCTGAATCTTGATACCAAGGTTCGGGTCGTTGTCATACTGGGTATCGGGGAAGTCAAGCATCTGCATTCTCACGGGCCAGTAGCCATTGAGATTGAACGCCTGGCGAGGTGCCAAGCGATAACGCTTCCAGTTGAGCAGTCCCTCGCCCTTGTTGAGGTCGAAACCTGCGATGCTATCGGCGAGGAAGTAGGTGTTTGCCAAGTCGGAGAAGTCGCCCGACATGTCTCTAGCCTGGCATTGCAAGTATTCGATGCCATTGTTGATGTGGAGTTGTGCGTTTGCCGACAGAGCCGCCGCCATCGCACAGAAAGTAATAATTGCTTTTCTCATTGCTATTTAGGTTTTTAAATGCGATAGCAAAAATAAGAAAAATCCCCGAAAGCGACAAGACTTTCGGAGACCAATTATCATCGAGTTAACAAATGATGTATCGTTTTCCTACATTTCATACGGCACAGCCGCTTGTGCCTTGCGCCAAAGCACAGGGGTGATGCCTTCCTCGCGAGAGAACACCTTGGAGAAATAAGACGAGGATGAGAATCCGGAGTGGAGTGCCACCTCCTCCTGCTTCACATTCGGATGAGCGAGCATATACTCCTTCGCCTCCGACAGGCGCAGACGGGTAATCAGCGTGCTGAAGTTGACCTCATACTTGCGGTTGATGTAGCGAGACATATAGAGTTTGTTGGTTCCCATCTCGGTGGCGAGGTCGTCGATGGTCAACTGGGCGGAGAGGTACTTTTTCTCCTCCATCCAACGAGCCAGTTTCTCACCGAATCGCTGTTCGTAAGCATCGATAGCCGAAGCACTCTTGTTCTCCTCCTTGGCGGTATCGTCCACCTCAGCCTGAGTCACGGTGGCGCGGGTCATCTCTCCATATTTGATGGAGTAATTGATAAAACTGCAAGCGATATAGAAATTGACCGATATGATATACACTTGACAAACATAGTTGAAGATGATGCCGAAGACAAGCGTCAGGCATCCCAAGAGATACATGCAAACCAAGAGGAAGAGACTCTTCTTGATCCAAAACATGAACTGCAGCATATCCTCCACGAAGTAATCCTCCAATACCTTCTTCCGATCCTCATAGAGATAGTAGAAGCGGTAGAGGTACACAACCAAATGGACGAAGAATGTGACAAAAGCTAGGGCTGTAAAATAAGCGCTAAAGTCATAGGCATCGAAATAGACCGACAGGAGCATCAAGAACAGGGCACCTGCGAAAACGGCAACATTCAATTTCTTGCGTGCTGGCGTGAAATACCGTGGATCGACCAGATAACAGAAGGCACCAGCAAAGCAAAACATACCCATATAGAAAAAGAGAAAGTCAGACAACTTGACATAGACGTTGAGACCTTCATCCCACGAACCTGTCCCTCCCTTGGTGAGTATCAGCCACGCCAAGAGATTGCAGCCCAAGATAAAATAGGATGCAGTCATGCACTTCTTTGCCTTCCTATAAGGTAGGTATTCCTCTGTCTTAGGTACATCCAAGAACAGTAATATGATGCAAATGGCAAAATAGAATGCACTTGCAAACTCTATGATGAATGGGAAGAATCCCTCAAAGCTCCAAATCATGCCAGAATAGTTGTTTTGTGCGACAAAGATACGATTTTTATGCGAAAATGCTTCAACTACATGTTGAAAAAACGTAAAAACGATTGTATTTGTCGCAAAATAGACATAATAGTACGGATATTTTCACCTATGAATCGAACAAAAGACAGTTTGCTGCCACATAAAAGACAATTTCGAAGTCCATTATACGACATAAATGATGAAATAATGGAAAATTTCCAAGTTGACAAGATGTAATATCGTCAATTTTCTGTTTTTGCAACGCTGATTATGTACAAAACACTATCTTTGCACCACAAAACAGATAATAATAAGTAAAAGATGATTTCAGCAGTGATGACGTATCAACATACTGTTACGTTTCCATTATATATAAACAATTAAAGCTCTAACTAATTATCAAGATGATGAAAAAGATCTATGATTTAACAGAACTTAAGCACACATTCGTCTCTTCCAAGACGATGTTGTTTGCGTCACTTACCATCATTATTTTCATGATAGTAGGCAGCCTACATGCGCAAGTTCAAAATGTCAGCCTTGCAGCGTCTATCGACAACATCGATAAACTACCAGGACAGAAAGAAACAAATGTCAAAGCTGCAGCCATCTCTGACAACAGTTTCCCAGAGGACGACAAAAGCAAAATTTTCTTTATTTATAATGTCAAGACCGGGTTGCTACTCAATACTGGTGGTTACTGGGGTACGCACGTATCTCTGAAGGAATTCGGTATGCCGCTGTGGGTACACTTGGACACTAATAACTATATTCACTTCGCCCAAAAGTTTGACAAGGTTGGAGCAGGCGCTGGCGAGGGCAACTACTTGGAATACGAGAACAAAAGCGATGAATCAGACCCAGACCAAGGAGTGTATGTAGATAGAAGCTATCTATCAGGCAGCACGATTGCCAAGAGAGGATGGGGGATGGAAGCCGTCAGTGGCAAGACTGGTATCTATCGTCTCTATACCTATCTATATAGCAGTAACAAATTCGACACGAGCAAAAAATACTACCTCATCGCCTTCGACCAGCAAGGTGACGTGGACAAGAACTGCGGTGCCGTGGCAGAGGGAAGCTCCGACATCAAAAAAGCATCTTCCAGCAGCGAGACAGGTAATGACGAATGGAAGATTATCACTTACCAGCAGATCTTCAACCTACAACTGAAGAATACAGCAAACATCACCAAGTCACTCGACTTGACCTTCCGCCTGCAATGTCCTGGTTTCACACGTGAGAATGCGGCATTGGCAAATTGGAAGACCTCCAAGTATGGTGGCGAAGGTCAGATTCGCTTTGGTTTGGAGCATTATTACAAGACGACCGATGGAAAAGGCGACGTCAACACTTCATACGTCGACGACTTTGACAAAAGTTCCCAGAACTATATCTCCAGTTACAAATTTCCTGATGGCGCAGACCAAAAAACCTTCACCATCGCACACGACTACGAGCGTCACTGTGGCAAGTACTATGCCGCCGACATCAAGAACGCCCATGGTGCTATCTATCAAGACATCACCGTGGAGAACAGTGGTGCATACGTTGTGGAGTGCAAGGGATTCTCCAATACCACCAAGGCAAAACTCTTTGCCGTGGTCATCAAGAAGACTAAACAATCAGATGGAACTACCCAGGTGGAGAACGTGAAGAACACTCTCCGCACAACCGTACTCGGACAGATCAACTATATGTCGGACGCAGAGAAGACTGCCCTTCACACCGATGAACAGAACATGGACTATGCCGCCAAGGAGTTCTATGGCAACCACAAGTATATCAGCAGTGTACTCGTGCAAGTGCCAGATGGTGGAGGTACCATCCGCTTCGGTATCGAGGTGGGTTCACGTGATGACAAGACACCAGAGAAAGGAAATGATGGAAACGACGAGTGGACAGTCTTTGATGACTTCCGTCTCCTCTATGCCAGCAAGACAACTGATGGTGACTTGGTTCTTGATGCCGACCGAGATGAATTAGGCTATCTCAAGGACTGTTCCAACACCTACGAGAACGTGACCCTCCACCTCAACAAGAGTTTCACAAAAGATAAATGGAATGGCTTCGTTTTGCCAGTCAACCTCACTCGTGACCAACTCACCCAGGCTTTCGGTCCTAATGTGCGTTTGGCAAAATTATCCAAGGTCACAGACACAGAGATACAATTCACAAGTATCGATGTAACGGCACAAGCCAATGATGCCGTGGTGATGCAAGCATACATTCCATACATCATCTTCCCTACCAAGCACTTGGAGTTGGAGAAGACACCTGCTTATACCGCTCATTTGAGTAAAACAGGTGGAAATGCGGCAAAGGATGTCAGTATCGCCATCAAGAAGAACCATATCGACATCCCGAATGTGTCATTTGCCATTGGTAGCGACAATCGCAATGACTTGAGCAACATGAACACGACGAATTGGACCACCAACAGCAATACGATTGTGGATGCCACTACGGGTAGCCCTATCGTGGGCAGCAACAACAAGATGACCGCCTACGGAACCTTTGTCAGAACTTTCGCTCCTACGACATCGGGGACAGCAGACAAGGACAACTATCAAGATGTATCAAACGCTGAAGCGGATAACTATGGCGAATGGCATCTTAACGATAGAAGAATCATTGATGGGCGTGACGACCTCTCAGACAGCTACTTCTACGATAATGGTAAGATGTGGCATGCCAAGAATAATCAGAAAAGAGGCTTGAGAGGATTCAGCGTATGGTTCAAACCAACCTCCACCACGAATGAAGCCAAGCTGATGCTCGATGGCATATCAATGGATGACGAGACTACCGACATCAGCCAGCTCGTCTATGGTGACGAAGGCTTCGGCGAGAACCATTCAAAGGTGGAGAAGTTTGCCAACGGCATCTATACCCTCCAAGGTCAACTCGTCAGAAGCGACAACCACTCACTCCACAACCTGCCTAGCGGCATCTACATCGTCAACGGCAAGAAGGTGGTAGTGAAATAAACGAGAGAAAAAGAATCAGGATTTATGAACGATTGATAACACATGTAAAAGATGAAAAAGATATATATGAAACCAGACATCTCACGGGTTAAAGTAGAGTCGTACAACATTTGCGCTGGCTCACCCCAAAAAATCGTATGGAAAGTTGATGATGGAGGTGGCGAGGATGAAGGACCAACCGATTCCGAAGACCCTAATTACGATCCTTGGAACCCAGACAACTGGTAATATCCCGGTCGGTATCAATCACTACCGACCCACCTCACTCCATTACGAACACTATAGAGATACAAACATCATTTGAATAAGAACACCATCAGTTATGTAAACAGAAAAATCGCCTAAGGCTTCATTGCCCTAGGCGATTTCTTTTATATCCGTCAGATAGAGCATCAGAACTCTATCTTCGCTTCTTCCAGATCCACAGCCTTGGCGGTCAAGGTTCCCTTGCCTTTCAATACCACGAGGCATTTGCCAAAGAAAGCCTTGCGGTTGTCAGCCTTGAAACGTTCGAGAGAAGTTTGGCAGCCATTATCGACACCGAGGATTTCAGGCATCTGCTCTCCTACCTTGCACTTCAAAGCCTTCTCGCCGATTCCCCTCTCATTCAGTGTCTGATCACCGACACCGTGCTCATTCTCCAAGGAGAAGAAGACTTGGTTCTCGGCATTCGGACAGAGATTGCCATCCTTATCCACGACATCCACCTCGACAAAGGTAGTAGGAGTTCCTACGCCGTAAGCAAGATTGCCTTGATAGGTTTTCTTCAAAACGATATGGTCGGGAGCACCAGCGGTCTTGATGGTCTGCTCTCCCACCTGCTTGCCATCCTTGCGAGCGATGACCTTCACCTCACCCGGCTCGAATGTCACACGCCAACAAACGTGATACTCGGTTGACATATCGTAGGCCTCACCGACATTCACTGCCTCTTGCGAAGCAGGAACATATTCCTTCTTCTTGCGAATGCCCTGACTCTTGCCATTGACGAAGAGTTCCACCTCATCGGCGTGATTGAAGTAGCACCACATATCTATCGTTTGACCTGGAATCCAGTTCCAGTGAGGGAAGAGATGGAGCACCTTCTTCTGCGTCCACTCACTCTGATACATATAGTAGCTGTCCTTAGGGAAACCAGCGAGGTCGATGATGCCGAAGTAACTGCTGCGGGCTGGATATGAATAAGGAGTTGGCTCACCGATATAGTCGAAGCCTGTCCAGATGAACTGACCACCCACGAAGTCATTATGCTTCACCACATCCCAAGTCTCCTCATGCGTACTACTCCAAGAAGCATGGAAGTTGTCGTAAGCCGAGCACTTGAACGAAGGGTCTGAGTATGGCAACCACCATGCCACCGGTGCCGTATAGATGCTATCACTTGGCATCATATAGAAGCCACGGGTCTGCAATGCCGACACACTCTCCGAGAAGATGAATGGCTTGCCGGGGAAGTTCTTCTGCACATCCTTCACCCACTGATGATGATAGTTGAAGCCGATGACATCGAGCGCACCACTCTTGAAGAGATGGTTGTTCGGATCAGGCTCATTGCATCCGGCGGTAATAGGGCGAGTGCCCCAAGGGTCATACTCCTTCACAATTTCGGCAAGATGCTGGGTCAAGAGCGAGTTGACGCTGAGTTCTCCATCCTTCGCCAAGGTAGAGGCATCGTGACCCGCATTCAAGATCAAGTTGGCTTGCTCCAATGATAAGGTATCGGCAGCGGCATCCGACCATTGTTCGAGCACCTCGTTGCCGATGCTCCACATGATGACGCTCGGATGGTTGCGGTCACGCTTCACCAAGTCGGAGAGGTCACGCTGATGCCACTCATCGAAGAATCGAGCATAGTCGTTCTGCGACTTCTTGCGTCGCCACATATCGAAGCTCTCGTCCATCACGAGGAAACCCATCGTATCACACATCTTCAAGAGTTCTGGTGCTGGAGGGTTATGACTGCAACGGATGGCATTGACACCCATATCTCTCAGTATGAGAAGTTTGCGGCGGAGCGCATCCTCATTGAGGGCAGCACCCAAACATCCGAAGTCGTGATGCTCGCACACACCATTGAGCTTCATATTCTTGCCATTGAGGAAGAATCCCTTCTGGGCATCAAACTTCACATCACGGAATCCAGTGGTCGTCATCTCGGTATCCACCACCTTGCCCTTCACCAAGAGTTCGCTCTTCACCTTATATATATAAGGAGAAGTCACATCCCAAAGTTTCGGATTCTTCACTTGCAGGGTCTGCTCATTGGAAGAACTGGTCTGGGTAGCCACCACCTTGCCCGCTGCATCATAGATGGTATTGCGGAAGGTAGGTTTCAAGGCAGACTTCACCTCCTTGCCATCTGCTGCATTGGCAGGAGCATCTGCCGTATTGATGCCAGCAGCATCCGTCCAGTCGATGCGGACTCTCACTGTTCCATCAGGAGTGGTCGATACATACTGTCCCCACTGTGAGATATGGGCAGCCTTCGACATAACCAGCCACACGTGGCGATAAATGCCACAACCCGAATACCAACGGCTGTTGGGTTGGTCTCCATTATTCACTCGCACGGCAATCACATTATCCCCTTTCTTATTGAGATAAGGCGTGAGGTCGTACTCAAAAGAACTGTAACCATAGGGACGAGTGCCGAGGTTATGCCCATTGACATACACCGTGGCATTCATATACACACCATCGAAGGCGATGGCATACTTGTCACACTTCTCCTTAGGATTGACAGTGAAGTGCTTGCGATACCAACCGATACCGCCCGGTAAAGCACCACCACTCGCCCCCGATGGATTCGTTGGCGAGAAGTCGCCCTCAATCGCCCAGTCGTGCGGCAAGTCGAGATGTCGCCACACCAAGTCGGCATAGTCGTTCTTCTCCATGCCAGCACTATCAGCCAACGTGAAGAGCCAACCCTTGTCGAAATTCAGCCGCTCACGAGCCTGCATTGGCAAAGCTGCAAGGGCGAGCAAACTAAAAGATACCAGAGATTGATTCAATTTCATAACGTATGATTAATTAATACATAGAGGCACTTTCACAAAAAAGTCCCGACTTTTTTCCAAAAACATCGGGACTATTTTATAAAAACATCGGGACTATTTTATAAAAACATCGGGACTATTTTCCCAAGGTATTACTTCAACTTCACTACTACCTGCTTACCGCTGTAAGATACCATCTTACCCTTAGGAGCCTTGTCAAGACTTACGCCCTGCCCCTTGGCAGCATTGACAAGCACGACATTGAAGCGACGCTTCTGAAGCATTCCATCGAAACTACCCTTACGAGCACCGATGGTAACGGTCTTCTGTGCGTCATTGTACTGGATGTCGATAGTAGCATACTTGCCTTTCTCGTAGTTGTAGTTGGTACCCTCATCCTCATACAAGGTATAAGAACCATCCTTGCCAGCATATACATAGAGGTCGATGAGCTCAGCCTTCTTCTGGTCGCTCCACTCCATCTCAGGACCTACAGGAAGGATAGCTCCCTCTGGTACGAAGACTGGAATCTTATCATATGGAGCATCTGCCAAGATGGTCTGACCACCTGCATAGTACTTGCCAGTATAGAAGTCGTACCAACCCTTCTGCTTAGGCAGATAGACATTGCGGCTATACTGCTCGTACTTGCCCACAGGACAAGCCATCAAGGCAGGACCAAACATCCACTGGTCCTTGATGTCGAGTACATTGTCATCGCCATTGAAGTCCATCACGAGCGCACGCATCATGGTGTAATCCTTCAAGTGAACCATACCAGCCATACTATAGAGGTAAGGCATCAAGCGATAGCGAAGCTTATCGTAAGCCACGATGGTCTTGTAAGCAGGATGATCGGCTGGAGCGATGTTCCATACCTCACGAGTAGGCCACTGACCATGGGTGCGATAGAGAGGAACGAAGCAACCGAACTGGTTCCAACGAGCCTGCAACTCACGCCACTCCTTCAAGTCGGCATTCTCCTTGCCCGTCTTGTCAAACTCCTGTTGAGCAGCCACATAGCGGTTCTCTACACAGAAACCACCCTGGTCCATACCCCAGAAAGGAAGACCAGCGAGGGAGTAGTTCAAGCCAGCGGTCATCTGCGCACGCATATCCTCCCAACGAGTTGCGATGTCGCCCGACCAAGTAGCGGTGCTATATCTCTGTTCGCCTGCGAAACCAGAACGAGTCAAGAGGAAGACACGCTGATTAGGGTTCACGCTACGCTGACCATTGTAGATAGCGTCGGCATTGACGATGCTATAAGCATTGAAGTATTCGGTAGAAGTACCGAGGGCGGTAGGACCTGAGAGTGCCTTGCGATACCACATAGGGGTACAGTCGCGCACGTTAGGCTCAGAGGCATCCATCCACCAGGCATCGACACCAAACTTATACTTAGAATAAAGATTCTCGTCCATCTGACGCCAGAACATTTTGCGAGCACCGGCATCGTAAGCATCATAGAAGGAACCACGGAAGCCGAGCCAGTCGTGGATGTCATCCTTGATAGCCTGATGGTACATCCATCCCTTGGCATCTATCTCCTTGTAGTTCTTCACTGTATCGTAGAACTTAGGCCATACTGAAATCATGAAACGACCATTCATGGCGTGTACGCTGTCGAGCATTGCCTGAGGGTTTGGATAGCGAGAAGCCTCAAACTCATGGCTTCCCCAAGAGTCTAGTTTCCAGTAGTTCCAGTCCTGTACGATGTTATCCACAGGGATATGGAGGTCACGGAACTTCTTCAAGTTCTCCTCGATGTCCTGGCTGCTCTGATAACGCTCACGACTCTGCCAGAAACCGAGCACCCACTTAGGATAGACCGGAGCCTTCCCCGTCAAGGTACGATAGCCACTGATGACCTCGTCCATGTTCTGACCAGCGATGAAGTAGTAGTCCATATCAGGTGACATCTCACTCCAGATGCTGAGTTGGTTCTTCGCTGCCTCAGAACGAGGAGCAGCCACACGAAGACCGCAGTAAGACACATCACCATCAGGTTGCCACTCGATGCGGATAGGAGTCTTCACACCCTTCTGGATAGGAGTCTCAAACTTATAAGAGTTAGGATTCCAAGCAGTACGCCAACGCTCAGGCACTACCAACTTGCCGTCGATATAAATCTTCATGTAGCCGGCATAGTAGAGGATGAACTGGTAGAAACTATTGGCAGGAGCCTCTACATATCCCTCATATACCACCTTCGAACCATTCAAGGCGAAGCCCTGAGGCAAGTTTTGGATGCCACCCTTGTCGGTCTGCTTGCAGAGTTCAGAGCCCTCCGGCATAGCATACTCGAAGTAGATACTATCCTCGCCACGTACAATCTTCTGTCCATTCTTGTCGGTGTAAGTACCGGTCAACTGACCTTCCTTGCCATCCTTGTCATAGAGTTTGAACGCATGGTTCAACTGGAGATAATCCTCTGGATTACCCCAACGGCAGTATGAATAAGAATCCCAAAGGATACCATAGTTCTTATTGGAAACCACGAAAGGCACGCTCACCTTCGTATTATATTGGAAGAGGTCCTCGTTCTTGCCCTTCATGTTGAGCTCCTCGCTCTGGTGCTGACCCAAGCCATAGAAAGCCTCGTTGTCAGGACTGTCGAAGAGGGCATGCCAAGACCATCCGTGCTTCTGAGCCTCTGGCACCTTGGCGATGTCAACACCCATCTCACGGTCTGGCACAGTGAATGGCTTGAAAGTCTTACCGCCCTGTGCCACCTCATTCAAGAGCACATTGCCTTTGAGGTCGTAGAAGGCGATATGACCAGTAGCCTCGTTGAGCACGGCACGCATGGCAGAGGTTGTGATGACGAGGTTGTCGCCCTGCTCTTCCACCTGATACTTAGCCTTACTCTCCTGAGGAACGATGATGAGGCTCTGCTTGTTGCGGAAACTTTGCTCTGCGGTAGCCTGGACACGGATAATCTTGTCGCTGACTACCTGAAGACGAATCTGACTAGGTCCTTGGTTCTGATGCTGTTTCAACTGCACAGTAAGACTATTGCCTTGCTGAGAGAATCCTGCTGCTTGTGCGCCTGTGGCACTCAAGAACAAAACTGCTGAAATCATAAGTGTTTTAGATATTCTCATGCTTTTATGGGTTAGTAATTATATTATTTTACTTCATAAATGGGTTTGTATTCTTTGATGTTGCTGCAAAATTAGGAAAAAAATCCCAAAGCACAAGTGTCGTTTTGTTTCCAAAGCATGTATGAAATGTTACGAAAAAGAGAATGTCTTCCCCAAATGGTGGAAAACATTCTCTTTTGAACAGATTTTCGACATATCGTCTATGCAATATACAGTCTATGTGTCACCACAATTCGCCAATGGCAAAAACCATCATTAACGAAACTATAGATGGCGAAAACTATCTCACGTGGTCTTTCTTATACTGTGATGGTGTCACGCCATACTCATCCTGGAAGTACTTGGAGAAGTAGCGTGGATTGTTGAATCCCACCTTGTAGGCGATTTCGCTCACCGTAAATTCACCGGTACACAAGAGTTCCTCGGCACGATGGATTCTCTTCGCCCTCAGATACTCGGAAGGAGTGGTACCCGTGAGCGATACCATACGTTTATATAATTGTACGCGCGAGATGCAGAGGTGGGAACTCATCGACTCGACGGTGGTATCAGGGTCACCCATGTTGTCACGGATGTAGATGTCGATGTCGTTGATGAAACGCTTGTCGTTCTCGGTCATCACATACTCGGTCACCGCTGTCTCACCAGCCTCATCGCAGCCTTGTTCCGTTGCACCTTCAGCATTTGCATCCCCAGAGATGACATCAGGATGAACGAAATGATGGGCAGCCGCCTGTGGCTCTTCCTCCTTGCCAGCACCCTTTCTCGCCCACTTCACGAGGTTGCGGATGCGAAGGTTGAGCAAGTCGATGTCGAAAGGCTTGGTGATATACTCATCCGCACCATTCTCGAAACCTTCCTTCTTGTGCTCGGTGGCGAGACGTGCCGTAAGCATCACAAATGGGATGTTCGCGGTGCGAGGTGTCTCCTTCACCAGTCGGCAGAAGTCATTGCCATCCATCACAGGCATCATCACGTCACTGAGAATGATGTCTGGCAGGTCGCCCTCCTGCAATTTATCCCATCCTTCCTTACCATTCACGGCTTGCTCCACGATGTAGTTCTCCGACAAGATTTCGGTCATGAACTCTCGGAAGTCATCGCTATCATCTACCAGCAAGACACGGAGTCGCCCCGTAGGAGCCACACTCTGCTGGGTAAGGTCGCCTTGAGTAGCGGGAGATGTGCTAATCACGGTTGCATTACCTCCCTCGTCCACTTTCGTCTGCTCGAAGGCTGGTTCTGCATCGGTATCTCCTTGCTTCAACGGAATATCGATTGTAAAGACGGTGCCACCGCCTGGGTTGTCTTCCACGGATGCCGTACCTCCATGCAAGTCGGCAAACGACTTCACGAGGTTGAGTCCGATGCCACTGCCACCAAATGGTTGCATCTCGGTACCATTCACCTGGAAGAAGCGGTCGAAGATATGCGCCTTGTCCTCATCGCTGATTCCCTTGCCGGTATCAGCCACCTTGATGCGAAGCACATCCTTGGCAATGCCCTTGATCTTCACTTCCTTCACTATGTCGAGACTCACCGACACACTACCACCATCTGGGGTAAACTTGTAGGAATTGCTCAACAGATTGTTGATAATCTTGCCCACCTTATCAACATCGAAAGACATGACAAGCTTCTTGAAGGTGGAAGTGAACACCAACTGTATCTTGTTGTTGCCCAACACCTGGAAGGAGCGGCAGATGTTCTCCATAAAGGATACCACCTCCACCTGGGTCAAGGTCAACTTACCACTGTTCTGCTCTATCTTTCTGAAGTCGAGTATCTGGTTGACGAGATTGAGAAGGCGTTCGGCGTTACGATGGATGAGCGTCAATTTGCGCTTCTTGTCCTCATCGTCTTCCCTCTTGATCATGCTGACCAGAGGAGAGATAATCAGGGTCAATGGTGTACGAAGCTCATGGCTCACATTGGTAAAGAAGTTGAGCTTCAGTTCATTCAACTCCCTATCTTTCTTGATGTTAGCCTCCATTCTCTCACGTTCGAACAGCATCTTCTGTCGGTCGAGCGCACGCTTGCGATAGAGATAGACTGCCCCACAAGCCAAGAGGATATACACCATCAATGCCCAGATGGAGAGATAGAAAGGAGGATTGACATTGATTTTCAACTCACTGATGTCGTCACACACCGTACCATCGCCATTCACCACCTTCACCTGCAAGGTGTAAGAACCCGGCGAGAGATTGGTAAACGTTACCTCCGGACGACCAGAAGCTGTCATTATCCACTTGTCGGTGATTCCCTCCATGCGATAGAGGAAGCGGTTGCGAGAAGGCACAGTGACATCGCTCGAAGACAACTGGATGGTGAAGGCATTGTCCTTATAGCTCAAGTCGAGCTTTCGGCTAGACTCCAAGGAACTCTCCAATACGACCCTACCTTCATACTCCTCGCCTGCCATCAGAGGATGGTCGAAGAGCACGAGACCACTGAAGAGTGCCTTCACGTGGCGATTGGCATTGCGCTCCATCTTGGTGTGGATGATATTGATACCATCCTGACCGCCGATGGCAAGGTCGCCATTTGGGGAGAGATAAGCCGAACGATAGTTGAACTGATGTTCCTGCAAGCCATCCATCGAGTTATAACTGGTCATGTTCAACTCCCACTTGTTCTTATTGTTCTTGGTGAGTTGCACGTGGGTGACGATAAACTCAGAGATGAGCCATACGGTCTTCTGCTGGTCTTCCACGACTGCACATCCCACGGCTCCTTGCGTACCATTCAGTTCGTTGATGATCTCCAGTTGTCCATTGTCAGGGTCGTACATCGTCATGCCGGCAGGGGTTGCCATCCAACAGATGCCACGGCTATCCACGATTACATCGTTGATGGAAGGACTTGGGAAGGTCATACCGCCCTTGGTCGTGTTTTGGTTGGTCAACGAGAAGTTGTTGACATCCAAGATACTCACGTTTTGCGAGTGTCCGATGAGCACATTGCCACTAGGGAGATTGCAGAACGAACTGATATAGTTGGATGGAATCTTCGAGTTGTCGAGGTTGAGGGTCTTGATAAATCGTTCGGTCTTCGGGTCGAAAATCTGCACACCGCCTCCCAAGGTTCCGATGAGAAGTCGATGGTACTTATCCTCGCCAAAAGCCCACACACTCTTGTGAGCCAGACCATTCGGCGAAGCCTGGAAGCTCTTCCATTCGCCATTGCGATAGCGTGCCATACCTCCATTGAAGGTACCAAAGTACATCGTGCCATCGCTCATCGTGATGCTGCTCACCACGATATTGGAACTCAAGCCCGTCTGTGCCATGCCATAGTTGATGCGGAGTCCGGTCTTCGGATTATAGCATACGATGCCGGCATCATTGGTACCACACCAGTAGTTGCCCAACTTATCTTGCGTGATGGTGCAAACATCACCTAAGTCGATGGTATTAAACTTGGTGAAGGATGGCGAGTTGTATGCCACACCATTCTTATAGGTACCTATCCATACAGCTTGGTTTCGGTCGATATATACTTTCTGGAGGGAGTTGTCGGGCATAGAACCCGGTATGTTGTCATACTTGATGAATTGGTGACATATCTTATGGGCATAATCTACCACCAAGAGTCCCAAGTGGTCGGTGGCAATCCAGTTTTTTCCATCCTTCGAGGTGGCGATGTCTCTGATGAGCACTCTCTCGCGGGTAGGCATAGCTACTTTTTGGTTATCCATAAAGGCATGCATACCTACGTACCACTTCTTCTGGGCAGAGCAATAGATATAGGCTTCGCCATTGGTGAGCACCCAATAGTTGTTGCGACTGTCGATAAAGCTGAAAGTACCATCATCCTTGTTAGGATAGTTTTGAGTGAGATAAGGGTTGGTCCAAAGCACCTTCTTGTGGATGCCATCGATACGGCAGAGCGTACCATTGTTGAAGGAGAGCACGGCAGTGCCATGCTGTTCGGTAATGGAAGATACGAGTTCTCCCTTCTTGACACCCATATCCTTATAAGAGAAAAGATGGCTCTTCAAGGTCTGTCCTTCTACGAAGCAACAACCTTGCTCATAGAGCATAAACCAGAAGTTCTTGTTGGAGTCGATGAACACCTTATATATAGTACCATTCACGCCGATGGAGCTGAGCCACTTCTCTGGATGGCGGTCGAAAGTCTCCTTGTCATACTGGTAGATACAATAGCCTACGCTGGTATGAATCCAGAGGTTTCCCTTCCAGTCTTGCTGGATGTCATCCACGGAGTTGTTGGGAATGGTCTTCTCGTCCAAGTTCTTATTAAAGAAGTTCCTGAAGCGAAAACCGTCATATCGGTTGAGACCCGACTGGGTGGCAAACCACATATATCCCCTATTGTCTTGGAGGATGCAGTTGACCTGCCCATTGCTGAGTCCGTCACGATTGGTGAGGGTATTGAATTCCAAGTTCAACTGCTGCGAGAGGTTACCATAGGCAGGCATTGCCAGCAGCATGAGAACGAGATTGACATATAATAATCTCAAATAGCTCATCATCTTATCTTGGTTTTAGTTTATATCTTTAGGTTTATGTATTTTTATCATCGCTCTAGAGAGTCTAGTAGCTTTCTGTAGTTTGTTTTTTATGAAAGGAGTCTCACGATGCAGCGTCCTTCTCGGAGCTTTCTCGTATCTTCAATATCATAGGCACTACCACCTTGTGTACCTTTTCGTCACCATTGATGTTTTTCATGAGGAGTTCGCAAGCCTTGGTACCCTGCTCGTGTGCCTTGTCCATGATGGCACTCAGTCGTGGGGTAACGAAAGCGGCGGTGTCTCCATCGGTGAATCCGATGATGGCGACATCCTGTGGGATGCGCAAGCCCTTGGCCTTGATGGCGTCGAAGGCAGCGTAGGTGATGATGTCGTTGAAGGCGAGGATGGCATCAGGGCAATGCTCGCTCTCCAAGAGTTTGAGGGTGGCGTTGCGTGCCACGTCAAAGTCTATCTTGTCGCATACCACGAGGTTGCGGTCGATAGGGATATGGTTGTCACGAAGTGCCTCCAGGTAGCCATGCTTGCGACGGCGCACCATGTCGAGGTGGTTAGGACCGCCGATGAAGGCGATGCGCTTGCTTCCTGTCTCTATCAAGTGCTGGGTAGCCTCCTGGGCTGCGACATCACCATTGCCTACCACCTGCGAGAACTTGTCCTCCAAGCAGCAACGGGCGAAAAAGACGAGTGGCACACCCATCTTGTGCAACTGTTCGAAATGGGAATAATCGACGGTATCTTGCGCCAGGCAGGCGATGATACCCTCCACGTGCATATCGAGAAAGTTATCAAGTGCTTTCTCCTCTCTCACGTGGTCTTCGTGACTATTGGCGCTGATGACAGAATATCCACACTTAGAGGCATAGTCTTCTATACCATCCAGCACGGCTGCATAATAATGTGTCACTAGGTTAGGCACGATGACACCGATAACACGAGGTGCCTCCTTGCGAAGGCTCTGTGCAAAGGGGTTAGGTCTATAATTGAGTTCCTTGGCTAGCTGTTTCACTTTCTGGGTCATCTCCTCGCCCACCTCGTGACTGTTGCGCAAGGCGCGCGACACGGTGGCGATACTAACTCCCAGGCGATCTGCCAAGTCTTTCAAAGATGTTCTTCTTTGCTTCATAAATTACTGTCTTGCTACAAAGAGCAATCTCCTAAGTTTTATTTTGTGTTGGGTTTATTTCTGTCAACTGACGGCTAGCGAGCGCTATGGTACAGCTTATCTTTTGCAAAGATAATGCAAATGAGCGCAATGAAAGCTTGCTTTCAAATTGCCGAGTGCAATTTATCCTCTGCAAAGATACAGTATTTTTTCGAATTCGCAAACGTTTACGTGTGTTTTTTAGGTAATTTAGAAATAATATTCCTAAAAATGCACTAATTTTGCAGTCGAAAGTAATGAATAGTTGATAATAAGTTAGTTAGAAACAAGAATGGCTTAGGTCTGTCGGGAGACAAACTTAAGCCTATTTTTTTGTTTGATGATGAGTTGGAGCGCATGCCGTGCAGAGCGTTCCATGATGTCGTGCAAGGCGTTCAGCGATGCCGTGCAGAACGTTTGATAATGCCGTGCAGAAGATAATTGGATGTCGTGCTGAGCGAAAATTCTTCTCTCCACTACATATTTTTTCGCTTAAAGGTACAGGGATTTTCACTCCTAGTCCCATCGCATTACACTCCTAGCCCCATCGCCTTACACTCCTAGTCCCATCAGCTTACACTCCTAGTCGCATTAGATATAATATTCGGCAGTATCGACGAGACCTGCTCGAAGAGCGTATTTCGTAGCCTCATGAACGTTGTTGACGTTCAACTTTCTAAAGATATTCTTTCTATGTGTATTGACGGTATGGAAACTAGAGAAACGTTTCTCGGCGATTTCCTTGGTTGTCATACCCAGGGCGATGTCCTTCAAAATCTCAGTCTCAGTCTTGGTGAGGTTGATTTTCTCCTCCACATCATGAGATGGAGCCAGAAGCACCTCGGTCATACGCTGACAGATGTAACGATTGCCATGGATGCAGAACTTCATCGCCTCCTTGATCTCCGACATCGGGCTCTCCTTGAGCAGAATACTAAACTGCATACTGCTGGCGATGAGCACTCTCACGAAGTCGGCACTCAAGTCCTCACTGAAGAGCAACCATCTCGTATGCGAGAATCGCTGCTGGAGAATGAGGAGTTCATCGGCATCATTGATGTCGAAGGAAGTGTAGTCGAGTACCACCACGGTATCGTCATTATCCTTCAAGGCAAGCATCAGCTCAGCCTTGTCCTCGGTATATTTCCATTCCATTCCCTCAATGCCTTGCAAGATGTAAATCATGCCGGCACGGGTAATATCCTGTCTGTCTGCTAGTAATATTCTCATTTTTTCTCTTAGAATGACATCATGAAGTTGAATCTCACACCTCCTTTGTGAATGCCAGGGCGGTTGATGTATGTGAGACGGCGCACGTACTCGACGGCGAAGAACTTGAAGATGTTGTGCACTCCGACCACGCACTCCCAGTATGGGGTATTGCCCATAACATCTGAACCCTTAGGGAACAGGAAGATAGTGTCATCATTCTTGTTTTTCTCCAAGAACGGGTTGTTCTTGTCGGTCAAGTGTCCATACACTCCCTTGATGGCGAGCCACTCACGCCACTTCAGTTTCTTGATGAGCGGGATGCGATTCAGGAGCTTTCCGTTCATATCCCAAGACAAAGCCCAGAACACCTGACGGTCGTTCAAGAACTCCCAGTCTTTCATCATGCTCACGGTCTCCTCCTGCTCGAAGTAAGAGAGGTTGATAGGTGGCATGATGAGCATCTGGAATGGAACCTTGTTCCACTGTGCCTGTGCGTTGGCGTGGAAGTCGAGATAACCCCAACTGCCGAGCCACTGGCGCTTGTAAATGCTCACTTTGGTGATGTTGCTCTTATATTGTCCACCCAAGAAACCACTGAAGCCCATGGTATGCGTGATACCAATCTCAGGACTATCGAGGTTGATAGGCAAGCGCTGCTGCTTGGTGTTGACATAGGTGACACCTGGGTTGTAATTGATACCCACGGTGAGGTCTGCCATGCGAATCTTCTTCACCTCGGTGGAATCCATCTTATAATAATGGAGGTTGCCCGCGGTACGGTTGCTCTGCAAGCGAAGACTCGTGTTGAAGCGGAAACCCCAATCGGTCTCATAGACGAAACTCAACCTCTGGCGATGGTAGAGGAACATCTCGTCTTGCGTGGCAGCACGGAAGGTCATGAAGATGTTGTCCTTGTTGTGCAACAGGTTGTCATCGGAAGGCGACATGATGTCACGTGCCACCTCAAAGGTGAGGTTGCGCATAGGGAACTCAAACGGACTGTTCTTTTTCTTGTTCAAAGAATAGGTGAACTCATGTCCGGTGTACCAGTCATTGCTCTTCGTACCGTATGCAGCGTAACCGCTCCAGAAGAAGTGAGGGTTGAGTGCCGCCATCGTACGTCCTGCGAGACGCAGACGGATGCCGTCCACATAGTTCTTGGAGATGTAGGTGTTGATAGGTCCGAGGTCAAACTTGCTCTTCTTGCCATCGGTGCCACTGCCCACCTCTACATAGTTCTCCATCAAAGCCTTGACGCCGAGGATGATCCACTTGAAGCCCTTGGAGTTCTCCATGCGATGGATGAAACTATCCATCGAAGACTCGCTCTTGGTCAAATCCACTTGACGATATTTGTTCCAATAAGCCTCATCACGGCTCATGGCATCTATGTCGTGCCGCACCTTCGCCTTACCCTTGAAGAGTACCTTCGGCAGTTCGTCGAAGGCATAGTCGGTAAGTCGGGTGTTCCTGACCACCAGGAGGTCTTGCAGCACACTGTTGGCATGCAACTCAGCCACCATATCGTCCTTGGAGAGTACCCACTCACCATTGTCGAGCTTGGTATATTCCTGCTCTATCTTCATGTCCTTCACCCAGTTTACGTCCGACTTGTGAGGGATGGTGAGGTTACACTTCTTCACATGCAAGGTACTGTCTGCCAGCACATACAGTTCGCCTCGGAAACCGAAGTCCTGCGAGTTGGCAGGGATGAATTGGAGGTGATAGCAGAGGTCACGCTCCACATAGACGGTGTCCTCCAAATAGAAGTGGTAGAAGGAGATAGCCGTTCTGCCGATAGGCGAAGGGAACGGATATTGGAGCAAGCGCACATAGTCGTCATAGATATCGACATCGGTGAAAACTTCCTTCAGGGCGGTGTTGAGAATTTCACCCGTCTGGATCACCTGTCCGATACCATTGCTCTGCTGACCCTTGATGATATCCTTCTCGGTCTTAGGGTCCTTGCGATACACGTGCTGCGACACGGTCTCGTCGATGCTGACAGGCAAGGTGAGCTTGCCATTGTAAGGCGAGGTCTCCACCTGGTCGAGGAGGTACTGACGCTTGCTGAAGAACTTGTTTTCGAGCTGTTCCTTCTTCAAGTCGTTGAGTGCCAACGTTATCTTCTGGTACTTATCGTACTGATAATAATCATGATTGGTGAGGTCGGTCTTCTTCTTGGCAGCGATGACACGGCGCATCAGTTCCACGGCAGGGTTTTCCTTGCGGGAGTACTTGCCACGCTTGGTCTTCACCACCACCTCGGTAAGCTTATGGCTGTCGTCCTTGAGCTTCACCTCGATAAAACGGGTCTTGTCGGTCACCTGCACAGTTTGCGACTTGTAGCTCAATGCACTCACGGTGAGCACCCATCCCGGATGCTTGTCGATGGTAAACTTACCCTCGCCATCACTCGACACTGCTATCTTATGCCCACGATATTGCACGCTGGCATACGATACGGCGAATCCGTCCTCGTCGATGACACGACCCGTGATTTTCTCTTGCGCCATCACCTGCATAGAACAGAGAGAGAACACCAAGAGTGTAAGGAACATGAATATCTTCTGTTTACAATCCTTCATTATAATCTTTTTAAAAATAATACCTTATTATATATAATGTGTAAGGATGCCGTCGCACCCCCCTTCTTTCAAATTCGGGTGCAAAGATACATCTTTTTATCCGAAAAGAGACGAAAACTATTATAAATATTTAGTTTTTTCATTGAATTTTAGGGTCTATTCGTACATTTGAGGCAAAACTATTTGGTATATTTGGTTTTTTAGCGTAATTTTGCAAGCTGAAATGAAGAAGACTTGGAAATCAGGCAAACCATGTCTAGGTCTCTTGATACCCCTCGGACTTCATTTCCACAATACATTATATTAAGAATAGAAGAAATGAACAATAAAGGAAATCTGACCGATGAGCGTCCGCCTCTACTGCCCGTGATCGTGGGCACTGGCCTGGGCAGCGGTTTCTGGCCTTGGGGACCGGGAACGGCAGGCTCCGTGCTCGCCACATTGATTTGGACGGCAATGGCTTACTGGGGCGGCATCAGCGGAACGCTTTGTGGCACCGACTTGCAGAGCGTCACCTTCTTCCTCGTGATATTTTCCACGATTATCGGAACTTGGGCTACTGCGCAACTCCAACCTTATTGGGGCGAAGACCCTAGCCGTGTGGTCATCGACGAGATGGCTGGCGTATGGATTCCCCTCTCCCTCCTCGTGCCTTTCACTAGCAACGGCACACCTGGAGATTCCTGGTGGTGGGCAGTGATAGCCTTGGTGCTCTTCCGCTTCTTCGACATGGTGAAACCGCTTGGCATCAAGAAGTTGGACCGAAAGGAAGGGGCTTTCTATGTCATGGCTGACGACTTATTGGGTGGCATCTATGCTGCCATCACCATGATTATCATCAAAATAGCGTGGGCTATATTTTAAGTAAAGAATGGGTAAGATTAAGACAGAACTGGTGACATTTGCCAAGGCGGAGCTGACTGCCTCCATCGCATCCGTAGTGGATTTCGGGCTGGCTTTCCTCCTCTCGGATGTCATCTGCATATATTACGGACTCGCCAATGCCATCGGCGTGATGGCAGGAGGCGTGACCAACTGTTGCCTCAACTATCGCTACGTCTTCGGCGACTCCCATCGCAGGAAGCGCAGCGTGGCTTGGAGGTATTTTGTGATTTGGGGCATCAGCTGGTTCCTCAATTCGGGCGGCACCATCGCCCTCACCGAAATCATCAACCATAGTGAGCACATCAATATCCACTACATGATACCGAAGTGCGTGGTGGCATTTCTCGTGGCAGTGCTCGTCAATTATCCTGGGCAGCGGAAGTTTGTTTTCAAGCCTCAGCAACCATAAAGACTATCAAGACAGAACATAAAGAAAAGGATTAAGATATAAAAACATGAATTATAGAGATTTCTTACAGAAAGTGATCTACGTGATCATCAACCCTATCATCAAGATGATGATCAAGTTGCATATCACGCCAAACATCGTGACCTTCGTAGGTTTCATCGGCAACATCGTCGCTGCTGCATTCTTCATCGATGCGGCATGGAAATTGGGGGTTCTGACATTAACCCCTGACGTAACTCTCGACATCATCCCCGGACTTACATATCCAAATTGCATGACAGAGATAGGTTGGGGCGGCTTCATCATCCTCGCTGCCGGTCTCTTCGATATGATGGACGGCCGCTTGGCTCGCATGAGCGGCAAGAGCAGTCTCTTCGGAGCACTTTGGGACAGCACACTCGACAGATACAGCGAACTGGTGAGCCTCTTCGGTATCTGTCTCGCCTTCATCCGCATGGATCATGTGGGCGAATGGTTCTGGATGGGCATTGTCACCTTCGCTGCCATGATTGGTTCGGTGATGGTGAGCTATGTACGTGCTCGTGCCGAGGGTTTGGACATCGAGTGCAAGGTAGGATTGATGCAACGTCCTGAGCGTGTAGTTGTTACTGCCGTCACAGCCATGCTCACGGGTATCACCGGCAACATGTGGTGGCTTGCAGGTGGCATGATTCTCATCGCCGTATTGGCAAACATCACTGCTTTCTGGCGCATCTGGCATTGCTATATCGTGATGCAGAAGATGAAGAAATAAGTCTTCATCATCAGCTGTCACCTGCCGTCGGATAGGCATCAGCCAATATTTATCATTTACCATTTATCATTTACCATTTATAAATGACCAGTCTATATCTCATTATAGCTTTCGCCCTGCTCTATGCGTGGAAGAAGACACGGCAGTTTGCCATCTACTTCCTGCCATGGCTCATCTTTGCCGTCACCTACGACTCGATGCGTTTCTATCCCAACTACTTGGTCAACGACATCGACGTCAGAGGACTCTACGAGGCAGAGAAGTCGCTCTTTGGCATCACCGCCTCCAGCAACGCTGACCTTCAGGCGATTGCCGACCATACCAACGTGATGATACCGGGCGAATGGTTTAAGGTACACCACTGCGGCTTTGCCGACTTCATGGCAGGCATCTTCTATCTCTGTTGGGTACCTGTGCCAGTAGCTTTCGCCTTGTACCTCTTCCTCAAGAAACAGTACAAGTGGTTTATGCGTTTTTCATGGTCGTTCTTGGTGGTCAACCTCATCGGTTTCATCGGTTACTATATCCATCCGGCATCGCCACCTTGGTATGTGATGAACTATGGTTTCGAGCCTATCCTCCATACCCCAGGCAATGTGGCAGGATTGGGGCGTTTCGACAGTCTCGTAGGCTTCCCCGTATTCCATGGCATCTATGCCAAGAATGCCAATGTCTTCGCTGCCGTACCTAGCCTTCACGCCGCCTATATGCTCGTAGCTACCATCTATGCGGTGCTGAGTCACAAGCGCAAGACAACCATCGCCCTCTTCGCCATCATCTGCATGGGTATCTGGTGGACAGCTGTCTATAGCGGTCACCACTACATCATCGATGTCACACTGGGCATCCTGACCGCTCTCATCGGCGTACTGCTGATGGAGAAGGTGGTATTCAAGAAAATAATATGAAGAGGGATAACTATACTTTTTTAACCCATGGTCCGATACATCGTGTCATCTTCACGATGGCAATTCCGACCATCATCAGTATGTTATCGACGAGCATGTACAACCTCGCCGACACCTATTTCGTGGGTAGCATCAACACGCAGAGCGTGGCTGCCGTGGGCGTGTCGTTCTGTATGATGTCGGTGATCCAGGCGGTGGGATTCTTCTTCGGTCATGGGGCTGGCAACTATATCTCCCGTCAGCTCGGTGCCAAGCATGTGGAGAATGCACAAAGGATGGCTGCCACGGGTGTCATCCTGAGTTTTATCGCAGGTCTGCTCATCGCTATCATAGGACAGGCATTCCTCTCCCCTCTTTGTGTTTTCCTGGGTTCCACACCCACCATTCTCCCCTACACGGAGCGATACCTCGGCATCATCTTGTTCGGTGCGCCATTCATGACGATGTCGCTGACGGTCAACAACTTGATGCGCTTCCAGGGCAACGCCATCTATGCCATGAAGGGAATCATATCGGGTGTATTGCTCAACCTCGTCCTCGCCCCTCTGCTTATTCTATACTTCTGTCTCGGCATCACGGGAGCAGCCATCGCTACGCTCACGAGTCAGATATTCGGTTGCATGATGCTGCTATGGATGACCACCAAAGGTGAGAACATCCGCATCCAGCCTCGTCTATTCTCTCCTACCAAGGCTTACCTGAAGGAAATCGTAGCAGGTGGCACGCCATCACTCTCACGACAGGGATTGGGCAGCGTATCCACACTGGTGCTCAACGTGGCAGCAGGCGCATACGGTGATGCAGCCATTGCCGGCATGAGCATCGTCACTCGCATCTCCTTCTTCACCTATGCCATCGTGATCGGTCTGGGGCAAGGTTTCCAACCGCTTTGCGGATTCTGTTATGGGGCGAAGTTGTATCGTCGTGTACGTGATGCGTTCTACTTTTGCATCAAGTGCGGCAGTGTGTTCTTGGCAGCTTGCGCCATCATCGGCTTCATCTTCGCAGAACCTATCATCGAGTTGTTCCGCAGCGACCCTGATGTGGTAGCCGTAGGTGCCGTGGCACTGAAGTGGCAAGTGGTGAGTTTTCCACTGGTAACCACCATCGTGCTCACCAACATGCTGATGCAAACCATCCGCAAGCCGATCCGTGCCAACTTGGTAGCAGCCGCCAGGAGCGGCTTTTTCTTCATTCCACTCATCTTTATCCTCCCTCACTTCTTCGGTTTGCAGGGAGTGGAAATGTGTCAGGCATGGGCAGATGTATGCAGTTTTATCATGGCAGTGCCAATAGCCTGCAGTGCCTTCAGGGATATGAGAAGGGAGAAGCAAGCAACCATTTAACATCTTTTTTGTGCCCATTTGTACAAAAACACGCAAAATCCCCCATTCCGATTTTGCCGTTTGCTAGAAAAGTCGTATCTTTGCACCAACTTTTAAAAGCTAGAAGGTGTTGCAAGCCTTCATTTTTATTGATACACAACATACGACATGAGTAAAGATACATTAACTCATCAGCTGACGGAAACCATCGAGGAGCTTTCGTGCCCAGAGTCACTGAAAGGTCTCTTCCATCAGCATCGAGACGGCAATCCACTCCCTTCGGGCAAGGCGCTCGAAGAAATCATCAGTCTGTCTCGCTCCATCCTCTTCCCTGGATATTTCGGCAATTCGTCCGTGAATATCTCCACCATCAAATACCATATCGGCGTGAGAGTTGAGAAACTCTACGAGAAACTGAGTGAGCAGATACTCGCCGGACTCTGCTTCGCCAACGACTGTGAGACGGAAACCTCACAAGAGTTGCAACACCAGCGTGCCAAGGCTGGCGTCATCGCCGCCAAAGCCATCATGCAATTTCCGAAGTTGAGACGCATCCTCGCTACCGATGTGGAGGCAGCCTATGAGGGCGACCCAGCTGCCGTGAGCCAGGGAGAAATCATCTCATGCTATCCTGTGATCAAGGCCATCACCAACTATCGCATCGCCCACGTGCTCTATGAACTGGGCGTGCCGCTGATACCTCGCATGATGACCGAGCTTGCCCATTCAGAGACTGGTATCGACATCCACCCTGAGGCCACCATCGGCAAGCACTTCACCATCGACCATGGCACGGGTGTGGTCATCGGAGCCACCTGCATCATCGGCGACAACGTGAAGCTCTACCAGGGTGTCACCCTCGGTGCCAAGAGTTTCCCACTCGACAAGGACGGCAACCCTATCAAGGGCATTCCTCGCCACCCTATCCTCGAAGACGATGTCATCGTCTATGCCAACGCCACCATTCTCGGGCGCATCACCATCGGCAAGGGATGCGTGGTGGGAGCCAACGTCTGGGTTACCAAGGACATGCAACCGAGAACCAAGAAATACAAGAAAGAGAAACAAAGTTTATTAGATATAGAATTCAATAATGGAACAGGAATTTGAACTCATTGCCAAGACCTTCATGGGCTTAGAGCCCGTCTTGGCTGAGGAGCTCACCCAGTTGGGTGCCAACAATGTACAGATAGGTCGCCGTATGGTATCATTCACAGGCGACAAGGAAATGATGTATCGTGCCAACTTCCAGTTGCACACAGCCATCCGTATCTTGAAGCCTATCAAGCACTTCAAGGCTCGCAGCGCCGAGGAAGTGTATGACCAGGTGCAGAAAATCAAGTGGGATGACATCTTGGACGTGAAGAAGACCTTCTCTGTTGACTCCGTAGTCTATTCAGAGGAGTTCCGCAACTCACGCTTCGTCACCTATAAGGTGAAGGATGCCATCGTGGATTGGTTCCGTGAGAAGCAGGGCACACGTCCTAACATCAGCGTGAGCAACCCAGACATCCGTCTCAACATCCACATCGCTGAGGACAACGCCACACTGAGCCTTGACTCCAGTGGCGAGAGCCTCCACCGCCGTGGCTACCGTCAGGAATCCGTAGAGGCTCCACTGAACGAGGTACTCGCTGCCGGCATGATCTTGATGACTGGATGGAAGGGCGAGTGCGACTTGATCGACCCTATGTGTGGTTCGGGTACCATCGCCATCGAGGCTGCCCTCATCGCACGCAACATCTCACCTGGCGTCTTCCGCAAGGAGTTTGCCTTCGAGAAGTGGAACGACTTCGACCAGGATCTCTTCGACATGATTTACAACGACGACTCACAGGAGCGTGAGTTCGAGCATCATATCTACGGCTACGACATCGACATGAAGGCGGTCAACACCGCTTCGATGAACGTGCGTGCGGCTGGATTGAGCAAGGACGTCACCATCGCCCAGCAAGACTTCAAGGACTTCACCCAGCCTGCCGAGAAGAGCATCATCGTGATGAACCCTCCATACGGCGAGCGTATCTCCACCCCTAACCTCCTCGGCACCTACAAGATGATAGGCGAGCGCTTCAAGAAGGCGTTCACAGGCAACGAGGCTTGGGTATTGAGCTACCGTGAGGAGTGCTTCGAGCAGATCGGTTTGAAGCCTAGCATCAAGATACCAGTTTACAATGGTAGCTTGGAGTGCGAGTTCCGCAAGTACGTGATGTTTGATGGCAAGATGAAGGAGTTCCGTTCTGAGGGCGGCATCGTGAAGACCGAGCACGAGAAGCGTGAGATGGCTCAGAAGCACCGTTTCAAGAAGGAGCGTGAGTTCAAGAAGCGCATCAGCGAGGAGACAGAGAACGACGAGGGCGACATCCGTACCTTCAAGTTCCACAACCGCCTAGAGGAGTTTGAGAAGCGTCGTGAGGAGATTCGCCGTGGCGGAAGACCTCGTGTAGGTGCATCTCGCAGACGTGACGACGATGACGACCGCAAGGGCGGACGCAGCTTCGGCGGAAAGCGTGGCGGCGACCGTGACAGACGCAGCGGCGACGGTGGCAAGCGTTTTGACAAGGGTGACAAGCGTGGCGGATTCAAGGGAGACCACAAGGGTGGCCGTGACTTCAAGCGTGGCGGCAAGCGAGGCTTCGAGGATTTTGGCAACGACGATTAATCAGAAAGGAGTCACATATCAATGAAATCATTTCATAAAATAGCAATATCAGCATTGTTGGTTATGATGTCTATGAGCAGTGTCCATGCACAGGGAGTAGTGCCAGCACAGAAGGGCGACAAGGCGTTCACCCTCGAAGACCTCAACTTCGGCGGCAACAACTATCGCAACATGGTGGCAAAGAACCGTTGGGCTACTTGGTGGGGCGACCAACTCGTTCGCCAAGACATCGATGCCTGCTACCTCGTCAACAAGGCGAACGGCAAGGAGACCAAACTCTTCAGCCTCAACGAAATCAACCAGTGGATCGCTCCTACCAAGGACATCAAGGTGAGAGCTCTCTACAACGCTGAGTTCCCTTTTGCCGACAAGAGCATCGTCAAGGTGCAGAACGGCAGCAAGATATACACCATCGACTTCAAGAAGCACCGCCTCGTAAGCGAGGTGGAGTTTGGCGAGGGCGAGAATCTCTTGGAGACCAACGCCCAACAGACTGCATACGCTTATCTGAAGGGTAGCAACCTCTGTGTACGTGTCCTCACAGGCACAAGCGGCAATGCGAATACCAAGGAGAAGAAGTCGCACGACTTCCAACTCTCCCAGGATGGCAGCCGTGAGATTGTGTATGGTCAGAGCGTTCACCGTGATGAGTTTGGCATCTCGAAGGGAACCTTCTGGAGTCCTAGCGGCGAGAAGCTCGCCTTCTATCGCATGGACCAGAGCATGGTGACCGACTATCCACAGGTGAACATCCCTGAGATAGACGACTTCAATCATCCTGAGACACAGAGTTGCATCGCAACCCCTGCCCCAGACAAGTATCCGATGACGGGAGAAACTTCCCACAAGGTAACCGTAGGCGTCTTCGACTGCACCACAGGCAAGACCATCTACTTGAAGGCTGGCGACCCTACCGACCGCTACTTCACCAATATCGCTTGGAGTCCGGACAACAAGGTAATCTATATGTTTGAGTTGAACCGCGACCAGAACGACTGCCGCCTCGTCAGCTATAATGCCGAGACGGGCGACAAGATAGCCGAACTGTATCGTGAGACCGACGAGAAGTACGTGGAGCCTTTGCATCCTATCCAGTTCTTGCCATGGAACAGCAACCAGTTTATCATGCAGAGCCAAAAGGATGGTTACAACCACTTGTATATCTGTACATTGAAAGGTGGCAAAGCTGAGGCAAAAGGTCTTTCAGCATCAGACAACGCCTCATCCATAGAGATGAAGCAGCTCACCAGTGGCAAGTGGGTAGTAATGGATGTGCTCGGCTTCTATCCTAAGCACAAGAGCATCATCATCGCTAGCAACGAGTGCTCTCCTATCCAGCGCAATATCTTCTTGGTAGATGCACAGACAGGAAAGCGTGCCATGATGGATGACAACGGCAAGGGTTGGCACAACGCTACACTGAGCGAGAGCGGAAAGTATCTCTACGACAACTACTCCACTCCAACCGTACCTCGCAAGATAGCCATCGTCAACATGGAGATAGGCGACCGCACTCCTTATTTCACCGCCGAGAACCCATGGAAGGGTTACAACGTGCCAGAGTACAGTTGCGGTACCATCAAGGCTGCCGACGGCGAGACCGACCTCTACTGGAGAATGGTGAAGCCTGTCAACTTCGACCCTAACAAGAAGTACCCTACTATTATATATGTATATGGTGGGCCTCATGCCCACAACGTGGATGCCCGTTGGAACTATTGCAGCCGTGGCTGGGAGACCTACATGGCAGAGAAGGGCTATCTGCTCTTCATCCTCGATAACCGAGGCAGTGAGAACCGTGGCAAGGCTTTCGAGCAAGCTACCTTCCGACAGTTGGGACAGATAGAGATGCAAGACCAGATGAAGGGCGTGGAATACCTGAAGTCTCTTCCATACGTGGATGCCGACAGAATGGGCGTACATGGTTGGAGTTTCGGTGGATTCATGACCATCTCCTTGATGACCAACTACCCAGACGTATTCAAGGTAGGCGTGGCAGGTGGTCCTGTCATCGACTGGCACTGGTACGAGGTGATGTATGGCGAGCGCTATATGGACACTCCTCAGACCAACCCAGAGGGTTACAAGAAGACCTCCCTGCTCTACCAGGCAAAGAACTTGAAGGGCAAGCTCCAGATTATCCAAGGCTTGAACGACGTGACCGTAGTGCCACAGCACTGCCTCACCTTCCTCAAGGCTTGCATCGCAGCAGGTACTCAGCCAGACTTCTTCGTCTATCCAGGCGAGCCTCACAACATGAGAGGTCATCAGAGCACTCACTTGCATGAGCGCATCAGCCAGTACTTCTTCGACTATCTGAAGTAAGAATTCAATTATAACACATAAATACAATAACTTACAGAAATGAAAATTTTATTGTTAGGAGGCGGTGGCCGTGAGCACGCCTTAGCATGGAAAATCGCCCAGAGCGAGAAAGTAGAGAAACTCTTTATCGCTCCAGGTAACGCCGGCACACAAGAGGTTGGCGAGAACGTAAACATCAAGGCTGACGACTTCGAGGCTCTCAAGAACTTTGCTGTCGAGAGGGGTGTTGACATGGTGGTAGTTGGTCCTGAAGACCCATTGGTAAAGGGTGTCTATGACGACTTCAAGGCTGACGAACGTACCAAGAACATCCCAGTGATTGGTCCATCTAAGGCTGGTGCCGTATTGGAAGGCAGCAAGGACTTCGCCAAGCAATTCATGAAGCGTCACAATATCCCTACAGCCAAGTATGAGACCTTCGACGGCACTACTGTAGAGGAAGGTTTGAAGTTCTTGGAGACCTTGAAGGCTCCTTACGTGCTGAAGGCTGACGGCTTGTGCGCTGGCAAGGGCGTTCTCATCCTCCCTACCCTCGAAGAGGCCAAGAAGGAGTTCAAGGAGATGCTCGGCGGTATGTTTGGCAACGCTTCCGCGCGTGTGGTGATTGAGGAATTCTTGAGCGGCATCGAGTGCTCCGTATTCGTCTTGACCGATGGCAAGAACTACAAGATTCTGCCTGAGGCTAAGGACTACAAGCGCATCGGTGAGCACGATACAGGTTTGAATACAGGTGGTATGGGCAGTGTAACTCCAGTGCCTTTCGCTACCAAGGAGTGGATGCAGAAGGTGGAAGACCGCATCATCCGTCCTACCGTAGAGGGCTTGGCTGAGGAGAACATCGACTACAAGGGTTTCATCTTCTTCGGTTTGATCAACGTAGAGGGCGAGCCTATGGTCATCGAGTACAACTGCCGTATGGGCGACCCAGAGACCGAGAGCGTGATGCTTCGCTTGAAGAGCGACATCGTGGATCTCTTCGAGGGCGTGGCTAATGGTGACTTGGACAAGAGAGCCATCGAGTTTGATGAGCGTGCCGCTGTCTGCGTGATGCTCGTGAGCGGTGGTTATCCAGAGGCTTACAAGAAGGGCTATCCTATCGAGGGCATCGACCAGGTGGAAGGTTCTGTAGTATTCCACTCAGGTACAGCCATGAAGGATGGACAGGTGGTAACCAATGGCGGTCGTGTCATCTGCGTGAGCAGCTATGGCAAGGACAAGGAGGAAGCCCTGAAGAAGAGCTTCGCCGAGGCACAGAAGATCCACTTCACCGACAAGTATTTCCGCTCTGACATCGGACAAGACCTATAGGAAAATGTTAAGAAAGAAAAGAATACAAAACAAGATAGCGGCTAGCCGCTTCTCATTACCCGTAACTGCAACCCTTGCCGCCTTGGTTTGGGTTGCAGTGGGTTTTATGCAGTATAACATCTGGGTGGAGTTTGCCTTCACCATCATCTCCACCTTTCTGATGGTGGAACTCAACAACCGCAACTCCTTGATGCGCACCTACAGCCGCATGGTATCATGCAGTTTCTTGATGCTCATCACCATGGCATTCTTGCCAGACCCATCACTCAAAAGTTGTATCGTGACGATGTGTATCATCGCCTACTACCTCATCATATGGAACGGTTACCAAGACAGAGCCTCAACAGGATGGACCTTCTATGCCTTCACCTGCATCGGCTTGGCTTCGATGGTATTCGTTCAGATTGGCTATTACCTGCCATTTTTATGGCTGATGATGCTGACATGTTCCAACAACTTCAGCCTCCGCACTTTCTTCGCTTCCATCCTCGGTATCATCACCCCCTACTGGTTTGCAGCGGGCTATTACGCATATACCGACACATTGGATGACTTGCTCAATCATTTCATCGAGTTTATCAACTACAAGGAACTGTTCGATTATTCCCAAGTCACTGTGCATGAGGTCGTCAACCTCATTTTCCTCGTCATCCTGGGCATCATCGGCACCATTCATTTCCTTCATACGAGTTATGCCGACAAGATTCGCACCCGCATGATATACGACTCATTCATCCTCATGGACGTGCTAAGTTTGATATTCATCATCCTTCAGCCTCAGCATGTCAAGGAGTTGGGCGGCATCATGATTGTCAATACAGCTCCGCTCATCGCCCACTTCATCACCTTTACGAAAGGTAAGATTACCAATATCATGTTTATCACCATATTGGTAGCACTGGCTCTGATCTTGTTGTACAACCTGTTCTTACCTGACGTTATTCTGTTGCAATAAGAAGAAGGAAGAATATCGGTCGAAGAATAGAAGACGGATAGGAAATAAATGGGAGAAGAGAATTAAAGCGTGATAATTAGAGACGGAAAAGGAGATGATAGATTGGATTATAAGTTTCTTGGTGGATTGGGGCTATTGGGGAATGCTGGTAGCAGCATTTCTCGCAGGCAGTTTCTTTCCCTTTAGCAGCGAGGCTGTGATGGTGGGATTGCAAGCGGCAGGTCTGGCTCCTCTTCCACTCGTGATATATGGCAGCATAGGCAACGTGCTCGGTTCAATGTTCAACTATGGAGTGGGAAGACTGGGCAAGATGGAATGGATAGAGCGATACCTACACGTGAAGAAGGAAAGTCTTGACAAGGCAGAGCGATTCATGGCAGGACGGGGCGCATGGATGGGATTCTTCGCCTTCCTCCCACTACTAGGGAGTGCCGTCACCATCGTACTCGGATTGACCAGGGCAAACGTCCCCATTTCCATCCTCAGCATCACCATCGGGAAAGTATTGAGATATGTGCTTCTCGTATATGGCATGAGTTTCATCGTGTAAGTGAAAAATTCAAACATAAAACTAGATAGAGAATCATGAGACGACATTTACACCTTATTATATATAAGGCGGCAGAAGCTGCCAACACATTACGCTTATCCAAGAGAAAGACGACTTCAGACCGAAGCCCCATCTCGGCTTGCTGTTTTTTCTGTTGTCTTCTTCTCGCTTTTGCACTGACGAGTTGCAAAGGCAGCAAGAAGGAGACAACAAGCGATAGACCTACCGTGAGCGTCACCATCGAACCATTCCGCTACTTCGTGGAACAGATTGCTGGCGACAAGGTAAGCGTCAACGTGATGGTGCCTGCCGGAAGCAACCCGGAGACCTACGAGCCAACACCACAGCAGATGGTAAAACTCTCCAACAGCACCCTCTACTTCAAGGTGGGACGCATCGGCTTCGAGGAAACTTGGATGAAGAAGCTCACCGACAACGCTCCCGACATGAAGGTCATCGACACCTCCAAGGGCATCACTCCTGCCAAGACTGCCGGTGGCATCATCGACCCACATACATGGATGAGTTGTCAGAGTGCCCGCATCATTGCCGACAACATCTGTCAAGCCCTATGCGAGTGGATGCCAAAGGACAGTGCTTACTTCACCAAAAGATGCCAACGATTCAAAGAAATAGTTATTTCAAAGGTGGAACAAGAGATGACTCCTTATTTCCGAAAGGCGAAGGAAGCAAGGGAGCAACTCACCCAGAAGAAGGAAACAAGATTCCCATTCGTCATCTACCATCCTGCTCTCACCTACTTCGCCAAGGACCATGGATTCGAGCAACTCCCCATCGAGGAGGAAGGAAGGGAGCCGAGCATCGCACAGCTTCAGGCGCTCATCAATCGAGCCAAGCAAGACCAAATCAAGACGGTATTCATCCAGAAAGAGTTTGCCAATCGCAACACCCAGACTTTCATAGATGCCACAGGCTCGCATGCCATCGAGATCAATCCGTTGGCTTATGATTGGGCTACAGAGATGGTCTCCATCGCCAAGAAATTTGCCGAGAGCTATGACATAGAAATGAAATCATTCTGCAAGGAAATACACCATTCCATAAGAAATTAAAAGAATCGCTTATGTCAACAATCATCAAAATAGAACATCTCCACGCTGGTTACGAGGGGAAGGAAGTACTCAGCGACATCAACCTCACCGTGACGAGCGATGACTACCTAGGCATCATCGGACCTAACGGTGGTGGCAAGACTACGCTCATCCGTCTCATCCTCGGACTGATGAAGCCGACGAGCGGAACCATTCGATTCTTCAAGGAGGAGAAAAGCAAGGGAGAGACTCGTCAGGACAAGGAACAAAAGGGAGAGACAAATGAGGACAAGCATCTGAAGGAGGTAAAGGAGATTTCCATGGGATACCTCCCTCAATATAATGCTCTCGACAAGCAATTTCCTATTTCCGTCTATGAGGTCGTGCTCTCTGGTTTGAGCAAGAGCAAGAAACTCTTCGCCCGATATACGAAGGCACAACACCAGCAAGTGCTTGACACACTGGAGCGTATGCAGCTCACCGACCTCAAGGACCGACATATCGGAGCCTTGAGCGGAGGACAGTTGCAGCGAGTGCTCCTCGCCCGTGCCATCGTCGCCAAGCCCGATGTCGTGATACTCGATGAGCCTAACACCTACATCGACCGCCGATTCCAAAAGCAGATGTACGAGATGCTGGAGCAAATCAACAAGGAGTGCGCCATCATCATCGTGAGCCACGACATAGCCGAGGTGCTCAACAACGTGAAGCACATCGCCTGCGTCAACCATCACTTGCACTACCACGACACAGCCGATATGCCGAGGGAGAAACTCGAAGAGCACTTCCTGAAAGTATAGAAGGTAAACTAAAACGACAAAGATAGAAATTGAAGGATAGAAGGATAAGAGATGAAGATAGAAATCGAAAGATAGAAGACTGAGGAAAGAAGGTTCGCCAAAAAGCGAGCCTTTTTCTGTATATTCTTGCAAGATTCTTTCCTTTCCGCTATTATTTTCGCAAAAAGATTTAAAAATCCGCATTAATATTACATATTGTCATATTTTATACGTACCTTTGCATCATCTTAGATACGAGAAGGGGAGATTCGCCTCCATTTGCCAACGAGAAAGGGAGAAATACTTCCAAAATCAAACGAGAAAGGATAAAATATGATACAGACGATTTCATTAGATATGTTGCAGTCAACCGGCATCGGCGCCCTGGCACTGCTCTTGGGTATGTTGATGACACGTAACATCAAATGGCTACAGAAGTTTTGTATTCCATCGCCTGTATCGGGAGGACTCGTCTTCTCCATCGCCACACTCATCCTCTACAAGGTTTTCCACATCGAACTCACCTTCGACGGCACATTGAAGGATGTCTTCATGCTCGCCTTCTTCACCTCCGTGGGCTTCCAGTCCAACCTGAAGGTATTGCGACAAGGCGGCAAGACACTCGTCCTGATGCTTTGTCTCTTGGTGGGCATCATTGTATTGCAAAATGCAATGCCACTCATCATCACTAAATTACTGGATGTCAGCCCACTTATCGGTATGGCGGCTGGATCCATCTCCATGGCTGGCGGTCATGGTACGGCAGGCGGATTTGCATCGGTATTGGAACACCTCGGACTACAGGGCGCAGGCACCGTCTCCATGGCGGCGGCTACCTTCGGACTGATAGCAGGCTCGGTGATCGGTGGACCTATCGCGGAGAAGTTGATTCGCACCAAACTCACCTACGAGCACGAGATTGTCAAAGACTATGAGATAGACCCTGCCATGGCTGGTATCGAGAGTGACGAGCAGTCGCCTGCCGGTCGTGAGAAGCACCTCAGTAGCCACGAGATAGAATTCCAGCACTATGCCAATGCCACCTACACCCTCTTAGTAGTTATGGCTTTGGGTACGGTGATGAGCAAGTTGCTCCAGAGCACGGGCATCACCTTCCCTACCTACTTCGGTGCCCTCATCGTGGCAGCCGTCGTACGCAATCTGATAGAGATGACACCCTGGCGCAAGAAGTTGGAGATGGAAAAGATTGTCAGCGTGGGCAACATCTCGCTCTCCGTATTCCTCGGCATGGCGATGATTTCGCTCAAACTTTGGGAACTGTCTAGCCTTGCCCTCCCACTCATCAGCATCCTGGTATGCCAAGTCATGATGATGATGCTGCTCACCTACTTCCTCGCCTTCCGTCTCTTGGGAAGCGATTACGATGCAGCCGTACTGGTGGCAGGTATCTGCGGATTCGGTCTCGGTGCAACACCTAATGCGATGGCTAACATGAGCGCCGTCTGCTACAAGTACCACTACACGGTGAAGCCATTCCTCATCGTTCCTATCATCGGAGCCATGTTTGTCGATCTCATCAACACGGGCATCATCACCACCTTCCTCAACTGGATAGGATAATCTCAAGAGAGACAGCCGAATGGCTATATTTCTGTGTGCAAATATATAATATAACCTAAAAAACAAACGCCAAAAACTCTTATTTCTTTTCTTTTTAGTAACTTTGCACCGTTGTATGCCTAGAAAGGAGCATCGGAATGCTTAGACAGACGAGAAAAACCGCTTGACTAGGTAGCCCAAATGCCCACCCTTTGGGCAATCATTGCCCTTGGCTTGGGAATTGGATGCCCTTGGCTTGGGAATTCAGTGCCCATGGCTAGGGAATTGAACGTCTATGGGTAGGGACTAAAAAGTATATCATATTAAAGTTTATAAGCAATAATGAAACAGTACAAATTAGTGGACAACATCTTCGGTTGGGTAGCATTTATCATCGCTGCCTTCACCTACTGCTCCACAATTGAGCCGACAGCCAGTTTCTGGGACTGTCCTGAGTTTATTACGACCGCTTACAAGCAAGAGATCGGTCACCCACCTGGGGCACCATTCTTCATGCTTTTGGGCAATTTCTTCACCCATTTCGCTAGCGACGCCACACAGGTGGCTAAGATGGTGAACACGATGAGCGCACTACTCAGTGCCGTCTGCATCATGTTCCTCTTCTGGACCATCACTCATTTGGCTCGCAAGCTCATCATCAGCGACTGGAAAGAGATGACCACCGCCAAGATGATAGCCATCGAGGCATCTGGTATGGTGGGCGCACTCATCTACACATGGAGCGATACCTTCTGGTTCTCTGCCGTGGAGGGTGAGGTATATGCCTTCTCGTCTGCCTTCACAGCAGTCGTTTTCTGGCTGATACTGAAGTGGGAAGACCACGCCGACGAACCTCATAGCGACCGATGGCTCGTGCTCATCGCCTATATGACTGGTTTGAGTATCGGTGTCCACTTGCTCAACTTGCTTTGCATCCCTGCCATCGTATTGGTATATTACTATAAGAAGGTGCCAGAGGCCAACCTCAAGGGTTCCTTGATTGCACTCATCGTGTCCTTCCTCGTAGTCTTTGCCGTATTGTATGGTGTCGTACCAGGCATCATCACCGTGGGCGGATGGTTTGAGTTGTTCTTCGTCAACGTGCTCGGCTGTCCTTTCAACACAGGTGAGATTGTCTATATCACCTGCCTTGTGGCAAGTGTCATCTGGGGTATCTACGAGACCTTCAATGCCTGCGACAAGAACGTGAAGCGACAGAACATCACCTTCATCCTTGGCTTCGGTATGCTCGGCATCCCATTCTATGGATATGGTTGGAGCGCCGTCATCTGTGGCATCATCGTGATGGCTATCCTCTGGTTTGTGCTCAACTACAAGCGCAAGCAGGAAGTGGTGACTGGCACCGACGAGACCACCGGCATCGTCAAGAAGAAGACACAGCACTTGCCTCTCATCTCAGCACGTGTCAAGAACACAGCGTTGCTCTGCATGTTGATGTTGATGATCGGTTACTCCAGCTACGCCCTCATCGTTATCCGCTCTTCTGCCAACCCTCCGATGGACCAGAACTCTCCTGAGGACATCTTCACCCTTGGCAGTTACTTGAGCCGTGACCAGTATGGCGACCGTCCTCTCGCCTACGGACAGGCATACACCTCACAGGTTGCCCTCGAAGTAGATGGCAACATGTGCAAGCCAGTGATGGAGGAAGGCGCTCCTGTATATCAGCGCAAGGAGAAGGCTTCGAAGGACGAGAAGGACTCTTACTTCGTAGTGAGCCACAAGAATAAGTACAAGTACGCACAGAATATGTTGTTCCCTCGTATGTATAGCTCTGCTCACGCACAGGCTTACGAGGACTGGATGGGCGGCGTGGATGGTACCGAGGTACCTTACGACCGTTGCGGTGAGAACATCATGGTGAAGGTTCCTTCACAGATCGACAACCTCCGCTTCTTCCTCTCCTATCAGTGTAACTTCATGTACTGGCGTTACTTCATGTGGAACTTTGCCGGTCGCCAGAACGACATCCAGGGCAATGGCGAGCCAGAGCATGGTAACTGGATCACTGGTTTCTCATTCATCGATGATGCGATGTATGGCGACCAGAGCAAGTTGCCTGACGACTTGAAGGAGAACAAGGGACACAACGTGTTCTACTGCATGCCTTTGATTCTCGGCCTCATCGGTCTCTTCTGGCAGGCTTGGTACACTCGCAAGCGCAAGGTAGTCAAGAACGGCAAGGAGGAAGAGGTCATCTTCCCTATCGGCATCCAGCAGTTCTGGGTAGTGTTCTTCCTGTTCTTCATGACTGGTCTTGCCATCGTCATCTACTTGAACCAGACTCCAATGCAGCCACGTGAGCGTGACTATGCTTACGCCGGTTCATTCTACGCATACGCTATCTGGTGCGGTCTCGGCGTTCTCGCCATCCTCGACCTCTTGAAGAAGAAGTTGAAGGTAAGCGGTACAGCCGTAGCAGCCATCGTGGCTGTTCTCGCCCTCTTGGTTCCTATCCAGATGGTATCTCAGACATGGGACGACCACGATCGCTCAGACCGTTACACTTGCCGTGACTTCGGTCAGAACTATCTGATGTCACTCCAGGAGAAGGGCAATCCTATCATCTTCACCAATGGTGATAACGATACCTTCCCACTCTGGTACAACCAGGAGGTGGAAGGCGTAGGAACCAACGACCGTGTCTGCAACTTGAGTTACCTCCAGACCGACTGGTACATCGACCAGATGAAGCGTCCTGCTTACGACTCTCCATCCGTGCCTATATCTTGGCCACGTCTCGACTTCTGCTCAGGTACCAATGAGTACGTATCCGTGGAGCCTGAGGCCAAGCAGCAGATTCTCGACTTCTACAAGGAGAGCCCAGAGACTGCCAAGAAGCAGTTTGGCGATGAGCCATTCGAGTTGAAGAACGTCTTGAAGTACTGGGTACGCAGCAAGAACCCTGATATGCACGTCATCCCTACCGACACCCTCTACCTCACCATCGACAAGGAGGCTGTGAAGAAGAGTGGCATGATGATGGCTTCTGATACCATCCCAGACAAGATGGTCATCTCACTGAAGGGCAAGAGTGCGCTCTACAAGGGCGACTTGATGATGCTGGAGATGTTGGCACAGTGCAACTGGACTCGCCCTCTCTATGTAGCCTTGACCGTAGGTGAAGACAACTACATGAACTTGGGTGACAACTTCGTACAGGAAGGTCTTGCCAACCGTATCACTCCATTCACCACCAACAAACCTGGTGCCAAGAACTTCGATACGGAGAAGGCATATCATAACATCATGACACGATTCAAGTTTGGTAACTTGAAGCAGAGGGGACTCTACATCGACGAGACCACCATGCGCATGTGCTATACCCACCGACGCTTGTTGGCTCAGACAGCCCTCCAGTTGATTGCCGAGAACAAAAAGAAGAAGGCTCTCAACATCTTGAACAAGGCTTACGTGGAGATTCCAGCATACAATGTCACCGTCAACTATATGAGTGGCGGTCTCGACATGGCTCGTGGCTATGCGATGGCAGGCAATATGGCAAAGGCTAAGGAGTATGTGAGTGCTACCTGGAAGAACGCCAGCCAGTATCTCTCTTACTACCTGTCGCTCGATGCCAACCGCTTCTCTCAAGCACAAAGCGACTGCATCCGTCAGATTATGATCATGCAGAGCATCTGCGAGGTAGCAAGCATGGTAGATTTGAAGACTGCCAAGAAGTACGAAGAGCAGCTCAACCACCTCTACACCTTGTATCGTGGACGTGGCGGTCAGATGCCTAGCGGCGCAGGCGAATAAAGTAAGTTTGGCATTCAAGCATCTAGATTGAAAACAATAAGAATATATAGATTATAGGGCAGCCCAACACTGCCCTATAATTTTATGATAACCGATAATATCAACCCGAAATGTTTATAGAGCAACCAGCCAAATGGCTCAGATGGCTTTATCCGAAGGCTATCTGGCGAATGAATCCAAAGGAGCATTCCGTCTATCTCACCTTTGATGATGGTCCTATCCCAGAATCGACTCCATTCATCCTGGAGACACTGAGGAAGTACAACATCAAGGCGACATTCTTCATGGTGGGCGAGAACGTATTGCGCAACCATGACCTCTATAATCAAATCGTTGCCGAAGGGCACCAGGTGGGCAACCATACCTTCAACCACATCGGAGCCCTCAAGCACCGTGTCATCTCTTACGTCTTGAACACCAACAAGGCGAACGAGTTGATTCACGCCCATCTCTTCCGTCCGCCTCATGGATGGATGCGCCCTAGCGAGTACTGGTGGTTGCACCGCACCTACAAGGTCATCATGTGGGACTTGGTGACACGTGACTACTCCAAATGGCTCACTGCAGAGGATGTGGTGAACAATGTGAAGAGATATGTCCGAAATGGCAGCATCATCACCTTCCACGACTCACTGAAGAGCATCGATAAGTTGAAGACTGCCCTCCCACAAGCCATCGAATGGCTCATGGAGCAAGGGTATGAGTTTAAGACATTTGAGTGATACTCCTCCCTTTACCATAAAGGATGAAGGAAATACATAAATAGACAGAATTATGAGCAAAAGAATCAATAGTTACAGGGCAGTGGCAGCCTTTGTGCGTAGCTTCTTCGAGGCTTACGCCCGTGGCATCATCGACGCTACGATAGAGGGCAACGACTTCCAGAAGAAGAACGACCCGAAGCAAGTGAAGCAGATGATGCTGGAACATTATGGCGAGGTAAACCAATACTACTTCGACATCATGTTCTCCACCCTCGTGCGCCTCAATTACCCTACTGCCGAGGAAGCCAACGAGCGCATGCAGAAGAACTTCGCTGCCTTGAAGGAGGCAGACAAGACCTTCGAGCCTACCATGCTCGACTACTTGCGCATCGCCTGCAAGTCGCCTCAGCTCTACAAGGCGATGGAGGCTGAGTACAAGCGCAACTTCACTTGGCTCTTGCAAGGCAAGTTTACGACCATCGAGGAACATGTGCGTGACTACACCCACGGCGTTCTCATCAGTCTTGCCGATGAGCCGATGGCGATTCACCTCCTCGTCCGCATCATCGTGAAGGCATACGCTGCCGGCATGAAATGCGCCAGTCAGGAAGGCAAGCAGCCATCCCTCCACATGCCTACCCTACACGGCATGTTGCTCAACAATGTGAACATCCTCCTCAACGAGGCGCCTTTGAAGAGCGACACCGAAGACCCTGTCGCCCTATTCAAGGAAGCCTGCAAGAACCAGGAAGAAAACATCAACGTCCTCTTCAACACCTTGAATGATGCCATGAAGGAGCTGGCAGAGGAATAGAAACAAACATATCTCATAGCAGCTGTTGTACGAATGCACATCAGCTGAAAGCCAATCGCCCAACAGCTGATGTGCAAGCGCACACCAGGTGTTGGGCGATAATTTTATAATATAGGTCATTCTTGACTAGCGAAACCTGCGCATTCCAACCATTTCAGCCATTTCCAAACCTGCGCATTATTAACGTTTCAGCCTCAGCCAAACCTGCGCATTATTATCATTTTTTACGATTACAAACTTGCGTATTCCAAAATTATTGAGTAATTTTGCAGCGGACTTCAATAAAAAAGCATTCATTATGAAAGTATTTAAGCGTAAGATTTACAATAAGTTAAAGAAATGGAAGACTGAGGCTAATGGTACTAAAGCCCTTCTGATAGAGGGAGCGCGCCGTATTGGCAAGTCAACCATCGTAGAAGAATTCGCCAAAAACGAATACAGAAGTTATATACTCATTGACTTCAACATGGCTAGCGACACCCTCATTTCCGCCTTCAATAATTACCTCAACGACCTGGATACTTTCTTTATGATTATCGAGTCGGAATATCACAAAAAACTTTATCGTAGGGAATCTGTCATCATTTTTGACGAAATACAACGTTTTCCGAAAGCTCGACAAGCCGTGAAATATTTGGTTGCCGATGGTAGGTTTGATTACATAGAAACCGGCTCACTTATATCTATAAGAGAAAATGTAGCAAATATCACCCTACCCTCTGAAGAGCGAAGACTTTGCATGTACCCTATGGACTACGAGGAATTTGCATGGGCATTGGGTGATGAAATGTTGGTAAACTATATCAGAAAGTGCTTTGAGAAGTTAATGCCTCTCGAACAAGCATTACACGCCAAAGCCATGATGATGTTTCGCCAATACATCATAGTGGGCGGAATGCCACAAAGTGTGCTTGCTTATATAGAAAACGACAGAGACTTCGGACGGGCAGATATGGAGAAACGAGACATTCTTGAAATGTATAGAAGCGACATCATGAAAATAAATTCTTCATACAAGTCGGGAGTCATAGCTCTATTCGACCAAATTCCGGCATTTCTGTCACACAAAGAACGACGTGTCGTTATGAATAGACTTGAGAAGAATGCAACCTTCCCAAAATATCACGACACATTCTTCTGGCTTGCCGACTCTATGATGGTCAACCAGTGTTTTAACTGTTCCGACCCTAACGTGGGATTATCTTTGAACGAAGATCGCACCTACGTCAAATGTTACATGTGCGACACAGGTCTTCTTGTCAGCCATACATTCAGCGAGAACGAGATTACAGACAATGACCTTTACCGAGAACTTCTGTTTGGCAAAATGTCTATAAACGAAGGTATGTTCTATGAGAATGCCATATCCCAAATGCTAGTGGCAAATGGGCACAAACTGTTTTTCTACACGAGATACAATGAGGAAAAGCATAGGAGCGATATAGAAATAGACTTCTTGATATCCAACAACAGCAAGTTGAAATACAAGGTATATCCTATCGAGGTAAAGTCGAATGACAGATACACCATCAAATCATTACAAAGATTTGATGAGCGTTTCCGCCAGCGCATAGGCGGATGCTATATCATACATCCAAAGAATCTCAAGGTAGAGGACAACTTCATTTTCATTCCTGCCTATATGACATTCTGTTTATAGCATATACAATCGCCCAACAACTGATGTGCCTTTACACACCTGTTGTTGGACATTTTCTTTGTAGTCGTCTAATTCAAACAAGTTGTACATTATAGGTCTTTCAGTAATCTGCGTATATAAAGCCCAATGTTGGTCTCATGTTCGTCAATACCAAGTTTCTTACGTATTTCACTGCTTATGTTATAATGGCGTTTCACTTGGATGTATTCTCCAACCTCTTTGCCTCGCAAACCAATAGCATACAAACAAAGATAGTTGATTTCATCTGTAGTGATTCCATGTTGCTCCAAATACGAGATAAACTTAGGATGAGAGGCAGTAAAGGCAAGCCTAGTTGAGTCCATAAATTTTTTCTTGTCTTGATGGATAGACTCTATCCACTTAACGTAAGGCTTAGCGTAGGTATCATTGTTGGTTATCTCTTTAGCTAGCAAACTATTCAGCATGTCAAGTCGGGCATTTATGACATCATAAATTGGCTTAGACAATTCAGATTGCTCTCTTTTGTACTCTATCAAGTTGTCACGCTCACTTTCAAGTTGAGCAATTTCTAGTTTCAAATTAGCTGTCTCCAAAGTTTTCTTGTCACGCTCTAGCTCAGCCTTTTCCTTCTCTTTGCATAAATTCTCTTTGGCGAGTCTTAAGTTTTGATTTTCTTTTTCAGCCATTAGGCGCATAGTCTTGTTAATATGTTCTCGGTAATATAGCCACCCTGCAAACAAAAGCATTCCAAATAAACCACATAGGCTACCCCATATAATTCTATCTCGATTTTGAATGTCTTTTAGTCTTTTCATTTCAAGTTGGTGTTTTTGGTCTGCAAAAAGCAAATCACGAGAAAGCAAATTAGACATATAATCTTCATGCATCGCCGTATAGTCTTCTAGTGCTCTCAAAGCATTTTTGAAATCACCTTTTTGCTTAAAAATATCGAGTTTTATCGTAATGTATTTGAGTGAGTCTTGTACATCGGCTTCCAACTCAACATTCTGAAGACAATGTAAGGCTTGAGCGTATTCACCAAGTTTCGTGTAGCCTTTTGCAAAATCCATCAAGTCGTCAGAGGATAAATCATTGTGTTGATGCTTGCTTAAGAAGTCTCTAATTTCTTCTTTTGTTCCAAATCGTAGGGTATATAAAAGTATAGAATTGAATAAAAACGACTCGCTATCCTTATTCTTTTTTACTAGAGGAAAACAAATTTGCATTAAACTATCTGCTGTTTTTCTATCACTTTTCAAAGTGTAGGCATCCATCGCATTTGTGTAGCTTTTAACCTCATACAGAATGTTCCCAATGGTCTTATATAATTCGGCTGCTCTCAAATGGCAACGTATAAAATCATCCAATTTGTATTGCTTATCATAGAGCATCGCCTCAGAAACAAGTGTGTTAGCTAGGACTAGAGTGTCTGTAATAACCTCTCCTAGATCACTAGCTTTCATAAAACATGTCATAGCATCATCATCTGCACCTTGGTTTTGAAAAATGCGACCTTGATAATATAATGTGCGTAACTTTTCGTCAGCATTTCCATATTCTAGGTAATAATCTAAAGCGGGCTGAATCACTTCGAAGGAAGTAGTGTCAATATAGTTTTTGTCCAATGCTATAGATTTTAAAAGAGCATAACGAGCCTTATATTTCTTACCTTTAATCTCGCTTGTCGGAATACTGCTTAATAAGGATAAAGCGGAGTCCGGTTTGCTCTGCATAAGTTGCTCAGCCGCATCTAATTTAAATTCCAAATCAGAATGTCTGTCACAACCAACTAATGTTAGCAGAAAAAGTGCCAACATAAAATAATTCATAAAACGAACTAATTGAACTTTCATATGCATCTATTGTTATTTGCTATTTTAAATGCAAAGGTACTCAAAACATTTGGTTTAAAGATATATTATGTGTTAAATTTCATACATAAATCTACTAAGTCATATTTGCAATGAGCAATTACGAAGCCATGTTAAACTTTTGAGACAAAAGTAAACTTTACACTCGTTTGCGGTCAATAAACTCTTATATATCAGATAGTTAAAAAGTTTAACGTTAAACTTTTTATCTTGCATATATACTTTGTTTATTATAACTTTGCAGCAAATTTAAAACTGATTTATAACTTAAAATACCTGCAAAATGAAAAAGTTTATTATTTTAACAGCTATGTTTTTGCTGGGAGTATATAGCATGTCGGCAAGCCGACAAGCTATATACCTATCCTGTCATAACAACAAAGTATCTGGAGAAAAGAAACATTCAAATCGTGCTCCGATGCATCTACCTGTCAATGTGGTATATGATTCTGATGCTAAAGTGATTGAAGTAAAAGGCTCGGAATCATTGGGGGCAGAAATATACATCTATGATGAGGCAGGTATTGTAGAGGATTATTCTGCCAACCTTAACACTACCTTCTATGTATTAAAACCAGGTACCCATATTGTCCTGATAAAAGGAGATGGATGGGAAGCTGAAGGTATGATAGAATTGTAATAACAACATTAGAATCTCTTTACTAATATGAAACCAAAAATATATTTTCAAAATCGTTTTTTGCTATTAGTGATATTCTCGCTAATAGCAATAGGTATAAAGCCTGTTTGTTGCTATGCAGGTGGAAAGGGTGCCTCTTCTTCAATGAATGAATTGCGCCAAGAACTCGATAAAATGTTTGCCAAGCTCGATAGAAACGTAGTTCCCACCGGGTTGTTAAGAGACTACGCTATTGAATATGAGAATTTGGATAATTACGATGTTTCAACCAATAGAAATAATGAGAAGGTCTGTGATGTCATATCTTATTCAAATGTGTTGAGTACATTGCAGTCATCCTCTTTGCAAGCAGATCCGTTTAAGTCCTTTATTACTGACTACGAGAAAAACAATACTGTACCACATCATCTTTCAACGGTAAGATTAAGTGTGGTACTATATGAATATGCACAGATAAAATCCAATGCTTTGAAAGATAAGTTAATAGCTTACAAGCATGGGCAAGTTTTCAATGCCTCGAAAAAAGCTTTTCAACTGCGCAAGGTTTGTGCTTCTTGCATTCTTGATGACAACAAAGCAACAAATAACATTGTATTCTCTTTGCCTAATCAATTCATCCTATCAAATATTGGTATAACCAATGTAGAGGTAGATTACGGTAAGGGATACCAGAGCATTATGAAGAGCAAAATTAATGCTTATTTATGCAATGGTATTCATACTGTCAAAATTAGATTGACGGACAGAAATAGAAATGTGTATTTCACAAACACAACTATCACGATAGCAGCAAAATCATCTTCTCTTACACGCTCAGGCGTAAGTTCTTATTTATGTTCTGGTTCATATAAAGGCATAACAACCTCTGCAGATGTTACTGTTGTCTATTCTAGCAAAAATAATAGTGGTAAACTTAAAAAGCCCTTTGTTTTTGTTGAAGGGTTTGATCCTAGAGATTTTAATCCTGAAGGCAGAGGCAGGATGTATGATACCTTTATTTACGGAAAATGGGATAAATTTATTAAACGTAATGATTATGATTTCATATATGTTGATTGGAGAGAACCTGGTGAATATATTCAGGCAAATGCATATACTCTCATTGAAGTACTGAAAAAACTAAAAGGAATGTCGGATGAGACTACACAGCCAATACTACTCGTTGGACATAGTATGGGTGGACTTGTTGCAAGATACGCATTAAAAACTATGGAAAATCAGCATATAGCTCATAGTGTTGGTACGTATGTGAGTTACGATTCCCCACATCTTGGTGCTAATATTCCCCAAAGTTTATTATATGGCTTTTATGGACTAAGAAAATTTCTTAAAGAAAAAAACGTAATTGGAAGTATTGCCAGAAGTAATGATACATTTGCAAAACTTCTAGCTGTAGGTGAGCGTATGGCATATTCTACAGCAACTCAACAAATGCTAGTTGATTATGTAGATCCAGCAGGTCGCCCTAACAACGATGAACATATCCGTTGGCAAAAGGAACTTGCAGAATTAGGCTTTCCGCAAGGTGATGCAGGAAAAAAATTCCAAATGTTAGGCGTTGCTAACAGTGACTTTACGCCTATTGGTATTCCTGAGAAATATATAAGTTGCGATTTCTCTGCAGGTTCTTCTATGGGAACTATACTAGGAGCAGTAGTTGGAAGACCAATAGCAGAAATTTTTTCTTTTGCTGTTGGAGTGCTCTTGCAGGATGTTATAGCAGGATTATTGTGTTATTTGCCAGGAAAAGATTCGGTCACAGGAGGATTGTATTGTTTGCCAGGCACTAGTGTTGGCCAAAAGGTAACTCATCTTGAACTAAATTACAAAAAGGATTATATGTGGCTCGTACCAATAAAGAAAAATTTGTTTTCCTATAATGGTTACTATAGCGAATCTTGCTTGTATGACACATACCCATCCTCAAGATACAATGTTCTTTCCCAAACTCTATCAGAAAATCCAAACAAAGAATGGCCTTTGGTATTTGATTTAGATGCAAACATATATGTCAACTCTTACATTCCTTTTATACCATCAGCAAGTGCTTTGGCGTGTGGTGATGGTATCAACATGAAGCCATCTTCATTTACGGTAAGACCAACAGTGGGGACAAATCCTTTTGGACTTAATTATCATCTAGAAAGTAACCCATTGAATCAAAGCCACTCTAGTTTTTCGAATGAAGCTCAATATTGGATAGAAACTCATTTGGGTATTACTATAGAGGGGCCATCCTTTGGATATACAGGTGCAAAATATTCTTTGGCAAATGCAGAAGGTCCTGTCGTATGGAATAGCTCTGATGTATCAATAGCAGCGATAGACCAGCAAGGTGTTTTAACGGTGAAGGGAAGTGGGGTCGTTCAATTATTGGCTCAGTCTGATGGGGAAAGTTATAGTAGAACTATCATCGTAGGACTTCCACATTATGTTCTTTCTTCACAACATGAGCCAGGTGGATTTAAGATTGAAGCGTCTTGCATAGATAAGGAGTTTCAAGATTACATTGAAACTGTCAATAAGACTGTCCTATTCCAATGGGGCGTTAAATTTCCTGACAAATCAATCGTATGGAATATTGCAAACAGTCCAGCTATATTTATTCCATTGGAAAACAAGGATGCTGTTGTATTCTTCAAGGTCTGTGATGCAAATGGCAACGAAAGTGTTGTTCAGTCAGTAAAAGCTACAGGAAATGATGTATTCTTGCCAACCAACAATCACATAAAAGTAGATGTTAACAAGAATCTCTATAAAGAAAATGGTTCTTCCTATTCTTATAAGAGAGGGAAATTATATTTGACTCGTGATGCCAGTTTGCCCGAAGAGTATCAGCGAGCCATTTGGACAGCAATGGAAGCTGATGTGTTTAGTCCATTTTCGAACCAATATAATATCACAATAGATGGTGGGGAGATGATGCTCAAAGACATCTTGCCAGAAGAAGAATTGGATTATGTGGTAAACAATCTTGAAGTAGGGCAAACATATTCTTATACGATTGCATTAAAAAATCCACAAAAGAAAATAATACAATTCTTGCCATTCACCATAACTTTAAAATAGTTTCATTATGAGAAAAATCGTATTTGCATATATCCTGTTTCAAGTATTGTTTGTAAGTTGTAAGAAAATCAACTGGGATTCGGAAATCTTTTTGTGCGGTGCTACGATTAATGGTTCAACATACAAAGATGTTACAACTCTTTACAAAGACTTGTTTGAAGGTGTATTCATGCCATTTAATGACAAGGTAAGAACCCAAATAGAGCGTGATTCTATTGCATATTTACAGTTTAGGCTAGTAAACAGCCAAAATCAAGAAGACTGTTTCTATCTATATGGAGGAATTGCATTTGATAAAAATGAAGTCTTTCCTCAGGTGAACAAAAACTATGATATTAGTTATGAGTCCAAGTTTAATAGCCATTGGATGTTTAAAATCGATGAATTGCACTCTTATTTGGTTGAGAATAGAGATAAAGGTACAGTAATGTTACCTTTTGGTATTATGATGATTAAGGATTATAAAGCACCTGGCGTGGAATGTTATGGAAACTTTTCTTTATCAGGAACTTTGGTGTTTGATTCTTACAATCCCAAGACTCGTAAATGCGTAGGGCATTTTAAGTTGACCAATGAACACGTCGATGGTGTGAATAGAACATATACGATAGAAGGACAATTTAATACTGAGTTATGTAATAGGAATAATGTTGACAGATAACCATAAAATATACATAATATGAACAAGAACATATTTATATTGATAGTGTGTGTTATTTCTTCTCTTTGTTCGTGCACAGATACAATTTGGGGTGACGAACCTGTGAAGAGTGAACCAACCGAAAGCCAGAATGTCGTTTTGGACAGTTTAGCTATTTACAAGATTCAAACAGACAAAAGTGTGATGTTGAACAATCTTATTCGTTACCAATCTGGTAAATACATATTAGACTTATCTCTAGACGATGCCAAAATGTTAGGTATTACTGAATTGATGTATAATCAGGTACTCGAACATGTTAATCAACTAAATAATAATTTAAAAACAAAATGATTATGAAGAAGAAAATCAAATCTCTCTTGTTTGCGGTCTTTGTTTCTGTGGCTGCAATCAGTAGTGTTTTAACCTCGTGTTCCGATGACGATTTAACACTATCGTCTAAGGATTCAAGTAGCAAAGCCGTTGATTTCGTGGCATCTTTTACGGACAAACAGCAGAAGTTACTAACAGAATCTGGCTATCCATACGAGGAAACTGAGCAAAAGAATTCTTGGAACAATCTAATCAGTGGTTCGATTCCTACCACATGGGGATTGTTTGATGACCCTAGAACCAACACTGGCACACGTGCTGTTGGAATTTACGGCTCTTATCCTGCGCAGTATTGGACCATGTTGAGAGTGAAATTTCTCCAATTACCTAGAGACATAAAAGAAGCAGCTGTTGATGCAATTGATGAGATAGAAGGTAAAACTAATGTTCGCTTTTACAATTCACTAAAAGACGAAGAGTATTACGAACCAGGTCATATAAAGCTACCTAATATTGCAGTAAGAATGAATGGGACGGCAGTAGAAGGTAGCGGAAGTTATGGTCTTGTTGGAGGCGAACAGTATATAAATGTACCAGAAACTCTAAGTAAATCAACCCATGACGAAATGAAGCGTTTCTTTATGCATGCCTTTTGCAATGCGGCAGGTATGTTTAATGAGCAACAGCGAAAAGACAGAGACGATTATGTTGTCGTTTATCTCAACAATGTCAAAGATAATTGTAAGGCAGCATTTACGAAGATTACAAAGAACTACACTATGCATGGTGCTTTTGATATGAGTTCCATAACACTTGCTGCTTCTAAAGATTATTCCAAGAATGGACAAAATACCATTGTAAAGAAAGGTAATTACAAAATTCCAATTAACAGTACGTTGTCAGCTGGCGATATCTCTTTTTTGAATAGTTTTTACTTGCCTTATATAGCTAGAACGGATAATTATATAGAATTGGGGGATACGTACTATCCTAACGGACAAAAACTTACAGAAAGTGAAAGATTGGAGTTGCAGAACCAACTTAACGCACAACGTGGTCTTTATGGTACACCACCTATAGAAAATCGTAAAGAAGAACTAGATTGGTAATATGATAAAAAATAAGAGGGGGCACAAATGCTCCCTCTTATTTTTTATCATATTACAACTACTCCTCAAAACTTCCCATACACTATCTTTCCCAGGAAGTCGCTCTTCTTCACCAATACACCGATATATATCGACAGATAAGTGAGGAGGAGAGTAATGATGAGAGCCAAGAGAATGTAAGTGAGCGGATTGGAATGCATCAGAGCATCTTGCTTGAGCACCTTCAAGTCAAAGCAAGTATAGGCACCCAAAAGGAATGAGCCGTGATACATATAGATATCCAAGGTCTTCGTGCCAATCTAATTCAACCAATGCTCCAACTTGTTTTCCTCGTTCTCTCGTTTGGCGAAGATATAAGTGATGACAAGGATGGCGCAAGTAGGACGCACGATTCTTTCCGATAGGAAACGCAAAGGATGGTTGTCAAAATGTATATTCAACAGGCAAATGAAAACAATCAGAGAGATCGTGAATATCCAATTCTTACGCTCTTGGTATTCCACCAAATGGAATCGTCTAAAGTGAAAAACGGCTTGCACTCCTATCAGAAAGGGAATGCAAGCCGTCTTTATGGGATGAATATTGATGATTACGTACCTATCTCAGTGGTAGTACGCTTCAATTATTGCATATCATATACCACCTGCATGAGCTTCTTGCCGAGCGCATCAGCCTCCTCCATGGTGGAAGCCTCGCTATATACACGGATGATAGGCTCAGTGTTACTCTTGCGGAGATGTACCCACTTGTCAGGGAAGTCGAGCTTCACACCATCGATATCCGTTACCTGTACATCCTTCTCCTGACCATACAGTTCCTTCACCTTCACCAAGATGGCATCCACATCGGTAGAAGGTGTCAAGTCGATACGATTCTTGGCAATGAAGTAGTTAGGGAAGGATGCACGAAGCTCGCTCACCTTGCAACCCTTATGTGCCAAACTGCTCAAGAACAAGGCGATACCTACCAAGGCATCACGACCATAGTGGCTCTCTGGATAGATGACTCCACCATTGCCCTCGCCACCGATGACAGCATGAACATCCTTCATCTTGGTGGTCACGTTGACCTCACCTACCGCAGCAGCAGTATAGACACCGCCATGCTTCTCGGTCACGTCACGTAGCGCACGGGTAGAAGACAAGTTGCTTACTGTGTTGCCAGGAGTCTTGCTGAGCACATAGTCGGCAACGCTTACCAAGGTATATTCCTCGCCAAACATCTTGCCGTCCTCGCAGATGAACGCCAAGCGATCGACATCAGGATCGACTACGATACCCATGTCATAACCACCCTTCTTCAACTCATCCATGATACCACCCAAGTTCTTCTCCAGTGGCTCTGGGTTGTGAGCGAAGTCACCATTCGCCTCACCATTGAGGAACTTGTACTCTACGCCGAGCGCATCGAGCAACTCAGGAAGGATGATACCACCCACAGAGTTGATAGAATCCACGCACACCTTGAAGTGAGCATTCTTGATAGCCTCCACATCCACTAGTTTTAATGACAAGACAGCATCGATATGGCGCTTGTTGAATGTATCGTCCTCTGTATATTTTCCGAGATTGTCAACCTCCGCATACTCGAAATCTTCCTTCTCTGCGATAGCCAACACCTCGTTACCATTGTCCTTGGTCAAAAACTCGCCTTTCTCATTCAGCAACTTCAAGGCGTTCCACTGGCGTGGATTGTGAGAAGCTGTGATGATGATACCGCCAGCCGCACCACTCATGGTAACAGCCAGCTCAGTGGTAGGAGTTGTGGCAAGACCGATGTTGAGCACGTCATAGCCCATGCCCATCAAGGTACCACAAACCACGTTCTTCACCATCTCGCCAGAGATACGTGCATCACGACCCACCACGATGGTGTTGCTCTGGGATGCACCGTTGCGACGAATGAAAGTAGCGTATGCAGAAGTAAACTTCACGATGTCGAGCGGATTGAGAGTATCGCCCGCTGGTCCGCCGATAGTACCACGGATACCAGAAATTGACTTAATCAGTGTCATAAATATCTTACGATTTAAATGAAATGTCTATAACTTATCAATAAGGGATGTCTATAAACGAGAAAGCAGAAAAGTCTTAACGACCCTTCTGCAATGTCATGTCATACAAACAGGAGTACACACTTCCCGAAGCCGTAGTAGAACCGTATGTATGAGGTACCAACAAGCGCACGTGGGCTAGTTTCTCGCCCTCGGCATTGCCACGACCTATCTTTACCCAAGAGAATGGGGTCAACCATCCAGATGGCACCGTACCGCTCACACCAGAGGAGGTATAGCCGCTCTGATTGTAAGTGAGTGCGAAGACACTCTTGGTAGGCTCTACGAAGAGACCGGTGAAAGTACCTGAAGTATTGGTAACTCTCAACTTATCCACATAGAAAGAATAAGCTGGGATATTGTTGCTGCAAGTAAGGGCAGCGTCACAAATCTTGGTACGCCGATTGAGTGAATACTCATCGAAGCGAACGAGCACCTCTTCAGACTGGTCCTGCTTGATATAGTCGCCACAACCTGGCTCCAACACCTGCATATAGATACCATTGCTCTCGAAGAGCACGTACTCGTTCTTTCCACCCTTGGAAACAGGAACGGTATCTGTAAGCGGAGTCACGCCATGATCAAAGCGCTCCTTGAACTCCTTCTCTGAAATCACTGTGATCTGCTCATTGCGCAAGAAGGCACTGATGGAATCACGCTCAGTCTTCACGAGGTCTGCGTATGTCTCTGTATCATCGCAGGCAACCATTGAAAACATGGCGGCGACTGCCATTACTATCAATAAAATCTTCTTCATTATGATATTTTATTCCTTTTTTAGTGGCAAAGGTACAAAAAAGATAACAGACTAACGAGAGATAATAGGCGATTTTATTATAATTTATCACTTATTATCATCCTACGCTAGTCTTTATCCAATAGTTAACTAAAAAACGGACGAGTTATCGCAGCAAATGGGCATAAGCCTCTATCGCCTGACAAGCAATGCACTCTGCCTCATCCATCGTCGCATTCAGTCTGCCACCCGAAGCATTGAGATGTCCGCCTCCATTGAAAAACTCGGCTGCCACCTTGTTGCATGGGAAGTCATCCACAGAACGGAGACTCACCAAGATGCGTCCATCCACCTCGGTATCCTCACGAAGGGAGATGGTGAACTTCATACCACGGATGCGCAATGGCTCGTTGACCAATCCTTCCAAATCGCCCTTGATAAAGCCATATCGCTTCATTTCCTGACGAGTGACCGTATAAAAGGCGGCATGCAAATCCTCGAAGACATGCAACTTTCTGTCCATCAAGTGTCCACGGAACCGGATGGCATTGGAAGAGAAATTATTGAACACCTTGCGATAAATCTTGTCCTTGTCGATTTCCTTAGTCAGCAGTTCACTGATAATCAAGAAGATCGCAGGGTCGTTGGAGTTGTAAGTGAAACCACCGGTATCAGTCATCATACCGCAGTAGATGCAAGTGGCGAAATACTTGCCTAGCTTCCCGAAGGCACCCAACTGCCATACGATGCGGAATATCAACTCGCTCGTACTGCTCATTTGGGGATGAGACACCAACAAATCGACTGGTAACTCTGGGTTGAGATGATGGTCGATCATCACCTTCTTAGCCTTGCAAGAGGTGAGCACATGCTGCATGTCGTCCAGGCGCCCTGCCCCATTGAAGTCGAGACAGAACACAAGGTCGGCTTCCTCGAAAATCTGAGCCACCTCCTCAGGATGCTTGTCGTAACGCACCACCTCACCACATGCCCTAGGCAGCCAACTGATGGAGTCGGGAATGAAGTCGGGCACGCAAACCTTGGATTCCTTGCCCAAAGAGCGCAGATAATGCGCCCAACCAAAGGAGGAACCTATCGCATCACCATCAGGCGACTTGTGGCAGCAGATGACAATATGCTGAGAAGCCGCTATCATCTCTTGGAGGGTAGCGGCTTCTTGTTCTGATAAAATATTAATCTCCATTAAAAGAGCTTGTTAGGATAAACACCCTCATCGATCAAACTCTGGATCTTATCTACTACGCTCTGACGGTCGGCAGCGTATGTTACGCCAAACCACTTGCTGGTAGTATCCAAGACCTTCACGGTAGCTGTGCCCTCGTTGATGAGCTTGTTGACCATCAATGGGATAAAGAACTCAGCCTTCTTGTTCTCCATGTTCTTAGGGTCGCTCAAGAACTCCTTGAAGTACTCCTCGCTATGCTCGAAGTAGTCAGGTGTAAAGCCCCAAACATTCATGGAAACAGGAGTGTTGTCCTCTACAGCAACCCACTTGCCTTCCTCGTCCTTGTAAGATACCTTACCGTCGATGCGCATGATTTCCGTGCGCTCTACACAAGTAGTCAAGTTCTCGTCTGCATCCTTAGAGCAGATACCACGTGCTACGGTACCATTGTCGCTCAAGGTATTGCCTACACGGAAACCTACCATTGCATAACGGTTCTTGCTACCCTCAGGAAGCTCAGAGAGGAACTTACCGATGACCATGAAGCAGTCACGGTTGTAGAAGTCATCACAGTTGATGACGCAGAAAGGCTCCTTGATGATGTCCTTAGCCATCAATACTGCATGGTTGGTACCCCATGGCTTCTCACGACCTTCTGGTACAGAGAATCCCTCTGGGAGATCGTCCAATGCCTGGAAGCAAAGTTCTGCTGGGATATGCCCCTCATATTTAGAAAGGATTTTCTCGCGGAACTGATCCTCAAAGTCCTTGCGGATCACGAAAACAATCTTGCCGAAACCAGCCTGGATAGCATCATAAATACTGTAGTCCATGATGGTCTCACCGTTAGGGCCTAAACCATCGAGCTGTTTCAAACCTCCGTAGCGGCTTCCCATGCCAGCCGCCAAAAGCAATAGTGTTGGTTTCATATTCTTATTTATTTAATAGTTGATAGTTGAATACTTCTATTGATTGTCTATTCTATCTGGATGCAAAAGTAATAAAAAAATAGCGAGCAGCGGAATATTTCTTCGTCTTTTTTAAATTTATGTCAAACAAAATAGAAGATTGTCCATTTTATTCTCCGATTCCTAGCAATTTTCCAATATATCTGCTTGGCGAATGCGACTAGGAGTATAAGCCGATGCGACTAGGAGTATAAGCCGATGCGACTAGG
>ERZ1034626.53-NODE-53-length-68540-cov-14.240870_pt1 | contig 68540 bp, 55 predicted proteins | sample MGYA00520652_ERZ1034626 | MGnify/ENA primary metagenome ERZ1034626 (study PRJEB33766, sample SAMN09781765) | gut metagenome | biome: gut microbiome | host: Homo sapiens | place: Madagascar | study: EMG produced TPA metagenomics assembly of the PRJNA485056 data set... | reverse complement strand
GTTTTTGCCTTTCGGGGCGGTGCCCCTCAAACAAAAACAACGCTCCGCCTTTCTCATCCTAGCGCAGGCAAAGCAGTTTGCCTGCTTTCCTACAAAATTAAAACCCCGCTTGCGCGGGGTCTTAAATTTTGGTAGGAATAGGATTCGAACCTATGTAGGGCGTAGCCCGACGGTTTTACAGACCGTTGCTTTTGACCGCTCAGCCATCCTACCGAACAAATTATTACTTTACTTAAACAACTAGGTAAATATATTATAGCAAAAAAAAATAAAAGTGTCTGCTTTGGTTTGATATTTTTTCTTCCTAGAGGGGATTAGCCTATAAATACGGTTTATCCCCGCGCCGGAAATTGCTAAAATAGGGGTATGCAAAATCCGGCAACTACCCCGCTCATGAAGCAATATACCGAGATTAAACAAAAAAATCCGGGCGTTATTCTGTTTTTCCGCCTGGGGGATTTTTATGAAATGTTCGGTGATGAAGCGCGCGAAATAAGCGCTTTACTGGGCCTTACGCTTACGGCCCGCCACGGCGTGCCTATGTGCGGTATTCCGTATCATGCGGCCAATAACTACATTGTGCGCTTATTAAAAGCCGGTAAAAAAATTGCCATTTGCGAGCAAGTGGGCACCCCCGGCGCCAATAATACCAAACTGTTTGAACGCAAAGTCATCCGCGTGATTACGCCGGGTACCGTAATGGAAGACACCCTGTTGGATGCCAACCAATCCAACTATTTGGTGTTTGTGCTGGTGCATAAACAAGGTTGGGCGCTGGCGTGTGTGGACGTTTCCACCGGCGAATTTTGGGTGACCCAAAACGACAAAGACCCCGCTTTAATGAACTTGGCCGCGGCCCTGGCCTCCATTAACCCGGCCGAAATTGCGGGGGATGCGGCTTCCTTAAAAGATTTACAGGCCAAAGTGGTTATTCCCAACGGTTTCGGGCTTACTACGCGCCCCGCGTTTGACGGGGATTATACGTTGCCGGAAAATTGGCCGGCCCTCGGCGCGTGGGAAGGCAAGCGCGCGGCCCTGGCGTGTGCGTTGCAAATTATGCGCTATGTCAATGTGACGGAGCCCAGTTTTAAGCAAACCTTAATTCCCACCTACCGGGAGCTGAAAGATAATTTAATTATAGACGAAAACGCCGTCACCGCGCTAGAGCTGGTCAAAAGCCAAGAGGGCACCCGCAAAGGCAGTTTATGGGATTTGTTGGACCGCACCCAAACTTCCGGCGGCAGCCGCACCTTAAAAGAATGGATTTTACACCCGCTGATGGACGTGGCGGATATTACCCGCCGCCAAAACTGCGTGGAAGGCTTTGTAAAAGGGCAGGAAGCCTGCGCGGGCTTGCTGGCTATTCTTAAAAATATATCCGACGTAGAGCGCATAGCCACCCGCACGGCCACCGGCACGGCTTCCCCGCGGGATTTATCCGGCTTGCGCCGCTCTTTACTAAACGCGGAGCCGCTTAAAAACTGGTTTGAAAAATTCCCGGCGGTGGCCCCGCATTTAACGCACCGTTTTGAAACTTTATATACGGATTTGGAAGCCATGTCCCGCCTGTTATACAGCGCCATTAACGAGGACCCGCCCCTGCGCATTTCCGACGGAAACATCATCCGCGAGGGCTACAATGCGGAGCTGGACGAACTGCGCTCCCTGCGCCACAACGGCGGCAAAACCATGGAAGAAATCTGCGCCCGCGAACGCGAAAAAACAGGCATTTCGTCCATGAAAGTCGGCTTTAATTCCGTTTTCGGTTATTATTTTGAAGTGACCAAAATGCACATATCCAAAGTGCCGTATAATTATGTGCGCAAGCAAACTTTAACCAATGCGGAACGCTACATTACCGAAGAATTAAAAGCCTTGGAAAATAAAATTTTGAACGCAGAGCAAAAAATCTTGCGCTTGGAATCGGCCCTGTTTGACGAAGTGCGCAAAACCTTGGCCCTCAAGACGGACGCGCTCAAACAATTTGCCCGCCTGGTGGCGGAGCTGGATGTTTACCTTTCTTTGGCGCAAAGCGCGATTGCACATAATTATGTCCGCCCGGTGGTGGATACGTCTTCCCGCCTGTTTTATAAGGGGGGCCGCCACCCCATGGTGGAAAACCTTTTGCCGCCCGGCAGTTTTGTGCCGAATGATTTGGAGGCGGATTCCACCCAAACCCAAATTATGCTCATTACCGGCCCCAATATGGGCGGTAAGAGCGTGTTTCTCAAACAAACCGCCATTTTGGTTATTTTGGCCCAAATGGGGGCGTTTGTGCCGGCGCAGGAAGCTACCGTGGGAATTGTGGACCGGATTATGACCCGCATTGGCGCGCATGATGCGCTTTCCCGCGGCAATTCTACCTTTATGGTGGAAATGAACGAAACGGCGCACATTTTGGCTTCCATGACGCCGCGCAGTTTAATTTTATTGGACGAAGTCGGCCGCGGAACATCCACTTTTGACGGTATTTCTATTGCGTGGGCCATTGTGGAATATTTGTATAAGCCCAACGGCGGCCCCAAAGTGCTGTTTGCCACGCATTATTTTGAACTGACCGATTTAGCCAATAAATACCCGGCGGTTCAAAATTACCATGTGCAGGCGCAGGAGTATAAAGACGAATCCGGCCAAAGCAAACTGGCATTTTTGTACCGCATTTTGCCCGGCGCGGCGGACCAATCGTACGGGATTCACGTGGCCGAAATTGCGGGGTTGCCGGCGGCTTGCACGTTGCGGGCGCGTAAAGTGCTGAAAGATTTGGAAGCCAAAAAAGGCGGCACCAAAATTTCCGTTAAAGAAAAAGATATGGTCAAAGATTTGTTTTCTTCCCCCATTGTGGAAGAAATCAAAATGGCGGATACAGACCAACTGACCCCGTTGGCCGCTTTACAGTTAATTTGCGAATGGAAAAAGAGGATTAATGAGTAAAATTACCGTTTTAGACCCGTCCACCGCCAGTAAAATAGCCGCGGGGGAAGTAATAGAGCGCCCCGCCGGGGTGCTTAAAGAGCTGTTGGAAAACGCCGTGGATGCCGGTGCCACCGCCATTAATATAGATATTGAGGGCGCGGGCAAAGAACTCATCCGCATTAACGATAACGGCTGCGGTATGGACGAACAGGATTTGGAATTAAGCGTCCGCCGCCATGCCACCAGTAAAATCTGCTCGTTTGAAGATTTAGCCCATTTGCATACATTCGGTTTCCGCGGGGAGGCGTTGTTTTCCGTGGCGGCGGTGTCGCGCATGAGCATTAGCAGTTGCACCGCGGGCGGGCAAGGGCACCGCTTGGAACTTTCCGGCGGAGAAATTATTTGCCGCGCCCCGGCCCCGGCTATGCCCGGTACCACGGTGGAAATACGCGATTTGTTTTTTAACACGCCCGCGCGGCGCAAATTCTTAAAAAGTGATTCGTACGAGCGCGCCTGCCTGTTGAAAGTAGCGGAAGAAAGCGCCCTGGCCAACTGCCGGGTGGGCTACCGGGTGCGTATCAGTGGGCGGGAAATATATAATTTGCCGGCCCAAACCGGCCCGCAGGAAGCGGCCGTCCGCGCCCGCGCGCGGGAAATTTTAGGCGGCCCGGTGACGGAAAGCCTGGTTTATAAAAATTTTGATGATTGCGGCTTGCAGTTGTTTTTAACCCCGCCGGATAAATTGGTGGCGGTGCGGGATTTCCAAATGATATTTATTAACCGCCGCCCGATAGAATCCAAAACCATTCAGCAGGCTATTTACAAGGCGTTGCAAAACGTCCGCCCCAAAGACCGCCACCCGGCGTTTTTGGTGTACCTGACGTTGGAGCCGGGGGAATTTGATGTAAACATTCATCCGCAAAAGCGGGAAGTGCGCTTTGTGGACGAAAATAAAATTTTCAGGCTGATTCTAAACAGCGCCGGGGAAACGGCTTTCGGTAATGCACGCCCGGTAGCGGCGGCCCCGGTTATTCCGGCGGTGGATTTATCGCTATCCGCCCGCCCGGCCGCCCAACAGCTTTTTCAGCCCAAATTGGCCCCGGCCACTCCGCCCGTTGCGCCGCAACCCCCGCAAGAGCCGCAGGCAACCAATGTGCAGGATATTTTCAAACCTGCCGGAACGCCGCGTTTTATGGTGCGGGAAACCGAAGACCCCGTGGCCTATGAGGCCCGCCGCCCGGAGCCGGAGCCGCTCCCCGCGCCCGCAGGCCCGGCCTGGTATGTGGGGCCGTATCACTATTTGGGTCAGCTCCAGCGCAGTTATTTACTGTTTGAAAACCCGGAAGGCTTGGTGCTGATAGACCAACATGCCGCACAAGAGCGCGTTTTGTTTGAAAAATATATGGACGCTTTTGAAAAACGCGATATAAAAGTGCAGGAGTTAATGTTTCCGATTCAGGTGGACTTAACCCCCAGTAATGCCGAAAGCCTGATGAGTTGGGCCCCCTGGCTCAAAACGGCCGGGTTTGAGCTTACCCGCTTTTCCCCGCGCACGGTACAGGTTAAAACCATGCCTTATGTGGTGCGGTTTAAGGAAGACGATATGAAGCGGTTTGTGGAATCGTTAGCCGCCGTGGTGGGGGACCCGGCCAAATCTACCGAAACCCTCAAACGCAAAATGGTGGCTATGCTGGCCTGCAAAAAAGCGGTCAAGGCGCATGATTCTATGACGGCGGCCGAGGCCGAAGCCCTGCTTGAAAATATGAAAAACTGCAAAGACGGTATGCACTGCCCGCACGGGCGCGCGTGTGTAGCCCAACTGCACATCCGCGAGATTGGCAAACTATTCGGCCGTTAAAGCCTGTTTTACCGCCCCGGAGCCGCCCGGGGCTTTTTTAGGCGGTGCTACTTTATTTTCTGCCTAAAAAAAGGTATCCTTTTATATATATTCCTATTGGAGGGACTATGTCTGATATTCCAGTTTTGGAACGTGTTTTATTTTCGCAGGAACAATTAACTAAAAGAGCAGAAGAATTGGGCCGCCAAATCTCGGCCGATTACCGCGGCAAACAACCGTTGTTTGTGGGCATTTTGCGCGGATGTATTCTGTTTTATGCCGATTTAATGAAAAATATTAGCGTAGATTGCAATATGGATTTTATGTGCCTGTCTTCTTATGCGGGCGGCACCGCCACCACCGGCCAGGTGCGCACCATGTTGGATTTGCGCGAAAGCATTAAAGGGCGCCATGTGGTCATTGTGGAAGATATTGTAGATACGGGCCTGACGTTGGATTATTTGTTGGGCAACTTGAAAAACCGCGGCGCGGCCAGCATAGAAATTTGCTGCTTACTGGATAAGCCTTGCAACCGCAGAGCGGAAGTACACCCCAAATATGTGGGTTTCACCGTTGGTGATGAATTTGTTATCGGCTACGGGTTGGATTATAACGAACTGTACCGCAACTTGCCGTATATCGGAGTATTTAAGAAACAATGAAGAACAAAAACGTGAGCAACCGCAGGATAGTGTCCGTCGGCCAAATTTTGGTATGGGTAGTTATTTTTGCCGCGGCGGTTTTCTTTTTTAATAACCCGGGTTCCAAACCGGCTGTGTTGGATTATTCCGACTTTAAGCAAAAAGTGTCCGTGGGCGAAGTGTCCGATTTGACCGTTGCCCCCGGCGTGATTAGCGGGTTATATAAAAACGATAAAGGCGAATTTGCCAAATTCAAAACCGTACGCATGGAAGACCCTAAACTGGTGGAAGAACTTTCCGCCGGGAAAATAAAATTTAAGGCGGAGCAGGACAACAGTTGGATAGGGAACATCCTGTTTAATCTCATGTGGATTGTGTTGCTCATCGGTTTTTGGTGGTTTGTGTTTATCCGCCCGCAACGCAGCGACGGCAAAAGCGCCATGAACTTTGCGCGCAGTAAAGCCAAAATGCAGGACCCGTCCAAGCAAACCGTCACGTTTAAGGATGTAGCCGGGTGCGAAGAAGCCAAAGAAGAATTGGAAGACGTTATCAAATTCTTAAAAAACCCTAAAAAATTCCAAAAATTAGGCGGCAAATTGCCCAAAGGCGTGCTTTTATACGGGGCTCCTGGTACGGGTAAAACCCTGCTGGCTAAAGCCGTGGCGGGGGAAGCGGGCGTGGCGTTCTTTTCCGCCTCTGCCTCCGAATTTGTGGAAATGTTTGTCGGCGTCGGCGCGGCGCGCGTGCGTGATTTGTTTGACCAAGCCAAAAAGAACTCCCCGGCTATTATTTTTATTGACGAATTGGATGCCGTGGGTCGCCGCCGCTTTGCCGGTATTGGCGGGGGGCATGACGAACGCGAACAAACCCTCAACCAACTGTTAATTGAACTGGACGGTTTTGAAAGCAAACAAGGCATTATTTTAATGGCTTCCACCAACCGCCCGGACGTGTTGGACCCGGCGTTAATCCGCCCCGGCCGTTTTGACCGCCATATTTCCGTACCGGCGCCGGACTTAAAAGGGCGCGAAGAAATTTTGGCCGTTCACGCCAAAAAAGTAAAATTAGCGCCGGAAGTGGATTTGAAAACGGTAGCTAAAGGCACCCCCGGTTTTGTAGGGGCCGATTTGGCTAACGTCATTAACGAGGCCGCCATTTTGGCCGCTCGCGCCGATAAAGAGGCCGTAAGCACGGCCGATTTGGACGAAGCCGTGGAGCGCGTAATTGCGGGCCCGCAAAAAAAGAGCCGCATTATCTCCCAAAAAGAACAGCACATTATTGCCGCGCACGAATGCGGGCATACCATTGTGGCGCGCTTAACCAATCATTCCGACCCGGTGCATAAAGTGACCATTATTCCCCGCGGGCAAGCCTTGGGCTACACGTTGCAACTGCCGTTGGAAGATAAATTTTTAACCAGCAAATCCGAAATTTTGGATAAGATTTGCATTTTACTGGCCGGCCGCGCCGCGGAACAAATTGTATTTGGGGAAATTACCTCCGGCGCCAGTGACGACCTGAACAAAGCCACCGCCTATGCGCGCAAAATGGTGGTGGAACTGGGTATGAGTGACAAAATCGGCCCGATTGCCTTGCCGAACGGAGATGACAGCGAAGTCTTCCTGGGGCGTGATTTATCCCGCCATAAAACGTATTCCGAGGAATTGGCGCGCAACATTGATGCGGAAATTGTGGATTTAATGAAATCTTCTTACGAACGGGCGCAGGAAATTATTTTAACCAACCGCGCCGCGTTTGATGTGTTGGTAAAAACCCTGCTTGAAAAAGAAGTGGTGGAAGCCAACGAAATTGATGCTATTTTGGGCTTGAAACCCGCCGCGCAGGAAACTCCCGCCCCCAAGGGCGCGGATAGCGCGCCCAAGCCCGCGCAAGAAGCCGCGCAAGAACAACAACCGAAGGCGCCGAAAGCCGAACGGCCGGAGGCTAAACAGGCGGAATTGTTCTAGCAACAGCAACCTGCGCAAGCGGGGCAAGTACGCAGCGGACGCCGTTGTTTTCGCCTCCGCGCGAAGGACTTATATTCTATGGGAAAATACTTCGGAACAGACGGAATACGCGCCGTTGCGGGCACGTTTCCGTTGACGGACGAGTTTATTGAAAAATTGGGCTGGTGCGCTTTGGACGAGCTTAAAAAAAGCGCGCAAGCCCGCGGACTTAAAAACCAAGTAATTATCGCGCAAGATTCGCGCGCTTCCGGCCCGGCCATTTTGGCGGCCCTGCAAAAAGGGATTCGCGCCGCGGGCGTAAACGTGGTTAGTATCGGGGTGGCTCCCACTCCGGCCGTGGCCAACATTGTGCGCCAAACGGGCAGTTTGTGCGGTATTGTTATTTCCGCCAGCCATAACCCGGCGGAATTTAACGGCATTAAATTCTTTACCAATCACGGCTCCAAACTGCCGGAAACGATGGAAGCCGCCATTGAAACCCGCATAGACGGCTGCTCAGCCGTGCCTGCCCCCCGGGCGGACTATTGCGAAGATTTATCGCTGGTGGAACTCTATAAAAATTTCTTAAAATCCACGGTGGATGCCGCACTCCTCAAAGGCACCAAAATTGTGCTGGACTGCGCCAACGGGGCCAGCTCCCAAATTGCGGTAGATGTTTTCAGCGCGCTGGGGATGGAATTGACCGTCACCGGGGCCAAGCCGGACGGCACCAACATCAACCGGGGCGTGGGGGCCTTGCACACCCAATTTATGCAGGATTTAACCAAGCGTGAGGGCGCATTTGCCGGGTTCAGCTTTGACGGCGACGCCGACCGCGTGATTGCCTCCGACGAACAAGGCCGCCAATTAGACGGTGATAACATTATTGCCTCTTCCGCTTTGTGCCTCAAACAAGAAGGCCGCCTGCACGCAGGTAAAGCCGTACTAACCATTATGGCCAATTTGGGCTGTATTAATTACCTCAAAGAACACGGCGTGGACGTGGCGCTGACCAAGGTGGGGGACAAATATGTGTCCGAAGCCATGGAAAAAGAGGACTTGTCTATCGGCGGGGAAACTTCCGGCCATATTATTTTTAGGGAGTTTTCCAACACCGGGGACGGGTTGCTGTCCGCCTTGCAATTTTTACAATGTGTTAAAAAATCGGGTAAACCGATGAGCTGGTTTTTAGACCAGTGGAAAAAATATCCCAGCCTGTTGCGTGCCGTGCAGGTTAGCAGCAAGCCGGCGTTGGAAACGCTGGACGGCTTTTTGCCCGGCGTGGCCGAGTTGGAAAAACAAATGAACGGCCGCGGCCGCGTGATTGTGCGTTATAGCGGTACGGAGCCGAAATTCCGCATTTTGGTAGAGGGGGAAGATTCCGCGTTAGTCAGCCATATTGCCGGCGAAGTGGAAAAACTCTACCGCGCTAAAACGGAGGTGTTGGCATGAGTTTGGCTTTAGGGGTAAATATAGACCATATCGCAACACTGCGCCAGGCGCGCCGGGCCTCCTTTCCGGACCCGCTGGCGTTTGCCACGTTGGCGCTTGCGTGTGGGGCGGATTACATTGTAGCGCACCTGCGCCGGGACCGCCGCCATATTCAAGAAGAAGACTTGAAACGGCTATGTAAAAAATTTCGTAATAAAATTCACTTGGAATGTTCTTATACGCCCGAAATGCAAAAAGCGGCTTTAGCTTTGCGGCCGTATTCCGTATGTATTGTGCCGGAACTGCCGGGCGAAGTGACCACCACCGGCGGGTTGAAGTTTACGCCTGCCGTGCAAAAGCGCGTGGGAGAAATGACCGCCGCCCTGCAAAAAAAAGGCGTTAAAGTCAGTTTGTTTGTAAGCCCGGCGGCGGAGGACATCCGCACGGCGGCTAAACTGGGGGCGGACATTGTGGAGCTCTGCACGCGCGATTACAGCGAAGCCACCACCCAAAAACAAGCGCAAAAGCTCTTGCAGGATTTGGCCCTTTCTACGCTACTGGCTAAAGAATTGGGGCTGGAGGTTCACGCCGGGCACGGGTTGGATTATACCAATGTGCTGGCGGTGGCGGATATCGGCGGCATGGCCTGTATGAACATTGGTTTTGCCATTATTGCCCGCGCGTTGGAAGTGGGTTTACCTTCTGCCGTGGCAGAGATGAAAGAACTGCTTTAATCAGCACCGAGAGGATTTTTTATGTGTGGAATTATCGGCTACGTTGGCAAAAAAAACAGCGTGCCTTATATTATTGACGGATTAAAAAAACTGGAATACCGCGGGTATGATTCCGCCGGTATTTCCATTTTGCAAGACGGCCATTTAATTACCGTGCGCGCCGTGGGCAAAGTGGCGGAACTGGAAAAAGCCACCTTACTGGCTAACCCCCAAGGGCAAAGCGGTATCGGCCACACCCGTTGGGCCACGCACGGCAAACCGTGTGAAGAAAACTCCCACCCGCACCGGGATTGCTCCGGCGATTTGGTGGTAGTCCACAACGGGATTATTGAAAACTTTTTAACCTTGCGCGAAAAACTTTCCGCGCTGGGGCATAAATTCAAAAGTGAAACGGACACGGAAGTAATTGCCCACCTGATAGAAGAAAACCTAAAAACCGCCCCCGGGCAGACGAACCAGGAACGCCTTTTTAATGCCGTGCGCAAAACCAACGGGGAAATTTCCGGCGCGTATGCGTATGGGGTGTTGTGGGCCCAAACGCCCGATTTTCTAATCGGTGTGAAAAACCAAAGCCCGATGGTGGTGGGTTTAGGTAAAAACGAAAACTTTTTAGCTTCCGACGTGCCCGCTTTTCTAAAACATACCAACAAAGTTTTGTTTTTGGAAGATGGCGAAATGGTGACGCTGACCTCCAAAGGGGTCACGCTGTTTGGCAAAGACGGGCAGGAAAAACCGTTCAAACCTACCAAAATAACGTGGGACCAAAAAACGGCCGAAAAGGGCGGTTATGAGCATTTTATGCTCAAAGAAATTTATGACCAACCCCAAGCCATAGAGGACACTTTGCGCACCGCGCAGACGGATTTCGGCAAACTGGTGGGGCTCAAAACGGGCGACTTGCGCGCTTTGCAAAATGTGCATATTGTGGCGTGCGGTACGGCCTATCATGCCGGGTTGGTGGCTAAATATTATATAGAAAATTTTGCCGGTATTCCCGTGACGGTGGATTTAGCCAGTGAATACAAATACCGCACCGTGCCCCGCACCCCGCACACGCTGGCCGTGGCGGTCAGCCAATCCGGCGAAACCGCCGACACGATTGGCGCCGTGCGCAAAGCGCAGGAGCTGGGCTTCAAAACCTTGGCTATTTGCAACGTGTTGGGCTCTACCATTACTCGCGTGTGTGACGGCACTTTTTATACGCATTGCGGGCCGGAAATCAGCGTGGCTTCCACCAAAGCGTTTACCAGCCAGTTGACTTCGCTGTATGTGTTGGCGCTCTTTTTGGGCAGAGCCAACGGCAACATTAGCGCCACGGTTTTTAATAAGCTGTATAAAGAGTTATTAACGCTTTCCAAATATATGGCGGAAACGGTTAAAATTGAATATGATGTGCGCCATATCACCAAAAAAGTATACAAAGCCCCGCACTTTTTATTTTTGGGGCGGAATGTGAACTTCCCGATAGCGTTGGAAGGGGCCTTAAAATTAAAAGAAGTTTCCTACCGCAGTGCGGAAGGTTTTGCCGCGGGGGAAATTAAACACGGGCCGATTTCCATTATTGAAAAGGGCACCCCCACCATTGTACTGATGCCGCCGGACGAGCTGTTTGAAAAAATGCTTTCCGCCTGCCAGGAATGCCGGGCGCGGGGCGCGTTTGTAATTGCCGTCACCACCCAAGAGGGCGCGCAAAAAGCCAAAGATTGCATAGATAAAGCCATTGTAGTACCTTATGCGGGCGAATTTTTACAGCCCATTTTGAATGTGGTGGCGTTGCAATTTTTTGCCTACTGGACGGCCAAACGGTTGGGGTGCGATATTGACCAACCCCGCAATTTAGCTAAAAGTGTGACGGTGGAATAATGAAAAAAATAACCCGTAAAGATATTAAAAAAAGTTTTCCTGCCCGCCCGCTGACGGCCAACAAAGGCACGTTTGGGCGGGTGTTGGTGGTGGCCGGGTCCGCTTCCATGACGGGGGCCGCCGTTTTGTGCGCCAAAAGCGCCTTAATGGCCGGGGCCGGGTTAGTCACATTAGCGTTGCCGGAAAGCCGCCAACAAATAGCCGCTTCTTCCGCGCCGGAAGTAATTACGGTGCCACTACCAGAAACGGACGGCTTAATCAATTTACACGCCTTGCCGGTGCTGGATGCTTATATTAAAACCAGGAAACCCTCCCTGGCGGTTATCGGCCCGGGGTTGGGGGCCTCTTCCGCCGCGGTGCCGTTTATGAAACAATGCGGTTTGCCGTTGGTGGCGGATGCAGATGCGCTCAACCGTCTGGCGGCCAGCGGGTTGGATGCGGTTTTCCCGCGCCGGGAGCCGGGCATTTTAACCCCGCACCCCGGGGAAATGGGCCGCTTGCTCAAAGAGCCGGTGGCCTTGGATGAGCCGGCCCGGCAGTATCAAGTGCAAACGCTGTTTGAACGCACCGGGGCCGTCAGCCTGATTAAAGGGTATGGTACCTTGGTGTACGCCGGAGAAGATACCTGGCAAAACACTACCGGCGGCCCGGCGTTGGCAAAAGCGGGCTCCGGGGACGTGCTATGCGGGCTGATTGCCGGGTTTTGGGCACAGCTGGGTATGGCGAACGGGTTTGACACGCAAAGTGCTTTTCAGGCGGTTCTGTGCGGAGTCTATTTGCATGGGCTTTGCGGGGATTTGGCCGCAAAAGATTTAACGGATACTTGCGTATTGGCCGGGGATTTACTGCGTTATCTTCCGGCGGCAATTAAAAAAACAGTTCAATAAGGCTTTTTATGGCTTGGTGGCAATGGATATTGGCAGTGCTTGCGGGGTTGGGTATCCTGGCGGTGGGGCTTATGGAATTATGCGCCTACATCGCCCGGAAAGTGTTGCACCCGGTTTCCAAGCGCAAACCCCTCTACCAGTGGCCGGACCAATATAAAATGCCGTACGAAGATGTTTCCTTTTTGACGGAAGACAAAGTACAGCTGAAAGGGTGGTTTATCCCGTGTGACAATTCCGAAAAAACCATTATTTTGATGCACGGTTGGGGGATGAACCGCTCGGACATTTTGAAAAACACCTATTATCTGCATGATTTGGGGTTCAACTTGTTGTATTTTGATTTCCGCGCGTTGGGGGAAAGCGGCGGCAAAGTAAGCTCTATCGGCTACTTGGAAACGCGCGACGCGCAGGCCGCTATCCGCTTTTTGCAGGAAACCCGCCCGGAAAGCTGTAAAAAAATAGGGTTGTACGGACTTTCTATGGGGGCCATGGTGGCCGTGAGCGAGGGCGCCCGCAACCCGGCCGTAAATTGCGTGGTGGCGGAAGCGTGTTATTATTCGTTCCGCCGGGTGGTGGCGCGTTGGGCCTGGGTGCATTACCGGGTGCCGCCTTTCCCTTTAATTCCCATGGTGTTGCACTATGTCCGCCGGTATTTGCGGGTAAACCCAGAGCGGTTCAGCCCCAAATACAACGTGGCTAAAATTGCCCCGCGCCCGGTGTTTATTATCCATGGGCGGTATGATAACATTGTCCCGCCGTTCCAAGCCAAATTGTTGTTTAAGCACGCCGGGGAGCCGAAGGAAATTTGGTTAGTGCCCGGGGCCAAACATAATAAATGTGCGGAATTGGGCGGGTTTGAATATAAACAGCGGCTCAGCAATTTTTTCCGCCGGTATTTATAAATTTTAAGCAGGCCGCCCCTCAGGGCGGCTTTCATCTGTACAGGAGTAAAACGTGAACACACAACTGGTTATTTTTGATTTAGACGGTACTTTATTAAATACAATCGCGGATTTAGCCGCTTCGGCCAATTATGCGTTGGAAAAGCTGGGCTATCCGCGCCGCAGTGAAACCCAATGCCGCGCTTTTGTGGGCAACGGCGTGACCAAGCTGCTGGAGCGCGCCTTGCCGGACGGCGCCAAAACGCCCGAAAACGTGGCCCGGATGCGCGCCGTTTTTCAAACGCATTACGACGCGCATAATGCGGATGCCACCTTTGCCTACCCGGGCATGGCGGACGTGCTTGCCGCGCTTGCCCAAAAAGGGATAAAACTGGCGGTGGCCTCCAACAAATACCAAAGCGCTACGGAAAAATTGGTGCGGTTGTATTTCCCGCAGATTGAGTTTTGCGCCGTTTTGGGCGCGCGGGAAAATGTGCCCGTCAAGCCGGACCCGCAAATCGTGCGCGACATTTTGCAAGCGGCCGGCGTAGCCAAAGAAAACGTGTTGTATGTGGGGGATAGTGATGTGGATATGCAGACCGCGCAAAATGCGCAAGTAAAGGCGTGCGCCGTCACTTGGGGGTTCCGCACGCGGGAACAGCTGTTGCCGTATGCCCCGGCGGCGTGGGCCGATAAAGCAACGGATATTTTGAACGCGCTGTAATCAAAACAGCAAAAATAACACAGGCGGGAATGGGGTTCCCGCCTTTTTTGTGGGGTTATAAACTTTTGCAAAGTTGCGCCAGGTATTTGGCGGCGTGGGCGCGGCTTTGTTCCGGGGTGGGGGCAAAATCTGCCAGAACGGCTATTTGTTGGGGGGCCAGCGGATTATGGCGCAAGCAGGTTTCGTCCAAAACTCCGCAGATAAATAAAACGGGTTTTTGGTATTTTTTGGCCAATTTTAATACGGCCAGCGGCGCCTTGCCGCCAAAGGTCTGGCGGTCTAATTTGCCTTCTGCGGTAATAATCAAATCGGCGGTGCGGGCGTATTTTTCAAATCCCGCTTTCTTAAATAAATACTCCGCCCCCAGTAAAATGCGGGCATTAAAACAACCGTAAAGCCCCGCGCAAATGGCCCCGGCCGCGGCGGTGGACGGCGTGTGGGCAATCTCCTTGCCGGTGGCTTTTTTTAATACGCGGGCATATACGCCCAGGGCTTTATCTAAAATTTTTACTTGTTCGGGCGTGGCCCCTTTTTGCGGGCCGAACACTTTGGCGGAACTGCGGGGGCCTAACAGCGGGTTGGTGACGTCCGCCACGGCGTATATTTTAATGCCGCGGAAGTGTTGTTTGAGGGCGGACACGCGGACTTGGGCCAATTTTAATAAGGCTTGTGCGCCTAACGCAAGCGGCGCGCCTTGTTTATCCAGCAGTTGGGCCCCGCACGCGGCGGCGGCTCCGGCTCCCCCGTCATTACATGCCACTCCGCCTAGCCCGACATAAATGGTTTTAGCCCCGTGTTTGACGGCGTGCAGTAATACTTCGCCTACCCCATAAGAGGTGGCGTTCAGCGGGTCTAACTCTTGCGGCTTGGCGGAGCCTAACCCGCAGATGCGGGCGGTTTCCAAAATGGCGGTTTTGCCGTCCGGCAGAATTAAGTAAGCGGTTTTGGCCGGGCGGTTAAATGCGTTGCGGGCCGTTAAGTGGCGCAGTTTGGCCGACGGATAAAGCGTTTTGAAAAAATCAATAAATCCGTCCCCGCCGTCGGACACCGGGAATGCGGCTACCCGGTGGCGCGGGGCCAAGTTTTTCTGCAAAAGAAGCGCGGCCGAAGCCGCGCTTAAAGAGCCCTTAAAGGCATTGGGTAAAGCCAGTATTTTCATTGGAATTTCCAACTGACTTGGGCGGTAAACACCGTGTTGGAAGCGGCGGAGTCTTTCAGCTCGTTGGAGCGGGTGGAAAATTGCTGCCGTACTTCCGCCCCTAACATCAAGTCGTCCACGCGGGTTTCCACACCCAGGCCACCGCCGGCCGAAAAGCCGTTGGATTTAATGCTGTCGCTTTTCATTTCTCCGCGGTAGTTGAGCGTAAGCATTTCGTACCCGGCGTTTCCGGTCAAATAAAATACCACGCGGCTTTTGGGGTTCAAATAATAATTGGCGCTGACCCCCAAACTTAAAAATTGCCCGCTCGTTTTAATTTTGGGGTCCGGGTACAGCGGCGCGCCGGTGGAGTCCGTCGCGGCCAGGGTATCCGGGTCTAAATCGTCAAACGTGTTGTTGGCAACATTGGCAATAGACAAATTGGGCCCCAACCATAAATTGCTGTCCAGCAGGCGCCATAAAAACTTGCCGGAAGCCACTACGCTGGTGCCGCCTACATCTTTGGGCTCTTTTTCGGCGGAAAAGCCGGGCCGTTCGGACACGTTTAATTTTAAGTCTAACGGCATAGCCCCTAATTGAATGGCCAAATAAGTGCGGAAGTCTTTTTCTTTGGCTTGCGGTTTGTTTTCTTTTTGAGTGGCGGGCTTTTGGGCGGAAAGCGAGTCCTTGGCTTGGGCCGCGTATTGCTGTTGGGAAACCGCCCCCGTTTTAACCCCTTTCAAGAAGGCTTCTTCGTCCGTCAGCGGGCGCGGGGCCGCGGGCGCGGCGGAAACGGTGGGTACCGCGCTTACGGCTTGGCCGTTGACTACGGTTGCTTTTTGGGTATCAAAAACTTTGTCAATGTCCGAATCAAACGCGAGCCCGCCTGCCGCCTGCACGGCCCCGGTTTGGGCCACTTGTTCTTGGCGGGCTTTTTCTTCCTGTGCGGTTTCTATTTTTTGTTCCACATAGGTTTGTTGGGTTTTGGGGGCTTGGTCGTAATCGTACACTTCAATATTGGCAATTTGCGGCATATCAATATTTACAATGCCGTCGTCCGTTTGTAATTTTAGGTTAAATTCGTCCAGGTCTACAATCACGCCCACCAGTTGCGTGCCGCCCTTTAATAAAATGCGGTGTTTATCGGGCAAAATTTGTTCAATTTCTTTTTGGTTGAGCGTGACCGTGCCGAAAGAGGTGGCTAAATTAAGGGTATATTGGGTTTGTTCCAAAATGGAACCGCTGATGATGGTGCCGTCTTTCATTTTGATACTTTCGGCTTGCAAAACGGCGGCGCCCAACAGGGGCAGCAGGCAAAGAATTAGGCTTCTTTTCATGTTGTAAAACTCTACTTAAATAAAAAAACGCGGCGGAGCCTGGTGGCCCCGCCGCATAAGGTTTATTTGGATTCTTCTTCCACTACTTCTTCGGTGGTCACTTCGTGTTCCGCTTCGCAGGCGCACGGGGTGAGCGCTTGTTTCATAAAGCGCAAAACTTTAATCATTTTGGCAATCGTCAAGCTCATAATCGTACCCAGCAAAATGGGCGTGACGGTGTTCAAAATAAAGAACCATTTGTTCTGCCCGGCGTTTTCAAACACTCCGGCGGGAACCAACATCGCGCTGATTAAAAAGTACACGGCGGAAACCAGCGTTAAATAGAACAGGGCAATAAATACCCAATACAGGCTTTTCAAGCACAACCAGTTATGCGGCCACCATTTACCGCATTTGCAGCAATTAGACATATTTTCTCCTCCTAACAAGTTTATAAAGGCCGCCACACACCCCCGGCGGAACCTTCTATACATATTGTATCAAATCAAGCGGCCCTGTAAAGGGCCGGAAACGGTTATTTTGCGCCTGCGCTCCGCCCGGCCTGGGCCAGTAATTCCTGCGCGTGAATATACGCGGCGGATTTGGGGTCCGCGTGGCCGCCCAGCATGCGGGCAATTTCCGCCGTTAGAGCGGGGCCCGTAAGCGGGGTAATGGAAACTTCCGTAGAGTCCTTGCGGGCAGATTTGGCTACATGGAAGTTTTCATCCGCCTGCGCGGCCACTTGCGCCAAATGGGTGACGCATAATACTTGCCGCCCGGCAGAAACGCCTTTTAATTTTTCGCCCACCAAAACGGCGGTTTCCCCGCCAATGCCGGCATCTATTTCGTCAAACACCATAACGGGCACGGTGGAAGCCAGCACGGTTTTTAAGCCCAACATCACGCGGGAAATTTCCCCGCCGGAGGCTATGTTTTTAAGCGGGCGCAAGGCTTGCCCGGGGTTGGGGGAAAATAAAAATTCCACTTTATCCGCGCCGGTGGGGCCTAAATTTTCTTCGTCCATTTCCACGCAGGCGCGAAAGCGCACCGCGTTAAAGCCGAGCGGGCGGATTTGCTCCGTCAAAAGTGCGGATAATTTTTCGGCCGCCTCTAAACGCTTGTCGTGTAATTCCAGTGCTAATTTTAAGAGGACTTTGCGCTCTTTTTCCAATTCTTCCCGCAAGGCTTGTTCGGCTTCGTCACTATGCTCCAGCGCGTGCAGGCGGGCTTTTAAGTCCGCCGCCGTTTTTAATACATCTTGCAGGGTGGGGCCGTATTTGCCCTTGAGCCGTTTGAGTTTTTCGTGGCGGGCCAGCATATCGTCCAGTGTTTGGGGGTCTATGCTGATGTCGTCTTTATAAGTAGCCAATGTGTTGGCGGCGTCTTCCAAGGCGGCTAATGCGGAATTTAAGTTTTGGGAAAGCTCCGCCAAGGAGTCGTCCAACTCCGCCATATCTTCCAAACAGCGGGCCGCTTTTCCGGCGCGCTCCGTGGCGGAGCCTTCGCCCTCGTATAAATCGTTATAAGCGGTTTCGGCCAGTTCCAACAGTTTGCCGGAGTGCTTCATTTTGGGCAGGGTTTGCTCCAACTGGTCGTCTTCTTCTTGCGTGGGGCGCACGTCTTCTATTTCTTTTAATTGGTACGCGCACATATCCCGCAGGCGGGCTTTTTCCTGTTCCGAAAGGGCGGCCTCGTTAAGGCGGGCTTGCACGGCCTGCATTTTATCGTAAGAGGCACGCACTTTTTGCACCAGGGCATCCTGTTTGGCAAATTTATCTAACAAGGCCAAATGTACGGAGGAATGGAGTAAACTTTGGTGTTCGTGCTGGCCGTGGAAATCCACCAGGTGCCGCCCCAGTTGCGCCAAGGCGGATACCGTGGCCGGTTTGCCGTTGATGAACGCTTTGCCCTTGCCTTTGCGGTCCAGTTCCCGGCTGAGGGTAAAATCGGGCGCGGTAAAGTGGTGGGCGGCGCGCACTTCCTGCGGCAACATATCGGTTGAAAAAACGGCGCTAACGCTCATCTTTTGTGCGCCGTCTTTAATGGTGTCGGCATCCCCGCGTGCGCCCAATACAAAACCCAATGCTTCAATCACAATGGATTTGCCGGCGCCGGTTTCACCCGAAAAAACATTTAACCCCGGGCCGAACGAAAGTTCCAACCGGGAAATAATGGCAAAGTTTTGTATGGAAAGTTTTGTTAGCATATACAGTTGCCCCACTTTAATTTTTTGCTTAAAACGGTAAAAAAATCACGCCCCGGCAAAGTAATCAGCCGGGCCCGCGTTTTACTGCGGGATAAAATTACTTTATCCCCTTTGGAGAGCGGAAAATTGGTTTGGCCGTCTAAACTGACGGTGGCTTGTTCCCCGGGGTATTTGAAAACCGGCTCAAAGGTCAGCTGTCCGTCCGCCGGTAAAATAAGCGGGCGTTGGCCTAGTGAGTGCGGGCAAATGGGCGTAAGCAAAAACACGTCTACTTCCGGGGCCACAATCGGCCCGCCCGCCGCCAAAGAATACGCCGTGGAACCCGTGGGCGTGGAAACAATCAGGCCGTCCCCGTAATACGGCTGAAGCAAGCGGCCGTTCAAGCGGGCCTGCAAGCTAAAAGCGCGGGCCTGTGCGCAACGCAGGACACAATCATTAAAAGCCAAGGCCGTTTCTTCCGTGCCGTCCGCGCGCACAATAACGGCCTGCAGCATAAAGCGTTCGTTCAAAATGCCTTCCCCATTTAATACGCGGGGAAAAGCGGCCTCAGCGTCTGCTTTTTCACAGCCGGATAAAAAGCCCAGCGTGCCGCAGTTAATGCTAAAAACCGGCAAGTTTAAGGCGGCCGCTTGGCGTGCCGCGTGCAAGGTGGTGCCGTCCCCGCCCAAACAGACCACCAAATCCGTTCCGGCCGTTTGCGGGAGTTGGGTTAAATCGGTAATTAGCCGGGCTTGTGCGCCCAGGGCGGTGGCCTGCGCCAATAACTTTTGGGAAGTTTCGTGCGCGCCGGGCTTAAAAGCATTATAAAAAATGACGGGGCGGGTAAATTTCATGGTTCTTCTATTTTAGCAAATATTGCTCCCGCCGCAGTGGGGGCCTAACCCTTTTTCCTGCGGGCATACTACCAATCGGGCGGGTTCAAAATGATATAATATAAATAAGAAAAAAGAGAGGTTTTATATGTGGGATTATACCGATAAAGTAATGGACCATTTTAAGAATCCGCGCAATGTGGGTTCTATTCCCAATGCAGACGGCACCGGGCAAGTAGGCAGCCTGGTGTGCGGGGATGCACTCAAATTAACCATTAAAGTAAATAAACAGACCGACGTGATTGAAGATGCCAAATTTGAAACCTTCGGCTGTGCCAGCGCAATTGCGTCTTCTTCTATGTTGACGGAACTGATAAAAGGCAAAACAATTGCCGAAGCCTCCAAAATTACCAACCAGGATATTGCCGATGCGCTGGGCACGCTCCCTGCCGAAAAAATGCACTGCTCGGTCATGGGCATGGAAGCCTTGGAAGCGGCTGTAAAAAGCTACCGCCAGGGGGGCGCGCCCGTCACGTTTGAACAACAGGAAGAAAAAATTGTTTGCCATTGTTTTAACGTGTCCGAAGAAACCATTATTAAAGCTATCCGCCAAAACCACTTAACCACGGTGGAAGACGTCACCCACTTTACCAAAGCGGGCGGCGGTTGCGGCCGTTGCAAAGGGGAAATCCAAAAGATTTTGGATAAAGTAAATGCGTGTCAAATTCCCGCGGCCGCGCCGGAAGAAAAAGAATTTGCCAAAATGACTTTGGTTGAAAAAATCCGCCGCATTGAAAAAGTGTTGGAAGAAGATGTGCGCCCGAAATTAAATATGGACGGCGGCTCGGTAGAGTTGGTGGATTTAGCCGGCACGGTGGTAAAAGTGCGCCTGCTGGGAATGTGCAGCGGTTGCATGGGTGCGGCCGGAACGCTCAAACACTTGGTGGAAAAAGCCTTGCAGGAAAAAGTAGACCCGTCCTTAACGGTGGAGCAAAACTAGAGAAACTTTTATGAAAACCGTTTATTTGGATAACAACGCCACCACCCAATGCCTGCCGGAAGTTGTAGAGGCTATGTTGCCGTATTTTAGCGAACGCTACGGCAACGCTTCCAGTATGCACACGTTTGGCGGCTCCAACCGCAAAGCGATTGATATTGCCCGCCAGCAAGTGGCCGATTTTATCGGTGCGGAATATGCCGACGAAATTATTTTTACCTCTTGCGCCACGGAAAGCGATAACACGGCTATTTTTTCCGCCGTGCGCACGCGGCCGGAAAAGAAACATTTAATTACTTCCGCCGTGGAACACCCGGCCATTATGACCCCTTATAAATACTTGGAAAGCCAGGGCTACCGGGTGGATTATATCGGTGTGGACGAACACGGCAATTTGGATATGGCCCGCTATAAACAAGTGTTGGATGACGACACGGCGCTTGTTTCGTTTATGTGGGCTAATAGCGAAACCGGCACCCTTTTCCCCATTGAAGAATGTGCGGCGCTAGCTAAAGCGCGCGGCGCTTTGTTCCATACGGATGCCGTACAGGTGGGGGGCAAAATTGCGCTGGATATAAAAAATACGGCGGTGGATATGCTTTCACTGTCCGGGCATAAATTCCACGCGCCCAAAGGCATTGGCGTTTTGTATGTGCGCCGGGACACCCGTTTTATGCCGTTTATGATGGGCGGCCACCAGGAAAAACACCGCCGCGCCGGAACGGAAAACGTCCCGCTGATTGTGGGGCTCGGCACCGCGGCCGTACTGGCCCAAACCCGGTTGAAAAACGGCACCATGCAGCGCGTAGCCGCATTGCGCGATAAGTTGGAAAAAGGCTTAACCGCGGCTATCCCGGATACTAAAATTAACGGCAATCCGGCCGCCCGCGTGCCCAATACCACCAATATCAGCTTCGGCTATATTGAGGGTGAATCTATTTTGATGTTTTTGAACGATTACGGCATTTGCGCTTCGTCCGGCTCGGCGTGTACGTCCGGCTCGTTGGAGCCGTCGCACGTTTTGCGGGCGATGGGCGTGCCGTTTCAGTTTGCGCACGGGTCTATCCGGTTTTCTCTTTCCGAGCAAACCACCGAAGAAGAAATAGACCTCGTGTTAAAAGTAATGCCCGGCATTGTGGAGCGGTTGCGTAAAATATCGCCGTTTAGCAAATTGGCCGCTTGATTTACAGGCCGCGGAATTGGTTTTCCGCGGCTTTTTTTGTAGGATAAATTATATTCTTCCCCCGGAGGTTGTGCATGAAAAAGACTTGGCTTTTTGCAGTATTGGCAGTGCTGATTTTCCCGCTTGCGTTGCAGGCTAAAACAACGGTTATTTATCACACCAGCGATTCCCACGGCTTTTATTATGCCAAAGACGGCCGGGGCGGTTTTGCCGCGTTGGCCGGGCTTCTCAAGCAGGAAAAACTCCCGTATATTTTGTTGGATTCCGGCGATTTTGCCAACGGCACCGTGGAGGCTAAAAACTCCAAAGGTATCAAAAGCGTACTGATGATGAACGCCTTGGGCTATGCCGCCAGTACCCTGGGCAACCACGAATTTGATTTTAAGGACCCGGGTGTGGAACCCATGCTCCGCGCGGCGCAATTCCCCGTTTTGGCGGCTAACTTTGTGGACCGCAAAACCGGCAAACAGCCGGAGTATTTGAAGTCCTACCAAATTTTTAATGTGGACGGCGTAAAATATGCGGTGATTGGTTTGGGACACGAATATCCCACCAATGAAACGCAAAAATTTAAGATTTTGAAATCCTCCAAAGTGTTGGATAAAGTGTTGGCGGAAGTGGAAGCCCAAAACCCGGATGTGATTGTATTGGTGGACCATAACTCTATTGCCGACGACAAACACGGCCGCGAATCCACCTTGTTAAAAATGGTGACCAAACACAACGGCAAAATTAATGTGGTATTGGGCGGGCACGCACATAAAATTATCCAAAATGCGGTGCATAACGGCACGCTGTTTGTGGAAAGCGGTTGCTATTTGAAAAATGTAAGCCGCATTACCGTAGAAACGGACGACAAGACCGGCAAGTTTGTGTCGGCTACTTCCCAAATCATTCCGTTATATACCCAAAAAACGGGCGAATATGCCCCGGTGGCCGCGCTTGCGAACGCCTTGATGGAGCCGGGCATGGATAAAGTGTTGGGCTCGGCTAGCGTAAAACTCAGCCGGATGCCGGTAAAAGGCAACCAAGGCGATAGCCCGCTTAATAACTGGGTGGCGGACGTCTGCCGTGCGTATAGCGGCGCGGATGTTTTCATCCACAACAACGGCGGTACCCGCGTAGATTTGGAACAAGGCACCATTACCAAGCGGGATTTGGTCAATATGCACCCGTTCGGCAATAAAATTTCCCAAGTAAAAGTAAGCGGTAAATTTTTGGAAAAATTTGTAAAATACGGCCTGGCCCCGCGGAATTTGTTTTCTTATTCCGGCTTGCAGATTGAATACAAACTGCGCAAAGGCAAAGTGCAAGACCTTAAAATTTGGGTCAACGGCCAGGCGTTGGATAAAAACAAAACTTATGTAGTGGCTACCAATACTTATATTGCCGAGGGCGGCAGTGAGGGGTGGCCTTTCAAGCAAATCCCGGCCGCGGATAAAAAGCAGGTGGGGGATTTGTCCATTCAGGAAATTATGGAAAAAGCCATAGAAACCACCAGTCCGCTGGGCGCGGTGGAAACAGGGCGCATTATTATTAAATAACTATGAAAAAACGGCTTTTGGTTTTTGCGTTGTTGGGGCTCGCCTGCCTGTGCGGTTGCCAAAAAGAGGTTAAAACATTGGACGTATTTTATACGTCTGATGTGCAAGGCTTTTTTTGGACCCGCCCGGAGCCGCGCTTCGGCAACCGGGAAGTGGGCGGCTATGCGGTACTTAAAAATTTCCTGGCAACGCAAAAACAGCCGTATATTTTATTAGACGGCGGCAACTGGTTCAGCCAAACGCCGGAGGGGTTGCTTTCCAAGGGCGGTTTTTTGCCGCAGTTGGCGGGCTCCGTTCCGTATACGGCGGCCTCGGTTGCGGATAAAGATTTGGTGTTCGGCTGGCCGTCTTTGCGGCAGATTTTACAGCAAATGCCGTATCCGTATGTGATTTCCAACTTAACGATTGACGGCAAAAACCCGTGGCCCACGCACGATTATTTAATCCGGGAAGTCAACGGTGTTAAAATCGGCCTGTTTGCTTTACTGGACCCGAAACCGGTTAATTCCACCCACCGTTTAACGGGTATGCGCGCCACGGACCCGGTGGCTACCGCTAAAGAAATGAGCGAACGCCTCAAGGAAAAAGGCGTACAGATTGTTATTTTGCTCAGCTCCGTGGGCTCGCCGGAAAAAGAAGGTATCAGCGATTCCACCATTGCGGAAGAAGCCCCGAATATAGACCTGATTTTAAGCTCCAATATGGACCGCGAAAACGCCGAAACGGACAAAATCAATAAAACCTTGATTGTGTACCCCGGCTCCAAGCTGGATTCTTTGGCCCGGGTGCGCCTGACTTTTGATAAGAACAACCAACTGACGGATGTTGCCTTTACGGACGTACTTTTAACCCGGGATGACTACGGCGAAGACAGCGAAATTGCCGCCGCCACCGCCGCTTTGCGGCGGGAAACCCAACGCAAAATGAATGCCCGCGTGACGACGGCCGAAACCGCCGTGCGCGGCGCGTGGGGCCGAGAATCGGCCCTGGGGAATTTATTAACGGATTGTTTGCATAAATGGTCCCGCTTAGACGGCGCCGTGCTAAATTCTGATTCTATCCGCCAAAGCCTGCCGGCCGGGCGCGTGACGGAATATGACGTCTATAAAATGTATCCGTACAGTGACGCCGTCACTTTTGTCACGCTCAAGGGGCGTGCTTTGCAACGCGCATTGGAAGCCTCCCTGGCGGTAAAAGATAACTTCCCGCAAATTTCCGGTATGAGCGTGGAATACACCGTTAAACCGGGGGGAAACCCCCGTATTAAACGCATTGTGTTTGACGGCGGCCGCGTACTCCGCCCGCAGGAAACGTACCGTATCGCCATGACGGACCATGTGATGGCGGGCGGTTTCGGGCATGACGAATTTATTAACGCGCTGGAATTTAAGAACACCTTTGTAGAGGCCCGCCAAATTATGCGTACCTGCCTGTTAAAATACAAACAGTTGGAAGCCCCCCAAACGGGCCGTTGGAAAAAAGTACAATGAGCGCCCTAATTCATCCTTTGCAAATCGGCAGTGTGGCTTGCGCCAATAATTTGGTGCTGGCCCCCATGGCCGGCATTACGGATTCTCCGTTCCGCGTGCTTTGTTTGCGCGGCGGGGCGGGGCTGGTGTGTGCGGAAATGGTTTCCGCCCATGCGTTGCATTACGGCAACCCGCGCAGTGGGCGGATGTTGCAAGTCAACGCCAAGGAACACCCGGTTTCTATGCAAATTTTCGGCTCGGACGAAGAAACCATCGCCCAGGCGGCCCGCAACGCGCAAGAGGCCGGTGCGGATATCGTGGACTTAAACGCCGGGTGCCCGGTTAAAAAAATTAATAAAGCCGGGGCCGGGTGCGTGCTGATGAAAGAGCCCGATAAGTTGGCCCGCTTGATAGAGGCCGCCGTAAAAAGCGTAAAAATACCCGTCACCTTAAAAACGCGCATTGCCTTAAACCATAAAGAATTTTTAGGGGCCCGCTTGGCCCAATTAGCCGAAAGCGCCGGTGCGGCGGCCGTCACCATGCACGCGCGTGCGGCGGTGGATGTGCATAGCGGCGCGCCGGATGTGGATGCCTTGGCGCGCGTGTGTGCGGCGGTAAAAATCCCGGTCATCGGCAACGGCGGCGTATTAACCGCGCAAGATGCGGTAAAATTTTTGCAGGCCGGTTGCGCCGGGGTGATGATTGGGCGCGGCGCGGTGGGCAACCCGCTTATTTTTGGGGATATAATTGCGGAGCTGACCGGGCAGGCCCCGGCGGCTCACACGCCCAAAGAGCGCCTGAAAACGTACCAGGCCCTGATAGAAGAAAACGTATCTTTTTACGGGGAGCGAATTGGTATCAACCGCAGCCGCAAAACCGCCGGATATTGGATAAAAGATTTCCCCAACGCGGCCGAGGTGCGCGGGCAATTTGTGCGCATAGATACCCTGGCCGGAGTGCGGGAACTTTTCGCCCGCGTGTTGGAAACGCTGTAAATATCTGCTGTAAATTGCAAAAAACACGCCAGATTTTGCTATAATATATAGGAAACCACGAGTCATTAAAGACAGCGGCCACCACTCCGCTGCGCATTAATTACAAAAGGTAGAATAAACATGACAAAAACTTTTTTGCCTTCCGTCAAGGAAGTTGAAACCTCCCGCAAATGGCACCATATTGATGCCAGCGGCCAGACCTTAGGCAGATTGGCTACTCAAATTGCCGTCTTGCTGATGGGTAAACACAAAAGAACCTACACTCCTAATATGGATTGCGGTGACTTTGTTGTAGTGACCAATGCGGCTAAAGTGACTTTTACCGGCAACAAGCTGGAACAAAAAGTATACTTTTCCCACTCCGGTTATGCTAAAGGCGGTAAAGAAACCCCGCTCAAAAGACAGATGGAAAAAGACCCCACCCGCGTTATTGAATTGGCGGTAAAGAGAATGTTGGACGTCAACAGACTCCGCGCCCCCAGAATGAAACGCCTTAGACTGTTCGCCGGCGAAGAACATGCGTTTGCGCATCGCTTTGGCAAATAAGAGGGAAATGATTTATGAACAATACGAAAGAGCTTAAAACCGGAAGAAGAAAAACCTCCGTCGCCCAGGTTGAATTGTTAAAAGGCAAGGGCGATATTACCATTAACGCCAAATCTTTGGAAGAATACTTCGGCGGTTGCGAACGCTATAAAGCGACTGTAAAAGCCCCGCTGGTGTTGACCAATTTGGATAAAGAATATGATGTAAAAGCTAAAGTAGTAGGCGGTGGGGTATCCTCCCAAGCCGGCGCCGTGCGCCACGCGATTGCCCGCTCTTTGGCTAACATTAGCGAAGACGTTAAAAAGGCCGTTAAAAAGGCTGGCTTCCTTACGCGCGACCCGCGTATGGTGGAAAGAAAGAAACCTGGTCAGCCGGGTGCCCGCAAACGCTTCCAATTCTCTAAACGTTAATTGGGAAAGAGATTTGCAACAAGGGGAAGGGTTTTTATCCTTCCCCTCTTTTTTATTTAACAACTGGTGGTATGCTAGGATTTTAATGCGCGGGGAACAAAATAATATTTTGTTCCCCGTTCGCATTTCGTGGGCAAACAATTTTCCAAATTTAAGCCCTTTTGCGCCGCCTTTAGGCTTATGTAGCAGTTCTTGGGGCGGCGCCCCAAACCCGCCCTTCTTTTTCTCATTGCAGAAAAAGAAGGCAAAAAGGCTAGCACCCCGGGAAGCCATAAAATTTATTTTTATCCGGGCATTTTACAACTCCCTACGGTCGGACAAGTAAAATGCCTTTATAACTCCGTTAAAAATAAATTTTATAGACGGCTTCAAAGGGGTGCGAAAACAACAACTGCCTAACAGCAACTGCACAAAACAACAACTATACAAAACAGCAACAACAACATAAAAAATGCAAAAAAACACCCCGGTTTGTTTAACCGGGGTGTTGGGTTTCAATACGGCTTATTTAGATTCTTCTTTCTTGTCGGCCGGGTTGCTTTCGGGCAAGACGGCGGGTTTCACTTTGGGGCTTTGGGCCACTAAATCCTTAATGGGTTTAATCACTTGCGCCTGTTTTTTTAAGGTGCAAGGGCCGCCAATACAGCCGCCTTTGCAGCTCATTACTTCCAATAACTGGAAGTCGCCCACGCCGCGCGCATACGCTTGGAGCATAAGCATCGCTTTTTTATCCAAGCCGTTAATCGCCATTTTTTTAATGGGGTGTCCGGGCAGGGCGTTTTCTACCGCTTGGGCCACGCCGCCGGTCACGCCGTAATAGCGGCTTTCGCCGGAAATGGACGGGTCAAGCGGGGTTTCTTCACATTCGGCCGGGTTGATGTTTTTGGCATCCAACAAGGCTCCCAGCTCCTCGTACGTCATTACATAGTCCACATTGGCGTTTTCGGTGGCTTCCACGCGTTTGGAAACGCACGGCCCCACAAACACAGTGGCAAAACCGTTTTTCTTTTCAATTTCGGCGGTATAAGCCATGGGGGTCAGCGTGCTGGATACAAACGGTTTCAAGGCCGGCAAATGTTTTTTAACGGCTTGAATCCACGCGGAACAGCAAGAGGTGGTCATAAATTTATCGCCGCGTTCCAGGCGTTCAATCAGCTCGGCCGCTTCGTGCGCGGTGGTGACGTCCGCCCCCAAGGCAACTTCGGTGGCTTTGGTGAACCCGGCTTTTTTAATAGCCGTCAGCAGTTGCGGCAAGGTGCAGTCAAACTGCCCCACAATAGACGGGGCCACCATGGCGCAGATTTTTTTACCGCTTTTAATGGTGCTTAAAATATCCACTAATTGGCTGCGTTCCATAATGGCGCCAAAGGGGCAGGCGTCCATGCAGTGCCCGCAGGAAATACATTTATCAAAATCAATTTCCGCAAAGCCGTTTTCGCCCTTGTGAATGGCGTTGACCGGGCAGGATTGTTCGCACGGTACCGGCACATAGGTAATGGCGTTGTAGGGGCAGGCTTCTTTGCATTGGCCGCAGTTTTTGCATTTTTCGGGGTCAATTTTGGAGTGTCCGTTTTCAAACGAAATAGCCCCAAAGCGGCACGCTTGTTGGCACGGGCGCGCCAAACAACCTTGGCAGGCTTCCGTCACCAAATGGCGGGCTTTTACGCACCCTTTGCAGGCAATATCCATAACCGTAAGCGGGGTGGAGGGAACGTCTTTGCGCAACAGGGCTTGTTTGGCGTATTCGTTGAGCGAGGTGGCTTCGTCGTCTTGTTCCACACTGCCGCCCAAAGCGGCCAACGTGCGCGCGCGGAAAACCGCCCGTTCCTTGTAAATACAGCAACGTACCGTGGATTTAGATTCTTTGGGAATCACGGTAAAGGGAATACGGAAAGCGGCAGTTTCCAGCTCTCCGCGGTCAAAGGCCGCAATAACCTCTTTTAAGGCGCGGCGTTTGAAAAATACGGCTTTATTATCAGTTGTATTCATAAATTTATAAAAAAGTGAATTTTCTTATATTTTAGCATATTTGGGGCACTATTCTATTGACAAACAGGCCCATAAGGGGTGATGGTCGGACGCGGCGGTCGGCTCCACCCACGCCCGGTTTATTTGCAGGCCGCGGGTAAAAAGGAAATCCACCGGGCGGCCCCAAAAGCGTTTGCGGGTGTCCGGCTCAAAAATAGCCTCTTGCAAGTTGAGCGCCCGGGCCGCTTGCCTCAGGGCCGTTAAGCGCCCGCCGCTCCAGGTGTTAAAATCCCCCGCCACCAGTACCGCACCCGGGAAGCCCGCCAATAGTTCCGCCGCCTTGGCTAAATACAGTTTGAATGCGTTTAGCCCCTTAAAATTAATGGCGTGGATGTTTAGCACCAGTAAAGGGCCGTTTTCCGTATCGTACACGGTGGCAAGGGCCATTTTTGGCATTTTGAAAAACGGCTCCAACACTTGGGCACGGTAGCCGGATTGCAGGGCCGGGGCCCGGCACCCGGTGGCTATCCCTATCGGGGTATGCCGGCGGAGAGATAAAAAGCTGACGGCCCCCGCCCATTCTAACCCGGGGAGCAGTAAAGGGTTGTCGGTTCCCGGCCGGAAAACGGCCTCTTGCGTTAAAAACAAATCGGCCCGGGCGCAACAAGCCGCAAAGGCCGGGGCAAAGCCGGGGTCTTTGCATTTATGCAAATTCCACACGCACACGGTAAAGCGGGCGGGCAATTTGCGCCGCCGCGGCGTGCCTTTATAAAATAAAACCCGGTTGGGGGAAGGAATTTTATAAAACATAATCAATAATACGGTGTTAATAACTTAAACGCGCGGTTGCGCAATTGTTTGAGCCACGGCGTGTTGGCGTGCGTGCCGAATGTTTCCGGCTGTGCGGCCGCTTTTTTGGCGTGAATAATTTTTAATACCTGTTCCGCCAGCGTTTTGCTGAAACATTCTATATTACATTCAAAATTTAGTTTTAAGCTCCGCACGTCCCAATTCGCGGAGCCGGCAAATACCCACGCATTATCCGCCACCATTAATTTGCTGTGGTCAAACGGGGCCGGGGTGCGGTAGATTTTTATGCCGCGTTTGAGTAAGCGCGCAAAGTTGGCCTGCATGGCCCAATCCATCCCAAAAATATTGCTTTTGGCGGGCAGGATGATTTCCACATTTACGCCGCGCAAACTGGCCAGTTCCAGCGCGTTTAATACGTCTTCTTCCGGCAGGAAATACGGGGTCACAATGGATACGCTTTGCTGGGCGCAGTTTAAGGCGCCGCAAAGCATCAGTTGCAGTTTGCCGTAGTCGCTGTCCGGCCCATCCGGGATAATCCGCGCGGGGATATCGCCCGGCAGTTTTTGGAAGTGCGGGTAGACCGCCGGAACAAACGGCTTTTTGCCGGTAAAAATCCAATCTTCTTCAAACACGCGGGCCATTTGCTCCACCACCGGGCCTTCCACCAAAAAAGTGACGTCTTGCACCGGGTGCTTGGGGTTGGTTGCCAGTAAATCCTCGTGTGCGATATTCATTCCGCCAAAGACGGCTTTTTGTCCGTCCACCACTAAAATTTTGCGGTGGTTGCGCAAGTTTACAAACGGTAAATTAATGGGGCTTTTAGACGGTAAAAAGACGGCCGTTTCCAGCCCTTTTATTTTGCGGGCGGCGGCCATAATGTTGGGTTTGGAATAATTGAGCCCCACGCCGTCTACCAGCATTTTTACCCGGGCGCCGTTTTGGGCGGCCGTTTTTAAGGCGGTTAAAAACATTTGTCCGGCTTTATCGTTATTCAAAATATAACTGGCTAAAAGCACTTCTTTTTTAGCTTGCGCAATCAGGCGACACATTTCGGGGTAGGCGTTATCCCCGTTGATGAGCGGCGTAATGCGGTTGCCGCGGGCAAAAAGTTGCGGGTGGACTTTGTGCCCCAGACGGATTAACTGCCAAAAAGAGGGCGGGAATAATTTTTCCGCTTCCTGGGCTTCGCGTGCGGACAGTTTATACAAGGCCGGCCCGCTGTTGCGCAAATCCAACGCTTTGCGGTGGATACGGTTGATACCCAGCAGTACATAAATTACGGTGCCTACAAGCGGGGTAAGCCACACCAGGCCAATCCAACCGATAGTGCTGTGGACGTCTTCTTTATGTAAAAGGATGTGTACGGTCACGCAAATTTGCAAAATCAGGTACAGCGCACCGGCTATCCCCATAGAAGATAAATAAGTCATTTTCCCTCCTGTGCGGTGGAGTTTTGGCCGCTTTTCTTGCGGGAGTTTGCTTTTTCCATGGGGCGTTTGCCTTTTACAAGCCGCGGGCCGTATAAATACTGGTCTTGCGTGCCGCCGTAAGACAACGCTTTCGGGCGCTCCGGCACTGTTGGGCGCGGCTTTTGGGCCTGCTCCTTTTTCTGGCGTTGCAGTTCGTTAAATGCTTTGTTGTCCGCCGCTATTTGGGCGGCAAAACTATCATAAGCGGCCTGGTCTTTCAGCACTTGTTTCAGGCGCTCTTGTTCAAAAATATAATAATGGGAAAACGGCTTTTCGGCGGGCGCGTTTTTTAGGAGGAATACGTCCAGGGTTTGCCCGGTTTTCAAATTTTGAAGGGCGGAACGCGCGGCCTGCGGAAACGCTTTTTCAAACGCGCGGCGGCTGACGGCAATTTCCACCCCGTATGTATCGCGCCACCGCAGTATGCCGGAAACGCTGTCCGCCGCCGCCACAAAGGTTTGCGGCTCTTGGGCGTAAAATAAGAGTTGGCGGAAATCGGTTTCGTCCCCATAGCGCAGGGCGGTAAAGGTTTGGCGGTGTTTGCCTGTAAAGTCTTCCCGGCGGGTGGGCACCGTGGTTGCGGCGGATAAGACGGCGGACAAGGTTTTGCCTTTGAATTTTTTAGCCAACTCCCGCGCGGAGTATTGCCCCACGGATACAGACGGGCCCGCCGTGGCGGAGCCGTCCATTTCTATTACAATATCCGCTTTTTCTTGGGCGAAAAGGGAAACCCCCAACACCGCCGGCAAGCAAAGCATTACCAGTAATTTTTTCATGCGTTTTCGTCAAATTCCCAAGTGCTTAAATACCGCTCCCCGCTATCCGGCAGGATAACCACGATGTTTTTGGAGGCGTTCTGCGGTTTGCGGGCTTCTTGCAACGCGGCCCAAAGGGCGGCCCCGCCGCTGATTCCCGCCAGTAAGCCTTCTTTTTTAGCCAGTTCGCGGGCGGTTTTCCCGGCGTTTTCCGCCGTCACTTGCACGACGTCATCTATGAGCCGGGTATCTAAAATAGACGGAATAAACCCCGCCCCAATGCCTTGCAATTTGTGCGGCCCCGCCTTGCCGCCGGATAACACCGGCGAATCGGACGGCTCCACCGCTATTATACGCAAATGCGGGTGCATTTGTTTGAGGGCGCGCCCGGTTCCCGTTAAGGTTCCCCCGGTGCCCACGCCGCAGACCAATATGTCCACCTTGCCGTGCAAATCTTTATCAATTTCCTGCGCCGTTTGGCGGTGCGCGGCGGGGTTATTGGGGTTGGTAAATTGGGACGGCATAAAAGCGCCTGTTTGGCGGCAGATGTTTTCCGCTTCTTGGATAGCACCGTTCATGCCGAGCGCCGGGTCTGTTAGTACCACGTTGGCCCCCAACGCTTTTAAGATTTTAATGCGCTCCGGGCTCATACTGGCGGGCATAGTAAGGGTAATGGTGTAGCCTTTGGCGGCGGCTAAAAACGCAAGCGCTATCCCGGTGTTGCCGCTGGTGGGCTCCACCAACGCACCGCCCGGTTTTAACTGCCCGGCTTGTTCGGCCGCTTGCAACATGGCGGCGGCCGGGCGGTCTTTAATACTGTACGGATTGAACATCTCCAATTTGGCATACACGGCGGCCGGGCCGTTGTGCAAGCGGTTTAAGCGTAAAAGCGGCGTATTGCCGATAATCTCTTCTAAATTATTGACCAGTGCCATCAGGTAAAACCCCTCTGTTTACAGTATAGCTCTTTGGCGCCCTTTTTACCGGGCGGGAAAAAAGGCTAGGGCCGCTAGACCAAAAAACGGCGGATTACTTTGGCCGGACTCCCGGCTACCACCGTTCCTTCTCCCACGTCCCGCGTGACGACGGCCCCCGCCGCCACAATGGCGTTATCGCCAATCCAAACGCCGGGCAGAATAATGCACCCTCCGCCCAGCCAAACATTCTTGCCGATACGCACTTTTTGGGCAGATTCTAAGCCTTCCAGGCGTTTGTGCGGCAAAAGCGGGTGGGTGGCCGTATAAATTTGCACGTTGGGGCCGATAAGTGTGTGGTCGCCTATTTCCACTTTGGCGCAATCCAAAATGGTGCAGTTAAAATTGATAAATACATTTTTCCCGGTGTAAATTTGGGTGCCGTAATCACAAAAAAACGGCGGTTCCAAATGCAAATCCTGCGCGGCGTTAGGGAGCAGTTCGTGCAAAATTTGGGCGCGTTCGGCTTCGTCTTCCGGGTTGGACCGGTTGAGTTGCCAAAGCAGTTTGCGCGCGCGGAGGCGTTCTTGTTTTAGTTCCGGGTGGGCCGCGTTATAGGGGCGGCTTTCCAACATGTTTTGTTTGTCGCTCATGGTATTATTGTAGCAATTCCTGGGAAATTTGCCTTTCTAATTAATTTTTGTTTACCGGTCGGTAGGTTTTTATGTATAAAATATGCTATGATTTTAGTATATCTTAATTTAATAAGGGGAATACACCGAATGAACAACGCAGTAAAAATTGTTTGTTTCACCCTGTTAGGTGCGGCGGTATTAAGCTGCAGTGCCTGCAAGGGCAAACAAGCCGGCGGGCAAATGCCTGCCCAAACGGTAAACGCCATAGAAGTTGTGCAGGCGGATTTGCCGTGGGATATTGAATACCCGGCCCAGGTTGCGGGCTCTTTGCAGGTAAATGTACGCGCGCAAGTGGGGGGGATTTTGCAATCCCGCCTGTTTGATGAGGGCGCGTATGTAAAAGAGGGGACACAACTTTTTCAAATTGATGATAAAGAATACAAAGCCGCGTTGGAACGCGCGCGCGGTTCTTTAGCGCAAGCGGAGGCGCAGGAACGCAGTACCCAGCGCGAGTACAACCGTATGAAAAAATTGTTGGCGGATAAAGCCGTCAGCCAAAAAAATTATGATGATGCCCTTTCCGCTTATGAAACCGCCCAAGCCAATGTGCAAGTGGCTAAAGCGGGCGTCACCACTGCTAAAATTAATTTTGACTATACCAAAGTAAAAGCGCCTATTTCCGGCATTATGGGTAAAGAAGCGCAATCCGTGGGCAGTTTGGTTTCCCCCACCGGGGAATCCGGCCTTTTGACCACCATGGTACAGGCCAACCCGTTGTGGGTAAATTTTTCTATGCCCGGCAGTCAGTTTGCTAAATTAGCCAGCGGTTATATGTCCGGCCAAATTGTGCTGGGAGATGAAAAAAAATCCTCGGCGGTGGACCCGGCCGAATACCGCAAAATGGCGGCCGAAAAAGCCCCCTTATATGTAGAAGCTATTTTGGCCAACGGAAAAGTGTATGCGCAAAAAGGCAAAATTATTTTCTTTGACAGCACGGAAAACACCCAAACTTCCAGCTTGGCTATGCGTGCGGAATTTGCCAACCCCAAAAATGACCGCCAGTTAATGCCCGGCCAGTTTGTGCGCGTGCGCCTAGTGGGTGCCGTGTATAAAAATGCTATTTTGGTGCCGTCTTCCGCCGTACTCAACACGCCGGAAGGAATGTTGACCTATGTAGTGGACAGCAACAACACGGTGGCCGCCCGCCCGGTAAAAGGGGAACTCCAAAATAATATGTATATTATTTCCGAGGGTTTGAAACACGGCGAAAAAATTGTTTCCAACGGGCTTATTAAATTGAAACCCGGTATGCAAGTGACGGTCAACTTGCAAAAATTTACTCTCCCCGCCACGGCTCAAACGGCACAGCCTGCCAGCCAGGACGGGCGCAGTGTAGCTTCTTTGGAAGCCAACATTGATAAGTCCGTTGCGCCGGATGCGCAAGCCTTGCCGAACGACCAGCAAGGTAAATAAGAGGGGCGTATGTTTTCCAAATTTTTTATTAACCGCCCTATTTTTTCAACGGTAATATCGCTCTTAATAGTGCTGTTTGGTATTGTATCTATTACCATGCTGCCTATTGAGCAATACCCGGACCTTACCCCGCCTACGGTGCAAGTGTCCGCCAAATACCCGGGTGCCAGCCCGGAAGTAATTGCCGAAACGGTAGCCGCCCCTATTGAACAACAGGTAAACGGGGTGGAGGATATGTTGTATATGAACTCCACCTCTGCCTCCAACGGGGATATGAACCTGATTGTTTCTTTTAAGGTAGGTACGGACCCGGACCAGGCCATGATTAACGTAAACAACCGCGTGCAGGCTGCTACCAATACGTTGCCGGATGTAGTGCGCCAGTACGGGGTGACGGTGGAAAAGAAATCTTCTTCCATTTTGCAGTTAATCGCTTTTTATTCCCCGAACGGATATTCGGACACCACCACCATTGGGAACTACGCCTTATTAAACATTGTAGACGACTTAAAACGTATTGAAGGCGTGGGGGATTCCCAGGTGATGGCCGCCAACGACTACTCCATCCGTATTTGGATTAAGCCGGATGTGCTTTCCCAGCGCGGCTTATCCGTCAGTGATGTTATTTCCGCCGTCAAAGCGCAGAACGTACAGCGCTCGGCGGGTAAAATCGGCCAGCCGCCGCTTGCGGTATCGGTAGATAGGATGTACTCTATTGTGGCCCCCGGCCGCTTTACCAAACCGGAAGAATTTGGCGAGATTATTTTGCGCGCCAATGCGGACGGTACTTCGCTTAGACTCAAAGATGTGGCCCGCATTGAACTGGGCAGCCAGACGTATGAATTTAACGGCCGTTTTAACGGCAAGCCGGCGGTGCCGGTGGCGGTGTTCTTGTCCCCGGGTGCAAACGCGGTGGCTACGGCCAAAGCCGTACAGGCCCGCCTGAAAGAATTGGCGGCCAACTTCCCGCCGGATATGGATATTGACTATACCGTGGCGTATGATACCACGCTGTTCGTGTCCGCTTCTATTAAAGAAGTGTTGCATACGTTAGCGGAAGCCATGATTTTGGTGTTCTTGGTGGTATATTTGTTCTTGAAAGACTGGCGCGCCACGCTGATTCCGTGCTTGGCGGTGCCGGTGTCCGTTATCGGCGCGTTTGCCGGGATGTTGGTGTTTGGTTTCTCTATTAATACGCTTACCCTGTTCGGGCTTGTGTTGGCTATCGGTATTGTGGTAGACGACGCTATTGTGGTGATTGAAAACGTGGAACGTATTATGCACGACGAACATCTGCCCGTCAAAGAAGCTACCATTAAAGCTATGGACGAAGTGTCCGGCCCGGTGGTGGCGATTGTACTGGTGCTTTGTTCCGTATTCGTGCCGGTGGCGTTTATGGGCGGTTTAACCGGGGTGATGTACCAGCAGTTTGCTATTACGATTGCCGTGTCCGTGGTTATTTCCGGCTTGGTGGCGCTTACGCTGACCCCCGCCCTGTGCGCGTTGCTGTTGAGACACCGGGACGCCCCCACCAAAGGTTTTTTCTATAAGTTTGACCGCTTTTTTGAAAAAATCACCGATAAATATACCGGGGTGGTAGGCTTTTTTGTCCGCCGGATTCCGGTGGCTATTCTTTGTGTGGCACTTTTATTTTGCGGGGCTTTCGGCCTGTTTAAGATTGTGCCCGAAAGTTTACTGCCGGACGAAGACCAGGGTATGATTATGATTGGTACCCAGTTGGACCCGGCCACCTCGCTTTCCGGCAGTGAAGCCGTCGCTTCCGACCTGGAAAAAATCATTTTAGCCCAGCCGGCCGTCAAAGAAGAATTAACCTTTGCCGGGTACGACTTGCTCAGCAGTACCATGAAAAGCAACGGTATTGCCTCCTTCGTGCAGTTGAAACCGTGGGATGACCGCAAAGCCAAAAATCTGTCCTCTACCTCTTTGGTGGGCACGATTTATATGCTCTCCCGGGTTAAAATACCGGGGGCGTTGGTTATGCCGTTCAACCCGCCTGCCATTATGGGTATGAGTACCACCGGCGGTTTGGAAGGCTATGTGCAGAACCGCGGTTCCGGCGGGAGCAGTGCCTTGCAAGCGCAGGCCAATAAATTAATTGCCGCCGCCCAAAAGCGTAAAGAAATCGCCAGCGCCAGCACGACGTTTACTTCCGCCGTGCCGCAATATACGCTGGAAGTGGACGAAATTAAAGCGCAAAGTATGGGTGTTTCGCTGACGGAACTCTACACCACGTTGCAGGCTACCTTCGGTACCACTTATATTAACGACTTTACCTACTCCGGCCGCAGTTTTAAGGTAATGATGCAGGCCGATAGTGAATACCGCGCCCGCCCGGAACAAATTTCCGGCATTTACGCGCGCTCCACTACCGGGGCCATGGTGCCGCTTTCCGCCTTGGTTAAGCTGACGCCGTCTTTGGGGCCGGATATGGTGGAACGGTTTAACGTGTTCCAGGCCGCCAAAATTATTGCTAATCCGGCCAGCGGGTACAGCACCGGGGAAGCCATTAGCGCGTTGGAAGAAACCGCCAAAGAAGTATTGGACCCCAGCTTTACCTTGTCTTGGACGGGTACGACGTATCAGGAAAAAATTTCCGGTTCGTCTTCCACCTCTGCCTTGTTATTGGGTATGCTGGTGGTGTTCTTAATTTTGGCCGCCCAGTATGAAAAATGGAGCCTGCCGATTGCCGTATTGTTAGCCGTGCCGTTTGCGGTGTTCGGCGCGTTGGCGGGTACTTATATGCGCGGGCTTTCTAACGATATTTACTTCCAAATTGCGTTGGTGGCCCTGGTAGGGTTGGCCGCTAAAAACGCTATTTTGATTGTAGAGTTCGCTGTCTTGTTGAAAGAGCAGGGCTTGCCTGCCGCCAAAGCGGCTGTGCAAGCGGCGCGCTTGCGTTTCCGCCCGATTATTATGACGTCTTTGGCGTTCATTTTGGGTTGTGTGCCGCTCGCTATCAGCACCGGGGCCGGTGCGGCCAGCCGCCACTCTATCGGTACGGCTGTGGTGTTCGGTATGTTAGCCGCCACGTTAATTGCGCCGCTGTTTATCCCGCTGTTCTTCGTTTTGTTAGGGGGGCGCAGTGCTTCCCGTACGGATGCCGGCGTGACTACACCGCAGGATGATTTAGCCTTGCCGGAAGAAAAAACGGCGCAAGAGGAGGAAAAACATGAAATTTAATCAAATTTCTGCCTTGCTGGCGGCGTGCGTGCTGGCCGGCGGGTGCATGATGGGCCCCAATTACCGCAAACCGTTGGTGGATTTGCCGGAAGAAACCGCTTCCGCCGATTACAGCGTGTTTACCACGGTAAAATGGTGGGAAGCCTTTAATGACCCCATCCTAAACCAAATGGAAGAAGAAGCCTTGCAATATAACAAGGACCTTCGCCTTGCCATGGCCCGCGTGGACGAAGCCCGCGCCAATGTGGGTGTAGCGGTGGCAGACCAACTGCCCGGTTTAAGTGTGGCGGGTGAAACGGGCCGCGCCGGAAATGCGCGCGGCTCCGGGCAAACCCAAAGTACGGCCGGTGCGGTGGTATCCTTTGAGTTGGATTTGTGGGGCAAATACCGCCGCTTGAGCGAAGCGGCCCGGGCCCAGTTGCTCGCCAGTGAGGCCAACCGCGATAACGTGCGTTTGGCGCTTACGGCCAACGTGGCGCGCGGCTATTTTTCCTTGCGTGCATTGGATGAACAGCTGAATATTGCCACCCGCACGTTGCAAACCCGGCAGGAAAGCGTGCGCGTGTACCAAAGCCGTTATGAAAACGGCTACTGCACGGAAGTTGACTTGCGCCGCATTGAAGCCAGCATGGCCAGTGTGCAGGCCCAACAACAGGAATTGAAACTTTCCATAGAAAAAGCCGAAACGGCGCTGACCGTACTTTTGGGCCGCAGCCCCCGCGCCATGGTGCAAGACGGCGTGGAACGCGGGCAAAGTTTAGCCGCCATGACGTTAGTGCCGGACGTGCCGGAAGGGTTGCCTTCCGATTTATTGGCCCGCCGGCCGGATGTGCGCCAGGCGGAAGGGCAATTAATGGCGGCCAATGCCAATATCGGCGCGGCGCGGGCGGCGTATTTCCCGTCTATTCCGCTGACGGCCTCGGCCGGATATGCCAGCGCGGCACTCAACCAGTTGTTTACGGGCGGCCAGCAAGGCGTATGGGCGCTTACCGCTAAAGTGACCGGGCCTATTTTTGCGGGCGGCAAAATCCGCTCCCAAAACAAGGCGGTAAAAGCCAAATATGTGCAAATGTTGGCTACTTATGAAAAAACCGTCCAAGGGGCTTTTAAGGAAGCGTTAGACGCGATTGCCGCCAATAAAATCAACCGGGATGTGTTTGATTCTTACCAACAGCAAACCCGGGCCATGCGCCGCAGTTATGACTTAACTAAAAAGCAGGAAGAAGCGGGCCTGATTGACGTGACGGATTTGCTGAACGTGGAAAGCACTTTGCTCTCTGCCGAAATGAGCGAATCTTCCGCCCGGTTGAGCGAGCTTAATTCCGTCGTCACCTTATGCCAGGCATTAGGCGGCGGGTGGAACCAGAACGACGGTTTTTCTACCCAAGAAAAAACCAAATAAACTTGTTTTTAGTTTACCGGCCCGGGGTGTTTCAAACGCCCCGGGTTTTTTATTGTCTGGAGCGGGTGCGTTATTTGCTACAATACCAATATGCAGAGCCCTATTCTTTGCCCGCTGGACGGGCGCTACGCTTCCACGGTTAAGCCTTTGGCCCTTTGCATGGGCGAGGCGGCCCTAACGCGCGCCCGCGTGCGTGCGGAGTGCATTTGGTTGGAAGTTTTATCCGGGCTGAATTTGCCGGGTTTGGCGCCGCTTTCCGCGCCGGAAAAACAACAGTTGGCGCGTTTGGCGGAACTGACGGAACAAGATTTGCAGGCTATCCGCGCGTATGAGCAAACGGGGCGCAACGGCATTAAAGCCACCCGTCACGACGTAAAAGCCATAGAATATTTTTTGAAAGAAAAACTGGCGGCTACCCCCTTGAAAAACCGCGCGGAGTGGCTCCACTTTGCGCTGACGAGCGAAGACATCAACAGCGCCGCTTACGCCGTTTTATTGGCGGACGGCCTGGAGCGGGTTTTACTGCCCGCGTTGGAAAATTTGCGCCGCCGGTTAGCGGCTTTGGCGCGGCGGGAAGCCGCGGCCCCTTTGTTGGCGCGTACGCACGGCCAAGCGGCCGTTCCCACTACGTTTGGTAAAGAAGTGCGCGTGTTTGAAAGCCGCCTTTCGGAACAATTAAACCAATTAAAAAAACGGCAAATATCATTTAAGTTCAGCGGAGCCGTGGGCAATTACAACGCCCACTATGCGGCCTTTAGCCAAATAAACTGGCCGCGCGTTTCCGCCCGGGTGGCCGCCGCCTTAAACCGCGGGCGCAAAATAAAATTGTATTTAAGCCCGCTTTCCACCCAAATAGACAACCGGGATTCTTATGCGGAGCTGTTTGATAACCTGCGCCGGATTCACCTTATTTTACTGGGCCTGTGCCAGGATTTTTGGCGCTACATCAGCGACGGCCTTTTGCGGCAAAAAGCCGTAGCGGGCGAGGTGGGGTCGTCCACCATGCCGCAAAAAATTAATCCCATTCATTTTGAAAATGCCGAGGGCAATTTGCAGTTATCGGACGCACTTTTTACGTTTTTTTCCGCCAAGTTGCCGCTTTCCCGCTTACAGCGGGATTTGTCCGATTCTACCGTTCTGCGCAATATGGGCGTAGCGTTCGGTTATGCGTTGGTGGCGTATACCTCTTTGGCAGAGGGGTTGGAAAGAGTATCTTTCAACCGGGCGTTGGCTAAAGCGCAGTTGGCCCGACACCCGGAAGTATTGGCGGAGGGCATCCAAACCATTTTGCGCGCGGCGGGGCAGGCAAAACCGTATGAGCAATTAAAAGCGCTTACCCGCGGGCGCGCCATTACGCAGGAAGATTTGCAGGTATTTATAGAAAACTTACAAGTAGAACCCGTTATTAAAAATAAACTGCGGGCGCTGAACGTATTTAATTATACGGGGCTGTCCGCGCAACGGGTAAGGGGGAAATAAGCATGATAGATATTGTATGTGGCGGGCAAGCCGGAGATGAAGGAAAAGGGAAAATTTCGGCCTATTTGTCGTATAAAGGCTCTTACGCCTATTGTGTGCGCGTGGGAGGCCCGAATGCCGGGCATACCGTGGTGCAAAACGGCACTTCTTACACGTTAAAAAATATACCGTCCGGTTTCTTAAATCCGGCCACCAAATTAGTGTTGGGGGCCGGGGCCTATACCAAAACGGAGTGGTTATTAAAAGAGTTGGAAGTGACCGGCACGGCGGAGCGGTTGATTATTGACTCGCATGCCGTGTTAATTACCGAGGAAGAAACCGCCCGGGAGCGGGGGGCCGCACACTTTATGAGCCATATTGGCAGTGTGGGCACCGGGCTGGGGCAGGCGGTGAAAGACCGCATTGAACGGCGCAACGTAAAATTTGCCAAAGACGAACCGCTGTTAAAAGAGTTCATCCAAGACGTGCCGGAACTGCTCAACAAAGCCTTGGACCGCGGGGAAGATATCCTGCTGGAAGGCACCCAGGGGATTAAACTTTCTTTATTGCATGGGGAATATCCGTTCGTCACGTCGCGCGATACCACGGCCGCTACTTTTTTGGGCGAAGCCGGGTTAGGCCCCAAGAGCGTGCGGGATGTGTATGTGGTGTTTAAGCCGTATATCACCCGCGTGGGGCCCGGGCCGCTAGCGCATGAAATGACCGACGAAAAAGAGTTGGAAATTTACCATACCAAAGGGCACGAAATCGGCAGTGTTTCCAAGCGGTTGCGGCGTATCGGCGCGTTTGAAAAAACGTCCGCTTCCCGCGCGATTATGATTAACAATTGCACCAAAATTGCCATTACGCATATAGATATGTTTGCCGGGAATGACCGCGTGAAAAAGTACGAAGATTTCACCCCCCAGGCCAAAGCATTTTTGGAAAGTTTGAAAGCGCTGTCCCGCGAGGTTTACCCGCACCCGGAAATTGCCCTTATTTCCACCGGGCCGGATATGGAAGATACTTTAGTGTTGTAAAGGATAAGGCCGGGGCCGCAAGCTCCGGCTTTTATTTTCGGCCGTGCGGGCGTTGAAAAATTTTCGCGCGAAAGTTATAATAAAAACAGCAGGGGTTTTAGGGGGAATTTTATGAAAAATATTGTGTTTGATTTGGGCGGCGTGCTGATTGATTGGAACCCGCGGTATTTATACCGTAAAATTTTTTCTTCCACGGAAGAAATGGATTGGTTCTTAAACCATATTTGCACGAGTGAATGGAACTCCCGGCAGGATGCGGGGCGGCCGTTTGCGGTAGGGCAGGCGGAATTAAAGGCCAAATATCCGCGTTATTCGGCCCAAATTGATGATTATTTTTTGCGGTGGGAAGAAATGCTGGGAGGGCTTATTAAAGGCTCGGTGGAAATCTTAAAAGAATTGTACGACAAAGGCTACCGCCTGTATGCGCTTTCCAACTGGTCAGCCGAAACACTGCCGCTGGCGCAAGAGCGGTATAATTTTTTCCCATTATTTAGCGGTATGGTTATTTCCGGGCAGGAAAAAACCATCAAGCCGGACCCCGGTTTGTATAAAATTTTACTCTCCCGCTACCAATTGGACCCGGCCGAAACTTTGTTTATAGACGACCATTCCGAAAACACCATCGCCGCCGCCAAACTGGGTATGAAAACGATAGATTTTGTTTCCCCGCTCCAGTTGCGCGAAGAATTGACCAAACGCGGCATTTTATAAAACCCGTACCCATAAAAAAAAGCCCCGGTTTTTGCCCGGGGCTTTTTGCGTAAGGTATGCGGCTAAACGGTTGGCGCTTTGGTGATGACGGTTTCCATAACGCGGTGGCGGCGGAATTTGCGCGGCGTCACATAGAGGCCGTCCGTCATAATTTTGTCTTCTTTTTGTATGGGGCGGCCTAACTTTTGCTCCGTCCATTTTTCTACGGAAATTTTAGCCAACTGCCCCGGCACCGGCATATTAAGCGCGCTGTAAACATCGGCCATATTGGCGGCGGCGCTGGCAATTACGCCGTTGCCGAACGGGCGGATATACGCGGTAAAAAAATCGTATTCGTCTTCAATTTCGCCCACCATTTCTTCAAAAATATCTTCCAGGGTAAGAATCCCGGTAATTTGGTTTTTATCCGTCACCAAACAAATATGTTGGTGGGTTTTAATCAGTTTTTCAAGCGCGGTGGAAATAAGCGTATCGGCCGATAAACTGATGATGGGCCGCACAATGGAACGCGCACTGGTGGGTTGCCCGGCGGATACTTTGGTGGCTTGGAAAATATCCTTAAAATTAAGATACCCGATAATGCTTTGCACATTATTGGGGTCTTCGCACACGGGGAAGCGGGTGTGCATATCCATGTGTGCTTTTATGTAAGTATCGGCAATAGAATCATTGGCATATAAAATATATACTTGTTCCAAGGGTACTTGTATTTCGCGTATACTGCGTATGCAAAACAGCGCGCTGGACATGACTATTTTTTCTTCCGCCTTGCCGAACAAGCGCGAGGACGAGGCAATAGCTACCGCGGTGCGTAAATCGGCAATGGCCGCTTTTTGGGCTTCGCGCGGGTCTTGTTCTTGTTGGAAAGATTTTTTCGTAAAAAATTTTACAATCGCTTCCATAATGCGCACAATGGGGAACAACACCGCATACATCACGCGCATGGCGGGGGAAAGCTGAAGCACCACCCATTCTTTATTTTTAATGGCAAAGGTTTTTGGGGTCAGCTCCGCAAACACAATGGTAATAAAACTAAGCGGCAACACGACAAACGCCATGGATAATATGTTCGCCAGGCGTTTGGGCAGGGCCAACCACTCCTGCAATTTGGGGGCGAAGGCTTCGTCCGCACTGGCCCCGCCGCAGGCCGCCGCAATCGCGCCCACCAGCGTAATGCCGATTTGCACCACGGCCAAACTGCCCTCCATGTGGTCTTTCATAAACAGGGCGGAATCGGCCCCGGCTTTTTTTTCTTGCGCTAAAATGGAAAGTTTCGTGCGCGAAACGGACGCTAACGCCATTTCATACGCGGCTAACAGCGCGTTTAAGGCTAACATTAAAAGAATAATCAATATCGTCATACTTATAGTCTAGCAAAAAGGGTTTTGCTGTACAAAATAACCTCTTAACCCGGTTGACCGGCGGCGCAGATAAATTATACAGTATATACTACACCCCCCGGGGGGTATTAACTATGGAACAAAAGCAAACATTTTTTATTACAGGTATGACGTGCGCCGCCTGTGCCGCTCATGTGGAGCAGGCGGCCCTAGGCGTGCCGGGCGTAAAAACGGCGGCAGTGAATTTACTTCAGAACAAGTTGGCGGTGACGGTGACGGAGGATTTTAACGCGCAAGCCTTACACCACGCCATAGCGGCCGCCGGATACGGCGTAGCGGCCCCGGCCAAGCGGGCGGGCGCGCGGGAAGAAATTTCCCTTAAAAAGCGGTTTTGGCTCAGCGTGGCTTTTTTACTGCCGCTTTTGTATGTTTCTATGGGCCCCATGTGGGGCATAGTTCCCGCCCAAGTGGTGCAGAGCCCGGCTGTTTTTGCCGGGGTGCAGTTTATGCTTGCGCTCCCGGTGCTGTGGCTCAACCGCGCTTTTTTTACGCGCGGGGGAAAACTGCTGGTAGCGGGCGCGCCCAATATGGATAGTTTGGTGGCTTTGGGCTCCGGTGCGGCGTTTATTTCCGGCGTGTGGACGTTGGTGCAAATTTTGCAAAGGGGGCAATCTTTACAAGCGTTATATTTTGAATCTTCCGCCATGATTTTAACGCTGGTCACCTTGGGCAAATGGTTGGAAGCGCGCGCCAAAGGCAAAACAACGGCGGCGGTGGCGGCGTTAGTGTCGCTTGTGCCGCAAGAAGCCCTGCGGCTTGAAAACGGTAAGGAAGTGCGCATCCCGGCGGAACAGGTGCGCCCGGAGGACAGGCTAGTGGTGCGCGCCGGAAGCCGCATAGCGGCGGACGGAGTGGTAGTCAGCGGCTCGGGCGCGGTGGACGAGTCCGCCTTGACCGGGGAAAGCGTGCCTGTGGAAAAAGCACCCGGTGCGCGCGTGGCGGCGGGTACGGTCAATACCGCGGGTTATTTTGAAATGCGCGCCTTGCATACCGGGGCCGATACCGCGTTAGCCGCCATTATTAAACTGGTGGAAGATGCCAACACTTCCAAAGCGCCCATTGCCCGCCTGGCCGATAAAGTAAGTGCGGTTTTTGTGCCGGTGGTATTGGGGTTGGCCCTTTGCACGTTGGCCGGGTGGCTGGTGGCCGGAGCCTCGTTTGAGGTGGCTTTACAGCGTTTTATTGCGGTACTGGTGATTGCGTGCCCCTGTGCGCTGGGCTTGGCTACTCCAACGGCTATTATGGTGGGTACGGGCGTGGGGGCGCGGCGCGGCATTTTAATCAAATCGGCGGCGGCGTTGGAGCGCGCCGGGCGGGTTTCCTGCGTGGTGTTTGATAAAACCGGCACATTGACGGAAAACACCCCACAAGTGACGGACATTGCCTTGGCCCCCGGGGAAAAGCCCGGCCGTTTTTGGCAGGTGTGCGCCAGTGTAGAAAGCCCCTCCCAACATCCGTTTGCGCAAGCGGTGGTGAGTGCGGCGGCCCGGCAAGGGGAAAAGCCTGCCCCGGTGGAACAGTTTGAAATTATCCCCGGCGGCGGAGTGCGTGCCCGGCAGAGCGGCCGTTGGATTTTTGGCGCGAGTGAGGTGTTTGCGGCCCGGCAGGCGGTACTTCCCCCGGCGCTCAAAACACAGGCTGACACTTGGGCCGGGCAAGGCAAAACGCCTTTTTGGATAGGGGAAGAAACGCGCATTTTGGGCGTGCTTGCCTTATCCGCCCCGTTGCGCCCGTCTGCCCGGGAAGCCGTGCAAATTTTGCAACAAATGGGCCTGAAAGTCTGTTTGCTGACGGGGGATAACGCGCGCACGGCACACGCGGTGGCCCAACAAGCCGCCATTCAAACGGTTTATGCCGGGGTCCTTCCGCAAGGCAAGGAAGAAATCCTGCGCCGCTTGCAACACCAAGGGGAAACGGTGGCTATGGTGGGGGACGGCATTAATGATGCCCCGGCCCTGGCGCGGGCCGATGTAGGTTTAGCGGTGGCGGCCGGAACGGACGTTGCGTTGGAATCGGCCGATATTGTACTGGTGCGCGGGGATTTGCGCGCCGTGCCCGCCGCGTTGCAATTAAGCCGGGCGGTACTAGGCAATATCCGGCAAAATTTGTTTTGGGCATTTTTTTATAACGTGCTGGGTATTCCGTTGGCTGCCGGGGTGTTTTACCCGTTGTGCGGTTGGCAGTTAAACCCCATGTTTGCGGCGGCGGCCATGAGTGCCAGCTCCGTATTTGTGCTTTCAAACGCGTTGCGTTTGCGGTTTTTTAAGCCGGTTTTTTATCCGGCGGGAGAAAAAAATATGCAGAAAATAATGAAAGTAGACGGTATGATGTGTATGCACTGCGCCGGGCGGGTGGAAAACGCCCTGACGGCTTTAGACGGTGTAAAAGCGGTTAAAGTGAATTTATCCGCCAAACAAGTGACTATTACCCTCGTGCGCGAAGTGCCGGATGACGCCTTAAAAGAGGCGGTGGAAAAAGCCGGCTACCGCGTGGATGAAATTGCCTAAGGAGCCTGTATGCAAGCGGACCCTAAAAAAATTACGCGTTTATTAAAAACCGCCCGCGGGCAGGTGGACGGCGTATTAAAAATGGTGGAAGAAAACCGCTACTGCGTGGATATTGTCAACCAACTGTTAGCGGCCGAGGCGGTTTTGCGCCGCGCCCATTGTGAAGTTTTGCGCGCGCATTTGGCGCATTGTGTGGCAGATTCTATCGGCCCGGCCGGGCAAGAAAAAACGGCCGAAATGATGGATATAATTGATAAAATATCCAAATAAGGGGTATTTTTTACTAAGGATTTGACTATGCAAAATTACGGTTTTATCAAGGTAGCGGCGGCTATACCCGCCTTAAAAGTAGCCGCCTGTGCGTATAACGCGCAGGAAATGGAAAAATTAATCCGCCAGGCGGCCGGGGCCGGGGTGCGGGTGGTGGTATTCCCGGAGTTAAGTTTAACGGGATACACTTGCGGAGATTTGTTTTTACAGCCGGCATTAATCCGGGCGGCCGAAGCGGCATTGGCGGATTTGCTCCAACGCACCGCCGCGGAAGATATTGTTTTTATTGCCGGGTGCCCGGTGGCCGCGGGCAGTGCGCTTCTCAACGCGGCTGTGGTGTGCTACCAAGGGAAAATCTGCGGCGTAGTGCCCAAAACCTGCTTGCCGAATTACAAAGAATTTTACGAAAAACGCTGGTTTGTATCAGCCGAGGATTGGCAAGGCGGCGAGGTCACTTTGTGCGGGCAGTGCGTGCGTGCGGGGGCGGATTTGTTGTTCCGGGCGTCCGGCGCCGTGTTTGGGGTGGAAGTGTGCGAAGACTTATGGTCTTGCATACCGCCCAGTTCGCAAGCCGCGTTGCAAGGGGCGGAAATTATTTTCAACTTGTCCGCGTCCGATTCTTTAGCCGGTAAAAGCCGTTATTTGCGCAGTTTGGTGGCCCAACAATCGGCCCGCGGTTTGTGCGCGTATGTATACACCTCCGGCGGGTTTGGGGAGTCGTCCACCGATTTAACCTTTGGCGGCAACGCCCTTATTTACGAGGACGGCGCCTTTCTGGCCGAGGCCCGGCGTTATAGCTTGGAGCCCCAATTAATTGTCAGTGAAATAGATGTGGAAGCGTTGCGCACGGAGCGCCGCGCGAACACTACTTTCGCCACGGACTCCGCCCACGCCACCCTAGAGCCGTATGAGGTGGTGGATTGCGGGCAAGCTCCGGCGGCGGGAGTCGCGCTGACGCGCCCGGTTTCCCGCACGCCGTTTATTGCGCAAGGGGCACAGCTGGACGAAAACTGCCAAGAAGTGTTGGAAATCCAATCTTTAGGGTTAGCCAAACGCCTGGCCCATACCGGGGCCAAAAAGGTGGTAATCGGGGTGTCCGGCGGGCTGGATTCCACCCTGGCGCTGTTGGTTTGCGTGCGCGCTTTTGATAAATTGGGCCTTTCCCGCAGCGGCATTATCGGGGTGACTATGCCCGGCTTTGGCACCACGGGCCGCACCTATCAAAATGCGTTGGCCCTTATGAACGCATTAAAAATAACCGTGCGGGAAATTTCCATTAAAGAAGCGTGCTTGCAACATTTTAAGGATATTTCCCACCCGGCGGACACGCACGACATCACTTACGAAAACGCCCAAGCGCGCGAGCGCACCCAAGTATTAATGGATGTGGCCAACCAGACCGGCGGCCTGGTGATTGGCACCGGGGATTTATCGGAATTGGCCCTGGGGTGGGCTACCTATAACGGGGACCAGATGTCTATGTACGGGGTGAATGCCAGCGTGCCGAAAACGCTGGTCAAGCATTTGGTAAAATGGGTGGCCGCGCAGGAAGAAGAAAGCGTGCGCAAACTGCTTTTAGATGTTGCCGATACGCCTATCAGCCCGGAATTGTTGCCCGCGGACAGCGCAGGTAAAATTTCCCAAAAGACGGAAGATTTAGTCGGCCCGTATGAACTGCATGATTTTTATTTGTACCACTTCTTGCGGCGCGGGTTCAGCCCGGCTAAAATTTATTTTTTGGCCTGCTATGCCTTCCGGGGGGAGTATACGCCGGAGGTTATTAAAAAATGGCTGGTCACTTTTATCCGGCGCTTTTTTGCCCAGCAGTTTAAGCGCTCCTGTATGCCGGACGGCCCGAAAGTGGGCTCGGTATCCCTTTCCCCGCGCGGGGATTGGCGTATGCCCAGTGATGCGTGCAGCCAAGTATGGCTGCACGAGGCAGAAAACTTATAATAACCCCAAAGGCCGCTTCAAAAGCGGCCTTTTTTATGGGATTTTGAAAAACCCCGGGGCCTTATAAAAAGCCCCGGGGTTGATAGCGTTTTTGGCGGTTAGTCTTTTAAGAAACTCTTGCCGTATTTCAGCGGCTCCAAACCAAAGAAGTCCGCCGCCGTTTGGCCCAGGTCCGCATACGTGTCGCGCCCGCCCAAAAAAGCGGGTTTTACCTGCGGGCCGAACATAATTACAGGCACATGTTCGCGGGTGTGGTCGGTGCCTTTATAAGTCGGGTCGCAACCGTGGTCTGCCGTAATAAATACAATATCGTTGGGCCCCAACAGGGCGGCCAGTTCCGGCAGGCGGGTATCAAAGTATTCCAGCCCGGTGGCGTAGCCTTCCACGTCGCGGCGGTGGCCCCACGCCATATCAAAATCCACAAAGTTGGTAAAAATCAAACTGCCGGGCGCGGCATTTTTTACTTCTGCCAACGTGGTGTCCCACAGTTCGGTGAGTCCGCTTGCTTTTACCGCGCGCGTAATGCCTTGTTTAGCAAAAATGTCCGAAATTTTACCCACGGAAATAACCTGCCCGCCCGCATTTTTGATGGCATCTAACAGCGTGGGCATAGGCGGCGTGACGGAATAGTCGTGCCGGTTTTTGGTGCGCTTAAATTCGCCCGGTTTTTCGCCTTCAAACGGGCGCGCAATCACGCGGGCGATATTGTAAGGCTTTACATATTTGAAAGCAATTTCGCACACTTTGTATAAGCGGTCCAACCCAAAATGTTTTTCGTGCGCGGCAATCTGAAAAACGCTGTCGGCGGAGGTGTAGCAAATCGGTTTCCCGGTTTTGATGTGTTCTTCGCCCAGTTCATCTATAATGGCGGTGCCGGAGGCGGCTTTGTCGCCCAGAATACCGGGCAGGCCGGCTTCTTTGCAAATTTTTTCTATCAGTTCCGGCGGGAAAGAGGGATAGTCCGGCTTGAAATAGCCCCAATCAAACTGAACGGGACAGCCTGCCATTTCCCAATGGCCGGAGGAGGTGTCTTTGCCGTGGCTGATTTCCCGCATGAAACCGTATTTGGACGGTAAACTCACGAGTGCCGGCCCTTGCGCTCCGGCGGCGGGCGCTTTGCCGGCGGATGCTTCGGCCGCTTTGAATAACCCGAGCGCGGCTAAATTGGGCAAATTTAAGTGCCCGCGCGCGGCGGCAATATGGCCCAGCGTGTCGGCCCCTTGGTCGTCAAACTTGGCGGCATCTTCCGCCCCGCCGATACCAAAGGAATCCATCATTAAAATAACGGCTTTACCTTGTTTGTTCATGCAACGCCTCCCAATGATAAAAGTTTCCTTTATTATAGCTTTATTTGCGGGCAAAAACATCTAATATATATTGCCTTTTGAAAGGAATGTGTTATTAATGATATGATTTGAAAAAGGGGGCTGACTATGAATAAAGCTTACGAAAATATGCGTAATTTTTGGTTAGACATAAAAAATTTGGAAAACCGCAAAGGCATTATGGAACTGGGCGCGGATAAAATTTCCGTAGCCGGGGTGGAAATGCCGGTGCCGGACGGAAACCAAACCAAATATTTGTTGGTGGCTACCAACTCGCTGGGGGATTGCAGTTTGTATTTTGAAAATAACAGCAAAAGCGGTTTGGGCGGAATGATTGGCGGCCACGGGGACGAAAAAATGCAAACCGTTGCCGCGCACATGTTGGCGCACGCCAGCAAATTAACCGCGCAGATGAGCGCAGACGAAAAATTGCCTGTTCCGGCGGCGGGGTGCGTGCGCTTGTTTGCCGTAGCCAAAAATAAAATTTTTCACATAGAACTGCCGGAAGCCGAGGCGCGCAACGCGCAAAATCCGTTCTATCCTATGTTTGCCTATTCCCAACAGTTGATTGGCTCTTTCCGCGCGCAGGCACAGGAACATCCCGCCCATTGTTAGGAGGTTTTTTATGAAGCCGGAAAAATGGCGTGAATTTAAGCGGCGCTACCCGTGGCTCGGCGGGGCGGTGGTAGCGGTATTGTGCCTGCTGTTTTTGGCGGCGGCGGTGGTGTTTTATGTTGCCAATTTGCACGCAGTTTTGAAAAAAGAAATCCGCACCGGCCTGGTGGAAGTGGCCCGGCAAGGGGTCAAAATTCTGCAAACGCAAATAGCGGGGGACGAAAACTCGCTTAAATCCATGGCTACGGCTATTGCGGGGTACCGCACGCTGGACGAAAAACGCATTTTGCGCCTGGTGCAAGAAGAAGCCGCTAATAACTCTTTTAAGCGTTTGTCGTTTGTGCGCCCCAACGGCATAGCCGTTATGAGTGACGGGCGCATTATGGATGTTTCGCAAGAAGATACGTTTAAGGCTTCCATGCAGGGGCAAAAAGCGCTTTCTAACCGGTTTCAAGATTCGGCCGACGGTAAAGATATTATCGTACAAACGGTGCCGATTGTAAAAAAAGGCAAAGTGGTGGCGGTGCTGGCGGCGGCGCGCACCTTGGCGGAATATGCGCAAATGCTGTCCGTTTCCACCTTTGGCGGTATGGGGTACAATGTAATTGTGCGTGCCAATGGGGACAGAGTGATTAACTCCACCAACCAAACGGCCGTGCAATCGTTAGAAAATATTTTTGAAAACTCCACCGATATTTTTTGGAGCAAAGGCACCCGGCCGGAACAAGTCCGCGCGGATATGCAGGCGGGAAAAACCTTTGTGGTGGCGGTTTCCACCCGGCAGGGCGGGCCGCTTTATGCCAGTTTCGCCCCGGTGGGGATTAACGATTGGTATATGGTTTCTTTGGTGCCGGCGCGTTTTGTTCACGCCACGGCGGCCCGGCTTTTGCGGCTGACGCTGGCTTATGGGGTGTTTGGACTTATTTTGGTGGCCGCGTTGTTTTATTACGGCGTGCGTATGCGCCAATCCGGCCGTGAAGCCCTGGACCGTGTGGCCCACCGGGACCCGATTACAGGCTTTGATAATTGGGCCAAAAAATCGGCCCGGGCGCAGGAGCTTTTACAAAACAACCCCGCCCAGGCGTATGCGATGGTAAGTTTGGATGTGGACCGTTTCCAGGTAATTACGCATTTGTACGGGGTGCAGGCGGGGGATGATTTATTGCGCAGAATTGCGCGCGTTTTGGATAGCCGTTTGCAGGAGGGGGAGGAGTTTTCCCGCGTGGATGCGGACCGTTTCCAACTGTTGCTTAAATATACGGATGACGGCCAAATGCGCAACCGCTTACAGCTGATGAGCGAAGAAATTACCGCCTTGCCCCCGGGCCAAAAAGAGCCGTACAGCGTAATGCTTTCCTTTGGCGTGTATGTGATAGCGGACAGAGCCTTGCCGCTGGCGGAAATGCTCAACCGTTCTTTAATGGCGTGCTACACGGTAAAAAACAGCGTGGAAGTGGTGGCCTTTTTTACAGAGGCTATGTTAGACCAAATCAATTTTGAAAAAAAATTGGAAGACGGCATGGCGCGCGCTTTCAAACAAGGGGAATTGGTGGCGCGTTTCCTGCCGGTAAAAGATTTGCAAACCGGCAAAATCGTCCGCGCTTGCACGCGCGTATTTTGGAATCACCCGGAATACGGCGTGTTGCCCGGCTATGCGTTCCGCGCTATTTTTGAGCGTACGGGGGTGGCGCGGCAGGTGGATAAATTCCTGTTGGAAGAATCGTTTAAGCTGTTGGCAAAAACGGCGGATATAGAGGCGGTTTCCGTGGTTCTTTCCCCCTTGCACGCGTACAACCCGTATTATGCGGCGGAATTGAAAAAAACGGCCCAAAAATATCACGTTGCGCCCGGGCGGCTGGAGTTGGATATGGCGTTGGAAATCCCGGGGCATAAGCCGCATTTTTTTATCAGCCTGGCCCAAACCTTAAAAAAGGAAGGCTTTTTGGTGGGGGTTCACCGCTTTGGGGAAGGCACCGGCATATTTGAGTTTCTCTCCCGCGTGCGGACCGATTGGCTGAAAGTGTGGTTCGGCTCCGCCGCCGCAGGCCACGGGTACGAGCGGGAAAGCCGGCTGTTGGCCTCCCTGCCGCAGTTGGCGCAAACCTTGCAAACGGAAATAGAAATGGACGGTGTGCAAACGCAAGAACAAGCACAGCGCCTGCAAAAGGCCGGGTTTAAGTTTATTTCCGGCCCGGTAAACGGCCCCGCATTATCGGCCGAAGAATTATTGGCTTTACTGGCTAAAGAATAAAAATATACACGGGGGACAAACCAAAAGTTTGTCCCCCGTGTGCGATTAAACCGTTCCGCGTGCCTGTTAGATAATAATCAGGCGGATAGCCATAATTACCAGTATCAGCCCCGCAATAAATTCAAAACGTTTGCTGGTAATCATTTGCGTATTTTTGCTCCCCAAGTGGAACCCCAATAACGTAAATCCGAAAGAAATGGCCATTAAAATTAAAATTTGCGGGAACCACCCCTTTTGCATGGTATCCAAAGCAAAACCCACCAAAAACGCATTCATGCCAATCAGGGCGGATACTTTTACCAATTTGCGGTTGTTTTCGGTATCCAAATCCGTAAAACTGGGGGATTTTTCAATAGATTCCAACATAAATTTAATGCCCAACAGTAAAACAAAGGCAAAAGCCACCCAGTTTTGCGCCAGATAGATAAAGTCATTAAAAAAGAGGGTGCTTAACAAGTAGCCAAACCCAAATAACAGCGCGTTAAACGCCGTAAAAAAGAGGGCTACTTTAATGGAAAACACATTTTTGTTTTCCGGTTTCATCTTCATAGCGGACATATTGGCCGACACCATATTGTCCACGCAAATACACAAAAAAATAATTGTCACGGCGATAATGCCCATGCTACGCTCCTTACTACTGTATTAACTGCCAAATTCTACCAAATGCCCAGCCCGCCCAGCAAGAGTTTTGTTCCAATCCCCGCTAAAGCAACGCCTCCCAGCGCTTCCATTATTTTACCAAACCGCCGCCCCAACTGCGCCCCCAGCCAAAACCCGGTGCAACTGGTGCCGAATACACAAACAGTTAGCGTAAGTATAGTCAGCCAAAACGGCGCGTCAGTTAAAGAAAGCGCCACACCCACAAGCAGTGCATCCAAACTGGTGGCCACGGCCAGTGCCAAAATGGTTTTGGCGGTGTTCAAACGGCACAGGGCGGAGGCTTCTTCGTCCTCTTGCTTGCCAAAAGCGCCGCAAACCATGCGCGCCCCGATAAATACCAGTACGGCAAACGCTATCCAGTGGTCAAAGCGGTCTATCCACCGCCCGAGCTGTTCCCCGCAGAACCACCCCGCGGCAAACATTACAAAATGCGCCGCCGCAAATGCCGCGCTTACGCCCCATACCGTGCGGGCGCGCAGGCGGCAGTGTTCGGCACAGCCGGCCGCAATCGTGACGGCAAAATTATCCATAGATAAGCTCAACGCTACTAACAGGCCGGATAATATTAACATATACATTATCATAACATTTTTTATAAGATAGAATGATATAGGAACCAACGCTATGGAAACATTAAAAGAACTGTATAAAATTGGCATGGGGCCCTCCAGCAGCCACACCATGGGCCCCCGCAAAGCGGCGGATGCGTTTAATAAACAATATCCCGAAGCCAGCGCGTTTCGGGCCGTCTTGTACGGCTCTTTGGCGGCTACCGGCAAAGGCCACTTGACCGATTTTACCATTAAAGAAGCCTTTGACCCCAAACCCGTAGAAATTGTATGGGAAGAAAAAACCTTTTTGCCCCGCCACCCCAACGCCCTGCGCCTGCAAGCGTTGGACCAAGCCAACCATATTATAGCGGAACATTTGGTATATAGCGTAGGCGGCGGAGCCATCCGCGACGATAAAGACTTCAACCACCCGCCCAAAAGCGTTTATCCGCATAAATCCATGGCGGAAATTTTGGATTATACCGCCGATAAAGGCATGCTCCTGTGGGAATATGTGGAAGAATTTGAAGGGCCGGACATTTGGGATTATTTGGCCAAAATTTGGCAGACCATGCAAAACACCATGCAGAGCGGCTTGGCCAAGCGCGGCGTGTTGCCGGGCTCACTCAATTTGGAACGCAAAGCCCGCCGCTATTTATACAAGGCGGAAAATTCCCCGCAATACTTACGCCGGATGAACAATCTGTTTGCGTATGCACTGGCCTGTTCCGAAGAAAACGCCGCCGGCGGGCAAGTGGTCACGGCGCCTACTTGCGGCTCTTGCGGGGTGTTGCCGGCCGTGTTGCGGCTGATTAAAGAAATTTGCGCCTTTGAAGACATCACCATTTTACACGCGTTGGCCACGGCCAGTTTGTTTGGCAATATGGCTAAAATGAACGCCTCTATTTCCGGCGCGGAAGTGGGGTGCCAGGGGGAAATTGGTGTGGCCTGTGCCATGGCCGCCGCCGCCACCTGCCAGTTGGAGGGGGGCGACAATCAACGCATTGCCTACGCCGCCGAAATGGGCCTGGAACACCATTTGGGCCTGACCTGTGACCCGGTGGACGGATTGGTGCAAATCCCTTGTATAGAGCGCAACGCGCTGGCGGCTTCCCGCGCGCTGGATTGTGCCACTTATGCGCTGATGTCGGACGGACACCACCGCGTTTCTTACGACGACGTTTTGGCTACCATGATGCAAACCGGGCACGATATGAAAACCGAATACCGCGAAACGGCGCACGGGGGGCTGGCTCGTTTTTTCAAAAAAAAGTATTATACTTTGAAAGAGAAGGCTATTAGGCACCCCAAAGAGGGTGATAAGTAGCCGGGGGGTAAAATGAAAGTATTGGATGCTATTTTTAAGCGGCGCAGTGTGCGCCATTATACCAACCAAGCTATCCGCCCGGAGGATATTACCCGGTTGTTGCAAGCGGCTATGGCCGCGCCTACCGCGCGTAATTGCCAAGAGTGGGAGTTTGTAGTGGTGCGGGATAAAGCCATGTTCAAAAAAATAATGGCGGTACATCCGTATTCCAAAATGTTGGCGGAAGCGGATTGTGCAATTGTGGTTTGCGGCAATACAAAGCGCGAAATGGCCCCCGGTTATTGGCAGGCCGATTGCGGTGCCGCTACCCAAAATATATTGCTGGCCGCCACCGCATTGGGCATTGGCAGTGTGTGGTTGGGGGTGTACCCTAACGCAGAACGCATGGAAGCGGTTTCCCGGTTGTTAAATCTGCCGGAGTATGTAAAGCCGCTTAATATAATCTCGCTGGGAATGCCGGCCGAAAAATTGGCGGAAGTGAACCGTTTTGACCCGGCAAAAATACATTACGAATTATGGTAAAAGCTAACTTGAATAAACAACTTATCGTATGCACTTTATTGGGTTGCGCGGCCGCTTTCGGTGTGCAACCTGCCCAGGCGGCAGATGTGCAAGACCTGGCCCGGGCCGAAGAAGCCCGCTATGCATCGGTGGATGCCTGTTATTTGGCCCCGGAAGCCGTGGATGTAAAAGCATTTCGCGCGGCGTACAGAGATGTGGAAGATAAGCAGGAATGGCTGACGCTAGTGGATACAAAATATTCCTTGCCTGCTAAATACAAGCCGCACGATTTAACCGGCTCCGGCCGTATTTTACTGCGCAAAGAAGCCATGGCCCAAATGGAAAAAATGCAAGAGGGCGCCCGCAAAGACGGCGTCATCCTGCGGCCTATTTCCACCTACCGCTCTTATGAATATCAGGCGGGGCTGCTGCGCCGGACCAAAAATCCGTCCTATGTGGCGGCGCCGGGGCACTCCCAACACCAATTAGGCACCGCCATTGATTTTAACACCGTGGACCCGGCGGACGAAAATATCCCCGCGTTAAAGTGGTTGCGTAAACACGCCGGAGAATACGGATTCAGCTTGTCTTTCCCCAAAGGGCAGGAAGCGGAAACCGGATACCCGTATGAGGCGTGGCATTACCGCTACATTACCAAAGAGGGGGTTTATCTGCAAGATACCTTTTTTGGCGGAAGCCAACATAAAATGCTGAGGTTTTTACAAATGTGCTTGTGGCCGGCGGAAGAACGGGTGCTGGCACAAAACCAAGTGCGCCAAAGCCTGCGCCATTTGCCCGCCCCGCAAACGGCGGCGCCGGCTAAATAGTGGGGCAACGCCCGGCGCGGCCGGGTTTGCATGGCGCGCCCTTGCGGAGCGCGCGCCCGGTGGAATTGGTGCGTGCCCGGTGGGGGGCGTGAGCGCTTGGAATTGCGTGCCCGGTGGGATTTTTGTGCCCGGCGGCGGCAGATTTTATAAGGGGGGGGTTGTTGGTTCGGCCGGGTTTGCAAAAGCGCGGCGGAAAGTTTTTTTGGCAGAAACGCCCGAAAATTAGTATAATAACTATACTGGATTTATGGTGGATGTAGCTCAGCTGGTTAGAGCGCCGGTCTGTGGAACCGGAGGTCGCGGGTTCAAATCTCGTCATCCACCCCATTTATTTCCCCGTCGAACCCTCGGCGGGATTTTTTAATTGTATTTTAGCGTATTTATCCCCGGCTTCCGTCGGGGATTTGTTGTTTAGGGGAAAAAGACACTCGGCATATACTGATTGGGTTAGGGCTAAACAGGTAAAAGAAAAGGCCTAAAAAGTATAAAAGTATCTTTTAGGCCAAAATTTAACTAGCGAAATTTAATTTTAAAAACTTCTTGATAAAACGCGTGTCTGCGCCTGCTTGTTTACATGTATGACAGATATAATAATACTTTCTTGTTGCTATCCACCCTCTATTTTTATAGAATCAGACTTCTCTAAATCGTCTATGTTCCCTCTACTAACACTCTATAACTTTCTATGGCTCAAATCCTTAAAACGATTAAAAAAGGCTGTTAATTTTTCCACCACAGTTAAACGCTTTTGAGTCCGATTATTGGAGCGCGAGAACAAAGAAATAGGTGGTAAAAGTCCTGCGAGTTCTCTCCCGAAGGTTTGCACATAACCATCGCGGAAAGCATTATTTACAAACGAATAGGTTGCTTCTTTATTCAAGTTTTCGTCTTTGATAATAGCGTCCAACTCGGCTTTCTTCTTTTGCTGAATAAAGGTCTGCCAATCGTCATCAATGCGTGTAGTAGGAGTCAAAGCACTAATAAACTGTTCAATTAAGTCCTTTTTACTGCGCAGTTCCATACTGGAATCAATGCTCTTGGTAATGGTAACTACAATTTCTTTATCTTTAAAGTGGCTTTCTTGGTATTTGTGCAGCAACATCAAAATATAATCAATGTTAATTTCAATTTGCTTGATTAGTTCCATTTCAAACACAATATCGTCATTGACGTCTTCTTGGTCTTTCTTATTTTGGTTGCGGTATTTGTTATACAAGTCTAAATAAATGCTATGGTAGTCCTGCACATCCCTTGCCGCTAAAATTTCTTTACCCACGAACTCGTCAAAGGTAGATAGTATATTGTGTAGGCGTAAAATAGCCCCATATAACTTGATAAAAGCCTTTTCCGCTTGCTCACCGATAATCTGTTCGCCCAACGGGTATTTTTGTTGTAGTTCTGCTATTAAATCTTTGTAGCCGATGATATCTTTTTGCCCATCATTATACCCTTCGTAATAATCCTTGAACGGTTTTAATAAGATAATACCACCCGCATCTTTATTGCCAAACAAGGCAATACTGTCATTAGTGGCTTTTTCCAAATTGCGGAAACACACAATATTACCAAAGGTCTTAATAGAGTTCAAAATGCGGTTAGTGCGTGAATATGCCTGTAAAAGCCCGTGTAAGCGCAAATTTTTATCTACCCATAATGTGTTAAGAGTAGTGGCATCAAAACCTGTTAGAAACATATTTACAACGATCAATAGGTCAATTTCGCGCTTTTTCACCCGCTCAGATACATCTTTATAGTAATTTTCAAACTTTTTAGAAGAAGTATCATAGTTGGTATCAAAAATCTTGTTATAGTCCTTAATGGCTTTATCTAAAAATTCACGTGAACTAGCGTCTAGTTTATCGGTATTATCCGTATCTTCTTCACTCAAAATGCCCTCTATATCTTCGTTAATACCAAAACTGTAAATAGTGGCTATTTTTAACCGTTTATCACTGGGTAAATCTGCCATCTGCTGTTGGAACTCGGTATAATACAACTTTGCCGCGTCAATAGAAGATACGGCAAAGATAGAGTTAAACCCTGCAAGCCGTCTTTCTTTTAACTTATAAAAACTGTTTCGCTTGGTTTTTTGGTCAAAGTGTTTAAGGATATAATCCACAATATTGCTGATACGTTTAGGGGCTAACAATGCTTTTTCGCGGTCAATGTTCCACACCTTTGCGTCTTGGATATTCTCTTCTTCCTTCATTGTACTGACATAATCCACGCGGAAAGGTAGCACGTTCCTATCGGTAATGGCATCCACTATTGTATAAGTGTGTAATTTCTTGCCAAATGCCTGTTCGGTGGTCTTAAATTCAGGCTTACCGTTGGCACTTGCATTATCGGCGAAGATAGGCGTACCTGTAAAGCCAAATAAGTGGTATCTTTTAAAGTGTTTTACAATGGCTGTGTGCATTTCACCAAATTGGGAACGATGGCACTCGTCAAAGATAATAACTAACTGCTTTTCAAATACAGGGTGATTTGGGTTCTTTTTGATAAACACCGTTAGTTTTTGGATGGTGGTAATAATAATTTTACTATCCGCACTTTCTAACTGTTGTTTCAAAATGGCGGTGCTTGTATTGCTGTTTGCCGCGCCTTTTTTGAACTTGTCATATTCCCGTATGGTTTGATAGTCCAAATCGTTTCTATCCACCACAAATAGCACTTTTTCAATGTAGGGCAGTTGGGTGGCAAGTTGAGCGGTTTTAAAAGATGTTAGCGTCTTGCCGCTCCCCGTGGTATGCCAAATATACCCACCGCCTTGTATTGTGCCGTATTTTTTATAGTTGTTGGCTACGTTAATGGTGGATAAAATGCGCTCTGTGGCTACAATTTGATAAGGGCGCATGACAAGCAACAACTTTTCCGCCGTAAACACGCAATAGCGCGTTAAAATGTTTAAGATAGTATGCTTGGCAAAGAAGGTTTTGGCAAAGTCCAACAGGTCAGTAATGGGTTTATTGTTGGCGTCTGCCCACCAACTTGTAAATTCGTAACTGTTGCTTGTGCGTTTGCCTTTGCGTACATTGCTTGACCCCACTTCTTTAATATGGGTTTGGCGGGTGGTATTGCTGTAATACTTGGTGTATGTACCGTTAGAAATAACAAATACTTGGATATACTCAAATAGCCCACTCCCTGCCCAAAAACTTTCACGTTGGTAGCGGTTAATTTGGTTAAACGCTTCTTTCAAATCCACCCCGCGCCGTTTAAGTTCAATATGTACAAGCGGTAAGCCATTTACTAACACCGTAACGTCATAGCGGTTATCGTGTTCGCCTTTGTCCGTGGCGTATTGGTTAATTACTTGTAAATGGTTGTTGTGGATATGTTCTTTATCCAGTAAATAAATGTTTTTGGTTGTACCGTCTTCCCGTTCTAGCAGTTGGATATAATCCTCTTGCACAATGGCAGTTTTTTCGGCAATACCATAGGCTTGGTTGGCAATTTTGGTCTTAAAAAAATGCGCCCATTCTTTATCGGTAAATTGGTAGTTGTTTAACTTTTCCAGTTGTTTGCGTAAGTTAGCAATCAGTTCTTCTTCGGTATGAATAGAAATATACTCGTAGGCTTGTAGTTGTAGTTGTTTAATGAAATCCTGTTCTAATTCGGCTTCTGATTGGTACGCAGTAGGTCTTTTGCTGTGGCTGGGTATAAACTCCGCCACAACGGTACTTTCGGCATTTTCTGATACAATATTAAACTGATTCATCTCTTACTACTCTCCAATGAAATTTTGTAGTGAAGCCTTCAAAAGTGTGCTTAAACGCCTCTTTTTCTTCGTCCGTTAAACGACTAGCCTCTATTTCAGACAAACTACTATGGCTATATAAGTTTAATTGTTTGACAACAATATTTTTTGATTCACTTTCATCTAACAAATCACTCCATCCAGAATATCCTAAAAAATTAGCTGTTTTTTCTAACAGAGCACGAAAGAGATTAAAGTGATATTTTTGTATGTTATTATTTTTAATAATTTTTTGTAATTCCGTAAAAATTAAATTATGGTAAGCAAAAGGAGAATCTCCTCGCTGTTCACCTAAAGAGAAAACATTATTGGAAGATTTTGTTAACAAACGAGGGTATTTATGGCAGTCCTTTAATTTTTCACTATATAACACATTGTAAAACAAGCTGTGATGAGTAGTTATAATAATTTTTAATTTAATTGGGAGCTGTGGGAGTCTCCTTATCATTTCAACCAACTCTAAAGCTATCGTAATTATTCGAGTATCATCCATTGACGATACAGGATCATCAATGATGATATATTTCACATCATCAAAGTCATGAGCGGAACGATTTTCTGGCAGTTCTCTCAGCTCCTCAATAGCGAAATCCAAGATTGTATAAAAAACTGACCAAATAAATAGACTTTCCTCTCCCCTAGATATTTTTATATTATCTGTAGTATTATCATCACCTGTATGATTACCAAAGATAATCGTGCCTTGTTCTAAATCAAACTCAGGTTCTATTTTAGAGTTAGTTAATTTCTTAAAATTATCGCTTACCCGGCCTTCCAATCCTTCATCTTTTAATAACTTAGCAATCCAAGACTGGGGATTTAATTTAAGGACAAACTTTTCATTATCCCAATTAAAGTAATCTTCCAAAAATGCATTGTAGCACAAAGTCTGTTTTTCGTATTTATCCACAAACATCTTAGATAAACGGGTTTTCCCTGATGTATTACAAGCAAATATTAAATAGGCTTGGACTTTACTTGAATCAGCGTCTAGTTTTGTTTTAATTTTTTTTAATACTTCTTCTATAGATGTAAAATCTGCCATTACGCTTTTACCTCTTCAAAAGTTAAAAGTTTATTGCGGTAATACTCGTATTGTTGCTGACGGGCTTTGATTTCCGCAGGTAACCCAACCGAAATATCATTACACAATGCTTCAAACCTATCCAAAATTTTTACGATACGTTCTTGTTCTTCTATTGGCGGAACAGGAACTAAAATTTTCTCTAAGGCTTTCCTTGACAACCTTGGGATACTGGCTTTTCTTACTTGGGCTTTAATAGAAGATTGATTATTCATTAAAATAAAATACAAATACCGAGCATTCAAATCGGCTTTATTTAAAAAATACAAACAATCATCGGCTGCCCAATAAGGTTTATCGCTATATCCTATATCACCCGCCGCCCCCGCACTTATTACAAATGGAGTATTAGCAACACAATTTGCTTTGTCATAATAGCCAAGAGGTATTAAACTATTCTGATAAACAGGGTATCCTTCTACTTTCGCATTTAATTGGCTTTTTATGACTCTTACTCCACGACGAATCTCCGCCATATCCCCTAATCTTACCCATTCTACACCAAAATTCTTTCCCCGTTTTAAAAAACTTTCAATCAGGGAGTTATCTGTCTGTCTGTCTATATCCGTATTATCTGCGTTATTAAAACTCAACAACAAATTACGGTAATATTCATACTGTTGTTTCCTGGCCGTTAGTTCAGCCGTTAGTTCAGCCGTTAGTTCTGTAAAGGTATCTAAAATCCTCACTATTTCATTTTGTACGGCAATGGGCGGCACGGGAATGGTCAAATCTAAAATTTGTTTTCTATTCAAACCAGGTATGCCTGCACCTTGTTTTTTACCTTGTAAAACTGGTTCTAAATTTTTTAATAAAAAATACAAAAAACGAGAAGTAATACACGAGTTAATATTTTGAATAGTATAACAATGCGCTCCCGACCAAAAAGGTACTGTAACAAAATTAACAAACCCCGCCGAAGCACCACCTTGACTAATCGCAATCGTATTAGCAAGTGTATTGTATTCAGTATGGAAACCTGACGGATTTATACCACCATTATAAACTGGAAACGGACCTTGTTCTAAAAGCCCTGAACGGTTTAATTGTTCGCCCGTATCAATAGAGCAAATACTCCGAATAACTTTATATTCCACACCATTTGGGCAGAGGTCTTTTATAAGTTGGTCTAATTTAGTCATTTACATTCCTCACATTCTTGCACTAACTTATTATTGAACTCTGCCTGTTGTTTTAGAATACTTTTATGCAATGCTAATAATTTGTTACGTGTCTTCCCAATTTCTAGTCTATTACAAAAGCCCTTATCTGATAGAGAATCATGAGTTTTTCTATCCAAGGAAGCCCTATCATCCAAAATAAGATCTCCTTTTTCCGTTAAAGCTACAAAAGAATGACATAAAGCATTTCTCAAATTATCAAGCGTCATTTCAGATAAACTGCCATTTTTAAATCTGACCTTTGTAAGCACCGTTTTCATATCCAATTGAGGAACATTATAATTAGCAGCAGGCACATCTAACCGTTTATTAGTAATATATGGAACCAATAAATATAGCGCAAGTAACTCTCTAACGCCGCACACATTCAAAGGATTCTTTCCTTCTAACAAATTAACCGCTATTTGGGCCATCGTAACAGCATGATTGTTATAGCTTATAATATTCTCTAATTCAGTTTTATTCATTTTATGCACCTGCTTCTATTTCCGCTACGATTTTATCTATTTCGGTGCGTAAAACTTGTTCTTTGGCTACAATATCGGCTATCTGTTGGTTTAATACCTTAATGTCAATGACTTCGCGGGTATCTTTCTGCTCCACATAGGTGCTAACCGATAAATTATAGTCCTGCTCGGCAATTTCCGTATTATTGACCAGTTTTGTAAAGTGTTCTTCGTCTTTACGGTTCACATAAGCATTATAAATATGGTCTAAATTGGCTTGTGAAAGTTTATTTTTATTACCGGAATGGATAAATTCGTTACTAGCATCAATAAAAAACACTTTATTGTCTGCTTTACTTTTCTTTAACACCAAAATACAGGTAGCTATGCTTACGCCAAAGAACAGATTTGCAGGTAATTGAATAACACAATCAATATAGTTGTTATCAATAAGGTATTGGCGGATTTTCTGCTCGGCTCCGCTACGATATAGGACCCCTGGAAACTCTACAATAGCCGCTGTGCCTTGCGTGGAAAGCCACGATAGCATATGCATTGTAAATGCCAAATCTGCTTTACTACGCGGTGCAAGCACGCCCGCAGGGGAAAAGCGCGGGTCATTGATTAAAACAGGGTTAGAATCACCTTCCCACTTGGTAGAATAGGGTGGGTTGGAAACAATCGCGTCAAAAGGTTCGTCATCCCAATGTTTCGGGTCTAGTAGTGTATCACCTAGCGCAATATTAAATTTTTCATAGTTAATATCGTGCAAAAACATATTGATACGACAAAGGTTGTAGGTAGTAATGTTAATTTCTTGCCCGAAGAAACCCTGACGAACTTTGTCTTTGCCTAATACTTTGGCAAATTTGAGCAGTAAAGAGCCGCTACCACAAGCAGGGTCATATACTTTATTGATTTCGTCTTTTCCCACGAGCGTGATTTTAGCTAACAATTCTGATACTTCTTGCGGGGTAAAGAACTCACCGCCCGACTTACCTGCATTACTGGCATACATTGTCATTAAAAATTCGTATGCGTCGCCAAAAGTATCTATAGATCTATCAGCGTAACTACCTAAATTAAGGCCTTTTACAGAATCCATAATTTTTACCAATGTAGCGTTACGTTTCACTACACTAGGGCCCAGCTTATTGCTATTTACATCAATATCATCAAACAAACCTTTGAAATTTTCTTCACTCTCTGAACCTTTGGCTGAATTTTCAATATTTTTAAATACGGCACTTAATGTTTCATTTAAATTAGAGTTATTTTTGGCATTTTTACATACATTACAAAAAAGTTCAGATGGTAAGATAAAAAAGCCTTTTTCATTAACAGTAGAAGTACGCCCGAGTTCCGCTTGCTCATCAGGCAAGGTAGTATAGTCAAAATTGGGATTACCTGCTTGGCATTCTTCCTCGTTAATATAAGATGTAATATTTTCCGAAATAAAACGGTAAAATAACATCCCTAACACATATGCTTTAAAATCCCAACCATCAACACTACCTCTTAAATCTTCGGCAATACGCCAAATTACACGGTGCAACTCAGCCCGTTCCTGTTCTTTGGTCATCAAATAACTCCAAAAAGATAATTTACTTGTATTGTAGCAATTTATTGCTTTCAAACTATGTGTTTCGTAAAATCTGGCTCACTCGCGCAGGACTCATACCCAGCGCGGCAGCACATTCTTTCTGGGACAGATTATTTACCCGCATATATTCCCGTATTTGCAGTGCAAGAGCTTTATGATACGTCTTTCTGTCTGCTTTCTTCGTATTCTGCACGGGCTTAACCCGCTTAATATGTCGCCCATAATTAGGTTTTACTGCTGCATGGAATGTAAAACTTATACCGTTAAGGAGCAGAATTTCTATATTTTCGCCTTGATAGGCGTAAGTAATTTGCCGTACAACTTTGGATAAAATTTCCGTTTGCTGCTCTAACTCCATGGGTTCCAATTCAGCCCGATTAATTAGTCCCCGCTCCGCTAATTGCTTCAAAACCGCTTCATTAAACTCCGGTTGACGTACTGTTTTTGTCGGGCAGGAAGTCAACTAGATAAAATCAAACGTCTTGGGTTTCCAATACGAAAGCAATTGGGACAAAGCATCTACTTGATCGTCATGCTTGGTATTAGGGAAACCGAGGACTTCATGCTTGAAATCAGCTTCCCATACGGCGCCGTCCTTGGGGAGAAAACAGCGGCCCGCCTCTAAAGCAGGAGTAACATTTTGAAGACGGGTTTCCTTGTCTTCCGCAGGTCTAACGGGCATTATCGCCGAGCGAAAATATCGCCGCTGCATTTCCTGCAAGAATCCGATTCCGCAGCCAGCTTCTTCCACCAGTATTTTAAACGACAAACCATACCGAAGTCTTTTAAACAGAGTGCGCTTTTCCTCCATATAGGCATACCCCGTTTTTACCAGTTCCGGCAGTTCCAGTTTCCATCGTTTAACATCTAAAATATACCAGCCCTTATCAGTACGTAAAGCACAAATACACACGCTGTAATCATTTTCTTTACCGCGTTTAATGGCTAAGTCCCAACTAAACATCATTTGCAAGATGGAAAACTCCCCACTATAAACACCTTTCTTCAACTCCTCCCAACTATATCGCTTAAACCAGTGCCATTTAACAATATTCCTTCCTAGTGCCAGAGGATCTTGCTGACATTGGCTGGCAAACGCTGCACTGCCCATAGACTGTTTCATACGCTCTATTTCCGCCAGCCCCTCTCGTTTTGGGTGAAGCGGTTCGCCAATATGACGGTCATAATGGAAAGAGCGGGCATTGCCGTCTAAATCTCGTTTCCAAACCCAATGTTCCTCTTGCAATGCGACCAAAGGCATAACAATATGCTTAAAGCCTACTTTGCTTTCTACTAAATATCCCGTCAAATCTTGCTCGTGCGTGCGCTGCATAATCAGCAGAATTTTCCCGCTTTTCTTATCATTTAACCGGCTATAAAGAGTGCTTCCGTACCAATCATTGACTTTATTTCGGATTAAGTCGGAATTGGCGTCTGCGGGCTTAATCGGATCATCAATAATAATCCAATTACCGCCACGACCCGTTAATGTACCACCTACCGTAGCGGCATAACGCCCGCCGCCACGTGTCGTTTCAAAATCCATTATCTCACGACGGGTGGCTGCCAAACGGGTATTGGGAAATATCCGCCGATACCACGCGGATTCCATCACCCGCCGGCAATCGGCCGCTAGTTTTTTTGCCAACTCCTCGGCATAACTGACGCAAACAATAGCTTCTTGGGGGAAATGCCCCAAAATAAACGCAGGAAATGCCACCGAGCAAATAATGGACTTCATATACCTTGGCGGAATATTAATAATCAGACGGGTATTTTCCTCCTTTATCATCCGTTCCAATTCCGTGCAGATAACGTCTATATGCCAGTTATCTAGATAAAGAGATTGCGGACTAACCTCGGCAAATACTTTACAGACAAAGGCTTTAAAGTCTTTCCGTAAGAGTGCATGAAACCATTGGCACTTAGGCACGGCTTTCATCTATTTCTTCTCCGCGCGCATATTGTTTCATCATTTCATTTAATAACTGTATATCCTCTTGTTGCATTTCCTCATTCCCTTGCAACAAATCTTCTTGCCGCACCGTGTATTTGGAAATCAAATCAAACAAGATTCTTTGCGCTTTAATATCCCCTTTTAGCGCAGCAAGCGAAACTTGACGAATCGTTGCCTCTATACAAGAAACCTTTTTAGTTCTGCCATTAATTGTGATTTTGATTTTTTCATTCATCAAGTTTTCAACAATAGTATGGATATTTTTCCGGCCCTTCGGGCGACCCTTTTTATTACCGCTGTACCCCGGCTTAAACTGGTGCTTTTTGGGAGGTTTCCCGTATCCCACTTCGTATTCATTAGTCATGTTTGCCTCCTTCCGTCCGCTTAGCGGATAATAATTCTTGATAAGTCTTACCGCTGCCCATATGTACAGCGGAACGTTTTTCTCCCAAACTTTCATACCGTCGGATAGCCGTATCTACATATTTGGGTTCCAATTCCACCCCATAACATATCCGGCCAGCCTTTTCCGCCGCTATTAGCGTACTTCCTGAACCTAAAAAAGTATCCAATACAACACCACCACGATTGCTCGCGTCCAAAATAGCGTCCTTAATCAGTTCCACCGGCTTTACAGTAGGGTGCATGGCCCGCTTTTCGGCATTTTCCGCGCTGGGCGTATTCACGCCCGCATAATTCCATACGTTAGTACGATACCGGCCGTGTATTCCCAGTTCCACATTATTGATATGGGGCTCTTTCCCATGCTTGAACATAAAAATCAGTTCGTGCTGAGAGCGATAGAACGAGCCCATTCCTGCATTATCTTTCCGCCACACACAAAGATTTTTAAACTGGTCATATACTTCCGCTGCCGTCATAATCTCTTTGATGTGCCGCCAATCCATACAGATATAATGTAGAGACCCGTCTTTGCTGAACATACACAACAGTTCAAACGACGTTTTTAAAAATTGAGTAAACTCCTCAACCGTCATCTCGCCGGAAGCGAATTTAAACTCTTTATGCTGTACATTGCCCGCTCCACAGACATGGCCGTTTATTTTTACGTTATAGGGCGGATCCGTAAACACCATATCGGCATTCTTATCTTCCATAAGCTGGCTTAAAGTTTCCTTTTGTAAAGAATTTCCGCAGATAATGCGGTGTTCCCCTAAAATCCATATGTCCCCCTCTCGGGTAACGACCTCATTATCTGGAATAAACGGGATATTATTAGCCTTAGGATCGGCTTTTGCTTCTTTGCCCTCTAAAATTAGATCAATATCTCCCATATCAAAGCCGGTTATTCCCAAAGAGAAATCCAAATCTAACTTTTCCAGTTCTTGAAATTCTAACTGTAAGTTCTCGACGCTCCATGTTCCCAATTCGGCCAGTTTATTATCAGCAATACGATAGGCCTTTTTCTGTGCCGTGGACAAATGCTCCAAACGGATCACAGGAACTTGCGGTAAGTGGGCAAGACGGGCGGCAGCCAAACGTGCGTGTCCGGCGATAATCTCATTATGCTCATCCACTAAAATTGGATTTATAAACCCGAATTTCTCAATAGAGTTTTGGATTTTGATAAGTTGCTTGGTATCATGGTGGCGGGGATTGTTTGGATACTCCGTCAGCGTGTCCAAGGGGGTATAAACGACCCTAAGGTCGCAATTTAATCCTTTTTTCATACAAACACATCCTTTATGTTGAAAATTGAAGCGAAATGCTTCAGGTTTTTATACCAGTTGGCCTTGGTTCTTCATGTTGAGGCAGGAAAGAGGTGCCGGTACATTTACCCTTGTACCGCAGGAGTAGATACTAGATGTCGGTTTTTGTATCCGTTTAGGAAAATAACCGAGCAAATCTAAGGTTAAGTTATAGCATTATTTTTTACAAAAAAGCAAACTTTTAGTATTTATTATAATAAATAAATATCATTAAAAAATAAGGATTTTTATAAAAATACGAAGAGAATTTATTAGATTTTTTATTTTTCAATTTTTGAAA
>ERZ1034626.52-NODE-52-length-69071-cov-48.070404_pt1 | contig 69071 bp, 70 predicted proteins | sample MGYA00520652_ERZ1034626 | MGnify/ENA primary metagenome ERZ1034626 (study PRJEB33766, sample SAMN09781765) | gut metagenome | biome: gut microbiome | host: Homo sapiens | place: Madagascar | study: EMG produced TPA metagenomics assembly of the PRJNA485056 data set... | reverse complement strand
TTAAATTAGTTGTTGCCATACAGAACACCTCCATTCAAGTATAGTATACTCAAATATGCACATAGTGTCAACGCATTGTCATTATTAAAAGCACATAAATTCTGCTAAAATGCATCGAAATCTCTCTGCGCATAGCTCTTGGCTTCACATAGACCAGGTTTCTGCCGGAAGGCAGTGTGATAAAAAGAATGCCGCTTCGGCAGGAGATGCACAATGTGTGGGTTTGACTGACGCCAGGCATCTACAAGCACAAGATATTAAGAAGTAATGCGGTAAGGTTAAATTTTTTGTTATGTTTATTTGTATAGCAATCCTTTTGGTGCACTAAATTTAATAATAGGGAACTTTTGTGACAAACAACATGTCAAAAAGTTCCCTAAAAAATTCTTGATAATTAGGGAACTTTTTAATATAATATACAACATAAAAGTTCCCTAAAAAGAGAGAGGTGAAATGAATGGGAGCAAATTATTCAGAAATTCAAGAATTATTACAGCAAAAAGCGGATATACAGGCGAGGCTTAATCTGATGCCATATGATGGAAATCCGGAAATTAAGGAATCAAATGGTTCAAAATACTTGTATATGCGTAAGCGAGTAGCAGGTAAATTGACCTCTACTTATGTAGACGTATATTCAGATGAACTATATCAGTTGCTTTTGCGTAATGCCAAGGAACGCAAAGATTTAAATAAAGCCATTCGTAAAATCAATAAAGATTTAGCGGCACTTGGTTACGAAGATAAAGAACTTTCAGCGAGAGTATTACAAAATTTGGATTTTGCCAGAGCAAATTTGAAAGCGAACATTTATGATCAGGCAGTGTTAGAAGGTGTCGCAACGACATTTCCGCAAACGGAGGATATTATCGAGAATGGACAAGTCCATGGGGTATCGGCTACGGATGTGCAGAAGATTCTTAATTTGAAACACGCCTGGGAATTTATCTTAGATAGAGATGTGATTCAGAGTGAAAGTAATTATCATATGCTTTGTCATATTGCAAAGGTGGTTAATGAAGGTTTCTTTTATGATGGAGGTCGTATTCGTGGTATTCCTGTGCAGATAGGCGGAACAAGCTATGTACCACCATTACCTATTGAAACAGTGGTTATCGAGCGAATAGATGAAATTAGAAGTCAGGATAAAGAGCCAATAGAGATAGCGATTGAGTTATGTATGTACTGTATGAAAACGCAGGTGTTCAAAGATGGAAATAAGCGAGCATCGGTTATTTTTGCCAATCATTATCTGATTGCACAAGGTATGGGATTTTTAGTTATACCGGAAAAGGATGTACCGGAATTTAAGAAGTTATTGGTGCAATATTATGAAGGTGAGCCACTAGAGGTCATTGGCGCATTCTTAAAAGAGCATTGTTGGAAGAATTTTTAGAATGTTATTAATGGTGCTAGAAAATATCGGCGCACCCGTCACACGTCAGTCAAGTCAAACGGTCTGTACGCCAAATTTAGACAGTAGCATTGATTAAACATGGCAAAATAACAAAGGGTGTAAAAAGCAAGTGTTTATGCGGGTTTGCGGGATGTTGAGGTCTGAAATAACGACACCGCACTGCGAAGCTGTTACACTCCTGACACGACAGAAGAAGTAACTGATAAGTCAGTTTGGTGTAAATAGTATAAAAACATTGGATTCCGTACAAAAAAGTTCCGAAATCAGGAATTTTTGTACGGAATTTCTTTTATTTGCGTACTTGGCGAAAATAAAGCATTTTTATAATACAAAATTACCTGCTTTTGTATTTTTTCGCCGATATTGGCGTTTTAAATACAAGAAAATTCGTAGGGATCTGCAAGGCACTTTTACATTAGCTTTTTACAGTCGTTGACAGTCACAGCCTTTTACCATAAAATGAACAGTAAGAATGTATGAAAAGGGAAGAGAAAAATGGGAAAATCCGAGAAACAGATAGATAAAGAGCATGAGCGCAACCAGCGGATCATTGATACAGCGTTCCGGCTTTTTGTAGAAAAGAAAATAGAAGCGGTCAGCATGGATGAGGTCGCAAAAGAAGCCGGTGTGGGACGTGCCACATTGTTCCGTTGTTACAACAATAAGACGGAGCTGGCTATTGCGGTCTGCGCATCGAAATGGAAGGATTATCTGGACAAGCTGGATGAGGTAAGACCAATCTCTTCAATACACGATATTCCGGCCATCGGAAGATTTATTTTTACGCTGGACAGTTATATCGGCATGTATCAGAACCATAAGAATCTGCTGCAGTATAATGACAACTTCAACAATTATATAACACACCAGACGGTGCGGCAGGAGGAACTGGCGAATTTCCACGCATCCCTGAATTCCGTCAACACAAGACTTCATATGATGTATGCGAAGGCAAAAGAGGACAAGACCTTCCGCACGGATATTCCGGAGGAACAGTTCATGCGTGTGACGGTGCATACCATGATGGCAGCGTGTACTCATTACGCAGGTGGTTTTATCTGGGGAGCAACGGACAACAAGGATTATACAGGAGATCTGCTGCTTTTAAAGGAAATGATCCTGAACTATGCCCAGAATGGCACCAATCTCTGATTGACATTGCAATTTCAGAAAATCTGTGATATAGTAGCCACAATTGAATATGGAGTATTCAGGTGCCGGAGCAGCCACGTAAGTAGCTGGCTCCGGTGAAAAGGGAAGCAGGTGTAAGTCCTGCACGAACTCGTCACCGTAATTAGGGAGCTGAAGCCGATAGATCACTGGGAGACTGGGAAGATGGCGGATGCAATGATCTTCAAGCCGGGAGACCTGCCTGAATGCTGTACAGAAACATTTGTTTCAAAGCCACGAGTAACTGGTTGTACGTGTGGAATGCAGAAGCGACAGAAGCTTTTTTGCATTCGTTTTCTATGTGTACAAACCCTTTACCTGATACAGGAAAGGGTTTTTGTTTTTGTTGCGAAAAACATGTTTCTGACTTACATATTTAAGGATATCGGGGCAAGCCCCAAAATCAAAAGAGACAGATAACCTGTCAGAGGAGGAAACATGAAAAAAAGAATCGTAGCAGTAGTACTGGCAACCGTACTGGGCGCTGTATGCATCACCGGATGCGGAAATACCCAGGAGACCGTAGAGAGCACTGCACAGGCAGGCACTGAGGCACAGACCACACAGACAGAGACCGCAGGCGCAGAGAGCAGTGAGGATGCAGATCAGGCAGCAGCCGATGAAGTGGCAGCAATGATCGATGCTATCTATGTGCAGGAGAGAACTGAGAATACCGATAAGCAGTGTGCAGATGCCAAGGCAGCATGGGATGCACTGACCGACGCACAGAAGGAATTGGTAGAGGGGGAAAATGCAGATCCTGATTATTTCGGCAGAGATACCGGAGATGCTTCCAAGGATGATCCCCGCAATCAGGATGAGATCGGTGAGAATGAGATTCTGGTAGTAAGCTTCGGTACCTCCTTTAACGACAGCCGTGTGGCTGATATCAAGGGTATCGAGGATGCGATCGCAGCAGCCAATCCCGACTGGTCTGTAAGAAGAGCATTTACCGCACAGATCATCATCAACCATATACAGGCTAGAGATGATGAACATATCGACAATATGGATCAGGCACTGGACCGCGCTGTGGCAAATGGTGTTAAGAACCTGGTAGTACAGCCTACCCATCTGATGCACGGGGCAGAGTATGACGAGCTGATGGAGGCTGTAGAAGCCTACAAGGATCAGTTCGCATCCGTAAAAGTCGCTGAGCCACTGTTAGGTGAAGTGGGAGACGACTCAACCGTTGTCAATGCAGATAAGAAGGCAGTAGCAGAAGACCTGACCGCAGAAGCAGTGAAGACCGCAGGTTATGACAGTCTGGATGCTGCAAAGGAAGACGGCGTGGCATTCGTATTCATGGGTCACGGAACTTCCCACACCGCAAAGGTATCTTACAGCCAGATGCAGACACAGATGAACGAACTGGGATATGAAAATGTATTCATCGGAACCGTAGAAGGTGAGCCGGAAGAGACCGCCTGTGAAGAAGTCATCAAGGCTGTTGCGGAAGCAGGTTACACCAAAGTGGTTCTTCGTCCCCTGATGGTAGTAGCAGGTGATCATGCTAACAACGATATGGCCGGCGAGGATGAGGATTCCTGGTTAAGCCAGTTCAACGCTTCCGGTAAGTTCGATAGCGTAGATACCCAGATCGCAGGTCTCGGCGGGATCAAGGCTATCCAGGATCTGTATGTGGCACATACCGCAGCAGCAATGGCTGAGAAATAAATAAGAATTAAAATAGGAATTATAATTAGGAATAAAATAAGGATTAGAATAAGTAATGAAAGCAAAGACAGCAAGGAATAAAATCATAATCGTGGGCGGACTGAGTGCCTGTCTGCTGCTCGGCGGCTGTGGTGCCGGTCAGGCAGCGGATGCGACATCCGCAGAAAGCACGGTTGCCAGACAGGAAAGTACCGTAACACTGACAGAGAGCACGGAAGCGGCGGAAACTGTCAGCACGGAGACGACGCAGAACGAAGCACAGCTTCCGGATGGTGTCTACACCGCTGAATTTTCCACGGACAGCTCCATGTTCCATGTCAGTGAGGCCTGCGACGGCAAGGGAACCCTGACGGTAAAGGATGGCGTTATGACCATTCACATTTCCTTAGGTTCCAAGAAGATCCTGAATCTCTATCCGGGTCTGGCGGAAGATGCAGCCAAAGATGGCGCAGTGCTGCTTGAGCCCACCACGGATACCGTAACTTACAGCGACGGTATGACGGAAGAAGTCTACGGCTTCGATGTACCGGTACCTGTGATCGGAGAGGAATTCGATCTGGCACTGATCGGTACCAAGGGAAAATGGTACGATCATAAAGTAAAGGTATCCGATCCGGTAGCGGAGGGCACCGCAGACACTTTTGATCTGAGCACTGTAGAAGACGGCACCTACACCATCGAACTGACCATGGAGGGCGGAAGCGGCAGAGCAAGCATCCAGTCCCCCGCACAGCTTGCGATAGCTGACGGAGCGGCAACGGCGACTCTGGAATGGAGCAGCCCAAACTATGACTATATGCTGGTGAACGGTGAAAAATATCTGCCGGTGAACACAGAGGGCAATTCTGTATTTGAAGTGCCGGTGGAAGCACTGGATGCACCCCTTACCATGATCGGTGATACCGTGGCAATGAGCACACCTCACGAGGTGGAATACACCGTAACTTTCCATTTTGAGACACTGCAGAGTGCAGAGAGCGGCAAGTAATACATATGATGCCAGGGTCAAAAGGTCTAAGCCCACATGAGCTTGCTCATAGGTGGGTGAAAGACCTTAGGACCCGCCCCGATATGAGCATAAAAGTGGGATGATAATCCCACGATATGCGAATATTGGGTAGGATTGTGGGAGTGCGTAGCACGGAGCAATCCGCAGGCACAAATATTGCAGGCTATGAAAGGCATGATAACTTTGAGGTTAGGAAGAAATAGAAGAAAATGGATCTATGTTCTGCTTCTTATGGGACTGCTGGGGCTTAGCGGCTGCGGCAGTCCTTCTTCTGCTTCTACGGAGACATCGCCGGAAGCACCATCGGAGGTTACCCAGGCAGCAGAGGCCACGCAGGAAGAACAGACAGAATTAGTAAAAACAGGCAGCATGGAGTTGCAATATGCGGAAAATTTTGCGGTGGACTATTATGAAGATGGTTATAAGATGCTGACCACGCTTCCCGACAGTAAACGGTATCTGTTAGTGCCGGAGGGACAGCCGGTGCCAAGGGGACTGGATGAGGACGTCAGCATCTTGCAGGAACCGCTTCAAAATATATATCTGGTGGCATCCGGCGTGATGGACATGTTCGCCTCACTGGATGCTGTGGATCAGATCCGGTTCTCCGGGCAGAAGCAGGAGAACTGGTACATTCAGACAGCAAAGGATGCCATGGCGGCAGGGGACATGATCTATGCCGGAAAATACAGTAAACCGGATTATGAATTACTGGTGTCCGAAGGCTGTGATCTGGCGATCGAGAACCGGATGATCACGCACTCGCCGGAGGTGGTGGAAATGCTTCAAAGCTTTGACATTCCGGTGATGATCGAATATTCCAGCTATGAAAAACATCCTTTGGGAAAAGTGGAATGGGTCAAATTTTTCGGAGCCCTGACCGGCAGGGAAGTGGAGGCAGAAGAAGCCTTTGCGGAGCAGACAGAGATTCTGGAAGAGGTAGAAAGTGGGGAAAAAACAGGGAAGACCATAGCATTTTTCTATGTCACTTCCAACGGACTGATCCAGGTACGGCAGAGCACGGATTATATTCCGAAGCTGATCGAACTGGCAGGGGGAAGATACATTTTTGAGGATCTTGAGGACAGTGGAAGCGGACGCTCCACACTGAACATGCAGGTCGAAGATTTTTACGCCGGGGCGAAAGACGCAGACATACTGATCTACAACAGCTCGATCGACGGTGGCGTGACAACGGTGGACGAGCTGATCGGCAAATGCAATATTCTAAAAGACTTCAAGGCGGTACAGGAGGGGCAGGTCTATTGCACCACCAACGATATGTATCAGCAGTCCATGGCAATCGGGTATTTATTGCAGGATATGCATACGGTGTTGACGGACGATGATACCGCTAAGCTGCGTTATCTGTTTCTCTTACAGTAAGATGAAGGACTTAGAAACACAGCGTAAGTATAAGAGTCTTAGAATGAGATTAGAATACGATTGGTATACGAATAGGAAAAGAAGGAGAAAAACATGCAGCAGCGCAGGAAAATCAGATATCTCATAGCGTTTGTTCTATTGACGGCAGGCATTCTCGTGCTGCTGCTTTGTAATATAGGGATCGGAACAGTGAAGATCCCATTGACAGAAATACTGACTACAGGAAGAACCAAAGAAGGCATGAATGCCAGAATCCTGTGGGAGATCCGTTTTCCCCGGACACTGGCGGCGGGGATCCTGGGCGGAGCGCTGGCGTTAGCCGGGTATCTGCTTCAGACCTTTTTCCACAATCCCATAGCCGGACCCTTCGTCTTAGGAATTTCTTCCGGAGCGAAAATGGTAGTGGCACTGGTGATGGTATTTTTGCTGGGGAATACGATCCGGGTCAGCTCCGGACTGTTGATCCTGGCGGCATTTTTAGGAGCTATGTTGTCCATGGGATTCGTGCTCCTCATGGCGAGGAAGGTAGATAGCATGTCCATGCTGGTGGTCAGCGGCGTGATGATCGGTTACATCTGTTCCGCCATTACGGAACTGGTGGTGACTTTCGCGGAGGACGCGGATATCGTGAATCTCCACAACTGGTCAAGAGGAAGCTTTTCCGGAATGACCTGGGACAATGTGGAAGTGATGAGTATTGTGGTGGCAGTAACTTTTCTTATGGTGATCCTGTTGGCAAAGCCTCTGGAAGCCTACCAGCTGGGTGAAACGTATGCGCAGAATCTGGGAGTGAACATCCGGACATTGCGGATCCTGTTGGTGGTGTTGTCCAGCGTACTTTCGGCATGCATCGTGGCATTTGCCGGACCCATCTCTTTTGTGGGGATCGCCGTGCCGCAGCTCATCCGTAAATTATTCGGCACCACGAAACCGTTACTGATGATACCGGCATGTTTCTTAGGAGGCAGTGTGTTCTGCCTGTTCTGTGATCTGCTGGCGAGAACCTGGATGGCACCCACAGAGCTTGGTATCAGCACAGTGACGGCAATCTTCGGAGCACCGGTAGTACTGTGGATCATGGTATCCAAAAGCAGACGGGAGCGTGGATAACTTACCTATGAAGACGCAGAAGCCTTATTATATTACAACGGAAAAAATAAGTGTGGGCTACGACGGAAAGCCTCTGATCGAAGAAGTGGAGATCGCACTCAGGAAGGGAGAGATCCTGACATTACTGGGACCTAACGGTGCCGGGAAATCCACGATCTTAAAAAGCATTGCGAGACAGCTGTCCCTGATCGCGGGAACGGTGCGGCTGGACGGAGAAGATCTGCGGACACTCACCGGGGCAGAACTGTCGAAAAAAATGGCAGTGGTAATGACGCAACGTCTGCGGGGGGAACTGATGACCTGCGAGGATGTGGTTGCCACCGGAAGATACCCTTATACCGGACGCTTCGGCGTGCTGCGGGCAGAAGATCATGCAGCGGTTCAAAACGCCATGGAACTGGTACAGGTGGCGGAGATTGGGGATTCTTTATTTGACCGGATCAGTGACGGACAGAGACAGCGGGTGATGTTAGCCAGAGCCATCTGCCAGGAGCCGGAGATACTGATCCTGGACGAGCCGACTTCCTACCTGGATGTGCGGCATAAGCTGGAATTTTTATCAATCCTGCAAAAGCTGTGCAGGGAGAGGGCGCTTACGGTGATCCTGTCCTTACATGAACTGGAGCTGGCGGAGAAGATTTCCGATAGAATCCTGTGTGTGAACGGCAGGGCGGTGGACCGGATCGGAACGCCGGAGGAAGTCATGACAGCCGGCTATATCACCGAACTCTATGGCATCCGGATGGGAAGCTATGATGAGGGCAGCAGTGATATGGAGCTGGCGGCGCCGGAAGGAACACCGCAGGTCTTCGTGATCGCTGGAGCCGGAAGTGGACGGAAAATTTACCGACGTTTACAGAGAGCGGGAATCCCCTTTGTCACCGGGATCCTGTATGAAAATGACCTGGATTATCCCGTGGCGAAGGCACTGGCTGCGGAGGTGATCGCAAAGTGTCCTTTTGAGCCGGTGTCACAGGAAAAAATACAGGCAGCGAAGAAGCAGCTGGAAAAGTGCAACCGTGTTATCTGCTGCCGGGAGAATTTCGGCAGTCTGGAGACTTATCAGAGAGAGCTTTTAGAGTACGCAGAACAGCTGGGGAAGCAGATAGAAAAGTCAGAAAACCCGGAGCAACGTAGTGGGTGTTAGAAAACACAGAAACGAAATTCCCGGGATGCCGGTGGCGTCTGTGGGATGGAGAAAACGATGGCAAAAGTTATAATGATACAGGGCACCATGTCCGGTGCCGGGAAAAGTCTCCTGGTGGCGGGTCTATGCCGGATCTTTCGGCAGGACGGTTACCGGGTCGCTCCTTTTAAATCACAGAATATGGCACTCAATTCCTATATCACCAAAGAAGGACTGGAAATGGGCAGGGCGCAGGTGATGCAGGCGGAAGCGGCAGGGATCGAACCGCTGGTGTGCATGAATCCTATTTTATTGAAGCCCACCAGCCATACCGGATCCCAGGTCATCGTGAACGGGGAGGTACGGGGAAATCTGTCCGCCAGAGACTATTTTGCCCACAAGACGGAACTGATCCCGGATATCAAGGCAGCCTTCCGCAAGCTGGAAACTTATGCGGATATTATTGTCATCGAGGGCGCCGGAAGCCCGGCGGAGATCAACCTGAAGCAGAATGACATCGTAAATATGGGAATGGCGGCGATGGTGGATGCACCGGTACTTTTGGTGGGAGACATTGACAGAGGAGGCGTGTTCGCACAGCTTTTGGGGACTCTGATGTTACTCACCGAAGAGGAACGGGAGCGGGTAAAGGGACTGATCATCAACAAATTCCGGGGAGACAGCACAATTTTAGATCCCGGCATTCAGATGTTAACAGAACGGGGACGGGTGCCGGTGCTGGGAACAGTACCTTATATGGAACTTACGCTGGAAGATGAGGACAGTCTGACGGACCGTTTCGATGCAAAACATGTGGGGAAGATTGATCTGGCGGTGATTCACTATCCCAGAATTTCAAATTTTACGGATTTTGATGTGTTTGAGCAGATGCCGGAGGTCAGTGTCCGGTATGTGACGAATGTAAGAGAGCTGGGGACGCCGGATCTGATATTTCTCCCCGGCAGTAAAAATACCATGGGAGATCTGAAATGGATGCGGCAGAACGGACTGGAGGCAGCGGTAAAACGGGCTGCGGGAAAAGTTCCCATTTTCGGAATCTGCGGAGGCTATCAGATGTTAGGCTGTGAGATCGCGGATCCGGACAGTGTAGAGGAAGGCGGACAGATCCGCGGCATGGAACTGCTTCCGGTACGGACAGTGCTGCAGAAGGAGAAGCATTGCTGCCAGACAGATGGAACTCTGGATGCGGTGGAGGGGATTTTCTCCGGACTTACGGGATGTAAGTTTGCCGGATATGAAATCCATATGGGACAGACGGTGTATTGCAAAGAGGATGGCTGTGGTGCGAAGGGTACCGTGGACAAGGCAGCCAGACCGGCAAACAGTGCAGAAAGCAATCGGAGCGCTTTCTGTGCAGACGATGCGACGAGAAACACGGAAATCACACAAGCTGTTATCGCTGACTCCACCGGCAGAATCTACGGCTCCTATATCCACGGTCTGTTCGACATGGGAGAGATCGCCGGGCGTATGATACAGACCCTGGCCCGGGAAAAAGGCATCTCTCTGGAGAACGGCGTCTGGGAGGATTACCGCACCATTAAGGAAAGACAATACGATAAACTGGCAGATACCCTGCGGGAATATCTGCGTATGGAGGAGATCTATGGAATGCTCAGAGAAGCCCGTATTTCATAATTATACCGGACAGGAACTGGCGCAGATCCGGATCACGCTGCCGGACGAAGCAGTGAGAAAGCTTGTGAAAAAGCATTGGGACACTCTGGCAAAGCCACTGGATGGCATGGGCAGCTTTGAAATCATCACGGCACAGATCGGAGCCATCTTAGGGACGGAAGTGATCGATATCCGTAAAAAGGGTGTGCTGATCTTCTGTGCCGATAACGGCATTGTAGAGGAGGGTGTGACCCAGTCCGGGCAGGAGGTTACGCTGGCGGTGGCAAAGTCCATGGCCAGGAAGGGTTCCTCTGTCTGCAGGATGGCACAGAGCATTGGTGCCGAGACGATCCCTGTGGACATCGGGATAAATAGTGAGGAATCCATTCCCGGAGTATGGAATCGCAAAGTGTGCCCCGGGACAAGAAATTTCTTAAAAGAACCGGCTATGACGGAAGAGGAGACCGTCCGTGCCATTGTCACAGGAATCAGACTGGTACGGGAGTGTAAGGAAAAAGGATACGGCATCCTTGCCACCGGGGAAATGGGAATCGGCAACACCACCACCAGCAGTGCAGTGACGGCCGCCCTATTACAGTGTGGGGCAGAGGAAGTCACCGGCAGAGGCGCGGGACTGACAGATCAGGGACTGGCTCGGAAGCAACAGGTGGTGCGCACCGCCCTGGAAACCTATGATCTGTGGCATGCGGATGCCTTCACGGTATTGCAGACAGTCGGAGGGCTGGATATTGCCGGGCTGACCGGTATGTGCATCGGCGGAGCTTTGTGGCATGTGCCCATCGTACTGGATGGCGTGATCAGCATGGCAGCGGCCCTGGTGGCGGAGCGGCTGTTTCCCGGCGTGCGGGAATATCTGATTCCTTCCCATCAGGGGAAAGAACCGGCGGCAGTGAAGCTGGCAGATGCTTTGCAGCTGTCTCCGGTGATCCACGCGGGAATGGCACTGGGAGAAGGAACCGGAGCCGTTATGATGTTCACACTGCTGGATATGGCGATGAGCATTTATGGACAAAGCGCTACCTTCTCAGAAATCAAAGTAGAACAATATAAACGTTAACAGTTCAGCCATGAACATATCCGGGCGCAAAAATCATGCTTGCATGATTTTTTGAGGGCATGGCGCGGCTGAACATTCAGACGAACGGAGAAGCAACATGATGACACTGATCCTGGGCGGCAGTGGCAGCGGGAAATCCGCTTATGCGGAAGATTATCTGCTGCGGGCTGCCGGTGATAAGAAAAAATATTATATCGCCACCATGCAGATCCGGGATGCGGAGATGCAGGCAAAGGTGGACAGGCATCACAGGCTGCGACAGGGGAAAGGCTTCACTACCATCGAACAGCCTACGGAGTTGGAACAGGCGGTCTTACAAATGGAACCGGCAGGAGCAGTACTGTTGGAATGCATGTCAAATCTCACTGCCAACGAAATGTTTTCCGGGGAACAGCCTGTGGATCGTCAGACGGTGATCAAAAAGATTCTGCAAGGCATGGAAGACTTAAGAAAACAGGCGGATCCGTTAGTCATCGTAACCAACAATGTATTTGAGGATGGGATTATCTATGATGATCCTACGATGGAATACATCGAGGCACTGGGGCGGATCAACGAAAGACTTGCCGCGAAGGCGGACGAGGTCGTGGAAGTCACCGCGGGAATCTCGCAGCGGCTCAAGCCGTACTCTGCAGAAGAAAAAACGAGGAGACGGCAGGATGGGTAGGATAGTCAGTATAGATCAGCCAAGATAAACATAGATCAGCATAGAAAGGAAACAGACATGCGAATTATCAAATCATTTTTCATAGCGTTTTCCATGTATTCCAAGATCCCTATGCCACAGTTTCAGTGGAAGGACGAGGATATGCGGTACGCCCTCTGCTTTTTTCCATGGGTGGGGGTGGTGATCGGTGCTTTGTGGTGTCTGTGGAAATGGTTCTGTGACCGGTTCGCGGTGGGAATCCTGTGCTATGCTGCGGTGGGGACGGCAATACCGCTTTTGGTCACCGGGGGCTTTCATGTGGACGGTTTTTTAGATACCTGTGATGCCTTGCATTCCTACCAGCCAAGAGACCGGAAGCTGGAGATCTTGAAGGACTCTCATATCGGGGCATTTGCGGTGATCATGTTTGCACTGTACGGACTGATTTTTCTGGGAGGATTCTCGGAGATCACGACACTGCGCATGCTTACTGTGACGGGAGCCGGATGCTTCCTGTCCAGAGTATTGAGCGGTATCGCAGTGGTGAGCTTTCCTTCGGCAAAGCAGGAAGGGACACTGTATCTGTTTGCGGATAAAGCCCACAAAAGGGTGGTAAAACTTGCTTTGTACGGACAGGGAATCCTTTGCATCCTATTTATGCTGTGGATATCTGTCGTGGCGGGAGGGCTCGCCGTGGCAGCAGCCCTGCTTAGCTTTGCATATTATTACCGGCGCAGCATAAAAGAGTTCGGTGGCATCACCGGGGACACCGCGGGATATTTTGTAACACTCTGTGAAGGGTGCGTGGTGGCTGCCGTGGCAATCGCCCAACATCTGGTGCCGGTAGTGTAAGAATGTAGTGTCGGAGATTTTTACCCAGGAGTGTATTGGAAAAGGGAGACAGAAATGATATTGATCATTGGAGGATTTGCCCAGGGAAAACTGCATTATGTGAAGCAGCGTTATGTACACTGTGAGGATGGACGGGAAGTGGCTGTTTTGGACGGAACACTGGTACTGCCCGCCAAGACAGGTGCAGGGCAGGTGATCGTCAATCATCTGCACCGCTATATCCGGGAGCAGCTGCGACAGGGAACAGCTCCGGAGGCGATGATAGAGAATTTTGGCAAGGAACATCCGGACTGCATTCTGATCTGTGACGAGATTGGCAACGGCATCGTCCCCATGGAAGCGGAGGAGAGAACTTACAGAGAGCGCACCGGCAGAATATTGGAACAGCTGGCAGCGCAGGCAGATGAGGTGGTGAGAGTGGTATGCGGAATCGGACAGAAGATCAAATAGAGATTCATCTGACCCTCATTCGGCACGGGGTGACGCTTTCCAATAAAGAGGGGCGGTATCTTGGGAAAACGGACGAGACTTTAAGTCCGGACGGCATCGGCGCACTGGAAAAATCCGTGGCAGACAGGATCTACCCAACTGCCGACGTCCTGTTTTCCGGTCCCATGAAGCGGTGCCTTGAGACCGCACAGATCCTGTATCCGGGGCAGACTCCTATCATTATCCCGGAGTGGACAGAGATGGATTTCGGTGCGTTTGAGGGGCATAATTATCAGGAACTTTCAAAAGATCCGAACTATCAGAGATGGATCGACAGCGGAGGTACCCTGCCGTTTCCGGAGGGAGAGAGTAGGGAAGAGTTTATCCGCCGAAGCGTTGCCGGATACGAAAAAATGGTATACCACATGAAAATGATCTGGGAGAGAAGTGCTGCATCGGGGCAGAGAAATCGCAAGATACAAAGTGTATCCGCGGTGGTTCACGGCGGAACTATCATGGCGCTGCTTAGTCATTTCCTCGGTGGAGAATATTTTGACTATCAGGCAAAATGCGGACAGGGTTACAGTGGCAGGCTGGCATTTAAGGCAGGCGGAGGAGCCCCACAGTGGAAGGAATTTCGCCCGCTGTCGGAAGTTACAGTATCGGAAGTTACAGTATCTGAACTTACAAAAGGAGAAACAAACGGATGAAATATCATATCCTGGCATTTGGAGCGGGATTTTTAATGGATCAGATCTTTGGCGATCCCTATTTTCTGCCACATCCCATCCGGGGAATCGGCTGGCTGATTGCGAAGACAGAAAAGGTACTGCGCAGCGGCAATCCACAGGGAAATTCCCCGGAGAGAGAGGCAGCGGAGCGCAGACAGGGGAAACTTTTGGTGGTAATTGTTTTGCTGCTTACGGGAATGTTTACGGCATTGATCCTGGTGGGAGCATATGCACTTTATCCGAAGATCGGAATGGTGGTGGAAGCGGTCATGACCTATCAGATCCTGGCGGCGAGGTGCCTGCAGGTGGAGAGCGGAAAAGTATGGAAACAATTAAAGGCGGGGAATGTGGAGGCTGCCAGAGAGGCGGTATCCATGATCGTGGGAAGAGATACCCAGAATCTCACTAAAGAAGGAGTGGCGAAGGCTGCCATCGAGACTGTGGCGGAGAACACTTCCGACGGTGTGATCGCGCCGATGCTGTATACAGCACTGGGAGGGCCGGTGCTTGGTTTTTTATATAAGGCAGTCAATACCATGGACTCTATGGTCGGTTATAAAAATGACAGATATCTGCACTTTGGAAGGGCGGCGGCGAAGCTGGATGATGTGGTGAATTTTCTTCCGGCAAGGATCAGCGCACTTTTGATGATCGGGGCGGCATTTCTCAGCGGAAAAAGCTATAACGGCAGGCAGGCATGGTGTATCTGGCACAGAGACAGCAGAAAGCACGCCAGTCCCAATTCCGCCCAGACGGAATCTGTATGTGCCGGCGCATTGGGAATACAGTTGGCAGGAGATGCCAGTTATTTTGGCAAAGTCGTGAAGAAACCCTATATCGGGGATCCGAAACGGCAGGTGGAATATGAGGATATCCGGAGAGCCAATCGTCTGATGAACCGGACGGCATGGATCTGCGAGATCCTGTGTCTGGGGATACTGATGGTTGTGGCAGTATAAGGAGGGGCTTCTATCCGCGTACTTGTGACTGCGCATTGTGCGAAAGCACCGTACGGGAAAATATGGATGGTAAAGCACAAGTTATGAAATGCTAAATGATCTGCAGATGAAAGAGGACATGAAAAACGCTATGACAGCAGGAATCGGAAAGGGAGGAAAATGCAGCAGAACATACATGGTGGTGACATATACAGCAGACAGATACGGCTGGATTTTTCGGTAAACGGTAATCCCTTGGGAATGCCGGCGGAGGCAAGGCTTTCACTTTTAGCAGCTATCAATCATGTGGGGGAATATCCCGATGCCGCAGCAGGAGAACTGACAGAGACAGTAAGTCATATGCTGTCGGTGCAAAGCGGCAGAGAGATCCCGGGGGAGTATCTGGTATTCGGCAACGGTGCGTCAGAACTTTTTCTGGCTATTGTACATGCACTTAAGCCTGAAAATATTGTGATCCCGGTGCCGTCCTTTTACGGATATGAGTATGTGGCGAAGGCGGCAGACAGCCATATAAAATATGTATATCTGTCGGAGGAGGCCGCATTTTGCCCGGGGAAGGAATTGTTACAGGCGCTGACGGCAGACACAGACCTGCTGTTTCTTGCAAATCCCAACAACCCCACAGGGCAGCTGATGAGCAGGGAATATCTGCGAGAGCTTATGGAGCATTGCAGGCAGCAGGGAATCATTGTAGTATTGGATGAATGTTTTATAGAGTTCTGTGAGACGGATAGAGAACAGCCCGTATCCCTGCTTGGGAAGATAGATCAGTATGAGAATCTGTTGCTGGTGCGGGCTTTTACAAAAAGTTTTGCCATGCCGGGTGTGCGGCTGGGGTATCTGGTGTGCAGTAATGAGGGGCTTCGGGAGAAAATCCGCAGACAGCTGCCGGAATGGAATCTGTCGGTGTTCGCCCACAGAGCGGGCATCGTCTGCGCGGAGCAGGCGGAGCAATATCTGCAGGAAACCGTGGAATATGTGAAAACCGAGCGTGCGTATCTTAGGGAAGGCCTGGAGGCACTGGGTATCCGGGTAGTGTCCGGAAAAGCGGATTTTCTGTTACTCTACACCACACAGCCCATCTATGACAGATTGCTTGCAAAAGGCATCCTGATCCGCAACTGTGAAAATTTCCGGGGACTGGGAGAGGGCTATTACCGGATCGCGGTGAAGAAGCATGAAGAGAATGGGATGCTCTTAGACGAGCTTGAACAGTGCCTGTCGTAAAACACTGCAGGATGGTGGCCAGGCGAAAAAAGATTGTGAAATAGATTACGGGAGAATAAACCTATGGGAAAGTGGGAGCACAAGAACATCGAATATGTATTGCCGGAAGAGATCGAGAAGCGAAGCTTTGCAATCATTGCGGCGGAACTGGCAGAGCGGGGAATTGTCCTGCCCGCAGAGCAGGATATGATCACCAGACGGGTGATCCATACCAGTGCGGATTTTGATTATGCGCAGACGATGATCTATTCGGAAAATGCAGTGGAGATCGCCAAAGACTTATTAAAAAACGGTGCGGATATCGTGACGGATACGAATATGGCACTGGCGGGGATCAATAAAAAGGTGCTGGCTTCTTTTGGCGGGGAGGCACATTGTTACATGGCAGACGCTGAGGTGGCAGCAATGGCAAAGGAACGCAGGACCACCCGGGCGGCGATCAGCATGGAACTGGCATCAAAACGGGAAAAACCGGTGATCTTCGCTGTGGGAAATGCACCTACGGCACTGATACAGATTTACGAGATGATGCAGGAGAGCGACTGGCGTCCGGCATTCGTCATCGGGGTTCCCGTGGGCTTCGTGAATGTGGAGGCCGCCAAGGAACTGATCCTTCAGACGGAGGTGCCCTATATTATCAACCGCGGGAGAAAGGGCGGCAGCAACGTGGCAGCAGCCATCTGCAATGCATTGTTATATGAGCTGAGGGATCATAGCTGCAATAAGTAGAAGTAACGTAGGCAGCCGAAAGGTGTAAGGAACAGTAACAGGAAAAGTACAGTGAGGTAACAGGCATGCGGTATGGATTTACCACAGGAAGCTGTGCGGCAGCAGCGGCGAAGGCAGCCGCTTATATGCTGCTGACCGGCAGGGAGAAAACTAAGATCACCATAGAGACACCCAAGGGCATCCCCTATACGGCACAGATCCTTAGGATCTGTCGTAAGGAGCGGGAGGTCAGCTGCGCCGTGGAAAAGGACGGCGGGGATGATCCCGACATTACCACCGGGGCATTGATCTGTGCGAAAGTTTCGTTTCCGGAAGAAACAGGACGGAAAGCAGGAGGAGCGCCTGAAAAGGAAACCGGTGGGAAGACCGGAACCGGACGGCCGCCTGAGCAGGCACAGATCGTAATAGACGGCGGCTTCGGCGTCGGTCGTGTGACGAAACCGGGACTGGATCAGCCCGTGGGAAATGCCGCCATCAATCACGTTCCCAGAGAAATGATCGAACGGGAAGTATTACAGGTGTGTCAGTTGCTGGATTATTGTGGAAGCCTGTCAGTGGAGATCTCTGTGCCGGAGGGCGAACGTCTGGCAGAGAGGACATTTAATCCGAGACTTGGCATCGTGGGCGGCATTTCGATCCTTGGTACCAGCGGTGTCGTGGAACCCATGAGTACCCAGGCTATTTTGGATACGATCCGCGTGGAACTGCGGCAGCAACGGGCACTGGGAAGAGAAGACGTGGTAATCTCTCCGGGTAATTACGGACTGGATTTTTTGAAAAATACCTATCACTATGATCTGGATAAAAGTGTAAAATGCAGTAACTTTATCGGCCTGACGATCGATATGGCGGTGGAAGAGGGCTTTAGGCGTCTGCTTCTTGCGGGACATATCGGGAAGCTCATCAAAGTGGCGGGCGGTATTATGAATACCCATTCTAGAGAGGGCGACTGCCGGATGGAACTATTGACCGCATTTGCCGTAAAATGCGGCGTGGCGGCAGTGGATGCTGCAAAGCTCCTGTCCTGTGTCACCACAGAGGAAGCCGTGCGGATCCTGGACGAGTGCGGCAGGAGACAGGAAGTCATGGATTATGCCATGGAGCGTATTTTATTTTATCTGGAGAAGCGGGCGCAGGGAAAGCTTGCGATCGAATGTATCATGTATGCCAATGATTTCGGAGCATTGGCGAAAAGTAAGGAGGCAGAGGAATGGTTTACTTTGTTGGCGCAGGAAGCGGAGCAGCAGATCTGATCACGGTGCGGGGCATGCACATGCTGCAACAGGCGGATGTCATCATCTATGCGGGATCGCTGGTGAATCCGCAGCTGCTAGAATATGCCAGAGCTGGTTGTGAGATTCATAACAGCGCGAGCCTGACCTTAGAAGAAGTGATCAAACTTATGCAGGAGGCACAGATGCAGGGGAAAATGCTGGTGCGTCTGCACACCGGAGAACCCAGCATCTATGGTGCGGTGCGGGAGCAGATGGATGCACTGGACGAGCTGGGAATCCCTTATGAGAGTTGTCCGGGAGTCAGTGCCTGCTTCGGTGCGGCGGCATCGTTAAATCTGGAATATACCCTGCCCGGTGTCTCCCAGACTCTGATCATCACCCGTATGGAAGGACGGACCGGAGTGCCGCCAAAGGAGAGCATCGAAAGGCTGGCAGCCCATCAGGCGTCCATGGCGATCTATTTAAGCACGGGAATGCTGCGGGAACTGAGCCGCAGACTGATCGTGGGTGGTTATGCGCCGGACAACCCCGCAGCCCTTGTCTACAAGGCAACCTGGCCGGAGGAAGAGGCTTATATCTGTACGGTGGAGACACTGGCACAGGTAGCGGAAGAACACGGCATCAAAAAGACAGCGCTGGTACTGGTGGGGGATGTTATCACTCATGGAAATTATCAGAAGTCGAGACTGTATGCGGCGGATTTCTCCACAGAGTTCCGTCAGGCAAAATGCGGTGCCGCACGGGCAGAGAAAACGCAGGAGGAACGGCGTGAAGATTAGTGTGATCAGCTTTACGAAAACAGGAAAACAGTTGGCGGAGCGGATCCGGGAGAGCATGGACGGGGAAGATGAGACCGTTATCCTATATACCAAATGCTCCCGAAAAAAGACAGTGCAGACAGCGAAAAACAGTGGGGACGTTACAACGCAGACATTCGGGGGAATTCCGAACAAAGACAGTAACGTACCGACAGATAATACCGGGGATACAATAGCGGTACAGGAGAGCGTGTCAGCCTGGGCCGGTGAGCAGATGGCGGCTCACCATGCACTTATATTCATCGGTGCCTGCGGGATCGCGGTCCGTGCCATTGCCCCCTGGATCATGGATAAACTGCATGACAGTCCGGTACTGGTGGCAGACGAAATGGGAAAGTATGTGATTCCCTTGTTGTCCGGACATGTGGGTGGAGCCAACGAACTGGCGGTCCGTCTGGCAGGAGCATTGGGTGCTATCCCGGTGATCACCACGGCCACAGACTTACATGACAGTTTCGCAGTGGATATCTTTGCCAAAAGGAATGATCTGCGGATCTGCAACCGGGAAGGGATTGCCAGAGTGTCTGCAAAAGTACTGGCAGGCGAGGAAATTACCATGTCGATACAGACAGGACGTCTGGCTGTGGACGAGACCATTCCGCCGGGGATCCGGCTGTGCGCGTATCCTCCTACGGAAAAAGTGGATGTCCTGATTGCGGACGGCACGGAAGAAATATTTCGAAAAGAGTCAGCAGAACTGTTGCTGCAGCCGAAAAAATATATTTTGGGCGTGGGCTGCAAGAGGGATACGGACAGTGCAAAGCTGGATTTATTTTTAAAAAAAATACTGGAAGAACAGGGCATTGTCATAGAGCAGATCGCAGCATTAGCTTCTATTGACGTGAAAAAAGAGGAACGATGCCTGCTGGAATTCAGTGAAAAATACAGGATACCGTTTAGGACTTATACAGCACAGGAATTACAGGCGGTGCCGGGAGAATTTCACAGTTCCGAGTTCGTAAAGGCACAGGTGGGCGTGGACAATGTATGCGAGCGCGCCGCCCTGAAAGCAGCCGGGACAGGCGGATGGATATTCTTAAGCAAGCAGGCGCAGGATGGTATGACGGCGGCAATTGCAAAGAGAGCCATGCAAAACCTACAATGGATGGAAGAGTGAGAGAAGCTGGGCGTGGCTTGCCTATGATGGAGAGAGGAAAATCAGATGAGCAATAGAATCTATATCGTGGGAATAGGTCCCGGCAGGGAAGAAATGATGACAGGGGAAGCCGTTGCTGCGCTGGAGCAGGCGGATGTGATCGTAGGCTATACGGTATATATCAAATTACTGGGAGAACGGTTCGCCGGGAAAAAACTGCTGACCACTCCCATGCGGCAGGAGACTAAGCGCTGCGAACTGTGTTTTAGGGAGGCGGAAGCCGGGAAGCGGGTGGCACTTATCTGCAGCGGCGATGCCGGTATCTACGGTCTGGCATCGCTGATGTATGAACTGGGAGAAGAATATCCCCAGACGGAACTGATCGTGATCCCCGGCATTACAGCGGCAAGCAGTGGGGCGGCGGTACTGGGAGCACCCTTAAACCATGATTTCTGTGTGATCAGTTTAAGTGACCTGCTGACTCCCTGGGAGAAGATCGAAAAGAGACTGCGGGCGGCAGCAACGGGAGATTTTGCCATGGCAATTTACAATCCTTCCAGTCACAGGCGAAAGGATTATCTGCAAAGGGCCTGTGATATTTTACTGGAAACCATAGAAGGGGAGCGCCCCTGCGGCTATGTGGAAAACATCGGCAGAGAAGGCACCCGGGCGGTGACCTGTACGCTGCGGGAATTAAGAGATCGGGAAGTCAATATGTTCACCACGGTATTTATTGGCAATTCGGAGACGGAGATCCTTAGGGACAAGCTGATCACAAAGCGCGGATATCACGTGGAGAATAACATACATTAAGTTCTCTTTGGGAGGAATCGGCTGCGGAATGGAGAGCAGGATGAAAAAAATAGTAATTTTTGCAGGAACCACAGAAGGACGGCGGCTGTCGGAAATCCTGGCAGATGCCGGAATCGCGCATACCGTATGCGTGGCAACAGAATATGGTGAGATCGTGATGCGGGAACAGACAAAAGGCATAGAGGCGGCAGAGACAAAGGGGCAGCCCCTTGTATCTCTTCACTGCGGCAGAATGGACCGGCAGCAGATGGAAGAATTTCTGCGTAACGAGGGCTATGAGATCGTAGTAGATGCCACCCACCCTTATGCCCGGGTCGTTACAGAGAACATACGGGACGCTGTGAAAACACAGTCTCCCATTTACCTGCGTCTGGAACGGGAAATTTCGGAGACTCCGGAAGCAGAGGATCCTGCCGTAAGTATCCGGTCTTTTGAAAGTAATGCTGACTGTGCCAAAGCGCTGGAGAATACAGAGGGTAATATTCTGCTGACCACAGGGAGCAAGGAACTGGCGACGTATTGTGCCTCCGGCAGACTGCATGACCGCCTGTATGTGCGGATCCTTCCGGGCAGAGAGAGCCTGGAACTGTGCATGGAGCAGGGAATCAAAGGCAGACAGATCCTGGCATTACAGGGACCTTTTTCCACAGAGATGAACGCCGCTATCCTGAAGCAATACGATATCCGCCACATGGTCACGAAGAACAGCGGACGCACCGGAGGATACCAGGAGAAACTGGAAGCTGCGAAAATGCTGGGAATCCCGGTGTATGTGATACAGCCTGCGAGGAAGGCTTGGGATACGTATTCTTTTGCGGGAATCTGTGAAAAACTGGAACAGCTCTGTGACTGTAAGCTCTCCGGACAGGGCAGCATGGAGATCTGCCTCGCCGGAATCGGCATGGGCAGCAAAGACGGTCAGACGCAAGAAGTGCAGCATGCGATCGAAACTGCAGATATCCTGCTGGGTGCAGAGCGCATGATCGAAAGATATTCTGCCAAAATAGAAAAAAGACCCTACTACATGACGGAGCAGATTCTGCCGTATCTGGAGCAATTACAGGAAAACGGGATCACAGCACAGAAGGATCCACTTCGGGTAACGGTTCTGTTTTCCGGAGATACCGGATTTTACAGCGGATGCAGGAAGCTGTATATGGCCTTGCAGGAAGCCGTTGCCACAGGAACGTTGAACGCAGGAGTGCGGATCCTGCCGGGAATTTCTTCCGTGGCCTCTCTGGCAGCCCGGGTGGGAGAAAGTTATGAAGATGCCGTCATTTTGAGCATGCACGGTAAGAAGCTGAACCGGCTTTTGGCAACGGTGGAGAGCCATGAGAAGGTATTTTTACTGACATCAGGAAGTGAGGACATCCGTAAGATCGGACGTTTGCTTGCAGAAGCGGGGATGACAGACTGTGAGGTGATCGTGGGATATCAGATGTCCTATCCGGAGGAAAGCATCCGGATCCTGACACCCGGGCAGTGTGAGGAAATTACAGAGGAAGGGCTGTATACCTGCCTGATCCGCAATCCTCACTGGCAACCGGAACGCCTGACCCATGGAAGAGCCGACATCTGTTTTCTGCGGGATGCTTCGGAAACCGAGGGAAAACTCCGCAGAACGCCAATGACAAAAGAAGAAGTCCGGGAAGTCAGCATCTGCAAGCTGCATCTGACAGAAAACGCTGTGGTCTATGACATCGGCAGCGGTACCGGATCCGTCGCCATAGAGATCGCCGGGGTGCCCGGACGGGTGCAGGTCTATGCCATTGAGAGAAAGCCGGAGGCGGTGGAACTGCTTCGGAAGAACAGAGCGTATTTTCATATGGATAATATACAGATCATCGAAGCCCCGGCACCGGAGGGACTGGAGGAATTACCTGTGCCGACTCATGCCTTTATCGGCGGCAGCGGCGGCAAATTGATGGATATTTTACAGGTCTTGTACCGGAAGAATCCCCATATGCGTATTGTGATCAATGCCATCAGCATGGAGACCATTGCAGAACTTAAGGAAGTGCTGGATACTTTTCCGGTGGAAGAAGAGGAGATCCTGCAGATGCAGGTAAGCCGGGTGAAGAAGCTTTTAAGCTATCATCTGCCCCAGGCGGAAAATCCGGTGTGGATCTGCTCGTTTACGTTCCGGGAGACAGGAAAGGATACTATGGATAATTCGAAGAAAACAAAACCGGGCGCAGAGGAGACCGGCAACGGTAAGAATGGAGAAGTACAGAGATGACCGGAGCACAGAAAAAGAAGATACGCCGCATCATGATCGCTGCACCGAAGAGCGGCAGCGGCAAGACTACGATCACCTGTGGATTATTGCAGATTTTTAAAGAAAACGGCGAGGACGTTTCTTCCTGCAAATGTGGTCCGGATTATATCGATCCTATGTTCCACAGAGAGGTGCTGGAGGTGCCCTCCCGGAATCTGGATACTTTTTTTACCGGAGAAGACGGCACCCGTAAATTGTTTTTGAAGGATCGCAGGGAAGGCGAACTTGTGGTCATGGAAGGCGTCATGGGATTGTATGACGGGCTGGGCGGCATCCGTGAGGAAGGCTCCTCCTATCATCTGGCAAAGGTGACGCAGACCCCCATCATACTGGTGGTGGATGCAAAAGGCATGGGGAGATCGGTGATCCCTCTGATCGCCGGATTTCTGGCTTACGATAAGGCACAGCTGATCCGTGGCGTGATCTTCAACCGGATGTCTGCGGCCTATTATGAGATACTGAAGCCTTTGGCAGAAGATGAACTGGGCATTGCGGTACTGGGGTATTTCCCGGAAAATAAGAAACTGCAGATCGCCGGCAGACATTTAGGATTGTGCATGCCTGGAGAACTGGAAGACTTGCAGGGACAACTCCGTATGACGGCAGAGAGATTACGGGAGACCACAGACATTTCAAAGCTGTTGCAGATCGCAGAGGAAGCGGAGTTAGTGGAGGATTCCGGATCGGAAAGAAAATTAAGTGACGACACAGCAGAAAAACCGGACACCACGGAAAACAGCGAAGCAATGCGCCCGCGGATCGCTGTAGCCCGGGATGAAGCCTTTTGCTTTTATTATGAAGAGAACCTGCGGCTGCTGGAACAGGCGGGCGCGGAACCGGTGTATTTTTCCCCACTGCATGACAGCGCATTGCCGGAAAATATTCATGGAATGTTACTGGGAGGCGGATATCCGGAACTGTATGCCGGGCAGTTAAGTGAGAACGATGCCATGCGCACAGCGATCCGGGAGGCAGTTGCAGACGGTCTGCCCACAGTGGCAGAGTGCGGTGGTTTTCTATACCTGCATACGACCCTGACGGATCGGGAAGGACATTCCTATCCCATGGCGGGAGTCCTGTCCGGAAAATGTTTCGATACCGGACATCTGGTGCGTTTCGGATACATCGAACTGGAAGAGAACAGCGGACATTTTATGCCTCGTGGCAGCCGCATCAGTGCCCACGAATTCCACTATTATGACAGTGAGGACAACGGCGCAGACTGCATCGCTACCAAACCAGCCACCGGACGAAATTATCCCTGCATCCACGTGGGAGAGAATCACTGGTACGGCTTTCCCCATCTCTATTATCCCTCTCTCCCGGAGTTCGCGGAGCGGTTCGTGGAGAAAGCAAAAAAATTCTCAAAAAGCGGAAAAGATGTGTTATAATCGTAATATCTTTTTTGCACGGAGGATAAATCAATGGAAAAATCAAAGGTATATTTTACAGATTTCAGGACCCGTCTGGGAGAGGGCCTTCCCAGTAAGTTAAAGCGTCTGATGAAGGCGGCGGGGATTCAGAATATTGATATGGATCACAAATTTGTTGCCATCAAGCTGCACTTCGGAGAGCTGGGCAACCTGGGCTTCTTACGTCCGAATTATGCGAAAGCAGTAGCGGATGTGGTAAAGGAGCTGGGCGGTGTGCCTTTTTTGACCGATTGCAACACCCTGTACCCCGGCAGCCGTAAGAATGCCATCGAGCATATGTACTGTGCCTGGGAGAATGGTTTCACACCTTTGACGGTGGGATGTCCTGTGATCATCGGCGATGGACTGAAGGGAACAGATGACATTGAGGTACCGGTAGAAGGCGGAGAATATGTGAAGAATGCGAAGATCGGTCGTGCCATCATGGATGCGGATGTGTTTATTTCCCTGAATCATTTCAAAGGACATGAGACGGCGGGCTTTGGCGGTGCTATTAAAAATATTGGTATGGGATGTGGTTCCAGAGCGGGCAAAATGGAGCAGCATGCGCAGGGCAAGCCGGAGATCAACGAGAGTCTGTGCCGGGGCTGTAAGCGCTGCATGAAGGAATGTGCCAATGATGGACTGGTATATGATGAGACCACACATAAGATGCACATTGATCATGAAAAATGTCTGGGCTGCGGACGCTGCATTGGCGCCTGCAATTTTGATGCGATCCACAGCGGCTATGATGCGGCAACGAAGGATTTCAACTGCCGCATGGCAGAATATGCGAAGGCTGTCGTGGACGGCAGACCGAATTTCCATATTTCTCTGGTAGTGGATGTGTCTCCAAACTGTGACTGCCACTGCGAGAACGATGCTCCTATTCTGCCTAATATCGGTATGTTTGCATCCTTTGATCCACTGGCGCTGGATCAGGCCTGTGTGGATGTTTGCCTGAAGCAGACACCGCTGCCGAACAGCCAGCTGGCGGATGCTATGGCAAAAGAGGGCTTTTGCGATCACCATGATCATTTTGAAAATACCACTCCCAATGCGGAGTACAAGACCTGCCTGGAGCATGCGGAGAAGATCGGCGTCGGCAGCAGAGACTATGAACTGATCACGATTTCGTGAATTTGAAAGACGAAGAAATCGTTTATGAAGTAATTTTTGGAGAGGATGAACTTATGCGGCCAATGGTAAGCATCGTTGTTCCGATATACAATGCGGAGAACTATTTACGACGCTGTGTCGACAGCATTTTGAACCAGGAATATACGGATTTTGAACTGTTGTTGGTCAATGATGGCAGTACGGATGCTTCCGGCGACATTTGTGAAGAGTACGGTGACAGGGATCCCAGAGTCATTGTGATCCAAAAGGAGAACACCGGAGTCTCCGACAGCAGGAACCGGGCGCTTGACCGTGCCCGGGGAAAATATCTGCAGTTCCTCGACAGTGACGACTGGATTACACCGGATGCCACCAGACTGTTCGTGCGGGCAGCGGAGGAGTACGGCTGTGATATGGTCATTTCCGACTTTTACCGCGTGGTGGGAGAGCGTCTGTCTACCAAGGGAGACATCGAAGAGGAAGGCGTGCTCACCAGAGAAGAGTTCGCAGCACATATGATGGAGAACCCGGCGGATTTTTACTACGGTGTGTTGTGGAACAAGCTGTACCGCAGGGATATTGTGGAAGAGCATAATTTACGCATGGATACGGATATCAACTGGTGCGAGGATTTTATGTTCAATCTGGAATATATCCGCTATGCAAAAGTATTCTATGCCCTGCATGCACCCATCTATTATTATGTGAAGCGGAAAGGCTCTCTTGCCAGTCAGGGCATTAATATCTCGAAGACTGTGAAGATGAAGCTGAATGTATTTGAGTACTACAATAACTTCTACAAGCATGTTCTGGAAGAGGAAGATTATGAGAAGAACCGTCTGCAGGTGTACCGTTTCTTTATCGATGCTGCGGGGGACGGAACTGTGCCGCCTTCAATCCTGCCCGGCTCCAAGAAGCTGGGAGACGAGAGAGTCTTTGTCAATACGGAGATCTTACAGGCGGAAGGACCGGCGGGAGAGGATTACCGTAAGAGAAAATTATTAGAACATTATCTGGAGCCGGTGGCATTAAAAGGAGATCTGAAGGTCATGGATGTGCGTCTGCTTTTGTGCCTGTGTGAAAAGCATGAATGGGACAGCAGACGGGAACTGGCGGATTTCGCGGGAATCTCACGGACGAATCTGACCAGCGGATTGCAGCGTCTGACCATGAAGGGCTTCCTGAAAGTAGAAGAGGTGAAGGAACCCAAGCCATCCAAAAAAGATAAGACGACCGGAAAAAATAAAATGAAGACAGCGGAGATGACAGAAACGAAGCGGAAGGAACGGGGAGGCAGGATCGCCGCGACGATTCTTCCGGCAGCGGATGCCATTATGAAAGAACTAAAGATGGCACAGAGAGATTATGATGCTGCCAGATTCGCCGGCTTCACAGAGGAAGAACTCATTCAATACGCTGACCTGTCCGAGAAGATCAAAGAGAATACAAAGAATATTTTATACTTTCTTAATTGACATGGTAGTTTCTGAAAAGTTATGATAGATAAGTATATATGATGTCGGGGTCAAAAGCCCCCGACTTTGATACCTACGGATTGTTCCGTGCTACGCACTCTCACAATCCTACCCAATATTCGCATATCGTGGGATTATCATCCCACTTTTATGCTCATATCGGGGCGGGTCCTAAGGTCTTTCACCCACCTGTGAGCAAGCTCATGTGGGCTTAGACCTTTTGACCCTGGTATCATATATATAAATGTGAGGGAAAGGAAGGTATTTGGATGAAGAAGAACGAAGAGTATATGTTGGAACATGCCGGTCTGTGCAGAGCGGCAGATAGATTGGAACCGCAGATGTTCGACGAATACGGTGTGCAGAGGGGATTGCGTGATAAGAACGGTAACGGCGTAGTCGCAGGTCTTACCAATATTTCACGGATCGAATCCTTCAAAATGGAGGATGGCAAAAAGATACCCTGTGAAGGTAAGCTGTGGTATCGCGGTTATGACTGTATCGAACTGGTCAACGGATTCCGCGGGGATCATTTCGGATTTGAAGAGGTGGCTTATTTACTTTTGTTCGGTAAGCTGCCGAATCGCGACGAACTGAAGCATTTTAACGATATTCTGGCATCCAGCAGAACTTTGCCTACCAACTTCACCAGAGATGTCATCATGAAAGCTCCCAGCAGTGACATCATGAATTCCCTGACCAGGAGTGTTCTGACACTGGCTTCCTATGATAAAAATTGCAGCGATACTTCCATTGAAAATGTATTAAGACAGTGTCTGGGACTGATCGCTGTGTTCCCTATGCTGGCAGTCTACGGCTACCATGCATATAATCACTATTCCAATGATGAGAGTATGTACATACATCGTCCGCAGAAGAAGCTTTCCACAGCAGAGAATCTGCTGATGATGCTTCGTCCCGACAAACAATATACCGAGCTGGAGGCCAAAGTACTGGATACCGCACTGGTGCTGCATATGGAGCACGGCGGCGGTAATAACTCCACCTTCACTACCAGAGTCGTAACCTCTTCCGGATCCGATACATATTCCGTAGTGGCAGCAGCGCTTTCTTCTCTGAAGGGACCCAAGCATGGTGGTGCCAATATCAAGGTCGTAGAGATGATGCGGGATATCGAAGCCCATGTGTCCGACTGGACCGATGAAGATGCGGTAAGAGCTTATCTGAACAAGATTCTGAACAAGGGAGCTTTTGACGGCAAGGGACTGATCTATGGTATGGGGCATGCTGTCTATTCCCTGTCTGATCCCAGAGCCCAGGTATTTAAGAGCTTCGTAGAAAAGCTGGCGGTAGCCAAGGGCAGGGATAAAGATTTCGCGTTGTATTCCATGATCGAACGGATGGCACCGGAAGTCATTTCCCAGAAGTCCAGGATCTATAAGGGCGTCAGCGCCAATGTGGATTTTTACAGCGGATTCGTATACAGCATGCTGGAGATCCCACTGGAATTATATACACCGATTTTTGCCATCGCAAGAATCGTGGGATGGAGCGCGCATCGTATTGAAGAATTGATCAATATGGATAAGATCATCCGTCCCGCTTATAAGAGCGTGATGCAGGAATTGGAATATGTTCCGTTGGATCAGAGATAAAATAAAAAGGGACTGCGTATTTTTGCGCAGTCCTTTGCTGACTGTTATCATGATCAGGAATAGATCTTACAGATAATGGATATGATCTCTTCAGCGGATTCCATGGAATTTTCCATGATCCAGGTGACGTAGATATTGTAGAGGGAACCGGAGAACGCACGAAGTGTGTAATAGAAATCCCGGCCTTTATCTTCCGTATAATAGGTATCGAGGATATAACTGTCCAGGGCCTGCAGCAGCAGATGCCCCAGTCCTGTGTTCACCAGGCAGGCAATGAATTCTCTGTAATGATCAAAGTATTCATAGCAGTGCAGCATATTGCGGTAGTCGTTGTAATTGCCTTTATCCGGCCAGCCAGAGACATCCTCACGGTAGGCATCTATCAGATCCTTCAGATAACTGCTGAAGATCTCGTCCATGGAGTTGTAATTGCGGTAATAAGTCATACGGGAGACTCCGGCCCGCTCGGTCAGCTCTGAGATGGTAATATTGGACAGAGATTTTGTCTGAAGCAGCTGTATCAAAGCCTGCACCATGCAATCTCTGGAAAAATGTTTGGAATGGTTCGTGGACATGGCAGATCACCTTCTTAATGTTTTCTACTGACAGTATAAAACGTAACACAATCCGGAAAAATACGCAAGGAAAGTTCCTCGCGGAAAGGAGCGGTATATGGCGGGAACGGTAATAGAATATCTAAAAAAATACGGAGATATTCCATTTCGGGAAAAGCCTCTGAATGATGTGGACAGTCTGGCCTTATGCCAGCTCTCTTATCTGAAGTTCGACGGAATGGTCAGTGACGTGCGTCACAACGGTCCCTCCGTGACGCTTGTGGAGATCGCCAAACGGCCGGATGTGGAGCAGCTGTTCGGAGATGTGCGTTTTGAAAAGGAGAACCGGGCACTGTTTGAAGGGCTGCTTAGCGGCAGACGCTTCCGGAATATGAAGCTGAATTGTTATATCAATCTGGTGGAAAAGGAGTGGGAGACCCAGTTCTCTGCGATTACCTTTATCCTGGATGACGGAACGCTGTTTTTGGCATTCCGCGGCACGGATGAGACTATTGTGGGATGGAAGGAAGACTTCAATATGGCATTCCTGAATCCGGTACCGGGGCAGGAATACAGTGTCAAATATGTAAATATGGTCACCGGATGGCTGCATCAGCCCTTTTATATCGGAGGACATTCCAAGGGTGGCAACCTGGCGGTGTACAGTGCCATGAAATGTGCGCCCTTTGTACAGAAGCGTATTCAGAAGATTTACAGTCTGGACGGACCGGGATTCCGGCCGGAGGTGCTGAAGGAATGTCATTATAATGCGATAGAAGACAAGGTGGTAAAGCTGCTTCCGCATTCTTCTATGATCGGGATGATCTTCGAGAGGGATATTCATTACCGCGTAGTGGAAAGTAAAAGCCACGGTCTGCTGCAGCATGATCCGTTCTCCTGGCTGGTGAAGGATGATCATTTCGTGGATGTGGGCGATATCTATGAGAGCCAGAGGATCATGAATGAGGCTTTAAATGAATGGATCCTGTCCCTGAATGAGGAGCAGGTCCGTACCTTTGTAGACACACTTTATCAGGTGATCTCCGCATCACAGGCGGACGATCTGATCACATTTACCGCAGATTGGAAAAAGAGTATGAATGCGGTAGTTACCGCATTGAAGGAAGTGGACGATCAGACAGCCGAGATGCTGCGTGGGATCATTCGTTCGCTGTTTGAGATAGCCAGGTGCAAGGTGAAGGAAGAACTGACAGCCACCAAAAAAACACGACACAGATTTAAAAATACGAAGCAAGCAGGGAAAGCAGAGGAAGTCCGGCCGGATCCGGCAGCCTCTCCGGATGCCATTGTAACCCCAGGATCGGCAGCGCGTCATGCTCCAAAGCTTCGGGGCAGCCATCGTCGGGGCAGACCTGGATGATCTTAAGGTGCTGACCTAAGCGATTGATCCGTTGGTGGTGGGCACTGTTGACGCGCATTTTGACAGGAAAATACTTGAAAAGACGGGAATCCTCCGTCATAATGGAGGAATGGAAGGCATCACCGGAAGGCATACTATGTAGTTGATCTACGGGCATATCCTGCAGAATCGTGCCCCCGAAGGCAACATTGATGACCTGCATGCCCTTGCAGATCCCGATGACAGGGATTCCGGCGGCGATCGCTATGTCGAGAGCCTGGAATTGCAGGATGTCCAGTTCGGTGTCAACAGTGCGGGAACCTTTGTTTTTTTCACCGAAAAAAGCAGGAGTGATATCTCCGCCGCCCGGCAGGATCAGAGCGTCGCAGGAGATGACTTCCCCGGGGACTAAAGTCGTCACGGTTCTGGCGGGAAGCTTCCGAAAAAATGTCTCGTAATTGCCCGTCTGATTCTTACGTCCCAAAATGACTAATTTTGTCATATGATTTTCTGATACCTCATTTTTTTATAGTTAATATATGCCATAACTTTTGATTTTTGCATAGGACAAATTAGCAAAAATGTATCTTACGCATTTTTATAAATAGGAGTAAAATAGCAACGACCATGAGGGAGTGGAAACTCCTTCAGGGATGTTTACGGAAAGGAAGTGGTATTATGGAGGAATTGGCATCAGAACTGCTCAAAGAACTGAACTGTGATACGGCGTTTTCGATCAAGCTTCCGGCAGGTATTCCCCTGATCGGCGGAGTACAGCTGGATATTGCGGAATCGGTAGTGATCACATGGGTAGTCATGGCAGTCATTCTGATCTTGTCGATTATCCTTACAAGCAACCTCAAAGTACACAATGTCAGCAGGCGACAGCTGGTGGCAGAGACGATCGTGACGAAGCTGGAAGGCATTGTTACGGGAATGATCGGAGAGGAAGGGAAGCGGTATGTACCGTATCTGGTAAGTGTACTGTTATACCTGGGCATATCCAATATCATCGGATTGTTCGGCATGAAGCCCCCTACCAAGGATCTGAACGTAACGGCGGCACTGGCACTGATGAGTATCATCCTTGTGGAAGCTGCAGGCATCCGCAAAAAAGGCGTGGGCGGATGGATCAAGAGCTTCACCGAGCCTATCGCGATCGTAACACCCATCAATATCCTGGAGGTGTTCATCAAGCCCCTGTCTTTGTGTATGCGATTGTTTGGTAACGTTTTGGGAGCATTCGTTATCATGGAGCTGTTGAAGCTTCTGGTTCCGGTAGCATTGCCGGTACCCTTCAGTTTTTACTTTGATATTTTTGATGGACTGATCCAGGCGTATGTATTCGTATTCCTGACATCTATGTACATTAAGGAAGCCATTGAATAAGTAACTATTCACTAACAACACTATTTATTAATTGGAGGATTTAACTATGATAGCTATTGGAGCAGGTATTGCAGCACTGGCATGTATCGGAGCAGGTATCGGTATCGGTATCGCAACAAGTAAGGCAGCAGAGGCTGTGGCAAGACAGCCGGAAGCAGAGAGCAAGATCACCAAGATCTTACTGTTAGGTGGTGCGCTGGCAGAGGCAACCGCTATTTACGGATTCGTTATCGGTATCCTGATCATCTTATTCATGGCGTAACTATCCGAAGCCGGAAACGCCACAAACGATCGTCGAATGCTCGCATTCGTAAGAGCGGATAGTTATAAGGAAATTAGAAAACGAAACGTAAGAAAGGATGAAAGCACATGCTGAGATTAGATATTAATATTGTATGGACCATCCTGAATCTGTTGATTATCTTCGCCATTGTGAAGATCTTCCTGATTAAGCCCATCCACAAGATCCTGGATGCAAGACAGGCAGAGATCGATAAGCAATATGCCGATGCCAAGGCCGCACAGGACAGTGCCGATGAACTTAAAACCAAGTATGAGGCATCCTTAAGCGGTGTCCAGGCAGAAAAGGAAGGCATCCTGAACGAAGCAAGAGGCAAAGCCAGCAACGAGTATGACCGTATCGTGGCAGATGCCCAGACCGAAGCCAAAAAGATCCTGGACAATGCCGACAAAAATGCCGCACTGGAAGAGCAGAAGCGTATTCAGCAGGCACAGGAGCAGATCGCCGGTCTGGTAGTGGAAGCTACCGCAAAGCTGGTGGCAGCCAAACAAAATGCAGATTCAGACAGAGAACTTTACAACCAATTTATAGCAAAGACAGGTGAAAAGATTGATTAGTACAGCTTTAGAATACGCAAAAAGATTGCGTGAACTGAATATCCCCGGAGACATTGTAGGTCAGACAGGCGATATCTTTAAAGCCGTACCGCAGGTGAAGCTGGATTTCGAATCTCCTGCCGTGGCACTGTCTGCCAAGCACAATGTAATAGAAAAAGTATTCCCCTTACAGATCAGAGATTTCCTGAAGGTCCTGTGTGATAACGGAGATATCTATCTGTGGGATGATATCTGCACTGCGTATAGAGAACTCTCTCCCGAGAAAAAGGGTGAGTTCGTTGTGACCCTGTCCTATGTGACAGCACCGACAGAGGAGCAGTTACAGAATATCCGTGATTTTGTACAGAAGAAATATCACAGAGACGATATGGTCTTCGAGACGAAGGAAGACCCGGCTCTGGGCGGCGGTTTCATCATCCGTGCCGGTAACGAAGTCTATGACTGGAGTACCAATGGTCGTATGAAGCAGTTCGCAGACAAGCTTTCCCAGGTGGGTAAGACTGCCAGCGAGCAGGGAATCATCTCTATCCTGAAGGGTGAGATCGAAGATTTCCACCTGCAGGCACAGGAGCATGAGATCGGTTCCGTCAGCTGGGTAGGTGACGGTATCGCCAATGTCAATGGTATCGATCATGCCGAGTACGGTGAGATCGTTATCTTCGATTCCGGTGTCAAGGGAATGGTACAGGATGTCCGCAGAGATGAGATCGGATGTATCCTGTTCGGTCATGATACCGAGATCCGTGAGGGTACCAGAGTCGTTCGTACCGGTAAGAGAGCCGGTATCCCCGTAGGTGACGGATTCAAGGGCAGGATCGTGGATGCTCTGGGAGCACCCATCGACGGCGCAGGTCCCATTAAGGAAGAGGGGTATCGTCCCATCGAGCAGCCTGCTCCTTCCATCGTAGACAGACAGTCCGTAGGTGTACCTATGGAGACCGGTATTCTGGCAATCGATTCCATGTTCCCTATCGGTCGTGGACAGCGTGAGCTGATCATCGGTGACCGTCAGACCGGTAAGACTTCCATCGCTATCGACGCCATTCTGAACCAGAAGGGCAAGGATGTGGTATGTATCTATGTGGCTATCGGTCAGAAGGCATCCACCATTGCAAAGCTGGTGGGAACCCTGAAGAAGAACGATGCCATGGATTACACTATTATCGTATCCGCAACCGCCAGCGATCCTGCACCCCTGCAGTATATCGCACCTTATTCCGGTACGGCACTGGCTGAGTATTTCATGTATCAGGGCAAGGATGTCCTCATCGTATACGATGATCTGTCCAAGCATGCGGTAGCTTACCGTGCACTGTCCCTGTTACTGGAGCGTTCTCCCGGACGTGAGGCATATCCCGGAGACGTATTCTACTTACATTCCAGACTGCTGGAGCGTTCCGCAAGACTGAGCGCAGACAAGGGCGGCGGTTCCATTACCGCACTGCCTATCATCGAGACTCAGGCAGGCGATGTATCCGCATACATTCCGACCAACGTTATCTCCATCACGGACGGTCAGATCTTCCTGGAGAGTGATCTGTTCTTCTCCGGTATGAGACCCGCAGTCAATGTCGGTCTGTCTGTATCCCGTGTCGGCGGTGCCGCACAGACCAAGGCAATGAAGAAGGCAGCCGGAAGTATCCGTATCGACCTGGCACAGTTCCGTGAGATGGAAGTGTTCACACAGTTTGCATCCGACCTGGACAATGCCACCAAGGAGCAGTTACAGCACGGTCATGTACTGATGGAGCTGTTAAAGCAGCCGCTGTGCAGACCTTTAAGCATGGCAGAACAGGTTATGACCCTGTGTGCAGCCAACGGCAGAGTAATGCTGGATGTGCCCGTAGATCAGGTGAAGGATTTCCAGATGCAGTTCTTAAGTTACATGAAGGAGCAGCACAGCGACATCGTTCGTCAGTTAGAGACCACCAAGGCACTGGATGACGAGCTGAACAAGCAGATCTGTGATGCAGCTGGGGAGTTTAAAAAGGAATTTTTGCAAAAATAATATTTGCAAACAGTGATAGTAATATAGGAGGTTAACATGGCAAATACGCGAGAAATACAAAGTCGTATGAAAAGCATTCAGGATACCATGAAGATCACCAATGCCATGTATATGATCTCTTCCACGAAGCTTCGGAAAGCCAAGAAGAATCTGGAAGAGACGGAGCCTTACTTCTATACTCTGCAGACTATGGTCAGCAGAATCGTCCGTCACTTACCGGAGATCGACAATAAGTACTTCGATGAGCGTAAGGACAAACCGGCCGGGGAGAAGACTACGGGACTGGTAGTAGTCACCGCAGATAAGGGACTGGCCGGAGCCTATAACCATAATGTACTGAAGATGGCGGAAGAGCAGATGCAGAAAGCCGGACAGACAGGAAGATATAAGCTGTTTGTCGTGGGTGAGTTGGGACGTCAGTATTTCGGACACAGAGGCATCGAGGTGGCAGAGCAGTTTCACTATACTGCACAGAACCCGACCCTGCATCGTGCCCGGATCATTACAGAGACGATCCTGGAGCAGTTCCAGGCAGAGCAGCTGGATGAGGTATATATTATTTATACCAATATGGTAAACAGCGTGACAACGGAACCGCAGATGATGCGTCTGTTACCTATCATAAAAGAACGGTTTATTACCAAAGACGGACAGGATCTGAGTATGTATCAGGAGCCGCTTGTCATGACACCGTCCCCGAAGGCAGTGCTGGATAACATTGTTCCCGATTTTGTCATGGGATATGTATACGGCGCATTGGTAGAATCGTTCTGCAGTGAACAGAACGCCAGAATGATGGCCATGGAGGCAGCGAATAAAAATGCGTCCGCCATGATCCATGATCTGTCCATTCAGTACAACCGGGTACGGCAGGCTATGATCACACAGGAGATCACTGAGGTCATTGCCGGTGCCAAGGCTCAGAAAAAGAAGAAAAAGGCAAGAAAGGAGGTCCTGAGCAATTGAGTAACGTAAATGAAAAAAATCATGGTAAGATCGTTCAGGTCATGGGACCTGTTGTAGACGTAGAGTTCGAGAACAATGACCTTCCTTTTATCAAGGATGCCCTGGAGGTATACAGCGAAGGTAAACGCCTGGTCATGGAAGTGGCACAGCATATCGGCAACAATACCGTCCGCTGTATTATGTTAGGTGCCAGTGAAGGACTCTGCAAGGATATGGATGTCATTGCTACCGGTAAAGGAATCCAGGTTCCGGTAGGTAAAAAAACACTGGGAAGATTGTTCAACGTATTGGGAGAGACCATCGATGGTGGAGAATCCCTGGAGGGAGAGGAGCATTGGGTCATCCACAGAGATCCGCCTTCCTTCGAAGAGCAGAGCCCGGTCGTAGAGATGCTGGAGACCGGTATTAAAGTTATCGATCTGCTGGCACCCTATGCAAAGGGTGGTAAGATCGGTCTGTTCGGTGGTGCCGGTGTCGGCAAGACTGTGCTGATCCAGGAGCTGATCCGAAATATTGCTACGGAGCACGGCGGCTATTCTATTTTCACCGGTGTCGGCGAGCGTTCCCGTGAGGGTAATGATCTGTGGAGTGAGATGAAGGAGTCCGGAGTATTAGAGAAGACCGCGCTAGTCTTCGGTCAGATGAATGAGCCCCCCGGAGCACGTATGCGTGTGGCCGAGACAGGACTGACCATGGCAGAGTATTTCCGTGATGAAGAGCACCAGAACGTGCTGCTGTTCATTGATAACATCTTCCGTTTTGTACAGGCAGGTAGTGAGGTATCCGCACTGTTAGGCCGTATGCCTTCCGCAGTAGGATATCAGCCCACACTGGCTACCGAGGTTGGTGAGTTACAGGAACGTATCGCTTCCACGAACAAGGGTAGCGTCACTTCCGTTCAGGCTGTTTACGTGCCTGCGGATGACCTGACTGACCCCGCACCCGCGACTACGTTCGCACATCTCGATGCCACCACCGTTCTGTCCCGTAAGATCGTGGAACAGGGTATTTATCCCGCAGTGGATCCTCTGGAATCCACTTCCCGTATCCTGGAAGAGGATGTGGTAGGTAAGGAGCATTATGAGACCGCCCGCCAGGTGCAGGCAATGCTGCAGAAGTACAAGGAACTGCAGGATATCATCGCCATCCTGGGTATGGAGGAGCTGTCCGATGAAGATAAGGTCACCGTATACCGTGCCCGTAAGATCCAGCGTTTCCTGTCCCAACCCTTCCATGTGGCAGAGAACTTCACCGGTGTACCCGGCAAGTATGTGCCTGTGAAGGAGACTATCCGCGGATTCCGTGCGATCATCGACGGTGAGATGGATGAGTATCCGGAAGCTGCATTCTTCAATGTAGGTACCATTGATGAGGCAGTGGAAAAGGCTAAGAAGCTCATGGCACAGTAAGGAAAGGCGGTGTGCATATGAACACCTTTAGTTTGAAGGTCATTGCCAGTGATAAAGTATTTTTCGATGGAAAATGCGGCATTATTATCGTACCTGCCCTGGACGGCGAGCAGGCCATTATGTCTCACCACGAGGATATGGTCATTGCCACGAGAGAGGGCGAGGTACGTTTCAAGGAAAAAGAGGATGATGACTGGACCAAAGCCGTAGTCGGTGTGGGCTGTGTCTACATTTCTCATAACCGTGTGATCATGCTGGTGGATACGGCAGAACGCCCGGAGGATATCGATAAAGTCCGTGCGGAGGCTGCCCTGGAGCGTGCGCAGGAACAGCTGCGTCAGAAGCAGAGTATCCAGGAGTATCATGTATCCCAGGCATCCATGGCGAGAGCAATGCTGCGCCTGAAAGAAGCCGGAAAATACGAAATCAAGTAATAATACGTAAAATATAAGTAAAAAGTAACAAAATTAAGCCTGTAATGTTAGTAAATGTGTGCAATTCGGAAATTGTTATTTTTCTGTCATTGCGATAAAATCTCTTCAGAATCGTAAGGAGAGTTAAGCGATGGATTATTTACAGAAAAAATCAATACGAAGTGTCGCAGCTGCCATTGCAGGCTTTTTGCGTCACTGCGTTCGGAAAATAGGAATCACCAGGCAGAAGCTTCCTTCCTGCATAGCACTTGCGGTATGTCCGCTTGTTACATTTTATCTGTTTGAAATGTATACCCACAATCCTTTCACAACGATGCATCTCAAGACACAGATATTGAACATGGCGTTTTATGTATTGACCGCGCTTCTGTTATTCGGGATCGTTAAATATGTCCGGGCAGCTCTGATGCTGCAGACAGCATTTTTTATGGCGGCGGGTCTTGCAAATTATTATGTGCTGAATTTCCGGTCAGCACCTATTATGCCATGGGATATTTATTCCATCGGTACGGCAGCAAGTGTGGCAGGGAATTTTAACTATACTCTGAAGAGCAGTACGGTGCTGGTCATCATAGGATTCCTGATATTGCTGTTGATCGAGAGCCGTTTTCATATGAAGGCTCCGGCACGCGTAGCCAAAAGAGCAGCACTTATACTGCTTAGCATTGCATTGATCTACGGCTATACCGGTATGGTGCAGAGCGAGAGCTTTGTGCAGAATTTTGGCTTGTACGATAAGCTGTTTACTCCTACCGTCATGAACAAAAGAGACGGTAATATCGTGGCATTCCTGATGGAACTGGAGTATATGGATGTGGAGAAGCCCACAGGATATTCCGCAGATGGTACCGGAAGTGATTATGAGCAGGCTGGCAGGGATTCCACGGGGCTTGCGGCAGCAGTGGAAGATCCGGAGAGCGTGAATCGCCCGAATATCATTGTCATCATGGATGAGGCTTTTTCCGATCTGGCGGTGAGAGGCGATTTTACCACCAACGAGGACTATATGCCATTTATTCACAGTTTACAGCAGGGTGCGGAGAATACCAGAACCGGTTATCTGAATGTTTCCGTGCTAGGTGGAAATACTGCCAATACGGAGTTTGAATTCCTCACCGGCAATACCATCGGATTCCTGCCCCAGGGCAGTGTGGCTTACCAGCAGTATGTGCAGAAGGAGACGCCGTCTCTGGCATCCTACCTGAAGGAGCTGGACTATCATACCGTGGCGATCCATCCGTATTATGCCAGCGGCTGGGACAGAGACAGAGTCTATCCGTTACTTGGTTTTGATGAGTTTTTATCCCAGGATGATTTCACGAATCCGAAACGGATCCGCAACTATATCTCCGATGAGAGCAGCTTTGCCAAGATCATCGAACTGTATGAGAATAAAAAAGAGGGAGAGCCTCTGTTTGTCTTTAACGTAACCATGCAGAATCACAGCGGTTACGAAGAGGAATTCCATAACTTTACCCCGGATATCACCGTGGACGGCATTGATTCCAAGGCATTGTCTATGTATCTGTCTCTGGTAAAACAGACGGACCACGCCCTGCAGGGTCTGATCGATTATTTCTCTCAGACGGATGAGGATACCATGATCGTATTCTTCGGGGACCATCAGCCTACGACCTATGTGAGCAATCCGATCTTAAGAAATAATAAAGTGAATCCGGAGACTTTAACAGACGAGGAAAATCTGTTAAAATATAAAGTACCTTATGTGATCTGGAGCAATTTTGATATTGAGGAACAGGCGGGCGGAGAGACCAGTGCCAATTATCTGGCAATGGATGTGCTGGAGAACTGTGATCTGCCACTGCCTGCCCTGCAGAGCAGTCTGACCGGGCTTCGGAAGGAATACCCGGTGATCAGTGCAGCAGGTGTGAGAGAGGCAGACGGCACTCTTACAACGGTGAAGGAATGTGGGGAAGCATTGAACGATTACCGGAGTCTGGAGTATTATCTGCTGTTTGATTACGAAAGGTAAAATATTCAAGTTTGCAGGTTGTTGAAAATATGAAGATTAAGATGAACGGCAACAAGACGACAGCAATAAGTGCAGAACGCAGGACACAGAGAGGAATCTCTGTGCTTGCGTTCTTTGTGCCTGCATTTATTATGCTGGTTCTTTTTATCATACGGGGCATATATCCTTTTGGTGACCGGAGTTTTCTGTTCTCCGACATGTACCATCAGTATATGCCTTTTTTAAGTGAATTCGTACACAAGATCAAAGCGGGAGAGGGACTGTCTTATTCTTACAACGTGGGGATCGGATCGAATTTCCTGGCATTATATGTCTATTATGTGGCAAGTCCTTTTAACTGGCTGGTATTTTTGCTGCCGGAGAGTCTGATCATGGAATTTATGAGTTATCTCGTGATCCTGCGGATCGGTCTTATGGGGCTTACGTTCAGTATTTATCTGCGGAAGACTTTTGGCAAGGCAGATCCGGCGGTGATCCTGTTTTCCACCTGTTATGCCCTGTCCGGCTATCTGGCAGCCTATAACTGGAATGTGATGTGGCTGGACTGCCTGATCCTTTTACCACTGATCCTTTTGGGAGCGGAGCGGCTGGTCAGAGAGGGCAGATGGGTCATGTACACTGTGACCCTGGGGCTTTGCATTCTGACCAACTACTATATTTCCATTATGATCTGCATCTTCCTGGTGTTGTATTTCGGAATGCTGTTGATCACGGAGTACCATACCATGACGGAAGGGCAGAGCCAAAAAGTAAAAACGGTATTCGGCAGGATCGGAAGATTTGCATTCGCATCGCTGCTGGCAGGAGGGCTGGCTGCGGTACTGCTGATTCCGGAGGTCTGCGCTATCTTGCGGACGGATTTTGGCAATTCGGATTTCCCCAGTAGGTTGGAGTCCTATTTTTCCGTGTTTGATATGCTGGCGAGACACTGCCTGTGCGTGACCACGGAGAGGGGACTGGAACACTGGCCGAACATCTACTGTGGTGTGGCGGTATTTTTACTGGTGCCCATGTATGCACTGAATGAAAAAATATCGGTGAGAAAACGGTTCTGCAATCTGGCACTGGCGGGATTTTTGCTGCTCAGTTTTGGAACCAATGTTCTGGATTTTTTGTGGCACGGTCTGAATTATCCGGATTCCCTGCCGGCGAGACAGTCTTTTCTCTATATTTTTCTGATCCTTGTCATGTGCTATGATGCTTTCCGGAATGTGGAGGGCACTTCTCCAAGGCAGATCATCTATGGCTATCTGGCGGCGGTGGTATTTTTACTTGCCTGTGAGAAATTCGTGGAGAGCGAGGATTTCGACACGGGTATTGAGGTGCTGACGCTGGTGTTCGTTACGATCTACGGGGTGATTCTGTATCTGTACCGGACGAGGAAGAGTGAACTGACGAGGCAGGTGCTTGGCATTCTGGTGCTGGCGTGCATAGTGGCGGAGCTGAGCATTAATACATTTAATACGAGTCTGGGCACTACCGGGCGAAGCGCTTATCTGGGAGACCAGGAGGATTATAAGGCGTTGTATGCCCTGGCGCAGGAACAGGAAGGGGATGACTTCTTCCGTATCGAGAAGTTTACCCGCAAGACGAAAAATGACGGAACCCTGACCGGGTACCCTACGGCTTCGGTATTTTCCTCCACCATGAATTCCCGGGTCATGGATCTGTATAAGAAGCTTGGCATGCGTCACAGCAAGGTTTACTACGGATTCGACGGAGCAACGGCTTTCGTGTCGGCACTCCTGAATGTGGATTACATGTTCGGCGAATCGGATAAATACGAAAACGGTCTGTATGAGACTGTGAATAACAGTGGAGATGTTTATTTATATCATTGTAAATATACGCTGCCCTTTGGTTATGTGGCACCCACGGGCTGGAATGTTACGGACGAGATCAGTACCGGTGTGAGAGTGCAGAATCAGTTGATAGAGGATCTGGAAATCGCAGAGCCCTTACTGGACCGGGCGACCAGTGAGACTAGCGGAGACAATGTATGTATTACTGCGGACCGGGCAGGCTATTATTATGCAAGGATCAATGCCACAGGGACGAAAAAGGTGCAGGTGCTGGGAGGAACGCTGGAAACCCATACTTACGCGGATCTGAAGGATGGATCCCTTCTGTATCTGGGATATCTGCAGAAGGGAGAGCGGGTCACCCTGACCAACGGGGATGATGCGGATGAGACGCAGAAGGTATCTGCGGAAGCCTATGTACTGAATGAAGAAGTGCTGGCACAGGCAGTGGAGATACTGTCACAAGAACATCTGGAAAATGTAGCGGTGGACAGCACCCATATTTCCGGAACCTTAAGTCTGGAAGAAGCCGGCAGACTGATCCTGTCCGTGCCTTATGAGGAGGGCTGGACGGTGCAGATCGACGGAGAAAATGCAGAACCGGAGCAGTTTGGCGATGCCCTCATGGCATTTGATCTGGAAGCGGGAGAGCATACGATACAGATGCACTATGTACCGGAAGGTCGGAATATCGGTATTCTGGTGAGTGCGGGAAGTGTACTGATCCTGTTGGGATGCGTGCTGTGTCAGAGGCGCGGTGGCAAGAGGAAAGAGTGCGATGAAGATGAACCTTCGCAAATGACATCGGACGAAACTGAGGAAAATTCTGTGAAAGAAGAGACTGGGAAGATGTAAGAGGAGATTAGTATGACGAAGAAGAGCATCAGCGATACCCTGCGGCGTACCTGCCTGATCCTGGCGGGATCTTTTATCATGGCTGTGAACTTAAAAAGCTTTGTCCGCACCGGCGGACTGATCCCCGGTGGATTCAACGGTCTGACCCGTCTGATCCAGGAGATCAGTGTACTGTTGTGGCACTGGGAGCCTCCGTTTTCTGTGATCAATTTTATTCTGAATGCCATTCCGGCTGTGATCAGTTTCAAATTTATCGGGAAAAAATTTACCGGCTATTCCTGCCTGATGATCGTGGTGAGTGGTATCCTGACAGATATTGTGCCGTCATTTCCCGTGACGGAGGATATTCTGCTGATCTCCATCTTCGGAGGACTGATCAATGCATTAGCTATCAGTCTGTGCCTGTTTGCCAATGCCACCAGCGGAGGCACCGATTTTATCGCAATTTTCCTGTCGGAGAAATACGGCATTGACTCCTGGAATTATATTTTCGCCGGAAATGTGGTGATCCTTGGGATCGCCGGAGCACTGTTCGGATGGGACAAGGCGCTGTACTCCATTATTTTCCAGTACACTTCCACCCAGGTACTGCATGTATTGTACAAGCGGTATCAGAAGCAGACACTGATCATCGTGACCAAACGACCGGAGGATGTCTACGAAGCCATTGCAGAGATCACGAATCACGATGCCACGCTGATCAAGGGAGAGGGCTGTTATTCCAAACAGGAATGTGATGTGCTGTATTCCGTGGTAGGACGGGATGAAGTGAATAAGGTTGTGAATACAGTGCGTAAGACCGATCCCCAGGCTTTTGTTAATATGATCCGCACGGAGAACCTGGCGGGAAGATTTTATCAGAGACCGAATGATTAAGAGTTGTAAAAAAGAGCCTGAGAGTCAGCAGCTTAACTGACACTCAGGCTTGCGTATTTTTTCGGGGAGACGCCTACGGCTTTGGTGAAGGCTTTGAAGAAATTGCTGTAATCTGTGAAACCACTGCGTTCGAAGGCCTCCATGACATTACCGTTTTCGTTCAATACAGCTTTGGCGATACTGATGCGGCGGGCGGTGATGTATTTGTTGATCGTGGTGCCGGTGGCGGATTTGAAGATCCGGCAGATATAGGATTCACTTAAGTAAAACTGTCCGGCTAACTGTTCTACGGTAATGGGCTGGGAGATATTCTGGTTGATGAAGTTTAAAATATCGTCCACCTGATGGTTGTAGCGGTAGGAGCTGTCCTTGTATTCCGCGGCGTCCGCTGTATTTTCTCCGCCACCGGTCTGCTCTGTGTTCCTGACGAACAGAGTGTTGAGCATGACCATCAGTTCCATGAAAGCGGCATATTCCGTAATGTCATGGGCGAATCCCTCCGCAGAGGTGATTTTGTTGATATAATAGAGGAATCGTTTTTGTTGTTCCTTATTTAATGACAGCTTATGGGAGAAAGGGGCACTGCGGTGGGTGAAACAGAAGCTTAGATCCGTATTCCTTGTGGAGATCTGTTTCATGAAGTCCGGTGCCACCGACAACACGATTCGCTCATGGACGGAATTGTCGATCTGGGTCAGCTTGTGACTTTCATACTGGTTGATGATAAAGAGATCCCCGGGGGCAATCGTATAGAAACAATTGTCGATGAGGAACTGCTTGCCGCCGCAGATGGAATAATAGATCTCATAGCAGTCATGGATATGCATGTCCATGGCTTTTTCTTCTTTGTATAAATGGGCGATCGCAAAAGTCCCGGAGGTCTTGCAATTCTCTATGGCTGTTTTACAGGAAGTAAGTTCTTCCATTCTTTCTTTCTCCTATGATGACAACGTTTAAAAAGAGCCTTGGCACAGGCAAAGCAGCATGCTATACTGATTAGGCAGACAGCTTCCGGCGTGCGAAGAACAGGCAGCAGGCGGCGAACAGGCAGACACACAGTCTGGACAGAACCTGATGGCTGTAACATGAGTCAATCCGGGCAACCAGTGCATCGGACAGAATCAGAAAAGGATCGTCAGCTCCTGTGGAGACATAGACACGGTTCCTGGGAAGGACCAGCGTCACATCCGCATTATGATTCAGGGTGATGTTCTCCGGTGCGAAGAAATGACAGGGATTGTATTCCTTCTGAATTACACCGGCACTGCTTACGGTGACTGTCTTAATCCCGATCAACTGCTCGCTGTGCGGAAAGTCGAGCCGAAGTCCGGTAAGATGTCCCTCCAGGGAAGCGTCTAAGAGGAAAGACACCTGCATGGTATCGGGATCAAACGTGGAAGAGATACATTTCTCCTGTGAAAAATCACCGTCGGTATCCGTGGTGTAATACAGGAAACAGCCGTCTCCTTCAAACTCTTCAAAGGTGATCCGCAGATGCAGATCCGATGCCGGATGCGGGAAACAGACAAAAATTACAGCTATAAGCAGGAGGATCAGACCACCTGCGAGATATTTTTTAGATGGAAGATGCATGAAAAGCTCCTTACGTGCGTGGCACGGTTTTATTTAAGATTTTTATGATTTTATCATACGGGAAAAAAAGTAAAACCGCAAGGTATTTATGAGGAAGGACAAGAGAATGGAACAAAATATGACAGAAAAAAGAAAGGGAACGGACAGGGAAGACCTGGTGGTGATCCTGTTCGGGATCCTGCTCGCCTGGCTGATCTATCAGATCGTATTAAAAGAACTTCCGGAGACGCTGTCGGACTATAACGGACATACTTATGTGTATCTGCCGATGTTTAACCGTAGCACCTGGTTCCAGGGATGGAAGACGGTGCCTTACTGTCTGTGGCATCTGTGCGTGCTGGGACTGAATCATATCCTGCGAATTCCGTTGGAGGTATCGGCGGCATATGTGACCGGTGCGTTTCACTTATTTGCCTATTTTGTTCTCTACTGGATGATCCGCAGATATACGGAGCGGTTCTGTGAGAAGGCAGGAGCCTGGAAGGCTGCAATGCTCGCTTTCGGCCTGTCTGTGGCGCAGGGACTGTATTTTTACTGGCTGGATGCCGGCGGACGTTTCTTAGGTATCTATTCCATGAATCCGATTCATAATCCGACCCATATGAGTGTCAGAGGCTTCGGACTGTTGTGCTTCTGCCTGGTCTACGATATCTGGGGAGCCCAGAAGGATCCGGCATACCGGGGCGTCTTTTTCCCGGTGGAGAAAAGCCTGAAAAAATATTACGGCGTGCTGGCAGGAGTTCTGTTCCTGACGGCCATGTCCAAACCGGTATTCGCGGAGATGTTCGTACCGGCAGTGGGTGTGATTATGCTGTACCGGCTGTTAAAGCTCTGCGTGCGTAAGGATGAACGGAAGACGGAATATTTCAGACACTGCGTGTATACTTTTCTGTGTGCACTGCCGGCACTGTTTTACATATTGTTACAGTTCCTGGCGTACTTTTTCTGGGGTGGAAGCTACGGGGCAGACGGCTCCTTCATGGTGACGAAGTGGATGGAAGTCTGGAGCATGTATTCCGAGAATATTATTCTGTCGGTGGCTTTGGGAATGGCATTTCCTCTTCTGGTGATCCTGTTTGACGTAGCATTTTTCGTGAAAGATGACCTGGGAATCCTGGCAATCACTGGATATGTCATCGGTTTTCTGGAAGCGGCACTTTTCGGAGAGGGTGGAAGCAAGTTAAGCCATGCGGACTTTTTATGGCCCATGATGTGTGGCATGATGTTAGTCTGGGTGGCTGCAATGTTGCATCTGCTGGTACTGGAGAAGACCGAAGATGGGCGCAGGGGACAGCGGGTTGCGGTCAATGTATGCTTCTTAATATTCGGCTTTCATGTGCTGTGCGGACTGCTCTATATCCAAAACACATTGACGGTAGGATAAAAGTTCAAAATTTGCAATGTTTTATTTAAAATATGAAAAGACTTTGAGAATCTTTTCTAGTATACTGGGATCATGCAAAGAGAGAAAGCACTTGCATGATCCCTTCTTTTTTTTAGAAAAAAGTAAAAAAAGGTTGGAAATGCTTACAATGATATGCTATAATGTAAGTGCTTTCATAAAAAGGTATCATTCAATGACGGCTCGCAGGTCGTCCGTTGAGGAAAGAGAGGCGTAAGGTGGAACTTAGAACAGCAGTATCACCAAGAGATGTGAAGCATTATACCACAGAGCGTCTGAGAGAAGAGTTTCTGATCCAGAATCTGTTCGTACCCGGCGAGATCAAGCTGGTGTACAGCCACATCGACAGAATCATTACAGGAGCAGCAGTACCTGTAAGCCCTATCACTCTGACCGCCGGAGATGAACTCCGTGCAGAGTATTTCTGCCAGAGAAGAGAGCTGGGTGTGATCAATATCGGCGGAGCAGGTATGATTACCGTTGATGGCAAAGTGTACAAGGTAGGCTACAAGGAAGCTATGTACATTGGAATGGGCTCCAAAGAGATCATTTTCGCCAGCGAAGATGAGAAGCAGCCCGCTAAATTTTATCTGAATTCAGCTCCTGCACATAAGACTTATCCGACCGTGCTGATCAAGCCGGAAGGTACTCCTGAAGATGGTGTAGTCATTGTAAAGGATGAGAATAAAGTAGAGCTGGGTACTCTGGAGGATGCCAACCACAGAGTTATCTGCAAATATATCCTTCCCGGACAGGTAGAGAGCTGTCAGCTGGAGATGGGTATGACAAAGTTAGAGCCCGGCAGTGTATGGAACACCATGCCCTGTCATACACATGACAGACGTATGGAAGTATATCTGTATTTCGATATGCCGGAGGATGCATTTGTTATGCACTATATGGGTGAGCCCGATGAGACCCGTCATATCGTAATGCGTAATGAAGAGGCAGTGATCTCCCCCAGCTGGTCCATCCATTCCGGATGCGGTTCCAGAGCATACACCTTTATCTGGGGTATGGTCGGCGAGAATCAGGACTTCGACGACATGGACGGTGTTGACAACAGAGATCTGAAATAAGATTTTTTTAAAATGTAACTTAAATAACAGTTTTTATAAAGAAAAGGAGAAAAAACAATGTCTGAATTCACTAATTTCTCACTGGAAGGTAAGGTTGCACTGGTTACCGGCGCATCTTACGGTATTGGTTTCGCTATCGCTTCCGCATACGCTGAGTGCGGCGCTACCATCTGCTTCAACGATATCAAGCAGGAGCTGGTAGACAAGGGAATCGCTGCATACGCTGAGAAAGGCATCAAGGCTCACGGCTATGTATGTGACGTTACCAACGAAGAAGCAGTTAATGCTATGGTAGCGCAGATCGAGAAGGAAGTAGGCACCATCGATATCCTGGTTAACAACGCAGGCATCATCAAGAGAATTCCCATGACCGAGATGACCGCAGATCAGTTCCGTCAGGTAATCGACGTAGACCTGAACGCTCCTTTCATCGTATCTAAAGCAGTTATCCCTGCAATGATCAAGAAGGGTCATGGTAAGATCATCAACATCTGCTCCATGATGTCCGAGCTGGGTCGTGAGACCGTATCTGCATACGCAGCAGCTAAGGGCGGCTTAAAGATGCTGACCAAGAACATCTGCTCCGAGTACGGCCAGTACAACATTCAGTGTAACGGCCTTGGACCCGGTTACATTGAGACTCCTCAGACGGCTCCTCTTCGTGAGATCCAGCCCGATGGCAGCAGACATCCTTTCGACCAGTTCATCTGCGCTAAGACCCCTGCTAACAGATGGTTAAAGCCCGAAGAGCTGACCGGTCCCGCTGTATTCCTTGCTTCTGAGGCATCCAATGCAGTGAACGGACACATCCTCTATGTAGATGGCGGTATCCTTGCTTATATCGGCAAACAGCCGGAATAGAGCCCGTGCAAAAGGAAAACAAAATAAATTACCCACACCAGGTCAGTCGCAGAAGAATTTCGGCGGCTGACTGTTGTGGCGTTTGGAAAAGGAGTATCTCATGAAGATAGCTTTGATCAATGAAAACAGTCAGGCTGCCAAGAATGAAATGATCTGTGCTACTCTTAAAAAAGTAGTAGAGCCCATGGGTCATGAAGTATTCAACTACGGTATGTGCGGCGCAGAGGATCCCAATTCCCTGACCTACGTACAGAACGGTATTCTGGCAGCAGTTCTTTTGAACTCCGGTGCAGCGGATTTCGTGATCACCGGATGCGGAACCGGCGAAGGTGCCATGCTTGCATGCAATTCCTTCCCCAAGGTTCTGTGCGGACATATTGAGTCCCCTCTGGATGCTTACCTGTTCTCTCAGGTAAACGACGGTAACTGTGTAGCACTTCCTTTTGCTGAGAACTTCGGCTGGGGCGGTGAACTGAATTTACAGTATACCTTTGAAAAGCTGTTCTGTGCTCCCGGCGGCGGTGGATATCCCCCTGAGAGAGTGGTTCCCGAGCAGCGCAACAAGAAGATCCTGGATCAGGTAAAGGAAGTAACTCATACCGATATGGTTACCATCCTGAAGAATCTGGATCGTGAACTGGTAAAGGGTGCTTTATCCGGTGACAAGTTTAAGGAGTATTTCTTCGCAAACTGCAAGTGCGACAAGATCGCTGAGGCAGTAAAGGAAGTACTGGCATAAAAGTATTGGTTTCTTTTTGCAGAAATATTTTCGGCAGGATCTCCTGCGAAGATTTTTCACATAACTATTAGTCTATAAGACAGAAAGGTGTTATTTATGAACGCAGTATTAGAGCAAATCAGCAAAATCGGTATCGTACCGGTTGTAAAAATTGACAACGCAGCAGATGCACTTCCTCTGGCAAAGGCACTTTGCGCAGGTGGACTTCCCTGTGCAGAGGTTACCTTCCGTACCAGCGCAGCAGCAGAAGCTATCAAGATCATGACCGATAATTTCCCCAGCATGTGTGTTGGTGCAGGTACCGTTCTGAACGCAGAACAGGTTGACGCAGCAGTAGCAGCAGGCGCTAAGTTCATCGTAAGCCCCGGCTTAAATCCCAGAACCGTTAAGTATTGTGTAGAGAAGAACATCCCTATCACTCCCGGTACTTCAAGCCCCAGCGACATCGAGCAGGCTATCGAGCTTGGCCTGGATGTAGTTAAGTTCTTCCCCGCTGAGCAGTCCGGCGGTCTGGCTAAGATCAAGGCTATGGCAGCTCCTTATGTAAACATGAAGTTCATGCCTACCGGCGGTGTAAACGCTAAGAACCTGACTTCTTACCTTGACTTCCCCAAGATCATCGCTTGCGGTGGTTCCTGGATGGTTCCCGGTGACCTGATCAACGCCGGTGAGTGGGACAAGATCGAGCAGCTGACCAGAGAAGCAGTACAGACCATGCTGGGCTTCGAACTGGCTCATGTTGGTGTCAATGCAGAGAACGAGGAAGAGGCTGTTAAGGCTGCTAACCGTTTCGCATTCATCTTCGGTATGCCCGCTAAGGTTGGCAACAGCTCCGTATTCGCAGGCTCTGCTCTGGAAGTTATGAAGACTCCTTACCTGGGCAAGAACGGCCACATCGCTGTTAAGACCAACTACATCGAGAGAGCTGTCAACTACCTGAGCACTGTTCTGGGCGTTGAGTTCAATGAAGAGTCCGCTAAGAGAGATGCCAAGGGCAACCTGAAGGCTATCTACCTGAAGGAAGAGATCGGTGGATTCGCAGTTCATCTGGTACAGAAATAAATCATAAGCAAATTTTAAGCCGTACGGTTGCAGCAACTGCATATTTCAGTTGCAGACGCGCTTCCGCTTCGGCTCTCCCGTAGCGGTACATAAGATGCCAAAGTACGGCATCTAAGTACCGACGGTCGTTTAGAGTCTGCAACTAAAACACGCAGTCACTGCAACCTGTGTATTGAAAGAAGCCTATTCTATACGATCGATAGTATAGCGCAAAGTAATAATCAATAATGTTATAGATTGAGAAAGGAATATACCAAAATGGCAAAAGTAATTACCATGGGTGAGATCATGCTGAGACTGTCCACCCCCAACAACGAGAAATTTATCCAGGCAGACGAGTTCGATATCAACTACGGCGGCGGTGAAGCTAACGTAGCAGTATCTCTGGCTAACTACGGTCATGACGCTGAGTTCGTTACCGCAGTTCCCGACAACGAGATCGGTGAGTGCGCAGTAGCAGCTCTGAGAAAGTACAACGTAGAGACCAAGCACATCGCAAGATGTGGTGAGAGACTGGGTATCTACTACCTGGAGAGCGGTTCTTCCATGAGACCTTCCAAGGTTGTATACGATAGAGCACATTCCTCTATCTCTACCGCAACCGAGGCTGATTTCAACTTCGATGAGATCTTCGAAGGCGCTGACTGGTTCCACTTCACCGGTATTACCCCCGCTGTATCCGACGCTGCTGCAGAGCTGACCGAGAAGGCTCTGATCGCTGCTAAGAAGCACGGCGTAAAGGTATCCGTAGACCTGAACTTCCGTAAGAAGCTGTGGAGCTCCGAGAAGGCTCAGAAGGTTATGACCAACCTGATGAAGTACGTTGATGTATGTATCGGTAACGAAGAAGATGCTGAGCTGGTACTTGGCTTCAAGCCCGGCGATACCGATGTTACCAGCGGTGAGCTGGAGTTAGCCGGTTACAAGTCCATCTTCGAGCAGATGGTTGACAAGTTCAACTTCGAGTACTGCGTATCCTCTCTGCGTGTAAGTCATTCCGCTTCCGATAATGGCTGGTCTGCTTGCATCTACTCCAGAGATACCAAGGAGTTCTATCACTCCAAAGAGTACAGCATCCATCCCATCGTTGACCGTGTAGGCGGCGGCGACTCCTTCGCAGGCGGCGTGATCTGCGGTATGCTGGATGGCAAGAACTTCAAGGATGCGCTTGAGTACGGCGTAGCTGCATCCGCTCTGAAGCACACCATCCCCGGCGACTTCAACCTGGTATCCAGAAAAGAAGTTGAGACCCTGGCTGGCGGCGACGCTTCCGGACGTGTACAGAGATAATGTAACTGATGAATAGTTAATAAGGATCAAAACGAACTCACCTGTGTGGTAACATGCAGGTGAGTTTTTTCTTGCCAAAACAGAAGATATAGGATATACTTCTTCCATAAACATTTCTTATAAAAATCTATTGTCAGTGTAGGCTGATATCGGTTGCCAGTTTTGCAGAGATTCCTGCAGAAGTACCCAATAATCAAAGTTAAGTGTACATATGGTCTGCAAAAACACTGAAAGAAGTAACATTTTAAGTAATGATTTTTTGTCTGCTGTGTTTTGAGATGATGAAAAAGATGAAGTTTTAAAAAATGCACAAAGTATTTGATATTTCTAATACTATGCAATAAAATTAAAATGAATTATTAAAAAAGCATAGAGTATTAAGAATAAATAATACATTGTGCTGACTTTAAAACATCAGGAGGTGATACATGATGAAGCATTATGAAAAGCTACTTGCAAAGGGTTCTTTTTCGAGAGAACAGTTGATAGAAATTGTAGGAACAGCAACCGCAGCGAATCAGGTAATTTATGAATACCAGAAAAAAGGGCTGATAGAAAAAGTGAAAAGAGATTTTTATGTGGTAATCAGCATGGAAACAAAACAGCCTGTGTTATCCCGTTATCAGATAGGGTCCAATCTGTTCCCAGATGCTTGTATCACCCATCACAGTGCATTTGAAGTATTTGGGTATGGAAGTCAGGTGTTTTATGAGTGTTATGTTGCAACGGATAAACGATTTCACGATTTTGAGTATGACGGAGTGTTGTACCGCCACATAGAGCGTAAACCAGATATAGAAGTAGTACAGCAGGGAAAAATACGAGTGACATCCATGGAACAGACTGTTGTAGACAGTATCCGTGATTTTGAAAAGATAGCAGGAATTGAGGAAGTAATACGGTGCATGATGCTGGTGCCGGGACTGAATGAACAGAAAGTGTTGGAATGTCTGGCAAGAAACAACAATGGTTTTCTGTATCAGAAGTGCGGATATTTTTTTGAAGAAATGCAGGAAGAATTCCATTTTTCAGCCCAGTTTTTTGAGACATGTGAGAATGGTTCCTCTGATGCAAAGCGCTATCTGATGAAGGAATCGCAGGATAATGTATTTCATAAAAGATGGAAGCTTTATGCACCGGTTTCGTTGAAAAGACTGATAGATAAGGGGGTGGATGCTTATGATGCAATGGGATAGATTAACTCTGGGCAGAATGGCAAAAGAACTGGGTTTTCTGAGGGACACGCTGGAAAAGGTATGCCGTCTGGCGGATGTGTTGAAATTCATGGAATCGGATGAGCTTTTGTCAGAAGGAATTGCTTTAAAAGGTGGAACTGCCATTAATCTTACTATTTTTGATTTGCCATGACTTTCGGTGGATATTGATTTGGATTATTGCAGAAGTATTGAAAGGGAAAAATGCTTGCAGACAGGGGGATTATCACAGAAAAAATCAGCAAGTATATGATGGCAAACGGATATGTACTGAGTCCGAAATCAAAGAGTTATCATGCACTGGATTCCTTTGTGTATGAATATATAAATTGCGGAGGGACAAAGGATAATCTTAAGATTGAGATTAACTACATGCTGCGCTGTCATGTGCTTCCTGTGGCACGGAGAGAAGTAAGACTGCCATGGAATGAGGAAAAGCTGTTCTGGAAGGCTTTCTCAGAAGGAAATTATTATCCCGACTGGGTATTCGGGGATAGTGATGAGTTTAGAAATATAGCAAAACATCCAATGGCATTATGGATGTGCAGGGACAAGGAAGAAGATAAGAAGCCTTTGGATAAAGATAATGAAAAGAGAGTGTAATGATTCTGATGCTTGTGCAAAAAGGGTTATGAAAAGTTTGAGATAGAAAATATATTACTTCATATATGGAATCAAGAAATATCTACTCCCAGCGTGTATACTATATATACAGGTTGGATATGAAGCATCCTGCTTGTAGAATGTATGGTGGGCTTCATCCATGATACTGTATGTGAGGAGAATGTGAATGAGTACAGAAATTTTAAAGGAGATTTTGGCTTATATAGATGAACATATTTATGAAAAAATCAGTTTACTGGAATTGGCAGAAATGGCTGGTTATAGTCCATTCTATTTCAGTAAATTATTTTCAGAAATTATGGGTATGCCAATAACCGGATACATTAGGATCAGAAAGCTACAATATGCGCTTGGTTCTTTGCTGGAGGGTAGGAAAGTTCTTGATGTATCACTTATGTATGCATTTGATTCTCACGAAGGATTTACACGTTCATTTACACAATTGTTTGGTTCCACGCCAAGTAAAGTAAAAAAGTATCTTACTTCGTATATGGTGCCAGAATATTGTGTGCCAAACATAGAAGGAAGGAGAATGCGTATGGGAGCAGACAAGGAAAGCTTAATAGATAATATGCATCAGATTGTTTATGAAGTACTTAAAACGTCGTTTGAAGAGGCCGATGCAGGAGGATTTTGCACGAAAATTAATATTACACTGTATGAGGATGGAAGAATAAAGATAACTGATAATGGAAGAGGAATTCCTCTTTCACAAAATGAAAAGAAAAATCAGCAGGTATTGGATAAAATACTTTCAGGCCATCCTATATCGAGTATAGAATATGCACAGATGGGTGATTTCGCCCAAGGTGGCATGCAGGCGATAAATTCATTATGCGAAAATTTGCGGATTAATGTGTATAGAGATAGTAACTGCTATAGTCAGGACTATGTAAGGGGGATTGCCCAACATGACGTGAATTCTTGTAAAATGGAACATTCGTCAGGTACAGAGATAATATTGAAACCAGATAGTCGGATTTTTGGGGATATCAGGTTTTCCACTGATATGATTAAGAAGTGGGTAGAAGAGAATAATGTGACAGGAGCAATTGTTTGTATTAAAGAACAAAGTTATTAATTATGATTTACCGTTTGCTTTATGTTGTTTGCATATTGAAAAAGGGGTGTGGAATATTTTTCTCGCCTCTTTTTTGACCTTGAATTTGCAGGAAAGGAAAATGCTTTTTTAATACAGAATATATTTCCTGTTATTGAAAAATATTTTGATCATATTCATACAGTGCAGGATCAGCCGGTGACAATACATAAAAAGCTTAATAAATTGTTAGTAGAAAATTTGAATGAAGTATTGGCTATGTATAATCGTGGAGTAAGGTTGACTTTTACAGATATTAGAGCAATTAAAACAATTATGGAAAAGGAATTGAACGAGATTTGATACATAATGAGACTGAATAAAATAAAGAGAAAACGCAATAGACTACGGAGGATAACTTATGAGTAACTTTTTTGATGAAACCATGCAGGGATTGTTGGAAGCAGCGGAAATTGCAAAAGGAAATATTACGTTAACAGAGCGGGAAAATATGCCGGCGCCCACATTTTATGTCGCAGATAATGTGTAGATAAGATTGTTGAAATACGCAGAAAGAAGTTATATACAATGAAAATCTACGATAGATAGACTGGTGTCTACGAAGGAAAAGTTGTCCTCATAGCAATAAAATTGTAAAATATAGTCATGAAAATCGTATTTTTATAGTTTTACGGGAGGAACAGCAATGGACCAGGAAAAGATTGGGGTATTCATTTCTACATTAAGAAAAGAGCAGGGAATGACGCAACAACAATTGGCGGATGCGATTGGTGTCAGTAACAAAACAATATCCAAATGGGAATGTGGCAAAGGAATGCCGGAGCTGGCATTGATTGTTCCGTTATGCCACATTCTGAAAATTAGTATTAATGAGTTCCTGTCAGGTGAACATTTGTTGGAAAACGGTTACACTGAAAAAGCTGAAGTCAATATGATGAATCTTTTACAGGAAACAGAAAATAGCAAAAAGAAAAGCCGAAGTTCATTATTGGCTTTTGGGATAACTGTGATAATTTTTTTATTCGTTGTTTTATATTCTGTAATTACCAATATGGGAATAGGTATGAATATGCTTTTTGTGGATATGCCTACATTCTTGAGTATGTTTTTGGCTACTGCTCTATTTTTGTTGGGGACAAATTTGGGACTACCCTTTTTTGATTCCTTTCGGATTGCTTTTGGAAAAAAGAAATCAGTATCAATAAAACAATTGTTTCAGGCAAAATCAGCGATAAAGCTTGCGAAAATCACATTTTTGGGAATGGGATTCCTCGAAAGCTGTATTAGCTTTATGGCAATTCAACCTATGGGGGAAGGAACACTTCTTTTTACAGGATTAAGTATTTCCATTTCAATTGCACTAAATGGAATTTTATATGGATTAATTGGTTTTCTGCTATTACTGCCAATTCAGGTAAGGTTAGAAATAATGTATATGCAGAAGCAGGAAGATAGTGAAAAGAAAACAGAGAATGATGCGGAATAGGTATTGTAAATATGCCCCACCAGCGGCTGCTGATAGGGCATTTGTTGTATAAGGTTATTAGCTTTCGCTGTATTTCTCTTCACAGTATTTGCAACGGTAGATCTCTTTTTTCTCATCGGAGAGGACGAATACGTGGGGCAGTCCCTGCTCGATGGAAGTGATACATCTGGGGTTGCGGCATTTGATGACGTTCTTGATCTGTTTGGGAAGTACCAGTTCCTTCTTCTCTACGATCTCACCGTTTTTGATGACGTTGACGGTGATGTTGTGGTCGATGAATGCCAGTACATCCAGATCCAGCATATTGATATCACATTCTACTTTCAGAATGTCTTTTTTGCCCATTTTTCCGCTGCGGGCGTTTTTGATGATAGCAACGGTGCAGTCTAACTTATCCAGCTGAAGGTGCTCATAGATCGAGAGACTTTTTCCGGCTTTGATATGATCGAGGACGAAGCCCTCTTCGATTTTTCCTACATTTAACATATGAATAACCATGCCTTTCCGTAACCTGCGGATTTCCGGACATTTGAGTCTGGTGCAGGTACAAATACTTGTGAGTCGCGTTCCTTTTTATGGAAGATTCACATTTATTAATATTTTGCGGTTGTTCGATTCCACACGGGGTACACGTGACAAAAAAGTTTGCTGTCGGGTGTACAGATAGTAAATGAATTCGTATGGAATGAAATTATGCCAGACCCAGCAAAGTCAGGATCAGAGCCATACGGACGTAGACGCCGAACTGTGCCTGTTTGAAATAGGCGGCTCTGGGATCGTCATCGATCTCCACGGAGATCTCATTGACTCTGGGAAGGGGATGCAGCACCAGCATATCGGGCTTGGCCAGTTCCATTTTTTCCGGAGTCAGTACATAGAAATCTTTCAGGCGGACGTAATCCTCTTCGTTGAAGAAACGTTCCTTCTGCACACGGGTCATGTATAAGAGATCAAGTTCCGGCATCACATCTTCGAGACGGATAACTTCCTGGAAAGGAATGCCTTTCTCACGGAGCATGTCGGTGACATAGTCGGGGATCTTCAGTTCTTCGGGAGAGATGAAGATGAATTTGATGCCTTCATAGCGCACCAGTGCGTTGATCAGGGAGTGTACGGTACGGCCGAATTTCAGGTCACCGCACAGACCGATGGTAAAATTATTCAGATCGCCGTGGAGGCTGCGGATGGTCTGCAGGTCGGTCAGAGTCTGGGTGGGATGCTGATGTCCACCGTCACCGGCATTGATCACGGGGATCAGGGATTTCTCTGCGGCTACCATGGGAGCACCTTCCTTGGGATGGCGCATAGCGCAGATGTCCGCATAGCAGGAGATGATGCGGATGGTATCGGATACACTTTCTCCCTTGGATGCGGAAGAGCAGGAAGCATCGGAGAAACCGATCACTCTGCCGCCTAAACGGGTCATGGCGGATTCAAAGCTTAAACGTGTGCGGGTGCTGGGCTCGTAGAAGCAGGTGGCGAGGATCTTGCCGTCGCATTTGTGGGCGTATTTGGCGGGATCCTTCTCAATGTCGTCTGCCAGAGCGAACAGCTTGTCCAGTTCCTCAACAGAGAAGTCAAGTGGGTTCATCAAGTGTCTCATTTTTTCATTTCCTCATTTCTGCGCTGCTATTTTCGACACAGTGACTGTACGGAATAGGAGAATCCGTGCTCGCTTGTGTATGCGACATCATAAGAATACAGCGCTTTTCTTATGATGCGGGTAGAAACAGGAGCCGCAAAAAGCGGACAGATCATACCCTGACCAGAAAAAAGTCGAAGAGGAAAAACTCTTCGACTTTAAAATTACTGTTGATAAGATAACAGATCCGTTACGGGTTTCCGTTTGGGAGCAACGGGTGCTTCTGCAGGATAACCGATGGGGATCAGTGCGATCAGATCCTGATTTTCAGGAATCTCAAGGAGATCAGCAGCTTCCTGCTGATCGAAAATACCCATGATCACGGTGCCAAGGCCCTGCTCGTAAGCAGCCAGGCAAAAGGCTTCGCTGGCAACACCGGCATCGAACATCTGCCATGCATCGCCTCTGGCGGTAGTGAAGGAGCCGTCTCTCTCGAAACCGCTTCTGCCCTTTATCACGGTTACTGCAACGACCATGGGAGCGTTCTCCATGATCTTGCCATTACCCGGGAAGGAGGAAGTACATGCTGCCAGTTTCGCTTTCTTTTCGCCTTCCACAGCGATATAACGAACGATTTGCGTATGCTTCCAGCTGGGAGCATAAGAAGCTGTCTCTACGATCTGAGCCAGAAGCTCATGAGATACCGGCTGATCCGTATACTGACGGATACTTCTGCGGCCTGTGATACATTCTTTTGCGGTCATTGTTTATCCTCCTGTATTTTTGCATTTGTAATATAATAGCATTTCTGAAGGGGAGAATCAAGCAGGAAAAAGTGAAAAAAACATATAAAATTTGTATGGCTATGACAGAAAGGTTTTGCATTCCCGAATAGGATATCATATAATGAGGAAAGGAGAACTATAACGAGGAAGCGGATCGTGTAAAAGCCGGTTCCACTGTACGTTACAGATGGCTGTGGGACATCGGACCAAGCAATAAAAGGAGGGCACTATGTCAGTAGAATTTGTGGAAAAGAAGCGCTGGTTATTTTTAGGATTACCTTTTACCTTTACCAAGTATGTGATCAAAGAGGATATGATCACTGTGGATACGGGTGTGTTCACCAAGGTAGAGAATGATTGCTATATGTACAAGGTACAGGATGTGGAGCATACGGCAAGTATCTGGGAGAGAATGGTAGGACTTGGTACCATTGTCTGTTATACCGGTGATACTACTCATCCCAAACTGTTGATTGAGCATATCCGTAACTCCAAGCAGATCAAGGAATTTATTTTGAAGGAATCAGAGGAAGCCAGATTGAAGCGCAGAACCGTGAACATGCTGGATATCGGTTCCGGAGAGCTCGGGGATATTGACGATATACAGTAATATTGAGAAACAAGTATACATGTGTATAAGAGACGGGACCTTCCGGGGTCCTGTTTTTTCGGGAGAAGAGATTTATGGAACTTGATATGACGAAGGGCAGTCCTTCTAAGCTGATTACGAAATTTATCATTCCTATTATCATAGGTAATATTTTCCAACAGTTATACAGTATGGTGGATACCATTATCGTGGGTCGGTTCGTAGGTGTGGATGCATTGGCGGCAGTAGGAGCCACCGGGTCGGTAAGCTTCCTGATCCTGGGATTTACCCAGGGACTGACCACCGGATTTACTGTACTGACGGCACAGCGTTTCGGAGCCGGGGACAGGGAAGGTATGCGCAAAAGTATCGGAAGCGCAGCCATCCTGTCGGTGATCGTGACGATCGTGATGACAGCAGTCAGTATGGTCGGCATGGACAGCCTGCTTCGGGTGATGAACACTCCGGAAGATATTTTCGATATGACGAAGGAATACATTATGATCATCTGTGCGGGAATTGCCTGCAATGTATTGTATAACCTGCTGTCCAGTATCCTGCGTGCCATTGGCAACAGTGTGGTGCCGTTAGTATTGCTGGTGATCGCTTCGGTGACGAATATTGTCCTGGACTATGTACTGATCGTTTACGGTCATATGGGAGTGGGCGGTGCAGCTTATGCTACTATCATTTCTCAGGGATTATCCGGTGTACTGTGTCTGATTTATATTATTAAGAGCGTACCTTCACTGCATATCCGTCCGGAGCATTGCAGACTGGAAAGTCAGTGTGTGAAAAACCAGTTGACCGTGGGAATTCCCATGGCACTGCAGTTTTCCATTACTGCAATCGTCACCATTCTGGTACAGGCAGCACTGAATCTGCTGGGTTCTACCGTGGTGGCATCTTATTCTGTGTCCTGCAAGGTGGAGCAGCTGGTGACACAGCCCTTTGCCGCAATGGGTGTGACTATGGCAACTTACTGTGCACAGAACCGCGGTATCAATGATCTGGACCGTATACGGAAGGGCGTGAAAGCTGCCAATATCATGTCCGGTGTCTATGCGTTGATTGTCTACGGACTGGTATATATAGCGCTTCCTTATATTGTACCGCTGTTTATCTCCGAACAGGTTGAGATGGTATGCGGCTACGCCAGAACGTATATTACGATCTGTGGCATGTTCTTCATTCCGCTGGGAATGATATTTATCTTCCGAAATGCGCTGCAGGGCTGTGGCTTCGGCTTCATGCCCATGATGGGCGGTGTGGTGGAACTGTTGAGCCGTGGTATCGTGGCTTTTGTGGCAGCGCATCTGATGAGTTATGTGGGTGTGTGCTTTGCCAATGCCTCAGCATGGCTGACCGCAGGTATTTTCCTCTGGATCGCTTATCATTTCCTTATGAAGAAGATGGTGCGGGACAAAAAGGCTCATGAAGAACGGATGCTGGCGGAAGCAATGCAGTAATAGTAATGCTGTAAAACGGCTCAGGGCAGGATCTTTTCAAAAAACAGTCCTGCCAGGAACCACCAGGGAGCATAGTCCAGCCGGATGATCCGGTGGATGTGGAAACGGCTTTTGCCGTAATCCCAGGGGCAGAGATCATGCTTCCACAATAGACGCCCACTGAGATATTCCACGGTGAAGATCATTGCCATATAGAACAGACCGCGTCCGGGACGACTGATGTGCAGGTGCTCAAATAGCCGTTTGAAGGGTGCAAGCAGGCAGGCGGAGCCGTAGATAGGGAACATCCACAGAGAAGTATTACCGGTAAGGCGCAGATCTCTGCGCCGAAGGGAGTGTAGCGCCGTGAACAGGATCTCCATGCACCAGCCGCACAGTCCGCACAGGAGAAAGTTCCTGCCGAAGGTTTTAAAAGAGTTTGCGATGGATTTTGTCATTTTCATGGACATAGTATATGAAATTTTCAGCGTATGATACGGGAGAGATTGCTATGAACTATCAGGAAGCAATGGAATATATGGAAAAAGTGGGAACTTACGGCATCGTTCCGGGGCTGGACAGCATCCGGGAACTGTGCAGAAGACTGGGAAATCCGCAGGATGACTTGAAATTTGTGCATATTGCGGGAACCAACGGAAAAGGATCCACACTTGCTTATATTTCCGGCATCTTACAGGCGGCTGGATACCGCGTCGGTAAATATATATCGCCTGTTATTGTTGAATATTGTGAAAAAATCCAGATCGGAAAGCAGAAGATCACGCATAAGGATCTGTGTGAAGGACTGGAGATCATAAAAAAGCATTGTGATGCTATGGTAAGTGACGGCTTCCATCATCCGACGCCTTTTGAGATCGAGACGGCACTTGCCTTTTGGTATTTCCGGGAAAAACAGTGTGATATCGTCGTACTGGAGACCGGTATGGGCGGCAGGGAGGATGCTACCAATCTGATCACTACCACGCAGGTGGCGGTACTGGCTTCCATCGGTATGGATCATATGAAATTCTTAGGTAACAGTCTGGAGGAGATCGCAGCACACAAGACCGGAATCTGTAAGCCGGGATGTCAGGTAGTCTCCATGCGGCAAAAAGAAGCGGCACAGAAGGTGGTGGAGCAGACGGCGGCAGAACTCGGCTGCATACTGACCATCGCAGATGCGGCAAATGCAAAGCATGTGAAATACGGACTGAAAAAGCAGACCTTCGATTATGGAAATTATAAAAAGCTGGAGATCACCCTTGCGGGAAAATTCCAGGTAGCAAATGCTGTGTTGGCGGTAGAAGCGGTGCAGGCTCTGGGAAAATGCGGTTATGAGATCAAAGAGACGGCCATTCGGAAAGGCCTGAGGGAGACTGCCTGGACCGGACGCCTGCAAATACTGGAAGAACACCCGTTATTTATAGTGGACGGTGCACATAACGAGGATGCAGCCGCAAAACTTGCGGATTCCATAGAATTCTATTTTACAAATAAAAGAATTATCTATATAATGGGAATGTTAAAGGACAAGGAAGTGGACCGCGTGATCGCGCTGACAGAGAGGTATGCGGATCAGATCCTCACGGTGACACCTCCGGACAATCCCAGAGCCATGCATGCTTATGATCTGGCAACAGAGGTGGCAAAGGTCCACCCGGACGTGACGGCGGTGGACAGCCTGGAAGAGGCAGTGGAGCTTAGTCACCTGCTGGCAGGACGGGATGATGTGATATTGTGCTTCGGCTCTCTCTCTTATCTGGGAAGAATCCTGAAGCTCATGGCGAAGAGACAGACAGCAGGGAATAAACGGAAAGCGAAGCGGTGAAAATGGTAGATCAGAAAAAAGTACAGGAAGCAATAAAGCTTTTACTGGAAGGAATCGGGGAAGATACCGATAGAGAAGGACTGAAGGAGACACCGGAGCGGATCGGCAGGATGTATGAAGAGATCTGCGGCGGTATGGATCAGGATGCGGGAGAGCATCTGTCGAAGGTCTTCTCCGTAGACAATAACGAGATGGTACTGGAGAAGGATATTACCTTCTATTCTATGTGTGAGCATCATCTGATGCCTTTTTACGGCAAAGCTCATGTTGCATATATCCCCAATGGCAAGGTTGTGGGTCTGAGTAAGCTTGCCAGGACTGTGGAGGTATATGCCAGAAGATTACAGATCCAGGAGCGCATGACGGCACAGATCGCCGATGATATCATGAAATATCTGGCACCCCATGGAGTTATGGTAATGTTGGAAGCGGAGCATATGTGCATGACCATGCGCGGGATCAAAAAGCCCGGCAGCCAGACCGTTACCATGGTGACAAGGGGAGTCTTTACGGAGAATAAGGAATTACAGGACAGATTTTTACAGCTGGTGAACCGGTAGACATTACGGATGCGGAAGAAAGCCGTCAAGAGACCGGGACAAAATGGTGAAAACTTTGATGGATAGAATTGATAAAATATTAAATCACGATTTATTTTTATGTCATTTAGGACGAAACAATGCGGCAGAAGCAGACAGACGCTTCTGCCGTCATAGTATGGTACATTTTCTGGATGTAGCCAGGATCGGTACGATCATAGCACTGGAGGAAGGGCTTAAGATCGACCGGGAATGGATCTATGCGGCGGCACTGCTCCACGATTGTGGGAAACATGAGCAGTACGAGAATGGTACCCCGCATGAGCAGGCCAGTGCCCGGATCGCGCCGGAGATTCTGAAGGCTTGTGGATTTAACGATGAAGAAACGGGTGTTATTGTAACGGCGATCTCCAGACACCGGGATCCCGAGGCGGCGAAGGAGAAGAATCTAAACGGTATTCTGTACCGGGCGGATAAGGCAAGCCGTGCCTGCTTTGCCTGCGATGCGGAGAAGGATTGTAATTGGAAAGATGGCAAGAAGAACCTGACCATTAAGTATTGAGAGGGAGAAGACAAATGAAGATTGGCAACAGAGAGTTTCAGACTAAAGGACATACTTATGTAATGGGAATCCTGAATGTGACCCCGGATTCTTTTTCCGACGGAGGAAAGTGGAATGACAGAGACCGGGCATTGAAGCATGTGGAAGAAATGATCGCTGAGGGGATGGATATTGTGGATATCGGCGGAGAATCCACCAGACCGTGGGGTTATACCCTGTTATCTGATGAGGAGGAGATTGCCAGAGTCGTACCCATGATCGAGTCGGTGAAGGCAAATTTTGACATTCCCATTTCCCTGGACACCTACAAAAGCGGTGTGGCAGAGGCGGGAATCCGTGCGGGGGCGAATCTCATCAATGATATCTGGGGCTTGAAATATGATAATCGTATGGCAGAGGTCATTGCGAAGAGCGGTCTGCCCTGTTGTCTGATGCATAACCGTAAAGAAGCGGATTATCGGGATTTCATGCAGGATGTGGCAGCGGATCTGGCGGACACGATCCATTTGGCGGAAGCGGCAGGCATCGCGGATGAGAAGATCATCTTAGACCCCGGGGTGGGCTTCGGCAAGACCTATGAGAACAATCTGGAGATCATCAACTGTCTGGAAGAACTGAATATGTTCGGTTATCCGTTGCTTTTAGGATGCAGCCGCAAATCCGTGATCGGACTGACACTGGATCTGCCGGTGACAGAGAGAGTAGAGGGGACGCTTGTGACCACCATGTTCGGTGTGCAGAAGGGATGCATGTTCGTCCGTGTGCATGATGTGAAGGAAAATGTCCGCACCATTAAAATGTGTGAAGCTATTTTAAACAGCAGCAACTGATATTTTCGAAGAAGCGTTGGGAAAGGCGGAGTCGGCAAATGAAAAACGGCACTTATGAGGACCAGATCCGTATCGAAGAACTGGAAGTATATGCGCATCACGGCGTATATCCGGAAGAAAATGAAAAAGGACAGCATTTTTATGTGAATGCCACATTGTATACAGATACCCGTCCGGCAGGACTGGCAGATGATTTAAGTCTCTCCACCAATTACGGAGAGGTCTGTCAGTTTATCACGGAGTTCATGCAGCAGCATACGTTTCAACTGATCGAAACGGTGGCGGAGCGGACTGCTTACGAAGTATTACAGCATTTTCCGCTGGTACAGGGACTGGATCTGGAGATCCGCAAGCCTGAGGCTCCGATCCCGTTACCCTTTGGCAGTGTATCTGTGGCGATTCACAGGGAATGGCATGAAGCCTATATTGCTGTGGGTTCCAATATGGGAGACAGCAGAGAGCATATCGCGCAGGCACTGGGACAGCTTAAGAATAGTAAAGATATCAGAGTAGAAAAGGTATCAGAGCTTTTGGAGACACTGCCATATGGCGTTGTGGAACAGGATAACTTCGTAAACGGAATGTTTGAGATCCGGACACTGTTTGCACCGGAAGAATTGCTGCGGGAATTGCATAGAATCGAAGCCTCTGAAGGAAGGGAACGCAAGCTTCACTGGGGACCCCGGACTCTGGATCTGGATATTATCTTCTATGATGATCTGGTGTATGCTTCCGATGATCTGGTGATCCCACATATCGATATGGAGAATCGCTATTTTGTACTGAAGCCTTTAAGTGAGCTGGCACCGAATTTCCGTCATCCTATTACGCATAAGACCGTAACACAGATGTTGTCGGAGCTCCCTAGTGAGCTTACGGAAGGAAACGAAGCGTAAAACGGGCACAGAGACCGATGAACAGACCGGTCACCAGACCGCTTAACAGTAAAAACGGCAGATAGACCAGCGCAGCGGGAACGGAAGTCAGTAAAAACGCAACACCGATCTGCCCCAGATTATGAAAAACAGCTCCGGTCATACTTGCAAGGAACAGATAATGTCCATGCAACAGCCATTGCACAAATACCATTGCCAGCAGGCACAGGAGACCACCGGAGAGGCTGTACAGGAGACTGATGGCCTGACCGAAGAACAGGGTCGCTAGAAGAATCCGCACCAGAAGCACGAAAAAAGCATCTTTTGCGGAATATTTCCATAGGACAACCAGTGTTATTATATTGGCAAGCCCCAGCTTAATGCCGGGGATCGGAACAATGGGGGGCAGGGCACTTTCCACGGCATACAGCGCCAGTGCAATGGCAGAGAGCAGGGAAAGCGTCGTCAGTTTTTTGGTAGCTAAGGGTGGTTTCATAATCATCTCCGTATCATCTCCGTGTTTTTGCAATTCATAAACGCGGTGCAGGCAATAATGATATGATGTCGGGGTCAAAAGCCCCCGACTTTGATGCCTACGGATTGCTCCGTGCTACGCACTCCCACAATCCTACCCAATATTCGCATATCGTGGGATTATCATCCCACTTTTATGCTCATATCGGGGCGGGTCCTAAGGTCTTTCACCCACTTATGAGCAAGCTCAAGTGGGCTTAGACCTTTTGACCCTGGCATCATGATCTTCTATCAATAGGTTACACCGTCCGGGACGAGCGTCGCGTCATCCAAACAGGCAGCCGCTTCTCTTACCCGGATCACCAGCCGGTTGGGCAGACAGGTGATGGGAAGCAGGGAAGTGCTGATAAATCCCTGATGCACACAGATCTGATCCGGACAAGTGGCAGAGATGATGGCGATGCTGCCCGGACGGACGCAGACGGTGTTCGAGGCACCGTTTTCTCCCGGAACTTCAAAGGTATATTCGTCAGTCACTGTGTCCAGACGGATGGTCTCAAGTAATTCACCGCTTTGATAAATGTCAGCATAGAGCGCCTGACCGTTTCCGGTGGAACTGTGGGAGACCGCATAAATCCGGATTCCGCAAAGGATGGCTATTACAAGCAGAACTGCTGCAAGGAGAACTGCTTTTTTTCGATCATTTATGGAAGCATTCATAGGAATAAGGAACTCCTTTCGATGAGAACAGTATAGCAAAAGGAATGTAAAAAATGAAGAAGTATTTGAAAATGCCCCGGGCGGTGCGCCTGGCAACGCTTTTTGCAATGATCCCGGCGCTTTTTCTGGGAGGCTGCGGACAGCAGACCAAATGCGAAAAAAGCATAGATACCGCCATGGGAACCGTGATCTCCCAGACCGTTTACGTGACCGGAAATTCCCAGACTGCAACGAACGGAAAAACAGATGAAAAGGTAACGGACGTTGTTTTGCAGAAATTAAACAGCCTGGAACAACAGGAACTTTCCTGGCGGTTGGATAGTGCGGAAGTGGCGAAGATCAATGTAGCTGCCGGAAAAGGGCAGATACAGGTCTCCACTGCGATGGCAGGCTGGCTGGAACGGTGCCTGCAGATCTCGGAACAGACAGGTGGGGCTTTCGATGTGAGCATCGGTAAGCTTAGCCGACTGTGGGACATTGATACCTGGGCGGCGGCAGATGATCCGCAGGATTATGAACTTCCGGGGCGGGAGGAAATAGAACAGGCACGCGCTTCGGCAGGCTGGCAGCAGATGATATTGGAACAGCGGACGGACAGTACGGTGGTGAGTATTCCGGCGGGAATGCAGATAGACCTCGGAGCAGTGGGAAAAGGGGTGGCACTGGATGAGATCCACAAGACCCTGGAGGAACATCCTAAGGTAAGCGGAGCTGTGATCTCTGTGGGAGGCAGCATTTTAACCTACGGAAGCAAGCCGGAGGGCGGAGCCTGGCAGATTGCGGTGACAGATCCACAGGATCCTTCGCAAAGTGTGGGAGTGCTGACGCTGGCTGGCGGGTACTGTGTATCCACCTCTGGAGATTACGAGCGGTATGTGGAGGTGGATGGTGTCAGATATCATCATATATTGGATCCCAGGACCGGTTTCCCCGCACGCAGCGATGTAGCGGGCGTTACCATCGTGACAACGGACGGATTTTTAAGTGATGCGCTGTCTACTGCCTGCTTTGTATTAGGATCGGAGGAAGGGCAGAAGCTCCTGGGAAAATACGATGCGGAAGGACTGTTCATCGACCATGCGGGAACGATTACCATGACAGAGGGGATGCGGCAATATTTTCATTTGTCGAATTCACAGAAATAGTGTATAGTAAATATAGTCAACCATAGATAACAGCAGGTGCGGCAGGCATCTGCTGATACAGCAATGATAATGGAGAATACGATGGAAGAGAAGAATAGTTATCTCTCCGCTGATCCGGAGACCATAAGACAGATCGATGAGAAGATGCCGCCGGAAGAGGAACTTCAGGATCTGGCAGAGTTTTTCAAAGTGTTTGGAGATGCAACGAGATTAAAAATTTTGTCGGTACTGTTGTGTTCTGAGATGTGTGTGTATGATATTGCCACGCTGCTGGGCATGTCCCAGTCCGCTATTTCTCATCAGCTGCGGGTATTGAAGCAGATGGATCTGGTGAAGAACCGCAGAGATGGCAAGACGATTTTTTATGCGTTGGCAGATGATCATATCATCACGATTCTGAATCAAGGTCTGAATCATATCGAAGAAGGTTAAAAAGAGCCGCAGGCGAAATGCCTGTGGCTCTTTTTGTCCGGTAATACAATTATTTTTTCAGGACATCCAGTGCTGCCTCTCTGGCTCCGTCGAAGCTGCTGTAAGTCCATGTCCCCAGAGGTGAATGATACCAGGTGGAAGTCTCTCCGAACATCTGGAAGTAAACATACTGGGAAGTCATATGGATGGCGGTATAATTGCCCTCGGCAATAACCCAGGAATCGCTGCCGTCATCCCGCATGCATTTCAGACATGCCTCCTCGCCGTTCACCTGATAGTACACATAGCCGTATCCTACATTGAAGCAGTCGATCCGTTCTTCGGTCAGAACTTCCTCTTCATTCCGTGAGAGAGAATAACGGCAGAGTCTGTAATTATTTTCCACATCCATATAGTAGATATAGTCACCCTGTGCAATAGGGTACCACAGATTGCCGTCCCATAGAGTGGAGATGCTGTCCGTCGAGGTATTCAGCGCATAGAGATAATGATTTTCCTGAGTACCGTTGTAATAGATGGTACCGTTCACGGCACAGGCGGGATTGATCTCGTAATCTGCCAGATCCGTTTTGTCAGATTTGTCGATTTTCATGCGGTAAAATAAAGGTTCGTTATCACCCACGGTCATAATATAGAGGTTACTTCCCACCAGCTGGGCGGAAACGATGGGATCTCTGGTAAGCCCGGTCACATCCTTACCGTTTAACTTACAGCGGTTGAAGGAACGTGCACTCCGCAGAGCACCGATTCCGGCATCTCCGGAGACACCGGTTTGATAATAATAGAGGAATTTTCCACCGGCCAGAATATTTTCCACGGAAGCGTTGCCGAGTTTTTTGATATTCTGCTCTGAAGGGTCCATGGAGTACAGGGTGTTACTGTCGTAAGCATTGGCAAAATACACCGTTCCGTCGTACTCACAGAAGTAACCGGAATTGTTCAGATTGCCCGCGGTATTGCCTACCGTCTCCGGGGGATTGTCGGGGATCCGGTCGCCCACGATGGCAAGTGCGCCGACGATGATCACAAACAGAAGAAAAGGAATTAAAATGAACAATGCTTTTTTATCTTTCATGTGTTAACCTTCTTTCCAACAAGACGGAATGTAAAGTTTGTGTAATATCTAATATTATACCGTGCTTCTTGCTTGCTAACAAGGTGAAATTGATATAGAATGTAACTATTCTGAATAGTTACATTTGGAGCCAGCGGATTCCGAATGTTTGAGAATTGCGGGAGCTGCGTTGCAGCGGAGCAATTCGTGGATATCAGTTAAGTTAAGGAGAACAGCATGGATTT